>Ga0187851_10000114_pt1 | contig 80881 bp, 69 predicted proteins | sample June2016WEW_6_10_FD_132997 | JGI IMG/M metagenome (GOLD analysis project Ga0187851, IMG submission 132997) | Peatland microbial communities from SPRUCE experiment site at the Marcell Experimental Forest, Minnesota, USA - June2016WEW_6_10 | ecosystem: Environmental > Terrestrial > Soil >... | reverse complement strand
GCGCAAAGCATGGGCGCCGAGCAATACGCCCTTGCGCAATTCAAAGCGGCGGAGATCTCCTACGACCTCGCCATGAAGCAGATTGCCCAGGAAAACCGAAAATTGCCGTTCATGCGAAAATATACTAAAATCTCCGAAACACTGGCGAGCGCCATCAAAGCGGCCCAGAGCGCCCAGGAGGAAGTTGCAACCGCTAAGACTCAACTTAAGGGCGAGGTAAATGCTCTGATCGACCGGACCCGTTCGCAGGCGGACAGCATCGGCGCCATGCTTAAAACCGTTGTCAAGAACAAGAAAAATAAGGCGGTCGATTCCCTCAAAGCCGGCCTCGAATTGATTATGTCTACCGTGAAAGAGGCTGAGGATGCAAGAGACTCTGATAACCTCTTGGTGGCAAAAGAAAAGGCAACCATAGCCCAGGAAAAAATGGCGACCCTTATGACAGCCGCCGGGAAATTTTCCCCGGCAAAAAAGGGAAAAACCTCCCCGAAAAAGAAATAAACCTTAAAACCGCGGTTGGACGGAATAACAAATGCCGGATGAGGAGCGTCCTCATCCGGCATTTGTTGTAATTACACGATGACAGGGCGTCGCATGATCAGGATGCAGGACGCTTCACCCCGAGCATCATTCTAAATGCAGCTTCATCAATTATCGCGACGCCGAGTTTTTCTGCCTTGTCAATTTTCGAACCGGGGTCCGCGCCGGCGACGACATAATCGGTTTTTCGGCTGACGCCCGAGTTCACCTTGCCGCCGCGGCGTTCTATTTCGGAGGCGGCCTCCTCGCGCGTATACGCCTCGAGCGTTCCCGTCAGGACAAATGTTTTTCCCTTAAAAAGAGGGGAATAATCTTTCCCTTTTTCCGGCAATAGGGCAAGGCCTTTAGTATTCACCCCAAAACCGCGCAGCCGCTCGATGACCGCGCGGTTCTCCTCCCGCTCAAAGTAAATTCGGATGCTTTGCGCCATTGCATCTCCTATCCCCTCCATCCCGGAGAGAGTCTCCTCGGTCATGGCATACAGGTCGGCAATATCGCTGACGTGGTGCGCCAGCAGTTTCGCCGCCTGGGCGCCGATCATGCGAATGCCGAGGCCGTGCAGCAGGCGATCGAGCGACGCAGCCTTTGAGGCATCAATGGCTGCAATGATGTTATCCGCGCTCTTGTCCCCCATCCGTTCGAGCGCTGCAAGCTCCTCGCGGGCGAGGGTGTATAGATCGGCGACATCGTGTAAACGCCCGATTTTCAGGAGCCGACCGAGAAGTGCACCTCCCATGCCCTGAATATCCATGCATGGGCGGGAAACAAAGTGGTTAAGGGATGCGAACAACTGCGCGGGACAGGAGCCGCTCACGCAACGGAGCGCCACCTCATCCCGCAGGCGGCCGAGCATCGCGCCGCACGATGGACAGCGGCTTGGAGGAGTGAAGGAAACGCTTGTCGCGGAACGTTTCTCTACGATGACCCGTACTACTTTGGGAATGATCTCCCCTCCTTTTTCAATTTCGACGTAATCTCCGACGCGGATATCGAGACGTTCGATTTCGTCATAGTTGTGCAATGTGGCATGCTTGATGGTGGTGCCGGCGAGAAAGATCGGTGAAAGGTTCGCGACCGGCGTCACCACGCCAGTCCGGCCCACACCGGCGTCAATGCTCTCGATCCGCGTTATCGCCGTCTGCGGTTGATACTTATAGGCGATGACCCACCGGGGCGCCTTGGCGGTCGTCCCGAGCAAACCGTGTTGACCGAGGTCATTGACTTTGAAAACTATCCCGTCGACCGGAAAATCGAGATCGCGGCGTTTTTCATCCCATTCGCCGCAAAAGCGGTCGATCTCCTCCGCGCGGTGCAGTTCGGATGAATGGACCACAACAGGGAAACCGAGTTTTGAGAGTTTCGCGAGATTGCTTAAATGGGAACCGGTCTCCTGTTTAGAAAGCAAATAGTAGGCGCAAAAGCTTAAGCGACGACGGGAGACTTCCGCGGAATCAAGGAGTTTCAGGGTTCCTGCCGTGGTATTGCGCGGATTCTGCATCGGCTTCTGTCCGTTCTCCATAAGCTGGTCGTTGAGCCGCCTGAAATTCGTAAAAGTCATGAATACTTCACCCCTGATCTCAAGCGTAGAGCGGTCCTCAATGACAAGCGGAATACCGCGGATGGTGCGGATGTTCTGCGTCACGTCGTCGCCGGTAACGCCGTCACCCCGGGTGACGCCCTGCACGAGCCCGCCGTTTGCATACAGGAGGGAACTCGCGATGCCGTCTACCTTGAGTTCGCCGACAAAGGAGATTCCGGCGCCCGGCAAAAGCCTGCTGCAGCGGCCGACCCACTCCCGAATTTCTTCAATGGAATAGGTATTTTCGATGCTCATCATGGGGACGGCATGCCGTATCTTCGTAAACTCTTTTGCCAAATCGCTGCCGATGCGTTTGGTGGGCGAATCGGGGAGATCGAAGGCGGGATTTTCCTGTTCAAGCCGGATCAACTCGCGGTAGAGCGCGTCGTATTCCGAATCTGAAACAAGCGATTCGCCGCGACCGTAGTAGGCGACATCCAGCGCGCGGATCTTCTGGCGCAGGTTGTCTATTCGATTTTTAATGGCCGCTGCCGTCATTCGATCGACTCGCCCGAAGGAGCGCTTCTCCGGTCGTGCTGCAATGCGCAACGACGAGGCGGGGAATCCCCCGGCATTATAATACCGTTTGCAAACTTTAGAGCGCCACGATGGCTATTAAAAAAGCGGTTTCCCCGTCATGTCAACTGGCTGTTCAATACCGAGAAGCTTGAGCACGGTCGGCGCCACGTCGCAGAGCATACCGTCTTCACGCAATGGGAACGATCCGGCGCCGATGATCGTAAACGGCACCGGGTTGGTCGTATGAGCGGTCATGGGAGAGCCATCTTCGAGTTTCGTCTGCTCGGCGTTGCCGTGGTCCGCCATGAGAATGCTTACGCCGCCTTGCGCCGCGACCGCTTCCGCTACGTCATGAACGCAGGCGTCCACCGTCTCGACCGCCTTGATTATCGCATCATAGACGCCGGTATGGCCAACCATGTCGCCGTTGGCAAAGTTGCAGATAACGACATCATATGTTCCGCTGTTTATGGCTCCAACAAGCCGATCTCGCACCTCGAAGGCGCTCATCTCGGGCTTCAGGTCATAGGTCGCAACCTTGGGACTGGGGATCAGAATACGGTCTTCGCCCGGAAACGGATCGTTGCGCAGGCTGTTGAAAAAGAAGGTGACATGCGCATATTTCTCGGTTTCGGCGCAGCGAAGCTGTTTGAGCCCGCATCTGGAAAGTACCTCCCCAAGAATATTCCGGTTCTCAGTTTCGGGGTATGCCTCCTCGAAATGACCATGGTCGTAATAGTGGGTCATCGCAATGAAACAGGGAAGCATGAAGGGCCGGGAAAACTGCGTGAACTCCGGCTCGACAAAGGCCTTGGTTAATTGACGGGTACGATCGAACCTAAAGTTGAAGAAGATGAAGGCGTCTTTCGGACCAGCGCCCTTGTACCCGAATAGACGCGGCTTGATAAATTCGTCAGTCTCCCCCGCGGCATAGGCGGATGCGATCGCTTCGCGCCAGTCTGCGAGGAGCATGCCTTCGCCCTGTATCACCGCGCGATAGGCGCGTTCGGTGCGGTCCCACCGGTTGTCGCGGTCCATGGCAAAGTACCGCCCAATCACGGTGACGATCCTGCCGATACCCGTTTTCCGAATACCTTGCTCAAGGAGATCCAGATGCTCGACCGCCGATTTGGGCGGCGTATCGCGGCCGTCGGTAATCGCGTGGATCACCACGCGGTCGAACTTCTGCGCCTTGCACAGTTCAAGCAGCGCGACACAGTGGCGGGTCACCGCATGCACGCCTTCCTCCTGAATCAGACCCATCAGGTGCAGAGTGCTGTTGTTCGTCTTCGCGAAGTTTATTGCCTTGAGGAATGCGGCGTTCGTGAAAAAGTCGCCGTCGGATACCGATTTGTCGATGCGGGTAAGGCTTTGATAAACGATCCGTCCCGCGCCGATATTCAGATGCCCTACTTCGCTGTTGCCCTGATAGCCGGCCGGCAGCCCGGCTGCCAAACCCGAGGTCTTGATGAGCGTGGTCGGAAAATTCTTTTCATACGCATCGGTGAATGGCGTCTTCGCCATATAAATGGCGTTCGACGGTTCATCCCTGCCCTTACCCCACCCATCCCGAATAACCAAGCAAATCGGCCTCATGCAGAGCACTCCTTAATCTGATCGTTCATCGTTTTCGGAAGGTTTTTAAATATACCTGAATCCGCTCATTATAAAGAGCGGGACGCCGTGGGTACTATGCATACATGGTATTTTCCTTTTCTTCCTATCCTCTCTTAAAACCGCGAAAAAACGTATGTCTGAACTTGCTTCCTACACCTTCCTTACCGCAACCGACTGGGAGGCACGGATCAAGGAAGCCGACCTCCTTGCCGCCTCGTGTCAGCTATGTCCGCGCCACTGCGGGGTCAACCGATTCGAAGATGAACGGGGCTTCTGCGACGCACCGGGGGAACTGGTCGTATCGAGTATCTTTCCCCATCACGGCGAAGAGCCGCCGATCTCGGGCAGCAGGGGATCGGGAACGGTTTTTTTTACCTACTGCACACTTAAGTGCCTTTTCTGCCAGAACTACGAGCTCTCCCATCAGGCCGTCGGCGCCCGACTTACCCCCGCAACTTTAGCCGAAAAAATGCTCGGCCTCGAAGCACAGGGGTGCCACAATATCAATCTGGTGACCGCAACCCACTTTTTGCCCTGGGTTCTGCGGGCGCTCCGCGAGGCCGCGCTCAAAGGATTGTCCGTGCCAATCGTTTACAACTGCGGAGGCTACGAACTCACGAAGGCGCTGTCGCTCCTTACCGGCATCGTCGACCTCTATCTTCCCGACATGAAGTTTGGGGACAACGCATCGGCCTACCGTTACTCGGCAGCGGGAGATTATGTGATCGTGAACCGGGCGGCGATATGCGAGATGTTCCGGCAGGTCGGACCCCTGCGCATGGATCACGTCGGCATCGCTCGTCGCGGTCTCTGCATCCGGCATCTCGTGCTGCCTGAGGGCAAGGCCGGCACCGAGACAATCATCAACTATCTGGAGTCAATATTCGACCCGCACGATCTGTATATCAGCCTTATGGCTCAGTACCGGCCCTTGTTCCGCGCCGCGGAACGCCCGGAGATCGATCGCCATGTGACTTTTGACGAGTATGAACCCCTCAGGCAACGCTTGATCGAAAGCGGATTCAACGGATTTTATCAGGAAATTGGAGCAATGGACGATTCGTTCGTCATCAATTTCAAGAAGCAGAAAGAAGAGCGGCTGCGAGGCAGTGAGCTGAAATCAAAAGGCCTTTGACGAAAATGACCTGCTCCGGCGGACTAAAACAACTGATTCGTTTTTGCTTCGCGGCGATCAAGCCGTCTTTCCGCCCTGGCAGCCTGTTTGTCAACAACCGTCATGAAAAACCGGGCAACTCCATAGATGATTCGCAAAACAGCGAGGATCGCCACTACCCGCCCGTACCACGGTCGATTACGTTTCCGGAACATAGGCTCGCCTTTTCATATTTTTAAGTTTCATATAACAATATACTTTTCTTTTTGACCGATCGCGAAAATGACCAAACCCGCGCTCACTCCCGCCATGATCCGCCGATTGCGCGCTACCGTATACGATAATTTCCGGAACCATGGTCGTACGCTTCCCTGGAGAACCGATTTCGATTCATACCACATTTTTGTTTCTGAGGTGATGCTGCAGCAAACGCAGGTAGACCGCGTGGTTATGAAGTTCGAGGCATTCATCGACCGGTTTCCCGATTTTGCCGCCCTCGCTTCAGCGCCGCTCAAGGAGATTTTTGCTCTCTGGCAGGGACTCGGGTATAATCGCCGCGCCTTGAACCTGAAGCAGGCGGCGGAGGCGGTACTACGGGAACACGGCGGTGCACTGCCCACAACTCCTGAGGCGCTTTCGACCCTTCCCGGCATCGGCAGAGCGACGGCTGCATCCATAGTCGCTTTTGCTTTCAACCGGCCGACGATCTTCCTTGAGACCAATATTCGCACGGTGCTCATCCATTATTTCTTTCATGATGCAGCTTCGGTCTCCGATGCCGAACTCCTCCCGCTTGCAGAAGCGCTGATTGATAAGCGAAATCCGCGCAAATGGTACTCTGCGCTCATGGACTATGGAACTTCGCTGAAGAAACTTCACGGCAACGCCTCGCGCCGCAGCGCCCACTATAAAGCGCAGGGCAGCTTCGAAGGATCGCGGCGGCAGAAGCGGGGAAGGATACTGAAATTACTTTTAAATAATAATTCCCTTAATGTAAAACAAATTGCTGATGCCCTTGCAATCGATTCAACCTTGTGTAATGGGATTCTCGACGAACTGGTCAAAGATGGAATAATCAGTAAAACCCGGGGACGATATCGAATCGCTTAACTATACTTACCTTTATTATTTTACTTTTACAATATTACAGATGGAAATATAAAATTTTGGCATTCCGGCAATACCAACGCCTTTCATCCTTCCACCTTTTCATGTATTTTAGTCTCAATGAAAATCCCCCCCTCTTTCGGCCTCTACGTCATCTTGACCGATCCGGTCAAGGGCTATGAATATATGACGAAATTTTTTGTTGATCACCGGATTGCCTGCATCCAGCTCCGCATGAAAAAGGAACCGTTTAGGGTCATCAAAACCACCGCCGAGAAGCTCCGCACGATCACCGCAAATACCTCCTCGCTGCTTATCATCAACGACTATCCAGAGATCGCGGCGGAAGTCGGCGCCGACGGCGTGCATATCGGTCAGACCGACCGACCCTACGGTGAGGCGAGGATGGTCATGGGGCCTCATGCCGTGATCGGCCTCTCCACCCACTCACCTGAGCAGACCATTGCCGCATGCATCATGCGCCCCGACTACATCGGTATAGGCCCGGTTTACCCGACGCCGACAAAGGAGAAGGCGGATCCGGTCATCGGTATTACAGGTTTACAGACGATGCTATCGGCCGCGACGGTGCCCGCCGTCGCTATCGGGGGAATTGATCTATCCAACCTGCGGGAAGTGCTTGAAGCGGGGGCGCAGAATTTCTGCATGATGCGGCAGCTCATGCAGGCGGAACATCCCGAAAAAGTGCTGCGGGAAGTGGAAAAAATCCGCAATGAGTATTTGGTCAAATAAATCAATCACCCTTTATCATTGTTCTTTTTAACCAACTGGAATGGCGTCTTAGGATACGTTTTTTTTAAAAACTATTCGTCCGCCAAGAATCGTTTCCCGCGCAAACCCCTTGAGCGGGAACCCCTCGAACGCCGTGTTGCGCGACTTCGAAAAAAAGTGGCATGACTCCACTTTCCATGAAGCAGTTGGATCGATGACCGTGACGTCCGCCGGCGCCCCGACCGTGAGCGTCCCGCCTGGCAGGTTCAGGATCCTGTTCGGATTGAGGCTCATCTTTTCCACCACATCGGCAGGCATGAGAATATCCTTATCGACAAGGTACGTCAGGACCGCGGCGAGCGATGTTTCGAGCCCCACCACGCCGAACGCAGCGGCATCGAACTCCACATCCTTCTCTTCCGACACATGCGGCGCATGGTCACTCGCGATAACGTCGATCGTGCCATCGGCGAGGCCCTCGATGATCGCCCGGCGGTCGCGATCGGTGCGCAATGGCGGATTCATTTTCTTATTCGTGTCGTACATGCCGACATCGATATCGGTAAGCGTAAAATAGTGCGGGCAGGTTTCGGCAGTCAGCCGCACACCGCGTTTTTTTGCATCACGGATCATCCGTACGCAGCCCGCCGTTGATACGTGCGCGATATGGATCCGGGCTCCCGTATACTCGGCCATGAGAATATCCCGTGCGGTTACGATCTCTTCGGCAATGGTTGGAATACCCCGTATGCCGAGGCGGGTGGAGACGACCCCTTCGTTCATGTGTCCGCGATAACTCAAGACCTTGTCCTCGCAGTGGCAGATGATCGGTGTATCGAACGACTTGGAGTAGTTGAGCGCATTGCGCATGATGTTCGATTTGGCAACCGAGACGCCATCATCCGAAAACGCACAGGCTCCGACCGCAACCATTTCGCCAAACGGGGCAAGCTCTTCACCCTCGGAATTTTTCGTTATGGCGCCGATCGGAAACACGCGGCTGGCACACCCTTCCGCGCGCTGGATCACATAGCGGATTTTCGACTCTTCGTCAAGCACCGGGTTGGTATTGGGCATGCAGGCCACCGCCGTAAAACCGCCCGCCGCCGCCGCCTGCGTCCCGCTGGCAACGGTCTCCTTGTCCTCCCTGCCAGGTTCGCGAAGATGCACATGCATATCCATGAGACCCGGCACGACCCAAGCGCCCTGTGCATCGATCGTTACCGCTGTATCGAATACACCGGGAATGTCGCGGGAAACCGCGGCGATCGTTCCATTATCAATCACGACATTCAAAATGTCGTCGACCCCATTTGCCGGATCGATCACCCTGCCGTTCTTGATCACTATCCGCGGAAGCGGTTGCGATCCATCAATGGGAAAGATGGTCGCGCCATTATCCCTGTTAACCATTTTCGCCGCCCCCAAGCAGATACAGCACCGCCATGCGCACCGCGACCCCGTTGGTCACCTGTTCGAGAATCACCGAGTTCGGGCCATCCGCCACGTTCGAGGCCAGTTCGATACCTCGGTTGATGGGACCGGGGTGCATGATGAGAACGTTTTTCGAGAGACCGGAAAGCCGGTCGAGGTCGAGGCCGAACCGCTCGCGATATTCCCGGATGGAGGGAAAGGTACCGCTTGATTGACGCTCAAGCTGAAGTCGGAGCAACATGACCACATCGGCGCCGTTAAGAGCTTCGTCGAGGTTATCGGTCACCGGCACTCCGAGGCTTTCGGGGTGCTGCGGCAAGAGCGTATGAGGACCGCACAGCACCACTTCCATGCCCATGGTTTTCATGCCCCATGCGTTGGACCGGGCCACCCGTGAGTGAAAGATATCGCCGACAATGGCAACTTTGAGACCTTCGAGCCGCCCGATTTTCTGCCGGATTGTCAACATGTCGAGGAGCGCCTGAGTAGGGTGCTCGTGAAGCCCGTCTCCGGCATTGATAATCACCGCATTCGTGCACTGGGTCAGAAAAAAGGGAACGCCGGCCGCGTCGTGCCGGACCACCACCATATCGATTTTCATGGCCTCGATATTCCGGATCGTGTCGCGAAGCGTTTCGCCTTTGCTTACCGAGCTGATCGAAACGGAGAAATTCACCGGGGAAGCGGAGAGGCGTTTTTCGGCGAGTTCGAAAGAGATACGCGTCCGGGTACTGCCTTCATAAAACAGATTCACGATGGTTTTGCCCCGCAGGGTCGGAACTACGGGGATTTCGCGGCTAAGCACCTCGAAAAAGGAGTCCGCCGTGTCCAGTATGAGGGTAATGTCGTCGCGCGAAACGCCATCAAGACCAAGAAGATGCCGGATGGTAAGCGCCATTAATCAATCGTCCTTTTCGAGTTCCATGAGCCAGATTGAGTCCTCGCCATCAAGCTCCTCCACCTTGAGACTCACCTCCTGGTTGGCTTGCGTCTTGAGTACGGTTCCGGCATAGTCCGCCTGGATCGGCAGCTCGCGATTGCCGCGATCGATGATCACCGCCAGCTGAATAGATTTCGGCCGACCGAAGTCCATGAGCGCATCGAGTGCGGCGCGTATGGTCCGTCCGGTAAAAAGTACGTCATCGACCAGCACAACGGAGACCCCGTTGATGTCGAAGGGAATATCGGTGATCTGAACTCGGGGTTGCCGGAAAGCTTTGCGGTAATCATCGCGATAAAGCGTAATATCAAGGACACCGGTCGCCAGATCGGTTTTTTCGATTTCATTGATCTTCCGTGCGATACGGCGCGCCAGAAAGATACCACGCGTCTGCATGCCGACGATGCCAATTTTGGTAAGGTCACGGTTATGCTCGATAATCTGATGCGTAATCCGCGTAATGGCAAGATCGAGCGCATGGCCGTCCATGATGAGTTCGATCTTTTTCATAGGGTGAAAGCAATATAATTTTATCCAGAATGATGGAAAAGAAATTTTTGGTAATAAAACAAAAATCCGAAGAGCAAAAGCAAAATTTGGGCATTAAGGCCATATCACCGTCTTGGGTTGAAGCACCATTTCGCGGTTCTCCCTGGCAAAAGCCTCCTTGCAAGCAAAAAACGCGGACTGCAGTGTCTTTGCTCACCTCCGGCAAAAATGTCTTACGGTAGATCGACAGATCTCCTCCCCTCAGGCGCATTTGACTTTCGGCTGTAGCTGCCGGTCTGTTACCTGATCAGCATAATCGCCGCACTTTCTTCGATAGCAGCGGCCTGGAAGATAACGATATACTGCCCCCCGGTTTAAGAGGTGAAGACAGCCCACGGATTATGAAGTATCATGAAAACTGATGCATCACCATGCCGGGCACACGAGAACTATCCTCCTTCACCGCAACAGTTTGAAGGCATGCCACCAGTCATTGTGCAAAAGACCCGGAATGCACCAGAGCATGCATAACGGCTCTATAGCACGGGCAGCTTCAGCCTTGCCAAGATCCTCCGTTTCCCAGCCGAACTGAACGCACATGTCGGACACGATTTTTTTCGCGGCGACGTCGTTCCCGCAGATAAACATGGTCGGCTTACTGCCTTTATTAAAGGAAGGATTGACCATGCAAGCATGGCCGACCGAGTTGAATGCCTTCACAAAGTGTATGTCAGGGTGCTCCCGTTGCAGCCTCTCCATAAGCGATTCTTCACCTGTGGTGAAGAATCGCAGGACGCCATTTTCTGGCGGCAGGTCGGCGATAGGATTGGTGGCATCGACGACCGGTTTGCCCCGCAGGTTCAGACCGACAGTATCATGAAGCGCATCAAGGGCAGCCGTTCCCTTGACCGCCAACACCGCTGATTCCCCGAAGGCCGCCGCCTCGGCCGGGCTCCCGACACGTCCCCAGGGGTTTTGGGAGACCCACTCCGAAAGCTTGGAAATCGTGCGGGCGCCCAACATGACTTCGTGCCCATGTTTTATAAATCCGCTTCCTAAAGTCTGGGCGACGGCTCCTGATCCTATGATCCCAATTTTCATAAGCACCTCTCTTCTGAACCGGTTAAAGTAGCAACTCCATAATTTTTCCAAGCCTTTTAAAAAAGAACCCCTTTCTCCCCATCTCACCTGACCAGTAAATTGACACCCTCCGCCGATATCTGAGAAAGTCCTTCTGAAAATCATAGTCTATCTCTTACACTCTTCAATATTAAGATAAGCAATTTTTGGTCCAATTTATGAGTTTCGGGAGATTATATGAAACACAGGTGAGTTCAGATCCTCTGATGTCTTGAATTCTTGATCTCTCCTTTCTTCGTCCCGTTATTGATTCCATTTTTTCCAGTAACGCTCCGTCCGGACAGTCATGGGAATGATCGGTCAGTATCGGACGAATCTCGGAATTTGGCGACGATAAATCGCAGATATTGCAACGGAACATTCTATATTTTGGAAACGAGCAATCCCTGCGTATTTTGTACCTTCTGTCCGAGGTATTCGTTAAAACAAAAGTATTGCAGATTATGAAAAAATCCAACTCCTACAGCGAAATGCGTGACCAAAAAATGCCGCATTACTTCTTCCCGCATCAGGAAGCCGGTCCCCTCGGAAAAAGCTTTGTCGATGGACGACTATCTTCAGTACAGAACGTGCGGCTCAGCTGAATTGCCATGCAGAGCCGGAAAATTGATACGCCTGGACCGAGACCGGGACTATAACCATGACGCCGTTTGAATTCTGCTTCATAACTTTCGCTGTTTCCATTATTGCCGGTGGTTTCGGTTCGTTGCTCGGTCTCGGCGGCGGCCTTATCGTGATTCCGGCCCTTACGTTGCTCCTCCATGTCAATATCCGCTACGCTATCGGCGCATCCATCGTCTCGGTGATCGCCACGTCGAGCGGCGCCGCCTCGGCCTATGTCCGCGAGCGCATGACCAACCTGCGCGTGGCGATGGTGCTTGAAATCGCCACTACGCTCGGCGCTCTCTCCGGGGCCTACCTTGCAGGACGGGTGGGTGGCCGGGCGCTCGAAATTCTCTTTGGAATCATCATGGGGTATTCGGCGCTCATGATGCTGCACCGCCGGGAGTCGCGCGGGAGCGTCGGCAGCGCTCCATGGTCCGATCGGCTCCGTCTTCACGGAAGCTACTTCGACAAGGCGCTCGGGAGGGAGGTTGCCTATCGCGTACGCGGGATCCGCATCGGCCTTGCGCTCATGTACGTCGCCGGGATCATGAGCGGCCTTCTCGGCATCGGGTCAGGCGCGCTCAAGGTGCCGGCCATGGACCTTGTCATGCGGCTCCCCATCAAAGTCTCTACCGCAACAAGTAACTTCATGATCGGCGTGACGGCTGCCGCAGGGGCAGGGATCTATTTCGTGCGCGGGGATATCGTGCCCTTCATCGCAGCCCCGGTCGCCGTAGGGGTCAGCGCCGGCGCGCTGCTCGGTTCCCGCCTCATGGGCCAGATCAAGAGCGAGCGTCTGCGGGCGGCCTTCGTGGCGATCCTGCTGCTCGTCTCCCTGCAGATGCTGATCAAGGGGCTGGTCAAATGACTAATGAGAAAAGTCCCGCTCAAGCTGCGGGTCAGCGCCGTGAGGAACGACGTGTTCACGACACGGAAGGGGTCATCAGCACCATCCTGCGCACCGGCATATTCACGAGCGTTGCCGTCATCGCCTTCGGCGCCGTGGTCACTCTTTTCCGTCACCCCGCGTTCGTCACCTCAACGAAGGAACTCCACGACCTCAAAAACACGCCAGGCGCTTTCCCGCACTCCTTCGGGGAGATCGTACAGGGCATGCGGCTTTTGCATGGGCAGGCCTTCGCATCACTGGGCCTCCTGCTCCTCATCCTGACGCCTGCAGCGCGTGTGGGCGCCTCGATCCTGATCTTTCTGGCGCAGCACGACCGGTTGTATACCCTGATTACTTCGGTGGTGTTCGCGCTGCTCCTTTTGTCATTCATCGCGGGCAGCGGATGAAAAACTACCGGCGCTCTCATGGGTTGCGCATCGGATTTTTATCTACGGCGTTGTGGGTTCTTGCAGCCGCATCAGCACTCGTGGCTGGTCCTCCGTTTCTAACCGATGATCCCGAACCGGTTGAATACCGGCACTGGGAGCTCTACCTTGCGTCGCAATTATCGAGCGCGAACGGGGACGTTTCGGGAACCGCCCCGCATATCGAGGTCAACTACGGCTTACTGCCTGAAGTGCAGATTCATGCAATCGTCAGGTTTTCCGTCAACTCCGCCATCGATTCTCATGCCGCCTATGGTCCGGGTGATCTTGAATTCGGGGTGAAATACCGATTAATCAAGGAATCATTACTGCGGCCGCAGGCCGGGATTTTCCCGCTCATCGAAGTCCCGAGGGGTGATTCATCGGAAGGGCTCGGAGCCGGAACGGTGCAGCTTTTTCTTCCGCTCTGGCTCCAGAAGAGCTTCGGACCATGGACAACCTATGGCGGTGGAGGATACCAAGCAACCATCGGGCGTCCTCCGGAAAATTCCTGGTTGTTTGGATGGGAATGTCAGAGGGATTTGTCAAATGCCCTGACCATTGGCGCCGAATTTTTCGCCGTTACCAAACAGAAGGGGTATCAGGAAACCGAGATTGGCTTTAATGTCGGCGCGATAGTCAATGTTTCCCCGGCGCATCACGTACTCGGTTCAGTAGGGCGGGATATTGCCGGCATGAATCAATTTACATGCTATCTTGCCTATCAATTCACCATCGGCCCGGCTACCTAACACATTCTTTTAAAAAAATACGATTTATGCGGGAGTTCCCATTTTTTCCAAAATGGGAAAATAAGAATGCCTAGATTTTTCTTTTATTGATTTAAGAACCCCACCGGTTCTTCATTGCTTCGATTGCCGCAGATTTTCGCGTAGAATCGGTTTCGAATCTAAGGTAGCCGTCAAGATGTTCGCGGGCGAGAGCCATGTCTGGAACCTGAGAACAATAGAGGCGCATAAGCCGGTAGTGCGCCGTGGAGGCGGCAAATCGGATGCTTTCCACATCAGGCGAAGCATTGCCTTTGGCCATAACCGATTCGTCCGCGGCGATTTCCAATTTCAGGTTCTCACAGCCGGATTCGATTCTTTTTGCATCCAGGTCCATGAGACCAAGAATGAGATGACACAATGGAGCTTGGTTGTCAAGCTTGAGAGCACGGTTGCAGTAACGTTTCGCATCATCGTTCCGGTTGAAACCGAAGTAGGAACAGGCAGCGGCATCGGTGAATGCCGGAACATAGGTGGAATCGCACCGCAGAGCCAGCGTGTACTGTTCGAGTGCTTGCTGCTGGTTGCCGATTGCCCCGTAGAACTTGCCAAGACGGTAATGGAGACGGCCGTTTCCCGGCTCTTCCGTGCTCGCGCGACGCATGTTTTCTACCGCGGAGTCGCGAAACGGAACATTTCCGGTGACGTTGAACACGTTGGCGTAGGCGTACCCGATATCCTGCAATACCATCGATTTCTGGGCATTCGTGGTTGCCCGAACAAGTTTTTGGCGGAGTTCCGCAATCTTCGCCTGCAGAGGAGCTTCGGCATTCGTTTCCGCGCCCATGGATTGTTCGAGACCGGCTGAGGGCACCGGGCTTTCCTCGAAGCGATGACCATGGTATTTGACAAGAATGAAACCCGCCCACAGGGCGAAGAAAACCGCATAGAAGGAGGCGTTTTTATTGAAACGCATCCCCTTCATTTTCGTATCTCCAGGACATAGGTTTCGGGATCGGTGAGCGAATACACTATCCGGAACATTTCGGGATGCTTTCGTATCACCGGAACCAGGTAGTGTCTGGTCGTTCCGGTCCAGAAAAAGTTATCGAGAATGCAGTACTGCGCTTCGCCCTTGTTCAGCCCGTCGATAACTTCTTCAGCGTTGGTTGAAAAGGGGTACACATAACCACGGCGCTGCGCCCGCAGGTAAAAAAGTTCTGGTTTACGGCTGACCACTATAGCGTCGTTCGGCGTATTGACACGCACCCAGTCGGCGCAGCGATAAAAGTTGATCCAATCTGCCGTCAGTGCGTTGTTTTCATTTAAAAGGCGCATCTGACCGCACCCGTTCAAAAAGGCGAGTACTACCGCCGCGCTCCAGATTACCCCGGTTTTAAGAAATCCCGACTCTTTGCCTTTCGAAAAGATCCGCAGAACAAAACGGATCACCGTCTCCAGCCCGAGAAGCGCCAGAATGATCAGGAACGGTACAATCGGGACGATGAACCGCAGGCTGGTCCACTGGGTCTGCCACATGCAGATTATGCCGCCGTAAAACAGCAGGTAGAAGCTCAGAAATCGTGTGGGCAGCGCAAAATTGCGTACCCAGCCTATCCCGGCGAGTAGCATGAGCCCGAATAAAAGCACGAGTGAGACGTTTGGAGGCAGGGAGCCGCCGAGCATTGCCTGGGGCAGAACTCCGAAGAGATATTCGTGCAGGTTCATGCCGATGCGCCCGATCATTTCCGGCATGGTAACAAAGCCAAGTTCAGGATTGTATGAATTTCTCCGGAAAAGTTGGTCGATGTAGGGACTGTTCCAGGAGGTGGTGAGGCGCAGAAGAAATGTGGCCGAAATGAAGATCACAAGGTGCGCCGCCGCCTGCTTATATTTTTTGTCAAGGATAGTCGAAATCACCCATGCCGCGACAAATGAGATACCGATCGTCCTGATGAATGCCGGTGCGATGGCGGTGATCGCAGCAGCCCAGAAAATGACTCCCGTGCCGCCGCGACGGCGGTAGAGTTCAAGAAGCATGAGCGCGCCGAGTGAGGCAAAGAGATAGGGAATTTCACTCAGCAAGACCGTTGAATGACTGGCTACCGATGAGGAGAGAGCGGTGACAAGCGTTACCGGCAAGGCGAACCTGGGGAATGTCGATCGCAGATAGTAGAAGAGCAGGAGCAGCATGCAGCCGCTGATGATGCCTACCGCGATCTTCGGAATGAGCTGCTCGCTGCCGAAGAGGGAGAAGAACCCGAGAAACGCGGGGAAAAGAGGCGGGTACTGCGTTTCCACCGGGCTGGCCGGCTCGTAGATGCAGTGATAGCCGTTCCCCGACACCAGTGATTGACCGAGAATAAGGTATTTTGCGTCATCGCCGTTCGTGCTGATATCCGGCGAAAATTCCGCTGCAAGGAGCACCATCTGTACCGCGATAAAAATCTTGATCCAGAAATCCGGAGAAGAAAGAAGCATCGGCCGTCTCGGTTTTTCCGGTACCTCGGCATCGATGTTTTTTTTTGCCATAGGATATTAAAGATAGTTTACGGAAGCCCGGCAGCGAGGTCATTTACTATTTTGTGTCTATGATGTGTACGGTGATTTTTCATGTCGATATGGATGCATTTTTCGCCTCCATCGAGCAGCGGAATACGCCCGTGTACCTTGGCAAGCCGCTCATCGTAGGCGCACCACCCGGCATGCGCGGTGTAGTATCGGCGGCCAGCTACGAAGCGCGGGCATTCGGGGTGCACTCGGCGATGCCTATCGGCGAAGCGGTGCGGCGATGCCCGGGTGGCATCTTCGTCCGGCCATGCATGGAGGCTTATAGCCGCGAGTCAGAAGCCGTGATGGCCATTATCTCCTCATTTTCACCCAGGACCGAACAGGTCTCCATCGATGAGGCATTTCTTGACATGACCGGAACCGCACGGTTGCTCGGCCCGCCGCTTCAGGTCGCACATGCATTGGCCGATCGTATCCGCAAAGAACGATCCATCACCGCTTCCATCGGCATCGCGCCGAATAAATTCCTGGCCAAAATCGCCTCTGATCTGCACAAACCTGCCGGCATTACCATGGCGCCGTTCGATCCCCTTGCTATTGCGGAGTGGCTTGCCCCGATACCGGCGGGGCGGATCTGGGGAGTCGGCAAGACGACCGGTGCGATCCTGCAAAGGATGGGAATCGGGACCATTGGCGACCTGCAAAAGCTTTCGCTGGAGCGCCTGATCGATCGGTTCGGCCGGCAGGGCGAAAAGCTTTTTTCGCTCTGTCGCGGCATCGATGACCGACCTTTCGGCGCACCGGACGAGGCAAAGTCGATCTCCCGTGAGCATACCTTTAACGTCGATTCGACCGACCGCGAAGTTTGGAAGCAAACCCTGTTCTCCCTCGCCCAGGATGTTGCCCGGCGGGCGCGGAGGAGCGGCATCCGGGGCGGCGCCGTCGTTTTGATTTATCGGAGATCGGATTTTTCGCGGCATTCCCGGAGAAAACCGCTTGCCCCGTCGACCAACGCGGCGCGATTTATTTACGAAGGAGCGATTGACCTGCTCGAAGGAATCCCCGACAGGGCACTGCGGCTCATCGGCGTCGGGCTGGCAGCCCTTGATACAGGAGAGCAGACCGACCTCTTTGCCGACGGGCATCCAGGCGCTGTTTGTGAAGCGGTTGAATCGGCCATGGATCGTATCGCGTCACGGTACGGACGCGAGGCGATCGCCAAGGGGCGTGAAATGGAAGGAAGTCCCGGATCCCGCGGACGTAAAAGGGCAGCGGATACTCGCCGGGCGGCAATGACCTCTTTTCGTCGTTGGGACATATCGGAGGAGTGAGCAATCTGCCATGATCAGCATCGTTACCTGTTACAAAAACCGGACGCAGCAAGCGCTTCAGGAACGCAATATCGCCAAAACAGTCGGCATCGAGCACGAGTATCTAGCCATTGACGGAAGCGTACCATCCGCGAATTTCGCGGCGGCGTACAATGAGGCGGTGACCCGCATCCGCGGCGATCCGATCGTGTTCATCGAGCATGACTGTTTTTTCATGAACGAACGCTGGGGAAGGGCGCTTTCAGCAAAATTCGCCGCCGATCAGGCGCTCGGCATTGCCGGAGTCGCCGGAACGCAATATCTGTTTGCGGACAAATGTTCCTGGACCGCCGCGGGAAGACCCTATGTAAAAGGGCGTATCGTGTACCACCTGCAGAACGACGACTTCTTCGCGACGGTGTTTTCAACGGAAAAAGTTGATTCTCCGGTGGTCGCGTGCGACGGCTGCTTCATGGCGGTCCGCAGGGATCTTTTCTCCCGATGCCGTTTCGATGAGCAAACTTTTAACGGCCAGTACTTCTACAACCTCGATTTCTGCCTGCAGGCGCGCGGGTACGCAACGATCGTCGTAACCAATGAGGTGACCATCAAAAGGCGAGTCCAGCCCCTGTACGACGAACAGTGGCGCTTGGCAGGCGAGGCCTTTCTGCGGAAAAATCAAGCGGTTCTCCCGGCTTCATGCATCGACTTGATACCCGATCCTGCCCACATCATCGCGTCATCCGTGGTGAATTTAAAAGGCAAGATCTCATCCGCAACCATCTGTTGAACATCGGGCCATTTTTTGCGCGGGGTAGTACGTACGGTAGGAACGAACGGTTCATTGAAACCAGCACCGAATCGCAAAAGAACTGGTGCGACATGACTCTATTATTTTTGACCTGAACTTTGTCCGCGCAGTACCGCAGCCAGGGAGCCCGATCATGCCTCCGCTTTCGGTCGTTGTCATTACCTATAATGAGGAACGGAATATAGGCCGATGTCTCGAATCGGTGACGGATATCGCCGACGATATCGTCGTCGTCGATTCTTTTTCGACCGATGCCACGGAGGCGATTTGCAGGAGTCACCGCGTTCGTTTTATCCGGCATCCGTGGGAAGGATATTCGGCGTCCAAAAATTTCGGCAACGGGCAGGCGCGCCATGATCGAATTCTTTCCATCGATGCCGATGAAGCGCTGTCGCCGGAGCTCCGCGGGTCAATCGCAGACCTTGCGGCGAAAGACGCGGTCCTGGCCTGCAAATTCAAGCGGCTTACCAATTACTGCGGGCGCTGGATCCGCCACGGCGGGTGGTATCCGGATATCAAGGTCAGAGTCTTCGATCGCACCAAGACTCAATGGCGCGGCTCCATCCACGAGACACTTGACGGAATCGATGAGAAAAAGGCGCTGCTCCTTTCCGGCGACTGTTATCACTATACCTGCTATACGGTCGCCGAACATCTCTCGCAGATGCGCACTTTTACCGATCTCATGGCCGCAGACGGTTTCCGGCGGGGAAAGGGGCCCTCGCTTACCAGGCTTATCGTTTCTCCCGTGTCCAAATTCTTCCGCGATTACTGCCTCCGGCTCGGATTTCTTGATGGGAAGAGCGGTCTCGTCATCGCCGCTCTTTCGGCCTATGCCACTTATCTCAAATATTCAAAGTTGCGAATCTTGCATTCAGGCAATACGCCATCGGGAATTTCATCATGAACATTCTATTAACCCGTACCGATCGTTTGGGAGATCTTATCCAGTCGCTCTCGGCGGTGCCGAGTCTCAAGGCGCGCTTCCCCGGCGACGCCATTGGCTTTCTCATTGCAAAGGCCAATGCGCCGGTGCTGAAAGATCATCCCTGCATCGACCGGGTTCATTTCATCGAGGACGCCGACACTGTGGGGATCCGCGCATGCGGCTACGAGGTCGCGGTCGTGCTCTGGTACGATCCCCGGGTCGTGCGCCTTGTAAAAGCGGCAGGCATCGGGCGGCGCGTGGGGCCGCTTTCGAAAATCGGCTCATTTTTCGCTTTTAATGAAGGAATACGCCAGCACCGGAGCGCCTCGGTGAAAAATGAAGCGGAATATAACGGCGATCTCGTTCGCGCCATATGCCCCGAGGTCATCCTCGACCGCCCCAGAATTTACAACCCGGGAATCGCTCCGGCGTTTGACTTGCCGGATACCTACGCGATCATGGCGCCGCAATCGCGCAATTCGGCGCCGAACATTCCGGACGCCGCCTACCTCCGGCTCGCCGGGATCATTGCGGGCAAGGGAGTTCCGATCGTGGTCTCGGGCACTGAAAACGACCGGCTCTGCGAGCGGCTCGTCGCCGTATGCGACAATGCGCTCAATCTCTCTGGCAGGACCTCGCTCGACGAACTGATCTGGCTCATCAGGCGGTCGATCTTTGTCATGGCGCCGAGTACCGGAACCCTGCATTTGGCAAACGCGTTGGGACGGCCGATTCTCTCTTTCTACCCGCCTGCAAAGTCGGTTTCAACCATCCGCTGGGCCCCCTTCCGCTATGAGGGAACGGTCTTCTCGTCACCCTACGTGTGCGCCGATAAATGCAAGCCGAGTCGAAAGTGCGACTCGCTCTGCATGAATTTTGATGCCATCGGCGAGGTGGACGCGGAAATCGAGAAGCTGATACGCCTGGGTCAGGCGATCGTTCCCGTCACAAAGTAAACATCGAGTCCGCCATTTGCAAATGGCATGCAACCGCTTGATTGAAGCCCGGCCTTTGTCGCGAACTGGCGGTCCTCGGTCACGAAACCCCAGTTCCATCCCCTGCATGCCTTCCGCAGGCGACGCCCGAACCTTTGAAAAAACTCCTGCGGTGGAACGCCGGACGATATGGCTCGTTCGGCATTCGCAATGGCGGCTTTGACGGCGCTACCGCTGATGTCCGATCCGACGAGTCGCGGCATCCCGACGCCTTGGTCCGCGCCAGTCCATGGCTTTTTCCTGATACGATCCCAAAGGCCCTCGTTGAAGCACGGCCACGCCTGAAACGCACAAGGCCGGCGGACGCCGGGGTTCCGACCGAGTGCGAGCAACGCGGCTTCGATAATGAAAGTACCGGAACCGCAGAGCGGATCCGCGATAACCGGAAATTTCCGCCAATCCGAAAGCAGCAGCAGGCCGGCGGCGATCGTCTCCCTGAGAGGCGCATGGCCGGTATCGAGCCGGTATCCTCGCTTATAAAGGAACGGGCCGCTCGCATCGATGCTGAGCGTGCAGACATCGTCGCTCATGCGGACCAGGAAGCGCAGGGGAGCATCATCGTCGCGTTCAGGCGCGATGCCGAGCGGACAAAGGCGGTCCCGGCACGCCTCGAACACGGATTTCTCGATGTTGCCGGTATGGTGGAGGCGGGAGACGGTCGCCGACGCTTCGATACCAATCCGGGTTGTGAACCCCGAGTACCGCTCGATGGGCGTTTGTTTTACCTTATTGTACAGCTCGGGATATGACCGCGCGGTGAATTTTGCCATGCGCATGATGATGCGATTGGCGGAGCGCAGCCTGGCGGCGGCATGGTACATGAGTTCCAGAGGGCCGCTGAATTCAACGCCGCCGAGCGCCTTCCCGATGATTTCCGCGCCCGGCAATCCACGCACCTCATTCCCCAGCACCTCCTCAAAACCCGGAGTGGTTGTGGCGAAGAAGCGCTGCGTTTCTTTAAGAACATGGCGCTTGAGGCGTCTTGCCAGGCCGGCCGGCGTCAGTATCGGTTGCAAGCAGGTTCCCTCCTGAGGCGTTTCTCCCGCTTGCAGAAAAAAAGGGGAGCCACGCGGGTTTTGAAATGATATTCTCTTTAACGTATTTTAAAAATCATCAGTGCTGTAGGGTTTAAAATTAAGTCACTTCTTTTCTCCCGTGCCGTGACCGAGTCCTATGAGCGATACGAAACCGTCCACGACGGTGCTTATCATTTCAAATGACAAGATATTCCGTTCGACCCTGAGCGAAAATCTTCTTCTTCAGGGTTTTGCTCCGCTCATTGCCGCATCGCAGGCCGAGGCGCTCTCCCTCCTTGAAAAGAACACCGTGGACATCGTTTTCCTCGACATCGAACGGATGCCGGCGCTTGAGATGGATATCGTCAATTATATCCGCATGCGGCACCATGCCGAAGTCGTGGTGCTTACCACCATCCATGAAATCGAAGGGGCAACCAACGCGCTGAAGAACGGCGCGGCCTTTTATCTTGTAAAACCGCTCAAAGTCACCGATCTCAAGGCGGTGCTCGATAAACTCACCGAACGGGTTGAACGGGCCAGGGAGCTTGCCGACCTGGAGCAACGGTTCCTGGTCGATCTCATGGCCGGATCGCCCGCCATGGAGAAGGTGCTGCGGTTCGCCAAGAAGATCGCCCCTACCGCGTCGACCGTGCTCATCGGCGGCGAAAGCGGGACCGGCAAGGAGTTCTTTGCCAGGATTATCCATCGCCTGTCGTTGCGGCCCGAGGGGCGATTCGTACCCATGAACTGCGGCGCCATCCCCGAAACCCTTTTCGAAAGTGAATTATTCGGCCACAAGAAAGGCTCGTTTACCGGCGCCGACCGTGATAAGCAGGGTCTGGTCGAGGAGGCGCACCTCGGCACGCTGTTCCTCGACGAGGTGGGGGAACTGTCGCCCAACGCACAGGTTAAGCTGCTCCGGTTTCTGCAGGAACGGGAGTTCCGGCGGGTCGGCGAAACGGTGCAGCGGTTCGTGGACGTGCGGGTCATCGCGGCCTCGAACCGGGATCTCGCCACGCTCGTTGAACAGAAGAAATTCCGGGAGGACCTTTTTTACCGGCTCAATGTTTTTTACCTCTATCTGCCGCCGCTCCGCGAGCGGAAGGAGACCATTCCGAATCTCATCCGGCTCTTCGTGCACCGCAACAACGAACTGTTCGGCAAGCATCTCGCAACAATATCGAAGAATGCCGAGGCGATCTTGGCTAATTATACGTATCCGGGAAACGTTCGCGAACTCCAGAACATCATCGAGCACGCGGTCGTGCTTGCGGAAGGCAGCGAAATTACCGAGCGCGACCTTCCTGAATTCATGTTCCGCAGCCGCCTTCTTCTGTCGCCGCCCCTTCAGCGGGAAACGATAGGCGCGCCCGAGCATGTTCCGACCCTTGCCGAAATAGAAAAGAATCACATCGCGGCGGTCCTGTCCGTCACCGATTTCAACTACACCGAGACCTCGAAAAAACTCGGGATCTCGCGTTCAACGCTCTGGCGGAAGATCAAGGAATACCGCATCGAGACCACATAGCCATGCAGTTGCGCGTTTACTACGAAGATACCGATTGCGGCAACGTCGTTTACTATGCCAATTACCTGCGGTTCATGGAGCGCAGCCGGACCGAGCTCCTCCGGGAACGCGGCATTGACTTAGGTTATTTCCACAAGCGGGGCATCCTGTTCGCCGTTACCGAAGCGCACGTTTATTACAAGGCTCCGGCCGTTTACAATGACCTGCTCGACGCGGATTCGACGGTCGAAGAGCTCGCTGCCGCATCGATACTTTTCCGCACGCTCATACGCCGCACCGGGGAAAAGGCCGTGCTGGTGCAGGGGGATGTGCGCGTGGCCTGCATATCGACGGCGGGCAGGCCGATGAGAATTCCGGAGGAGATAAGGAGCCGGGTTCAGCCTGAGTAATACTATTTAATAGTATGCTTGTTTATGAAAATACATACGATAGGACACTTAGGTACGAGAAAAGATCATAGGGGCGCTGCTTATTATCACCTTACCCCGCAAGAAATATCACTTTATCTTTTTTCTAATGATTATTTTTTTAACAGATTTATTTCAGAAGAAGAAAGAGGTTGCAATGGCAAATAAATCTTTTCCTGAGGCAACAGAAGCACAAGGGTATTCGGAACGCGATCTTCATCCAATCCTTAGTTATTTTGTAAATCGTAGCGTGAAACTTGGATTAGCTAAATCTATTTATACAAAAACAATCTTTCATGAAGAAGGCCGAAAGACCGGCTATAGCGAATGGGTCTATCCCGATCTTGTCGGCTTTTATTTGCCAATTCGTGATTGGGAACGTCCTATTATCGAGTTCAATAATATAACCGAACAAAATTTGGTGCGGCTCTTTTCCTTTGAGCTTAAGAAATGTCTTAACAAAGGTAATTATCGGTCATCTTTTTTTCAAGCTGTATCCAATTCTTCATGGGCGCACGAAGGATACCTTGTTTGCGCTCAACTTCAAGAAGATGATGAAGAGCTACTATTAGAATTGGAACGGCTTTCTCAATCATTCGGGATAGGGATTATTAATTTGAACATTAAAGATTTTAACTCAGGGAAGGTTATGTTTCAGGCGAAGCCAAAAGAAAATCTTGATTGGCATACCATGAACAAACTTTGCCATGAAAATCCTGGTTATAAAGATTTCATCGAACATGTGAAAAGGGATTTTGAGTCAAAAACAATATACAAACAGGATTATGATGATATTCCAAAGGATGATGAAATAGAAAATTATATAAAAAAGTTGTTAAAGGGAAATGGTGCGTCGTATATAAAGGAACCGAATCCCCGTACGTCTTCCTCTTTAAAAGAGGGTGAATTTTCGGCAAGTAACCGCGCTGGAGCAAATGCTACCGCAATAATCAATGGGGCGGGTGTTACGGTTAAAAAAGGTTCGGTCTGCTCTCCGAAAACCGCCAATTCTTTCCCTTCGAGGTATGCTGACAAAGTTACTGAACTGGAAAAAGCCGGAATAATAAAAAATGGAATATTTACAGCCGATCATACATTTTCTTCAGCAAGTTCAGCGGGCTCTATCGTTCTTAGGGCATCTGTCAACGGTCTATCTGCGTGGAAAAACAAAGACGGAAACCCGCTGGGGTAAAAACCCTTTACTGCATTGTTGGCCCTGCTTCGGCAATTCTCTCTTTTTTGTCCTTTTTAGGGTTTAATATACATATCGTAAATATTTCTCCAAAAATCTGGACATTTATTTTATTCCGCGCATAGTAATTTGTGAACAATTGTATTTCATGATCGGGTGGCCTGTTTATTAATTTTCCAACAGCTGAAAATGACGTATTCTTATTTTTGTTAAATGTTGTCTTCATTGTATCTATAAAATCACTGAAGTCAACCATTTCAAAATAAACAATAGCAATACTTGGCAAATTTAATTCCTTTGAGTATTGCATTTGCTTTCTTGAACTTTCCAAACAATAACGGAGTTCTGTTCCAGTGATTTGAATGCCATCAATTTCACAGTGGCCTTTTTTGAGGTCAATTTCTTTGATTTCCACAATCAATTCATTCCCCTTGTAGTTAATCCTATAATCCGGTGTTGCACTTATTGATTCGGGAATTTTATTGCAAAGGATGTTTCTTCTCTTGCAAAAATCCTCAAAAAGAATTTCGGAAGTTGTTTTCACTGTTGTTTTCACTATAGATCCATCTCAATTATACTTAGGATAAAATAGCTAACGACTATTGCTGGAAGTATGATAACTTGACCGGCTTTTAGAGAGAGACCTTCCGCAATACTAATGTTTTTCATCGCGACCATGACTATTCTGGCTGCGTCGCCAGCCGGTGCGGTTTTAGGGTATCAGTAGGTAGCGGGTTAATTAAAAGTTTCCTTGCGACCATTCCAGCAGTTTTAAAGCTGCTTTAACCCCACTTAAAAACTCCATCCACCAGCCAATTTTTCCAACTTTTGGATGGAGAGTTCCGGTAATTCTGGCACTTTTTTAACCTATTAAAAAACCGGGATTATAATGACACTATAGCAATAAAACCCCGGTCGCTTTACTCATCCGCACTTCGAAAATCCGCACGCCTTGCACACCGAGCACCCGCCTTCGCTCTCCATGATGCCGCCGCACTCGGGGCACTGCGGGCAGTAGCCCATATCAAGACCCGTGAACGTGATCTGCGGATGCGCCGCCGCGCCCTGCACTTCGGTAAGCGCCTTTTCGAGCACCCGGCCGATCGCGTCGGCGCAGGAGAGAACCATTTCTCCCTCGTGCCAGATCGGGCTGGGGCAACGGATGCCGCGCAGCTGCTCGACGATGGCGTTCGGATCGACGCCGGCGCGCAGGGCAAGGGACACGAGCCGCGCTACCGCCTCGGCGTTTGAGGCCGCGCAGCCGCCCGACTTGCCCATCTGCGTGAAGACTTCGCAGAAGCCGTAGGCATCGGAGTTGATATTGACATACAGGGTACCGCACCCGGTCTTGGTCTTGTAGGTGCGACCATGCGTTACGGACGGCCGGGGACGGGGATGGATCGTGCCGGGCAGGCCGCCGGGCGCCGCCTCGGTCCGACCGCCGCCATTCCCGGCGGTGATGACCTGGTTCTGGCGCGAGCCGTCGCGATACACCGTGACGCCTTTGCAGTTGAGGTCGAAGGCGAAACGAAACGCCTCCTCGACATCGGTGACCGTGGCCTCATGCCGGAAGTTAACGGTTTTGGACACCGCGTTGTCGGTGTATTTCTGAAAAGCGGCCTGTATGGCGATGTGCGCCCGTGGATCGATATCGTGGGCCGTAACGAACACATCCCGGATGCGCCGGGGAATCCCGTAAATCTTGTGCAGGCTGCCGGTTTCGGCCACCATCTTCATGAGTTCATCGGAGTAGAACCCTTCCTCCTGGGCGACCTTCTGGAACGCGGGATGCACTTCGAGCAGGCGCTTGCCGTCAAGCACGTTTTTTTCGTAGACAATGGCGAACAGCGGCTCGATGCCGCTCGAACAACCGGCGATCATCGAGATTGTGCCGGTCGGCGCAATGGTCGTGATGGTGGCGTTCCGGATGCCGGTATCGCTTCCCGTGTTCGTGTCGAAAACCGACCCTTCGAAGGCGGGAAACACGCCGCGTTCGCGGGCGAGAAAGACGCTTACCTTGCGCCCCTCCTCCCGGATGAATTTCATGATCTCTTCGGCGAGGCCCGTCGCCTGGGGCGAATTGTACGGAATCCCGAACTCGACCAGGAGATCAGCAAACCCCATGACGCCGAGCCCGATCTTACGATTACCTTTTGTCATTTTCTCGATTTCCGGCAGCGGATATTTATTGACCTCGATGACATTGTCGAGGAACCGCACCGCCGTACGCACCGTATTGCCCAGTTTGAAATAGTTGACCTCTTTCTTGCCGTTATTATTCGAGATCATGTGCGCAAGGTTGATGGACCCGAGGTTGCACGATTCGTAGGGCAGGAGCGGCTGTTCCCCGCAGGGGTTTGTGCTCTCGATCCTGCCGATATGCGGAGTCGGATTGTCCGCGTTGATTTTATCGATGTAGACGATGCCCGGCTCGCCGTTCTTCCAGGCAAGCTCAACGATCCGTTTGAACACCCGGGAAGCCTTGAGCTGACCCACGACTTCGCCCGAACGCGGGTTACGGAGCGGATATTCCTCATCGTTTTTCAGCGCGCTCATGAATTCGTCGGTGATGGCGACCGAGATGTTGAAGTTGGACATGACCCCGTCCTTCTCCTTCATTTCGATGAACTCCATGATCTCCGGGTGGGAACAGTTGAGGATCCCCATGTTGGCGCCCCGGCGGGTACCGCCCTGCTTCACGGTTTCGGTGGCGATATCGAAAACACGCATGAAGGACAGGGGGCCCGAGGAGATGCCCTTTGTCGAACGCACGCGATCGTTTTTCGGCCGGATGTGCGAGAAGGAGAAACCGGTCCCTCCGCCGCTCTTATGGATGAGGGCGGTATTTTTCACGGAGGTAAAAATTTCATCCATCGAGTCCCCTACCGGCAGCACGAAACAGGCCGAAAGCTGCTGCAGCTCTCGACCGGCATTCATGAGCGTCGGCGAATTTGGCAGGAAATCGAGGTCTACCATGAAATTATAAAACTTCTCGGTCCACGTATCGATATTGGCGTCGGCATTGAAGAGTTTCTCGGCGCTCGCTATATTTTCCGCCACGCGGAAAAAAAGATCCTCCGGCGTTTCACAGACATTGCCGTTATCGTCCTTTTTCAGATAGCGTTTCTGCAGCACGGTTACGGCGTTGTCGCTCAGAATGGCCTTTTTCCTCGTGAGCCGCTCCCTGAGCGGCTCTCTTTCTTTGATCTCTTCGATCAAAGTGGATTCAAGCTCAACGTTCGTATCGGAAGCCATGAAAACCACCCTTGTTTAATTCGAAAATTCTGATAAGCGTTGATAAACGCCGTTCATCGGGAGGAGAAGCTGCCGCTGATGCAGCCGGCGGGCGCACTCTTCTCTCTGTAGAGTTAAAAATAGGTGATTCCCCGTCCAAGTCAACATATTTTTTTACGATGGTCCCACAACATGTTGGGTTCCATTTTAAGTAGAACCACAATGTCTTGGGGGAAAGCATTTTTTCCTGCAATCAGCCCCTGCCGCTCGGGCGAAACCGATCCTGGACTTTTGACAATGTTCATTGCCGGAAAAACGGCTTAACGTATTTTATAGCAATCGACCTCCGGCAGAAGAGTGCGCCAGGCCGGACTTCCGGCGTTTTTATTATAATTTGAAAAGGAGTTGACGACGCTATGGCGGAATCGCTTGATATGGGGCGTTTGAATAATCTTATGACAAGACTCGAAGACCTCCGGGAGTATCTTTGACGTCGACTCTTTGGAAAAAAAAGTAGCGGACCTCGAAACTCTTGCCGGGAAAACGGATTTCTGGTCCGACACGAATGCGGCGAAAGCGACTCTCCGCGAGATCAAGGGAGCGAAACGAATTCTGGATCCGTGGAAGAAGGCGCTTGCCGACGGTCGGGATCTTCAGCAGTTGTGGAAGCTCTCGGTCGAGGAAAACGATGCCGCCCTTCTTGCGGAGCTGGCGCCGCAGCTCGATGCGCTTGAACGCGAGGTAATCCGGATTGAATTCGCCCGGAAGATGAACGGCGAAGATGACGCTGCTCCGGCCATTCTTTCGATTCACAGCGGCGCCGGCGGCACCGAATCCTGCGACTGGGCGGACATGCTCCTGCGCATGTACACCCGCTGGATGGAACGCAAGGGTTTTGCCTACGAGATGCATGACTACCAGGCGGGCGACAGCGCGGGCATCAAGAGCGCGACCATCGAGGTGCGCGGCGAATACGCCTACGGCTACCTCAAGGCGGAAACGGGCGTACACCGCTTGGTCCGCATCTCGCCATTCGATGCAAATGCGCGGCGGCATACCTCGTTCGCATCGGTCTATTCATACCCGCTCATAGAGGAGATCGATGATTTTGAAATTGATGAGAAGGAGATTCGCATCGACACCTATCGATCAAGCGGTGCCGGCGGGCAGCACATCAACAAGACCGACAGCGCGGTTCGCATGACCCATCTCCCTTCGGGAATCGTGGTGGCCTGCCAGAATGAGCGATCCCAGATGAAAAACCGGTCCCAGGCGCTCCGTCTCCTGAAAGCGCGCGTCCGGCAGCACTATAAAGAAATAGAGGAGAAGGAACGGCAGTCGAAGATGATGGAAAAAAAGAAAATCGAATGGGGAAGCCAGATTCGATCCTATGTGCTCCACCCGTATAACCTTGTCAAGGATCATCGCACCGATGTGGAAACGTCGAATACCGGTGCGGTGCTGGATGGCGATATCGATCGGTTTATTGAGGCGTGGCTATTGCGATCCGAGTAACCGGCGGATGACGAAAAGGATGAGTCGGAGTAAGGGAGGTGCGGAAACCGCCTTCCAAAGCGAAGCGTGAACGATGACGGAAAAGACAACAAAAGGGAACCATAAGGCGGGAAAGACGGCGAAGCGCGCCGGGGTTGTACAGTTCCTGGATAAACTGCTCGCTATTGATCGTATTGAAGACCTCTCGCGCAACGGGTTGCAGGTGGAAGGCGCCGCGACGATCCGCCGTGTGGGTCTTGCCGTGGATGCCTGCCTCGCCTCCTTTGAAGCGGCGGCCCTTAACGATTGTGAGATGCTTATCGTCCATCACGGCATGATCTGGGGCGGTCTCCGCTCCCTTACCGGCGACGTGTATCGGCAGGTCAGGTTTCTCATCGAGGTATCTCTGAACCTCTACGCCGTCCACCTTCCACTCGACCTGCACCCGGAACTTGGCAATAACGCCCGGCTCGCAGCGGCCATCGGTATTAAAAAACCGTTTCCCTTCGGGATGTATAATGGCTTTCCAATCGGCTTCGAAGGAACCATAGTAAGGCCGCTGCGACTCGACACCCTCTGTCGCGCGCTTGAAAAGGCCACGGGTGGCACGACGCTTGCACTTCCCTTTGGAAAAAAGTTCAACAAACGGATCGCCATCGTTTCCGGCGGCGCATCGTCGATCATCGGCGAGGCGGTTGCAAAGCATGTCGACTGTTTCATCACCGGCGAGCCAAACCATGCCCACTATCATCTGGCTCGGGAAGCGGGGCTGAACGTTATCTACGGCGGACACTATCATTCGGAAACGCTCGGGGTGAAGGCGGTCGGAAAAGCCCTAGAGCGGGAGTTCGGGATCGAAAGCGTTTTTCTGGATATTCCGACGACCGTGTAACATAAGAACCCCAGAACACCGCTAAAGTTATAGACATTCCCATAACTTTTTTGGAGAAATGATGGCCCTAAAGAGCATGATTCCCATTATCGACTATGCCTCCCCTTCCGGCAAGAAATATCTCGAAAAACTGCTGTTCCTCAGACGACAGAGCGATGAAACCATTGCCGCAAAGGTCTCCAAAGTCATTGCCGACGTCCGAAATACCGGCGATGAGGCGCTGTTCGCGTTCACGAAAAAATTCGACGGAGTCTCCCTGACCGCAAGAACGTTGCGGATCGCGCCCGCCGAAATTGCAAGGCAGGCGGCAAAGGCGCCCGCCGCTTTGCAGAGGGCAATCCGCGAGGCGGCGAAACGTATTCGCGACTATCATAAACAACAGCATGGATGCGAATTTACGATGCAGTCACCTGAAGGGAGTCTTCGCCAGATCGTGCGGCCGCACAACCGCATCGCGGTGTACGTCCCCGGCGGCCACGCGGTGTATCCATCGAGCGTGCTCATGAATGTCATCCCGGCAAAAGTCGCCGGGGTGGCGGAGATCGTGGCAGTTACCCCGCCGCGAAGCGTGCTCGATCCGGGCATCGCCTATGCCCTGAGACTCTGCAACATTGACGAAGTGTATCGTATCGGCGGCGCCCAAGCGATTGCCGCCCTCGCATGGGGAACAAAAAGCATCCGTCCGGTCGATAAAATCGTGGGACCGGGAAATGCCTGGGTACAGGCGGCCAAACGGCTCGCGTACGGAACCGTGGATATCGACTCGATCGCGGGCCCGAGTGAAGTGGCAATCGTGGCTGATGGTTCGGTCGATCCCTCCTGGGTCGCCCTTGACCTGCTCGCGCAGGCCGAGCACGGGAGCGGCGACGAGCTCGCGGTGTGCATTACCGATAGCGAAGAAGCTGCCCGGAACATTGCCGCTGCAACGGTCGCCGTTATCGACGGCTCTTCCGCAGCCGAGACATTCCGGAAACTGCCGCCTCGCGCCATTACCATTTTCCTCACCGCCGACCGCAGGTCAAGCTTTGATATCGTCAATATTCTGGCGCCAGAACACCTCGAAATCATGACGGCTTCCGCGCGGCAGGATCTGAAGCTCGTCACGAATGCCGCGGCGGTCTTCGTCGGCCCCTTCACCCCGGTGGCGCTTGGGGACTACTTTATCGGCACGAATCACGTGCTTCCGACGGGGGGCGCCGCACGTTTTTCTTCGCCATTGGGAGTGGAGAGTTTTCTCAAGCGAATGTCGGTAGCATCCGTTTCATCAAAAGGATTGCAAAAGGCCGCGCCCTACGTTTCGACTCTTGCGCGAGCCGAAGGGTTTGTGCATCACGCGCTGTGCGTGGAAAAAAGGATAAAAAAGCAGAAATAAAATCCGGGCGTTCCGGCGCTGCGAGGGCTATTATCTTGGAGTTTTTCCGTCCACAGCAGTATTATCAACACATCTCCGCTATTTTATAAATCAAAGTTTCCGTTTCCTCCCACCCGAGGCACGGGTCCGTAATCGACTTCCCGTATATATTTTCTTCCGGATTCTGGCTTCCCTCCTCAATGAAACTCTCGATCATGATTCCCCGCACGAGTTTGCGGAGCAGCGGTGAATGCCTTCGGGATGCGAGTACTTCACAGGCAATTCTCGGCTGTTCCTTGAACCTGCGTCCCGAATTGTCGTGGCTGACATCCACGATGATCGCCTGATTGGTATGCGTATACTGGTCATACTGTTCCGCGGCATTCATGAGGTGCTCGAAGTAGTAGTTTGGCAGCGGTTTTCCGTTGAGGTCAACACCGCCGCGCATGACCAGGTGCGCGAGCGGATTGCCGCTTGTCGTTACATCCCAGCCGTGATAAGAGAATTCATGTTTCACCTGGGCGGCCCGGATGGCGTTGAACGCCACGCTGAGATCGCCGCTCCGCGGATTCTTCATGCCGACCGGGATTTCGAGACCGCTTGCGGTCATGCGATGCTGCTGATTCTCGACCGAGCGCGCGCCAATCGCCACATAACCCAGGATATCATCCAGGAATGCATGGTTATCGGGATAGAGCATCTCCTCCGCTGCTGTCAAGTGGGACTCCCGTAAGGCGCGCAGGTGCAGGCGTCGGATGGCGCGAATGCCCTCGGCCATGTTGGCGACGCCATGCGGGTCCGGCTGGTGCACCATGCCCTTGTAGCCGGTGCCCGTCGTGCGCGGCTTGGTCGTATAGATTCTCGATACGATAACCACGCGCTCCTTCACGGTCTCCTGAACTTTAGCGAGTCTGCCCGCATAGTCGACCATGGCTTCCTCGTCATGCGCCGAGCAGGGACCGGCAATGAGAAGGATGCGGTGATCCGCATGGATCAGGATGGCCCGCGTCAGCCGATCGCGTTCGGCCTTGATCCTCGCACACTCTGGCGTCAGCGGATCGCCCGACAGGATCTCCTCAACTGACGGGATGGGACGAACTTTTGTAAAGCTCATAGGTTTCCTTGGTTACGCATCGCTCAAAAAAAAAGCCCCGCATTGCAGGGCTTTTTCACTTCTTTTACTATTGCCTGCGGTCTTTATTTTCCATCCCTGGTATAAAACTTATACACCGTTGTTGTTTTATATGTCTGCCCTGGCTTCAGTTCGACACCCGGCCAATCGGCCTTATTGGGAGAATCGGGATAATGCTGGGTTTCCAGGCAAAAACCGCTGCGATGGGTATACGCCTTCCCGGACTTACCGATGAGCGTGCCATCGAGGAAATTGCCGACATACATCTGTATCCCTGGTTCGGTCGTTAAAACATCCATGGCGCGTCCGGACGCGGAATCATAGGCGGTCGCGGCCAGCACGAGCCCCGGGCCGTTACGATCGACCACCCAGTTATGGTCGTATCCCTTGCCGTATTTCAACTGCTCGTCGTCATCGTTGACATGAGCGCCGATAAGCGTCGGTTTACGGAAATCAAACGGCGTCCCGGCCACGTCCTTCATTTCTCCGGTGGGGATGAGCGTCGAATCGACGGGCGTGAATTTCGCGGCATGCAGTGTGATACTGGTGCCGAGGATATCGCCGCTGCCTTCGCCGCCGAGGTTGAAATAAGAGTGGTGGGTCAGGTTGCAGATGGTCGCCGTGTCCGTCGTGGCGGAATAATCGATTCTGAATTCATTTCTATCGGTCAACCAATAGGAGACCTTTGCCGTCAAATCCCCCGGAAAGCCCTCCTCTCCGGCCTTGCTGACATAGGTTAATTCAACGCCGATAGAATTCTTGTCCTTCACTTCTTTCGCGTCCCAGACCCGCTTATCGAATCCCTTGATACCGCCATGGAGATTGTTCGGGCCGTTATTCTTTGCAAGCGTATATTCCTTCCCATTGAGCGTGAATTTCGCCCCGCCGATGCGGTTGCCGTACCGGCCTATCAGGGCGCCGAAATAGGGACACCCCTTCAGATATCCTTCGGACGTATAGCCTTCGATCGTATTGAATCCGAGCACGATATCGCCGGAGACGCCCTTTCTATCGGGTACGCGGAGCGAGGTAACGATTCCGCCGTAGGTGGTCACCTTCATTTCGAGGCCGTGCGCGTTCCTGAGAGTATAGATATCGACGGCCTTCCCATCGACAGTACCGAACGGCGCTTTCTCTATTGTGGGCGTCGAAGCCGCCGCCATGCCAAAACTCGCCGCCGCAAATACTGCCATGAAAAAGCTCCTCACTACGGGTTTAACGTTCATGGTGTGCCTCCGCAAAAGTTCTTGTCGGCCTTCGACCAACGACGTCTTGCTACCTATTTATTGCTGGGATTTGGCTTCGTTGATAATCTCATTATTCTGCGGATCCAATTCCCTGGCTTTATCCAGTTCCGCCTTGTAGGTAGCGGCATCGTTTGAAGCCTTGGCTACTCGGGCGAGGCCGAGATGCGCCAACGCCAGTTTCGGATCGATCTTGAGCGCCCTTTCATAGAACTGCTTTGCCCAAGGCAGTTTAGTCTGCAGCATATAAATATTGGCGCGCTCCAGCATGGCCTGAGCGAAGTTCGGATTGATATACAAGGCTTCCTTATAGGTTTCGATAGCATCGTCGTAGCTATTCTGCGCCACCTGGATCTTTCCGAGAATCATGATCGCATCCAGGTTTTCGGGTTCGGTTGCCTTGATCGTCTCCACCGCCTTTGCCGCTTCGGTATATTTGCCGACCTCATACAACGCCTTGGCCAGCTTCAGGAGCAGCGCATTTGTCTGCTTTTTGGCAAGCAGGTTGTTGATTTCAGTGATTGCCTGCCCGTAATTGCCGCTTTCAAGATAGACATCCACGAGCACTGCGCGCATATCGTCGTCAATTTTGCCGTTGGTGGCGTTGCTGATTTTTTCGATCATCTTCGCGGCATCGTCACGGCGCTTGTTATGAAGATATGCACGGGCCAAGAGCGTCATGGTCATGGGATCATTGGGTTTGAGGGTATTCGCACTTTCAAGGTAAATAAGGGCCTGGTCGGGCATTTGCTTGGAAAGCAGCGTTTGGCCGATTTTCAGGATTGCCGGGGCATTGGTCCGATCCAGATTGATATATTTGCGAAACGCCCTGAGCATTTCAGGGCGGTTATCCATTGTCGCATAAAGCTGGCCCAAGTCAAACCATACCTGCGGAATGCTGTCCGCCAATGCCGCACATTGTTCAAGGTATTTGATACCTTTCGCGGCGGTAGTCTGATCCTTCGCATAGGTATTTCCAAGTTTGAAGAAATTCCGGTAATCGGTCGGATACTCCTTGATATTTTCCTCGTACATCGTCGTCGCCACGGCAGGGTTGATGCTTTCATATACGACCGCCCGCCGGTAGGCCGCATCCGGATCTTTCACCCCTGGCAACCGGACATAGCTGTTGAGCACTTCGGCTGCTTTCTGTGAATTGCCGCTCTTTTCGTAAGCATCGGCAAGCGCCTTATAGGCGATAGCTCGCAAACCGCCGATATCCCCTTTTGCCGAACGCAGTTTTTCCAGAACGGCGATCGCCGTCGGCAAATTATTCGCCTGAATCGCGGAAAGCCCGTATTCGGCAAGGTAACCCGGAGTTTCGTCGTTTGTTACCAATCCATAGTACTTGAACGCTTCTTCATAATTCTTGGCCGCAAAGGCGGCCTTCCCGACGATTTTCGCGATAGCGGCATCATTCGGATATTTAACGAGGTATTTCTCATAGGCGCTGAGGGCGTCATCGGTTTTCTTCTGCTGCATATACAGATCGCCGAGTGTCTTGTATTCCTTAACATCCGAGGAATTCATAGCCAACGCCTGTTCATATGAAATCGTCGCTTCCGCGATTTTGCCAGTCCTGGCCTGGCAATCGGCCTGATTGAAGATCAACGCGGTATTTTTGGGATCGGAATCGAGAGCTTTTCCATAAAGCGGGATGGCTTTTTCACAGTTTCCGGCCTTGCGGTAGAGATCAGCCAGCACGGAATACATTCCCGCATCCGCCTCGCCCGCCGCAATCGCGCCGTTCAAAGCCGCGACATGATCCTCCGCCCGGCCTAATTTCAGGACAAGTTCGACATACCTCTTGTAAAAACCTTTGAGCGCCGGATTCACCTTGAGCGCTGCCCGATACGCTCCGAGAGCGCCAAGGGAATCTTTCTTATCGTACAGCAGGTCGCCCAGAAGTTTCTGAGCGTCCGCATCGGTCGGCTGCAGAGCGACATACTGCTTGAGATAGGCGATACCATCATCCGGCATATTCAGCTTTTCGCTGATCTCATAAATGGTCTTGAAAACTTCGGCATCCTTTGGGGGCAGCGCGGCGAGTTGCTTGAACGTTGCAAGCGCCGTCCGAAGATCACCGGCGGCATACGAAGCCTTGCCGTAAATCTGCAGGAAAGAGGTCGTTCTGGCCTCGTCACCCGTTACCATGCCGAGATACTTCGTCGCCTCGGTATAATTCTTGTCCTTATACTCCTGCTCGCCGATATACTTCGCAAGGGCGACTTCTTTGGGATTTTTGTCAACATACTTCTTATAGGAGCGGATCGCCAGATCGGGTTTCTTCTGTGCAAGATACAGATCGCCAAGCGCCTTGTAGTCGCTCGATGCGGCAGACGGGCTCATGGCGATAGCTTGCTCATATGTCTCAGCGGCGGCGGCGCTGTTGTTATTTTTGACCTGACATTCGGCGAAGGCCGAGAGGATCTCGGCGTTTTTCGGATCGAGTTGCGAAGCATGCTCGAACATCGCAGCAGCCTTCGCGTACTGAGCCTGTTTGCGATAAATATTCCCGAGCCGGGTGTACATGCCCACATCGGCTTCGCCTGCAGCGATAGCGGCGGAAAGTACCTTGACTATTTCAAGTTCGTTTCCTTCCTGAATCACGAGATCTGCATAGCGACCGTAAAACCCTTTGGCGGTGGAATCGGCTTTGACAAAAGCGCGATAGGCCTTCAGCGCGCCGGCCCGGTCCTTCCGCTCGTACAGGAGGTCGCCCAGCATCCGCTGCGCCGGAGCATCCTGCGGCTTCAATTCGGCATATTTTTTAAGATAGAGCAGCGCCTCATCCTTGGTACCGGTACGAAGCGTCAACTCATACAGAATATTGAAGACCTCGGCGTTTTGCGGCATGATACCGGCAAGCTTCTTGTAAATTTGCAGCGCTATCGAATCCTGCCGCGCCTGGTAACACGTATTGCCGTAGACCAGGAGGAATTGCGGCGATTGCGCGTCAGGTCCGCTGATCATGCCGAGATATTTAACCGCCTCGGGATAGTTTTTCTGTGCAATGGCCTGTTCTCCTACAAAGCGGGCAATGGCATTGTCCTGATTCTTTGCGAGATATTTCTTGTAGGCGCGTACCGCCGCTTCCGTTTTCTTGAATTGCATGTAAAGATCGCCGAGCGCCTTATAATCCTTGGTGGCTTCCGGATTAATGACGATGGCCTGCTCGTAGCTGACGACCGCCGCTTCCGCATTGCCGTTCTTTGCCTGACACTCGGCAAGTGCCGACAGCAGGGCGCCGTTCTTTGGATCGAGCCTCGAAGCCTGCTCATACATTTGAATCGCCTTGGGGAAATTATTGGCATTCTTGTAGATGGTGCCGAGCCGCGAGTACATGGCGACATTCGCTTCATTTGCGGCGATAGCGCCGTTCATGGCCGCCAGCATTTCCTGAGTCGTCCCGAGTGTCGAAATGAGCGAAACATACCGTTCGTAAAATCCTCTGGCGGAGGGATTCGCCTTGAGAGCGGCGCGATAAGCGGCGAGACTGCCGGGAAAATCCTTCAGGGCATACAGGAGATCACCAAGAGCAAGGAGCATCGTATCGTTGCCCGGCTGCAGCGCCGTATAACTCTTCAGGTACGCACTGGCGGAAGGGAGATCGTTATCCTTCCTGGCTATCTGGTACAGTGTACGGAACGGTTCCGCATCCTTCGGCGACAACACGATGAGTCGCTTGAACAGTCCTTCCGTTGTCTTGAAATCACCGAGCTGATAAGCGGCGGTACCATAACGCAGGAGGTAATCGGGCCTGCCAGCCTCTTCTCCCGTCACCCTGGCAAGGTAGACGACGGCATCCTTGTAATTCTTTTGCTCGAACTCATAGTTACCGACTACGCGGGCAACCCTTGAATCCGCCGAAGCCTTTTCAAGGTAGCGTTTGTAGGCCGCAATCGCGGGTCCCTTTTTCCCCTGCTGCATGTAAAGATCACCGAGCGCCTTCTGCTCGGGCGCGCTGCCGGGTCTGAGCGCCGCCGCCTGCTCGTACGAAACGATTGCTTCGGAAGTTTTTCCGGACTTCGCCTGGCATGAGGCCATTGCCGAAAGCGCCTCAAAATTCTGCGGGTTGATGAGAAGCGCCTGCTGGTACATTTCGATGGCCTGCGGGAAAAGCCCCTGCCTCTGATAGAGACCGCCGAGCGTGAAGTAGATCATTTCGCTCCCTTCCCCGGCCTTGACCGCGGCAGAGAGTACGGAAACGACGTCCTGATCCGGCGCCTTGAGCGTAATGACAAGCTCGGCATATTTCTTGAAAAAGCCCTTGATCGCCGGATCGGCTACAAGCGCGGCCCGATAGGCGACGAGCGCACCCGGAAAGTCCTTGTGGTCGTACAGCAGGTTGCCGAGATCGCGCTGCGCCGCGGCATCGGTAGGAACAAGCGCAACATATTTCGAAAGATAGAGCACCGCATCGCTCGAGTTGCCGAGCTTGGTGGAAATATCCGCGAGGTTTTTCACGATAGCAGGATCACGGGGTTCCAGCGCCATGAGTTCTTTGTAGGTTGAAAGCGCTTCACGGAGGTTATTGGTCGACAGCGCATACCTGGCGTAACGGGCTCTTGACGGAATATCGTGTTTATCAAGCGACATGATGGTTTTATCGGCTTCGGCAAGCATCTGCAAGTCGTTCGTCTTCTCGTAGCACAGCGCGAGGTCAACCCACAGTTCCTTATCTCCCGGAGACCGCTTGACGATCTTCTCGAGCAACTGCCGCGCACCAGGGTAATTTTGATCGCTGATGTAAATAAGCGCGAGGATTCGCTGAGGAATGGTAAGTGACGAATCGTAATGAAGGGCCGATTCCGCCGCATCGCGTGCAAGGTTATACTGTTTGGTGTCCCATGCCGCCTGGGTCATACCCTCGGCGGCCTCGGCGGTGGGTTCGAGCATGAAGCTCTTCTGGAAATAGTGCAGGGCTTCGGCGCTCTTGTGAATTTTCAGATTGTATTGACCGAAAGCAAGTTGAATCTTGGGATTATTCGGCTCCAGGCTCGCAAGTTTTTCCTGGATCGCCTGGGCTTTATCAGCGCGACCCATGGCGCCATAAATTTCCAACAGGCGCCCATATGCTTCCACGTTCTGAGGATTTGCCGCGATGATATTTTCAAGGTAGGGAATCGCTTTTTCCCTGTTCCCCATGCCGACGAGGGCCTCGACGACCAGAAAATCCACGTCCTTGATCACTTTCCCCTGCGGATCGGCGGTATGGAGCGGTTCCAGTTGCGCAAACGCTTCGGCGAAACTTTTTTTCTTCAGGTAATAACGACCGCATTTCGCGCGGGCGAGGAGCGCTTCGTTCTGCGCAGACGATCCGAACTTCGCTGTGGCGGCGCTATAGGTTTTTATATACGTATCTTCATCCGTGCCGCTCTTTTCCTGGCTCATTGCATATTGGTAAAGGTCATTGGCGGTCAACTGGGCGGGATCGGCTTTGGCGTAAGCGTCGCTGGATGACTGGTATTGCTCCTGGGCGAAATAAATCCTCGCAAGCTCAAGCCCGGCTGACCCGTGCGCGACAGCCGGGTTCTGGGAGGCGACTTTAAGATAGGCAATGGCTGAATCGAACTGTTTCTGGGCGCGGAAACAGGCGGCGATCATCACCGCGGTCTCCGAGGAGCTTTCGTTGTGCATGAGAACTTTCAGCAGCGGCAGGGCGTTCGTGAAGTCTCCCTCTTTATAGTAAATCACACCCAATTCGCGAATCGCGACGGCATTGGAGGGGTCGGATTTGACCACCTGTTCGAGGGCCGCTTTCGCTTCCGCAGGTTTACCGAGTGCGATGGAAGCGCGGGTAAACTCCCAGCTGGCTTCGGCGGTTGCTTTGATGTCCATGGCTTTTTTTGCCATTTCAAGGGCGGCCTCCGGCTGTTTCTGATTGTTGTACAGGCGGGCGGCGCCAAGGTAGGCATCGTAATTTTTGCCCGAGCGTTGGGAGACCATGTAACAGGCCATGGCCTTGTCGTTCAGGTTCTGCTTTTCGTAGGCGATGCCGAGTTTCGCCCAGATATCGGCGTCGCGCGTGGCGACGGGAATATTGCTTTCGGCATACTTAACCGCATCGGCATAATTTCCGGCTGCAATCAGCCGATCAAAGGTCACATCTCCTAATGCCGCGCATGAAAGAGCCCCGATGAATAATAAGCCCTTGCAGGCCACATGATTCACGCTTCGCCTCTTCATAAAGTGATCCCCCGAAATTATGTGTCGCAAAAAAACGGATGAAAATCGGCAGGGAATCCTTCCCCTGTAGCCTGTACATAATCTAAATAAAAGAAAGCTTCAGAAAACTTCCCCTGGAAATCAACTCCGTCTGCCTTTTGGCGATCATCCGAATCAAGAACGTTCGCCGACAAAAATACCTCATCTACAGAAGTTAATTGAATATACAATAATCTGTTCCAAGAAAATAAAAAAAGAATTTTTCTTCTCGTTTGCCACGGCATGAAGCGCCACCGCCTCGTACCGAGGTCAAGGCAACAAAGAGGAGAGAATATATTTTTAGGCCCTATGAAACGCATCATTTTTATTGGAGCGGCGACACTGAGCATCATGCTGCGTACTCTTCCCGCTTTCAGCGCATCGGTGGGCGAACGGTTTCCCGACGTTTCGTCGCCGGCTGGCGTTGCAATGGTTTCAGCCGATTCTGATACCTCAAGCGATACCGCTATTCCCGGCATCCCGTTTTTCCTTAACGATACCTCATCCGGGGATACGGGATTAATTGACACTTTGCACGCGGTGCACCTTTTCGACTCCTCCGGGAGCATGCCTGCGGATACGCTTACCGTGCACATCGATTCCGCCTTTCCTTCCGGCCTCCCGATCGATACCATGCCGCCTTGGCCGATGCCGAAGAGCAAGGAAGAGACGGCCGCAGAGATCCGGCCTTCGTGGCTCTACCCCGGGCTTTCGATGGAACAGCATTCACTGGCAATGCAGATGCTGGCCTGTTATTACAATTTTGACTGGAACGATGCGGATAAATTCGGTAAAAAACTTTTGCGACTTGAAAAAAAGAAACAACTGCCTCCCCTGGGCTATCTCCTCCTTATCGGCATGCGAGTACTCCAATTCCAGCGTGGTGAGTATGGATCCGATCATGAGAAGACGGATCTTCTCCAGGAGATTAATAAACTTGCCGGAAAGGGACTCGAACTCGCCGATCCGAATAAAAGCCCCGATTCGTGCCGGGCAACCAACCAGTTTATTATCGGCGGCATCAATGGGTTCATTGCCACGCTGGATATTGATGCCAGTCCGACCCGCGCCGCATTCAGGGGATTCGCGGCGCTCAGGCATCTGCAAAAAGCCCTTGTCCGAGATAGCAGTCTCTACGATGCCTACCTCGGTATCGGCCTGTTTAATTGTATCTTGGCAAAAGCGCCGTTTTTCGTCCGGAGCGCACTCGCCATCATCGGCAAGAACGTCTCGTTCCTGCGGGGGTTGACCTACCTGCGTATCTGCGCAGGCCAGGGGTGCTATGCCGACGAAATCGCGAAATTATACCTCGCCGAATTTCTCTCCCCTTATCTGGGAGATGAGGCGGCGGAAAAACAGGAAATTTTCAATTCTCTTGAGCGAAGTTATCCGCAAAACCCCTATTTTGTTTTTCTTGATCTCGATGAAAACCTCTGCTTTCATAAGCAGACGGTCTTTAATTTTTCCTACAGGACCCGCCTGAAACGCTGGATCTCGCACTTCAAACCGCTGGATAACTATTCGAAACTATATGTAAATCTGGTAAAATGGCAATATCTGCTTATCGACCCCTTTCCCATCTCGGGGATATCGCCGGACACCTCCTCTGCACTTGGCGATTTTGCCTTTTACCCTGTATTTCTCCAGGCGTTGCGCGAAAGGTACCTGCAGGAGAGCGGCGATATTGAAAGCAAAGCGGACCAGCTCCGCCGCCGGCGCTATATCAAATCCCTCGGAGACTCCGCGCTGCGAATGCTCCAGCGTGCCACCTCATTACCGCCATCTCGCAGGAATTCTTACCGGTGGCACATTCACGATGCGCTACAGATAAAAGATAACGAAACCGAGTAGCCCGTTCCGCGAGCTCAACTATTTTTTAATTCATGCCTACCTCTTCACTGCCAGACGCACGCTGGCAACGGCTGGTGCAACTGGCCCGAACGCTTCCGGAAAATCCCGGCGTTTACATCATGAAAAACTCCGGGGGAACGCCACTGTATATAGGCAAGGCAGCGAGCCTGCGGAGCCGGGTACGGTCGTATTTCTTCGACCGGCATGAGGAGCGCGCCCAGATTCCGATCATGCTGCAGCAGCTTGAAACGATCGAATGGATTGCGACCAATACCGAATCTGAAGCGCTCATTCTTGAGGCCAACCTGATTCGCACCCATATTCCCCGTTACAATATCGATCTCCGTGATGACAAGCACTACCCCTACTTGAAAGTCACGGCGCAGGAACCCTTCCCGAGGCTCCTCATCGTGCGGCGGGTCGAGGAGGACGGCGCCCGGTATTTCGGCCCGTATACCGATGTCTCCGCAATGCGACGCCTCGCGGAATTCGCCAAACGGATCTTTAAATTGTGCGACTGCACCAACGGTCTTCTGACCGCGAAAAAAACACGGCCCTGTCTCAACTACGCCATGCACCGCTGTAGCGGCGTCTGCGCCGGGAAAATTTCCCCGACCGCGTATCGGGAACAAATCAACTACCTGCTGCAATTTCTTTCCGGAAAACGTAACGGCCTCCTCGGCGAACTCACGCAGCGGATGAACCAGGCGAGCGCGGATCTGCGCTTTGAGGATGCGGCGCTGTTTCGCGACCAGATCAATCTGATCCGCGACGCCTCGCGGTTCCAGAAGGTCGACCTTGCCCTGCCGGGCGCCGATTGCGATGTGTTCGGATTTGCCGCAACGGAACGTCATGGATGCCTGGCCGTCCTGCTTTTCCGTGAAGGGCTTCTCATGTCCAGCTATCAGTTCGTTTTCAAACGGGAACTCTGGAACCTGCCTGCCGAAAACCGCGACAGCCTGATCCTCCAATTCTATCTTACCCGGAGCCGGGAGGTTCCCGCAGAAATCATCCTGCCGGAGGACCTGGGCTTCGATGCGGAAACGCTCCTGCCGGGAATAGAAAAATTGCTCAAGGGGAAAACGCTTGTCACGATTCCGAGGAAAGGGAGCAAGCGCCGCCTCGTGGCCATGGCGGAGAAGAATGCGCGGCTCCATCTGCTGCAGAAAGCGCCGTCCGGAAGTGCTGACGATTGCCTCGACCTGCAGAAGGCGCTGCGGCTGCCGAAAATCCCGGAAACCATCGAGGCGTTCGATATCTCGAATCTCGGCGAGTCCTTCTGCGTCGCGGCCATGGTGCAGTTTAAATCTGGAGCGCCGAATAAGTCCGGCTACCGCCGCTATAAAATCAAGTTGGTCGAGGGGCAGAACGACTTCGCGATGATGATGGAGGTTGTTTCGCGCAGGCTTGCCCGACTGCAAAATGAAAATGCCCCGTTCCCGGACCTGATCCTGATCGACGGCGGCAGGGGCCAGCTGCACGCGGCCATGGAGGCATTATCGGCCTTCGAGGATCCGCCGCCAATCGCCGCGCTTGCCAAGAAGGAAGAAATCCTTTTCTCACCCTGCATCGAGGAGCCCGTGCGACTCCCGTCCGCTCATCCCGCGCGACGGCTGGCGGAGCGCGTCCGCGACGAGGCGCACCGGTTCGCGATCACCTACCATCGGAAAAAACGGGACAAGCAGTTCTCCCGGTCAGGCCTCGAAGACCTGCCGGGCATCGGACCGAAAAAGGCAAAGCTGCTGCTGAAAACGTTCGGGTCGATAAAAAGAATCAAAATGGCGGAAGCGGAGGAGATAGCTAAAGTTGGGGGGTTTACGGTGGAACAAGCGGGGAAGGTGAAAGAGGCGGCGGAGAGGATGAGGTAAGGTACCGCCGGGTTTACACATGACGTGTAAACCCATATTCGCTTCATTTTAGGGTAGTTATAGAATATCGTTTTCGTTTTTCACGAACAGATAAAGATAGCTGTATCGCTTCTTGAGGGTGAAGCGGAATAATATTGCCATTGATTTTTTTTCCATTGCTATTATTGCTATATGTATTCCAAGTGATATCAGGCAATAACATTCTCATCGTTTGTGAACTTTGCGAAGCTGGTAACGTCCTGCACCTAAAAAATCAACAAATTGGAGGTCCCGCAAGACCTGAAGTTGCTGTCTGATCTTATCACGTATATGGCGATTATCCGGATGGAGCATTGATAGTTTGTGTTCGAACCCATATACAACATCAAGAGTGAATGTAGGTGATTGCAGTTCCTGCAGAACACGCAGGACATCAAGTGTCCAACCTCGAACGCTAACATTGATTTTAGATAATGGTTGAATCAGTTTGTATTGAGTTCGAATCATTTGTGGTTCATGGATATGCCCATTGGCTACCAGCCTGATTTTTCCCTCCTCGGAAATTGCTTGTAAAAGAATATTGCAGCCAACCCACCCGGCCCGACGTGCATGTGGCCCAAGCGGTTTACGTTTTTCCACCGCCGCTAATGAAAAAAAGAATGATGGCACGAGCATGAGGTTTTCAACAAACCAATTCGGGGAATATTGCATAACAAGAAGGTTGGGTATTCTATCGCTTTGAAGAGCTGCAATCATTGCAGCATATCCGGCATCGGGAATACGTTTTTCGTTCCAACGTTTGCTGGCCTTTAACTGATACGGCGCTCCACATTGTGGACAGACGAAGTCTATTGCCTGAGTGTTATTTGCAGATGTAATCACGCGGTTGCAATCGCAAACCATACAAAAGAGATTTGTTCCAGCCCACCCCTCAGTTACCCTCCGCGCTTTTTGCGATAGATTAGAATATCCATCTCCAACCGACGCATCCATCCGAACGTTCATTTTGCAATATCGTGATCGGTGATGTCTTTGCCAAGTGTAGTTATAGCTTGTCGCGTCTCTATTGGAATCTCTGACATTTGCATCGGCTTAGTGAATGATACATGAGATCCATACTGTGCATCATCCCAATCAACAACCGCGATAGGGATATTGTTCCCGCTTCTATAGATTCCCACCAATACACCTCCCCGTATCTCAATAACCAGATCGAGCATATTTGGGTTTCCTTTAGAGATTGCTATAAAGTTGATCCCAAAGTTTTAAAAATTGTGCAAGCATGTTTCCACTGATAAAATTCATATTTTTCCAACAATTCTTTCGGAAAATGCTTTTCTAGAGGAATTTCAGTCATCTTTTATCTCTTTCTTTCAATCAAAAAAAATGATGGATGCCTCTTTGTATAGCAAAACATTTGATTTAAAATAATCATTGCCTTCGGGTTTTGAAATAGTGCAAGGAAAATATCGACCATTCAAGCGTTGCAAACGGCTAAATCTGTATCTCCTCCCCCATCCCCATCCTCGCCGCTTCCATCACCCCCTCCCCCATCGTCGGATGAGCGTGGATCATTTCCGCAATCGCGGACAGCGGCAGCTTCTGTGTTTTCGCAAGCAGCAGTTCATGAATGATCTCGGTCGCATGCGCACCCACGATATGCGCGCCGAGAAGCGCGGTTCCCGCCGGATCATGCACGAGTTTGACGAATCCCTCCGTCTCCCCGGCCGCAATCGCCTTGCCCGACGCGCGGAACGGGAAGGTCGATGTTTTGCAGGCAATGCCCCGAGCCTCGGCCTGCTCCCGTGTAAGTCCGAAACTCGCGACTTCCGGCTCGCAATAAACCGCGCTTGGAACTTCCAGTGTGTCGATGCGGCGTACCGCTCCCGGCGACCCCGCGATATGCCCTGCGGCAATCTCCCCCTCTTTGGAAGCGACATGGGCGAGAAGCGGCGTCGCCACGACGTCGCCGATCGCATACACTCCCGAACAGGAGGTTTCGCCGTAATCGCCGACCGGAATAAACCCTTTTTCCGGAACGATGCCGACGCGGTCCAGGCCGACATTTTCGGTATTGGGCGAGCGTCCCACGGCAACCAGAACACAATCCGCCCCAAGAGAGGTTTGTCTGTTCTCGGCATCTTCAATGATTATTGAAACCCCGTCCGTATCCTTCTGCAAAGCCACGGCGTGGGTGGAGGGATACACCGCGATCCCGCGCTTGACAAACGATCTCCGAACGGTCTCCGAAACCTCGGCATCCTCCTGGGGAAGGATCCGACGCATCATCTCGACCAGGTGCACCTCCACGCCGAAAGCGTTCATAATGAAACTCATCTCCGCGCCTATGGCCCCGCCGCCGAGAATGATGATTTTTTTCGGCAACTTTTCCAGCATGAGCGCGCCCTCGGATGAAAGCACCCGCGCTTCATCAAAGGTGAATCCCGGCAGCTCCCTCGGCCGCGATCCGGTGGCCATGATGATGTTCGCGGCATGAATCTCCCGGCTGCTGTCGACCACGACGATCCGGTCCGATCCTAAGGCGCCGACGCCGCTTATTACGGCGATGCCGTTCTTCTTCATCAGATAGGCGACGCCTCGCGAGAGCGTATCCGCCGCCCTCCTCGATGCCGCGAATACCCTGGCGTAATCGAATCTCGAACTATCTACGGACACCCCCAGCGATTCGAGAGCCGCCCGGGTCAGGAAGAGCGATGCCTGTCGGATGAGAGATTTCGATGGAATGCACCCCATGTTGAGACAGACGCCGCCGAGCCGGTCTCGCTCGATAATAGCCACGGATTTTCTCCGTTGCGCGCACCGTATTGCGGCGACATAGCCGCCGGGGCCGCTGCCGATGACAACGACATCGTAATTTTCAGAGGTTAGCATGGTAAGTTCGGTTTGCTATTATAATAAAATAAAAAAGGCCCTGCAACATTCGAGGGCCTCTGGTTCTGAAACGTAACAAACCTCATGTTATGCCGGCTCGATTGCTTCCGCAGGGCAAGCTTGTACGCAGGCCGCGCAGTCGGTGCACTTTGCCGCATCGATGACGTAGATCGGATCGCTTTCGCTGATCGCCTCGACAGGGCATTCCGGAACGCAGGTCCCGCATGCAAGACATGAATCGGTAATTTTGTACGCCATTTGATACCTCCTTAAAGTTGTTGTTTTAGATAATAGTGGTTGAAAAAATGTTCAGATTTATTCGGTCGGCGCCCCGTCGGCTCTTCCGGTTTCTCTCCTAAAAACGTGAGAAAATATAAATGATCGTACCTTCCGCTGGCCGTTAATTTCATGCCGTTGAAACCGGTATCCGAGAACTACCCCGCATCGATCTCCTTCATGATCAGGAGCAGGGTGCGCGCAGCTTGCTCCCATGAATATTTCTGCAGGATTTCGGCCTTCACGTCGAGATAATTTCTGCGATCGAAATCCGGTCCGTAAATATAGTGTATTGCGGCAGCGATGCTTTCCGGATTCTTCGGATCAAAGTACATCGCACCGTTCCGGCAGATTTCCTGCATGACGGTCCCTTCCGAAGTTAAAACCATGCAGTCGAGCGACAGCGCCTCAAGAGTCGGTAGCCCGAACCCCTCATACAGGGAGGGATAAATCAGCGCTTTGCAGGTTAAGTACTCTCTCTTAAGGTTCTCTTCGGACAGATAGCCTGAAAAAACGATATCGTTCCGGATGATTGATGACTCGATCAATGCACGCAGCGATCGATTTTTCCACCCGTTTGGGCCGGCCAGATGCAGCGGAATCGTCAGCCCATGCTTCCGGCGGAGTATTTCAAGGGCTTCGATGAGTCTGACCAGATTTTTCCTGGGCTCAAGATTACCCGCAAAAAATAAAAAATTCTCACGTTTGCTCCCGGCATAACCCTGCGGAGGAAACCATCCGGGGCCTCCGCAATAAACCGCTCGGATTTTTTTCCCCGGCAAAAGCTTCCGATAGGCATGCGACATCTCTCTTGCTATATAGTCAGAAATCGGTGCAAGGACATCCGACCTCCTGATGGTGTGGGGGAAAAGATGACGCTGAATCAGCCGATTGGACCAGACGCAGGTCTGTGGATACCGAAGAAAGACTAAATCGTACACTGCCACAATTACCTTGATGTGTCGGGATAAGAAAATCGGGCACATCTGCTCCGGAGCCCAGAGGATGTCTATCGAGTATTCTTTCAGCAATCCGGGTAACACCATCTGCTGCCACGCAATGCCGGGCAGCCGCCACGGTGTAACGATTTTCTTCCAGAGCGGGTTGGACGTCGTGTAGTCTGAGGACGCGCATGAAAAGAGAAAATATTCATTTTCCCGGTCAAGCTTCTGCAGCCAGTCAAGAATCGACCGCAGATAGCGGGCAATGCCCGTCGTGCCGTTTTTAAAGGCCTTTATGTCGACTCCGATGCGCATTAATTTTCAACCTTCGGGGGAAGTATCCTGTTTCGGCAAAGATACTGCATGAATTCGGCAAAGATTGAATCCCATGAATAACCCTCCTCGATGAACCGCCGCCCCCCCGTATTTCGATCGCACCGATTCGACAATAATACGGCGAGACGTTGCTCCATATGGGGAAGGTCCTGCTCGATAAATGCATATTTTGAAAACAGGCCGGCGTCACCGCAATCGTTGCATACCACCTGGAGCCCGCAGGCGAGATACTCCCGGATCTTGAGGATGGCCCTGCAGTCATTGACAAAAGATTTCCTCATGTAATTCAATCCGATCTGATGCCGCGCCATCAGGCGGGGAAGTTCGGCATGCGGAATCCGCCCGGAAAAGATCATGCGCCCCGGCAGTCCCATCTCTCGCGCCTTCGCTTCGAACAGGCTCCGCCGAATGCCGTCGCCGACCACCGTCACGGTCGCCGTTTCGCAGCCGGCCAGCACCCTGGCGAGCATGGGCAGGAGATCATCAAAATCCGAGGTGATGCCGAGCGTTGCCGCATAGATTATCGAAAAAGCGCGCGGTTCACGCGACGGTTCATCGCCGTCGTGCACATGCAGGAATTCATCCGAAACCCCTTGGGCCAGGTAATAGAGCCGGCTCGCGGGGATCTTCAGCCGATCTTTGCAATAGTTGATAAGTGCCGGGGTGTGGCAAGTGATGATCGAAAAAAAACGCGGAAAAAACCTGAAGAAAAACTCCGAGATTTTTCTTTTTAGGCCGGGCTTCAGGTATTCATAATCAAGATCGTCGATATCCAATATGATTTTCTTGCCGAGAAGGCGGGCGATAAGAGCGGCGCAACAGTTGTTCGGCGCTGGTTTGAGTGCATAGAAAATGCGGCAATCGAGATTACGAAGCAGGAGCGCCATGGTGAAAATAGTGGAAAAAAGGATATCGAGGAACAGAGGAGAGAATGTTCTGCTCGGATAATAGGCGACGCCGTCAACCTGATAAAGGGGCCCCGCACCGCTGGAATTGCGGTCGGTATAGACGACATCAAAACTCCGTTTCCTGAGCTGCCGAGCGATGTTCCAGAAACGAATGGCGCTCCCGCTTGTGCTGGTAAATGGTGAAGCGAGAAGAATTTTCATGCGGGATCTATTTGGTAACGAGAACGCCGGCCTTCCGCAAACTCTGCGTAAAATTCCCCCACGACCGGAACATCCGCAGGAACATCATCCATAGGTAGGCCGGTCGCCGGTAGTACCGCCGGTAAAAAGTACCGAGATAGTGATTGAGCGTGGTGTTGGTAAGGTACGGAAGTTCGACCGAGGAGTGATGGACGCTGTCGTGACACTCCCAGTCGTGAGAAAGAAAACAGTGATTTTCCTCCAGCACCGTATAGTAGTCCGTACCGGGAAGCGGAGTCGGCACCGATACCTGGGTGAACTCCGCATTCAGTTCGAAAGAAAATTGAATGGTTTCTTCAACTGTTTCGGGCGTATCCCAGAAAAAACCCAGCATAACGCAATTGAGAACATCAAGACCATGCTTTTTTGCGATACGAACGCCCCGGCGCAGTTCGTCCTTCGTCGTATTCTTCCTGATTTTATCCAGGACTTCCTGATTACCGGATTCAATCCCGAAAAGGACCATCCGGCAGCCGGCCTTTTTCAGCCACATAGCTTCATCATCCGTAAAAAGCTTCGGCCGGCATTGCGCTGAAAAGGTAAAATCAAGTTCTTCCTGAACGAGAAGCTTGCATATTTCAATTACCCGTCCGGTATCGATATCGAACGTATCGTCGTCGATCCTGATCTCCCGCACGCCAAGGTCGTTAACCAGATGCCGGATCTCTTTCACTACCCGGGCCGGTGACATGGCGCGGTATTTATGGCTGTAGATCGTCTGGGGATAGCTGCAGTAAATGCACTGAAACGGGCAGCCGCGGGAGGTGATCATGGTCGCGGCGGGAAATCGTATGAAAACGCTCTCGTAAAATTTGCTCAGGTCGATAAGGTCGTAGGCGGGAATCGGCAGCGCGTCAAGATCCTCGATTTCCGGACGGTTGGGGTTGACCGTCACCTCACCCCGTTCATTTTTCCAGGTCAGTCCCTTGACGCCGCTCAGCGGTGCATGTTCAAGCAGTGCGCGCAGAAGATCGAGGACGGCATAGTCCCACTCCTTGCGGAGAATAAAATCGACGCACTCAAGGGCTATTTCCCTCTCATGGAGTGCCGTGACAAAGGGCCCGCACCAAATGACATACGCTCCTGCTTTTTTGGCCCCCGCGCTTACCGCATCGGCCGCCCGGGCATTGATATGCTCCTTCATGATGACAATTGCATACGGCCGCGCCGCATCGATCGCCGCTTCAGCAGCCTGACAATCAAGCCTTTGCGTAGGACAATGGATGTACTCCACGTCAAAACCGTTTTCCCGCAAAATGGCGGCGCTGGAAAGGTTCTGATAGCTGTAGGTTTGTTCGCCGGTCTCATTGAGGCATGGATGACGCCGGCCTGCTTTGGATATTTTTGAATCAGAGGTCCAGGCGAGCGTCGGAGGTGGTTCGATGAAAAAAACTTTGGGCATAACCGGAAAATACGCAAAAACAGTTTAGATATTCCACAGCGTAATAAAATTATTTACTCAATAATTGGTCGGCAATTGGTTGGCGAGGCATCATGATCGGTACGATACGAACCATTTTATCACTCGATGAGCCCGGACTCGATCTCTATCGCACGTTGCGGCGGCCGCTTTCACACCGGCGACGAGGCGTGTTTGTCGCCGAGGGAGAAAAAGTCGTGCGTCGTCTCCTGGAAAATGACGTGGAAGTGGTCTCGGTCCTCATGACCGCAGACCTTCTGGCACGGCACAGGAATCTCCTTGAACAACGACAGGAAGGCATTTCCGTTTTTATTGCCGGAAAGAAACTTCTTGAAGAAATCGTAGGTTTTACATGCCACCAGGGAATCATGGCCGTAGGCGCGGTGCCGCCGCCATTGACGTTAGAAACAATTGCCGCCGCATCACGGCGCCCCCGCATTCTGGCGGCTACCGATCACCTTACGAGCGCGGAAAATACCGGAATAGTGGTTCGCAACTGCGCGGCCTTTGGCGTTTGCGGGCTCATGGTCGGAGAGACGTCGGCTGACCCCTGGCTTCGCCGGTCGGTTCGCAACTCCATGGGAACCATTTTCAAACTGCCGATACATTATGCCGAAAATTTGGCCGTTGCTCTTCGAACACTCCGATTGCATTTCGGCTTCCGCGTTTTTGCGGCGCACCCGCGGCCGGGGAGCGCGCCCCTCTTTGCAACAGACCTCAGCGGCGACTGCTGTATCGTCTTCGGCAGCGAGGGCGAGGGCATTACACCGGCGGTTCTGGACGCATGCGATCAAACGATCACCGTTCCCATGGCCGAAGGCATCGACTCGCTCAATGTTGCCTGCGCAAGCGCAACGATTATCTACGAATGGTTTCGGCAAAACCATGAGAAAGCAAAAGATAACAAATGGGGCTTATATACTTAAGTCCCTTTTACAGCAATAACCGAGCAAAAAAGCATCTCTTATCGAGGTTTTCCCTAAAAAACTCAATATTTTCCGCTTTTTAGAGAAGTTTGATGTTTGATTATGCATCCAAATTGAGTCGAGGGAATTAAGTATATAATTCCCATTTCTTTCATTATATATTTCTCCCGGAGGTTCACATGGTAAGGAGCAATCCCGAATAGCGTGTTTTTAAAATAAAATGCTGGCCTGCCTGAAAGAATAGAAATAGTTCAGATAGGCGTTCAGTGCATCAATGCCTTTGCGAGCGGCATGAAGCACCGGTTCCAACGTTACTCTTCCTCCAAACATCCGGTTTGTTTCAACGTAGTATCTTTACATCCATATATTCGTTTTACATTATTATTGATGCCTTCTCATAGCCTGCTGGCGGACTGACATGGATTCTATCACCAACACCCCGGGCAAACATGTCGTTGTGCTTGGTACAAACCATACCTCGAGCAAAACCGAGCTCAGAGACCGGCTCATTGTTACGAATACCAACCTCAAAACGGCACTCAGGAAACTCGCCCGAAATTGGGATATTTTCGAATCGTTTATCCTTTCAACCTGCAACCGGGTTGAAGTGTATGCCGTGATGGAAAATCCCGCATCGGCAAGGGAACAATTGCTTAATTTCTTTTCGGATTTTCACGGCATTCCAGTCAAGGAGTTCGAATCGCAACTCTATTTTTATCATTGCGAAGAAGCGGTAGAGCACTTTTTCTCAGTTGTCGCCGGCCTCGATTCGATGGTGATCGGCGAAACACAGATACTTGGCCAGGTTAAAGAAGCGTACTATAGCGCACGGGAGAGGGGCAACACGGGAACCATACTCAACAAGCTTTTTCATTTTGCGATGGAAACAGGCAAGCGAGTCCGTACCGAGACCAGGATCAGCGATGGTATCCTCTCGGTTCCTTCCGCTGCGGTTGATCTGGCAAAAAAAAACCTCGGTGATTTATCAATGCGCTCCGCTCTCATCATCGGCGCGGGCGACATGGGCGAACTGACAGCCCGGCATCTGGCCACAGCCGGTATTAAAAAAATTTACTTCGCCAATCGAACGCCGGAGCATTCACTGCTCCTGGCCGAAGAGTTCGGCGGAACGTCCCTGCTCCTGGATGACGTGGATTCGGTCATGCCGGAATGTGACATCGTCATTACTTCGACCGGCGCGCCCCATTTCATCCTGACCGCCGACCGGATCAAAAAAGTCATGGGCTTGAGAAAACACCGGGCGATTTTTCTCATTGACATTGCGGCTCCCCGCGATATTGAGCCGAGCGCCGGTGATCTTCAGAACGTATTTCTTTATGGTTTCGACGAGCTGTCGGTCCTCGTTTCTAAAAATTCACGCATGAGAGCGAGCGAAATAGGCAACGCGCGCGAAATCATCAAAGAGAACCTGGAGAACTATTTCGCCTGGTACCGTTCGCTCAAGGCGCTGCCCACGCTCATATCGTTACGAAAACAGTTTGAACTGCTCCGCGATGAAGAGCTTAAACGGTATGCCGCTCAAATCGGCACCCTGCCGGAGGGGTCCCGGGAGATTATCCGGCAATTCGCCGTATCATTGACAAAACGCTTCTTAAGCAACCCTTCGAAGGTTCTCAAGGAAATAGCCGCCGATAACGACGGGGTTATGTACACCAGATCCCTCACCGCCATTTTCGGCCTCAAGGAATTCGGGGATGAATGACCGGTTCTATCCTGTTTTCGTCAAGGGGAAGTGCCTCCACTGCCTCGTCGTCGGCGGCGGGAAGGTGGGGGTGCGAAAAATAGAGTCGCTCATTGAATCCGGCGCGTACGTTACGGTCGTCAGCCCGCAAGGTACCGATCACCTTGCCGAACTGGCCCGGCAAGCTCGCCTGCGATGGGTTCAGGAACCTTACGAAGAACGTTTCCTGCAGGGAATGCAGCTCGTGATCGGTGCGACCGATGACCGGGCGGTCAACGAGCGCATTTTTAATGACGCGAAAAAAATGGGGATTCTGGTCAATATCGTCGATGATCCGGAGCACTGTACTTTTATTGTTCCTTCGGTAATGACGAAGGGGCAGCTTTGCGTGGCGGTCGGGACGGGCGGAGCCGCGCCGAAAGTAGCGGCAAAGATCCGCACCGAACTGGAAGCGCACGTCCCCGATGAATATGAGGTAATGATTGAAGAACTCAGCCTGTTGCGCCCCACGATTAAACGACTGGCCGCTGATTGTAAGGACCGATTCTGGCAGACCATTTTCTCACTGGAGGTGACATCCTACCGGGGACGCGCCGGAGCCCTGCGGCAACGCATACGGAATGAGCTGAAACACTTCCCTGCCTTCGGCGAGCAGCGAATTGCAGAAGGAGCGGATTAACTAGTGGCCCCCGTCCTGCGTGTCGTCACCCGGGGAAGCGCGCTGGCGTTTACCCAGACCAGCCATCTGGCGGCGATGCTTCAAGAGCGGAACCCCGGCCTTACTTTTGAAATTATCACGCTTGCGACGACCGGTGACCGGATTACGGACCGCCCCCTTTCGCAATTCCGGGGGAAAGGCGTATTCGTCAATGAACTCGAAAAAGCGCTGTTGGCCGGTGACGCGGATTTGGCCGTTCACAGTCTCAAGGATGTTCCGGTACAGCGAGTGGATGGCCTGATCCTTGCCGCCTTCCCGCTCCGTCAAAATCCTCTCGATTGCCTGATCACAAAAAAAAGGGTGCGCCTCAATGAGCTGCCGCACGCGGCAATTATCGGCGTCGGGAGTCTGCGGCGTCTCATGCAGCTTAAAGCCGTCAGACCCGACCTGATATTCAGGGACTTGCGCGGGAATCTCGATACCCGGTTGCGGAAACTCGAAGAGGGGCAGTACGACGGCATAGTAGCCGCAGCGGCGGGAATGTTGCGGCTGAATTGGCACTTTGAAGAAAACGCCCTTCTGCCGATGGATCTCTGCCTGCCGGCGGCGGGCCAGGGCTGCCTTGCTATCGAGTGCAAAGAAACCGACAGTGAGGCCCAGCGCATAGCCGCCACCATTGACGATGCCTCAACCCGGCTTGAGATATGCGCGGAACGCGATTTTCTGGCGATCATCGGCGGTGGCTGTCATATGCCCGTTGCGGTCTATGCGAAAATAGATAACGATCGCCTGACCATGCGAGGGGTCATCGGCGACCCGGATAGCGGGCGTCTTGTCCGCGAAACAGTGATGGTCGCAAGGGAGGAAAATCATGCGGCTGGCAAGGCTTTAGCGGAAAAAATGCTTATCTTGTGCGACAAAAACGAAATCAGGTTTCAACTATGAGCGACGGTGCGTCAGGCATGGTCTATCTGGTCGGGGCCGGCCCCGGAGATGCGGGACTCATAACGCTGAAAGGCGTGCAGTGCCTTCAAAAAGCAGAAGTCGTGATCTACGATTACCTTGCGGATCCCGCCTTTCTTGCGCAGGCTCCTCTGTCGGCGGAGAAAATCTATGTCGGGAAATCGACTTTTCACCACACCTTGGAACAGGGGGAAATTAATTCGCTTCTTGTGAAAAATGGGCGCGCGGGCAAAATCGTTGTCCGTCTAAAAGGCGGAGATCCCTTTGTGTTCGGCCGCGGCAGTGAGGAGTGCGAGGCGCTTCGGGCGGCAGGAATTCCCTTTGAAGTCGTACCGGGGGTAACCTCAGGTATCGCGGCACCCGCTTATGCCGGTATTCCAGTTACAAGCCGCGGTTGGGCCTCTTCCGTGGCGCTGGTGACCGGTAACGAAGATCCCGCGAAACCATTTGCACATATCAGGTGGGAATACCTTGCCAAAGGAGTTGATACATTAGTCTTTTACATGGGCGTTGGCAACCTTTCCGGGATCACGGTCGAACTGATACGGTATGGGCGTTCGCCCGAAACACCGGTTGCGCTCATCCGATGGGGAACAAAATCAACCCAGCAGACCGTAACCGGAACACTGGAAACTATTGCCGAGATTGCCGACAGGGCATGCATAAAACCGCCCGCCATAATCATTATCGGGGAGGTGGTCGCATTGCGCAACCAGCTGCAATGGTTTGAAACCCGGCCGCTTTTCGGCACGCGGATAATCAACACCCGCTCCCGCTCCCAGGCCTATCATTTATCCGTACTGCTGACCGATCTCGGCGCCGAGGTACTTGAACTGCCGACCATTGAAATCGAACCGGTCGGGCGAGAGAGCGCTTTGGCAGCGGAAATCGCGAATATTGATAAATATCAATGGATACTATTTACCAGCGCGAACGGCGTCAACGCATTTTTCAACCTGTTCCTTGCCATCAAGGGAGATATCCGCGCGCTGGGGAACGTGCGCATCGCCTCCATCGGCCCCGGCACTACGGCGGCCATAAACAGCTACCGGATCAAGGTCGACAGTACCGCACCGGAAGCGGTGGCCGAGGGGCTGCTCCGATCGCTTGAAGCCTTCTCCTGGAACAACGTGCGGGTGTTGCTCCCCCGTGCGGAAAAAGCGCGCGACATCGTGCCGGACACGCTGCGGGCCCGGGGCGCCGCGCTGACGGTTGCGACCGCCTATAAAACAGTCCGGCCAAGCCATGCTGACACGTCAATTAAGGAGGATATTCTTAACGACCGATACGATCTTATCACATTTTCGAGTTCTTCGACGTTCGAGAACTTTGCCGCGTTTTTCACCCCCGAAGAGTTCGCACGAATCGCGCCTTCGCTTAAAGCGGTCAGCATCGGTCCGGTGACGACCGCCGTCATCAGGCGTTTCGGAATCACCCCGCTTATTGAAGCGCGGCAGCATACCATTCCGGGACTGGTCGCTTCCATACGGGAGTATTTACAAAAATGATAGGAATTTCAAAGCTTTATTGCAGAACCGTTGAGACGTCCGACGCGTTGCGGTACCGGCGAAATTCCGGCAAACTGCCATCCCATCTGCTCCAGTTTTCTTCCGATAAGAAGCCGGTCGTGGTGTGGAACGTGGGCAGGCGCTGCAATCTGCGATGCGTTCACTGCTATTCGCACTCCCGCAATGAGGAGTATGCGGGTGAGTTGAACACCCGGGAGGCGGAAAAATTCATCGACGAACTCGGTGAATTCAAAGTGCCCGTGCTGCTTTTTTCCGGCGGTGAGCCCCTCATGCGGCCCGATCTTTCGAGGCTCATTCGTCGGGCCAAGAGCCTCGGCCTGCGCACGGTCCTGTCGACCAACGGAACCCTGATTACGGAAAGCGTCGCCGCCGGACTCAGGGACATCGGGCTGTCCTATGTCGGCGTCAGTCTGGACGGGATGCGCGATGTCAATGACCGGTTCCGCGATTCACCCGGCGCATTCGACCTTGCTCTCCGGGGAATCCGCAATTGCATCGGCGCCGGGGTCAAGGTGGGGCTGCGTTTTACCATTAACAAACGTAATGTCGAGGAGATCCCGGGCATTTTTAAACTACTCGAAGAAGAAAACATTCCCCGCGTTTGTTTTTATCATCTTGTGTATGCCGGCAGAGGCAGTACGCTACGGGGCGAGGACCTGAACGCGCAGGAGTGCAGGACCACTCTTGATCGGATAATCGATCTCACGTCCGATCTCCATGCCCGGGGACTGCCAAAGGAAGTCCTGACGGTTGATAATCATGCGGACGGGGTTTACCTCTATCTGCGCATGCGCAGGGAAGGGTCGCCCCGCGCTAAGGCCGTTCTCGACCTCTTGACCATGAACGGCGGGAACAATTCGGGGATCGGCATCGGCTGCGTGAGCTGGGACGGCTCCGTGCATGCCGACCAGTTCTGGCGCCATTACTCTTTCGGCAATGTCAAAGAACGACCCTTTCAGGAGATATGGACGGACACCGGCAATGAACTCATGGCCAGCCTTAAAAATCGTCGGCGCAGATTGACCGGTAAATGCGGCAGATGCGTCTATCTGGATATCTGTAACGGCAATTTCAGGGTACGGGCAGAAGCAGTGTCCGGCAATGTCTGGGCCGAAGACCCTGCCTGTTTTCTGACTGAAGAAGAGATTACAACCCGTTATCAGTAACTTGAATAAAGAGAAGGTGGTACTCCATGGGATTTCCCCGGACACGTATGAGGCGGTTGCGACGGAATGCGACCATCCGGAATATGGTTGCCGAAACCCGGCTTTCAGTCGATGATTTTATTCTGCCACTCTTCGTGTGCCATGGGAACAAGGTCCGCAAACCGGTATCCTCCATGCCTGGGGTATGTCAATTATCCATCGATGAAGTCCTCAAAACGTGCGGAGAAGCCGCCGATGCCGGCGTGGGCGCGGTCCTGCTGTTCGGCATCCCGGATAAAAAAGACGATGAAGGCAGGATCGGGTACGCGGCAGGCGGCATAGTGCAGCGGACCATCGGAGCGATTAAAAAACGTTTCAAGGATCTGTATGTCATCACCGATGTATGTAATTGTGAATACACCACGCACGGTCATTGTGGTCCCGTAATCAATGGCGAAGTGGCAAACGACCCCGCGATCGAAATCCTTGCACGCCAGGCGCTCTCACATGCCCGTGCCGGGTGCGACATGGTTGCGCCAAGTGATATGATGGACGGCAGAATCGGCGGAATCCGCGAACGGCTTGACACGGCGGGCTTTGAGCTTCTCCCGATTTTGTCCTACGCGGCCAAATACGCATCCGCTTTCTATGGCCCCTTCCGGGAGGCGGCGGATTCGACGCCCCAATTCGGCGACCGACGCGGCTACCAGATGGATCCACGGAACGGCAACGAGGCGCTGCGTGAAGTGCAATTAGACATAGAGGAAAACGCGGACATTGTCATGGTTAAACCGGCGCTGAGCTATCTTGATATTATCCTGCGTATCAAGGATGCATGCAACCTTCCGGTTGCGGCGTACAACGTGAGCGGTGAATATTCCATGGTAAAGGCCGCAGCGGAAAAAGGCTGGATCGACGGCACCGCCGTCATGATGGAGATTCTCACCTCAATTAAACGCGCCGGAGCGGATTTGATCATTACCTATCACGCCATAGAAGCGGCGAAGCGCCTCGCCAAAGGGAGATAAGGCGCATGCCCGCCGCCACCGCTGATCGAACCCGCAAGGAACTGCGACTCGTCTCCTGGGAAATAACGCGTTCCTGCAATCTTCATTGCCGCCACTGCCGCGCTGCTGCGCGGAAAGGGCCATACCAGGGAGAGCTAACGACGGCCGAGTGCAAACGAGTGCTGCGCAACATCGCCGCATTTGCCCGGCCAATCATTATCCTGACGGGCGGTGAACCGATGCTGCGTCCCGATATTTATCATATTGCCGAATACGGTACCGGCCTCGGCTTGCGGATAGTCATGGCATCGTGCGGAGCGTTATTAACGGAAGAAACCTGCTCCACGTTGAAAACCGCGGGAATCCGGCGGATCAGCCTGAGCATCGACGGCGCAACTGCGCAAAGCCACGACGCTTTTCGCGGAGTCGTCGGAGCTTTTGATGGCGTTATGACGGGAATCAAAGCGGCCAGGTCAGCCGGGCTGGAGTTCCAGATCAATACCACGATTACAAGAATGAATATCGGCGAGCTGCAAGCCATTTTCGACCTTGTAAATTCTCTCGGCGCTGTTTCGTTTCATCCATTTTTACTCGTGCCCACCGGCCGGGGCAGGGATATCCTCGATCAGGAAATTTCGCCGGAAGAGTACGAAATGGTACTGAACTGGATTTACGACCATCGTTCGCCGACGGGGATAACCCTTAAACCGACCTGTGCGCCCCACTATTACCGCATTCTCCGGCAACGGGAACGACTCGCCGGCAAAACCGTGCACCCGGAAACCCACGGTCTCGATGCCATGACAAAAGGTTGTCTCGGCGGCCAGGGATTTGCCTTCATATCCCATATCGGAATCATACAGATCTGCGGTTTTCTCGATATCCCCGCGGGCGACCTCAGGGAAAATGAGCTTAATTTACAACCGGTTTGGGAAAACTCGCCGTTCTTCCGCGAATTGCGTGATCTTGACGCCTACCACGGACGCTGTGGGTACTGCGACTATCGTAGAGCCTGCGGCGGATGCCGGGCTCGCGCATACGCCACGGGCGGGGATTATCTCGCGGAAGAACCGTACTGCACCTACGAACCCCGTGGCGAAAGACGGGCAGGACGCATCCATGCGTGATACCGTTAAAAGCCGAGCCGCATTTCAGGAAGCAAAAAAAGTAATCACCGGCGGCGTCAACTCGCCGGTCCGCGCGTTTAAAGGCGTGGGAGGCAGTCCGTTGTTCTTTGCCTGTGGCAACGGTTCATCGATTCACGATATCGACGGCAACGATTATCTTGATTACGTCGGCTCCTGGGGTCCGTTGATTCTCGGACATGCCCATCCCCGGGTGGTAAAAGCCATCCATGACGCCGCGGAAAAAGGAACAAGTTTTGGCGCGCCGACGCTCATTGAAACGGCGCTGGCGCGAACCATCATCCACCAGGTTCCTTCGATTGAACTCGTTCGTTTTGTAAATTCCGGAACCGAAGCGACCATGAGCGCGGCACGTCTCGCTCGCGGATACACCAAACGGGACTGCCTCGTCAAGTTTGAAGGATGCTACCATGGTCATGGCGACAGTTTTCTTATCGCGGCCGGGTCCGGCGCGGCGACGCTCGGCATCCCGGACAGTCCCGGGGTTACCATCGGGACCGCCCGAGACACCCTGATTGCCCACTATAACGATCTTGATTCGGTAAAAATGCTCTTTGAAAAACATGGCGAACGGATAGCCGCGATCATCGTTGAACCGGTTGCCGGGAACATGGGGGTAGTTGCGCCGAGAGAGGGTTTTCTGAAGGGGTTACGCGAAATTACCACCCGCTTTGGAAGCCTCCTCATTTTTGATGAGGTAATGACCGGATTCCGTGTTTCCGCCGGTGGAGCGCAGGAACTCTACGGGATCCGGCCCGATCTTTCAACTTTCGGCAAGGTAATCGGCGGCGGGTTGCCGGTTGGCGCCTACGGCGGCAATCGACGAATAATGGAACAGATGGCGCCTCTGGGAAGCATCTACCAGGCTGGCACTCTCTCGGGAAATCCACTGGCCATGGCAGCGGGACTGGCAACGCTCACCTGCATACGCCACGATCCTGATTTTTATCAAAACCTTGAACGCCGTTCAGCACGCCTGGCCGACGGTCTCATGCAAAACTGCCTGCATGCAGGGGTGCAAGCGGTGCTTAATCGGGTTGGGTCCATGATGACCCTCTTTTTTACCAACCGGGAAAGCATCACGGATTGGAATGCCGCGAAAACCAGTGACACCGCCGCGTATGCGCGCTATTTCCGGGAATCATTGCAAAACGGGGTTTACTTTGCTCCTTCGCAATTCGAAGCGGCGTTTGTATCCGCCGCGCATTCCGACGACGATATTGAAAAAACCATTATCGCCTCTTCCGCCGCCCTGAGGAAGTGTTGCTGATGGATGCGGTCGACAAGGCAATTCTCAATTGCCTTCAGTATGACTTTCCACTCACGACTACGCCCTTTTCGACCATCGCCTGTCGCCTGGGGCTTTCGCCCCGTGAGGTAATCGGGCGCATCGTGCGACTCAAACATAAAAATATTATTCGTCAAATCGGTGCGATATTCGATTCTTCAAAAATCGGTTACCATAGCGCGCTCGCGGCATTCAAAGTGCCTCGGGAACGGATCAATGAGGTCGCCCAACGGCTTAATGCAAACCCGGCGGTAACGCATAATTACGCGAGAAACGGCAGATATACTCTCTGGTTTACGGTTACCGTTCCCCGAAATCGTGAACTTTCAAAGGAAGTTGCAGAAATGGCTTCCTGTGCGAGAGTGAGTGACTGGCTCTTTCTTCCGACCATTAAAAATTTCAAGATCAGCTTTCAGCTCGATATGGGAGATCAAAAGCGAACTCGATCGACAAGGCCGTCGGATAAGCCGCCCCCAAAACGCCCGCCAGTCCCTCTTGCCATCAATAAATTTTTTGTTCGCGAATTGCAAAAAGACCTCCTGGTCACCATTCGACCCTATCGCCCGGCAGCACGGAGGCTCGGGTTAACTGAGGGACAAATAACGGCGGAGATGCAACGGTATTTGCAGGCCGGTGCGATTCGGCGCATTGCCGCGGTCCTTAAACCCGTTCAAGCCGGTTACCCTGCAAACATTCTGACGGTTTGGAAGACGCCTCCGGAAAAAACGGCTATTTTAGGGCAGGCGGCAGCGCGCCGAAAGCAGGTCAGCCATTGTTATGAACGCCCGCAACGTCCGGGATGGCCGTATTCCGTCTATATGATGATCCATGGCCGATCCACGGCAGACTGCCGGAAAGTTATTCATGCCATTGCAGCGGATTCGGGCATCACCCACTATCGAGAACTCCCCACGGTAAAAGAATATAAGAAAGACAGGGTTGACTATTTCCCTCATATCCACCCTTGTCCTCAATCGAAAGGATCATGCGGGTAACGGTGTTCGGCTTCCTGAAAGTTCAGTGCAGGACGTAGTGGCCGTGCATGTCGGCATGAAGGATATTTCACCAATGAACAACGGTCACAGGCGGGGGCGGCCCTCGGGAGTTGCCGAGACGTGAATTTTTTTGCAACCCCATCGGAAACAAGGTAACGGTTGAATGGAACCATCGCACGGAAACGATTCGCTTGCCAATGAGTTTGAAAAGGTCCAATTACTGCTTGCGGAGAAACGCACTAATTTATCGCTTTTGAGGACAGGAATCGCGCTTTTCGCGCTTCCACTTTCGGTCGCCAGTATCCTGATTGCGACCTCGCACTACTATGAATCGTCAAAAGTGCTGTACCTGTTTATCCCGCTGGTATCTATCAGCATCATACTGCTCGGTCTCGGCAGCTGGATCGTCGGCCTCTCATTCAGGAAGTACCGGGCGCTGGACCTCAAAATCCGAGAGGTAAAAATTGCCCATGAGGAGTTGAAGAACCTCATCACCTGAGCATGGTGTTTCGGTGTGATCCTTTGCCATGAAAAAAATTCTCGTTTATACGGATGGCGCCTGTTCCGGAAATCCCGGCCCCGGCGGCTACGGCGCTATTCTCCGTTACAATGGCACTGAAAAAGAACTCTCCGGCGGATTACGGGATACTACCAATAACCGGATGGAGATCATGGGAGCCATTGTGGCGCTTGAAGCGTTACGTGAGCCCTGCGAGGTGACCATTGTCACCGATTCGCAATACATAGTCAACTCGATCGAAAAACGGTGGGTTTTCAGCTGGGAAACCCGAGGCTGGCGACGCGGGAAAAACGAGCCCGTACAGAATGTCGATCTATGGAAACGGCTGTTGCCGCTGCTGGAACGCCACCGCGTGTCCTTTCAGTGGATCAGAGGACACGCCGGGCATCCAGAGAACGAGCGGTGCGACGAACTCGCGGTCACAGCGGCGCAAGCCCCAAATCTGCCCGTTGATGTCCGGTAATACTACCGTAATAACGACTGCGGATTCTTCGGGACCGTTGCCGCTCCGGGTACGACATCGACCTCCGCCCGTCCTTGTCCATTAATCCCCCGAAAAACTATTTTCCACATTTTCTATTACGATACCAACTGCCAAAGAATCTCATTCCAGGAGGCGCTGTGCGTCATTTCTTTACTTCAGAAAGTGTAACCCAGGGACATCCGGACAAAGTCTGTGACCAGATTTCCGACGCCATTCTCGATGCCATGCTCGCCCAGGACCCCCATTCGCGTGTTGCGTGCGAAACGATGGTTACGACGGGTCTGGTGGTGGTAGCGGGCGAGGTGACCTCCAAAGCGATCGTCGATGTGCAGAGCGTTGTACGGAAAACCATCGCGGAAATCGGGTACAACGACCCCGTTCTCGGATTCGACGCGAATTCCTGCGGCGTTCTCGTTTCAGTCCATCAACAGTCGCCCGATATTTCGCAGGGCGTTACCGAAGGCAAGGGGCTTCATAAGGAACAGGGCGCGGGCGACCAAGGCATCATGTTCGGCTATGCCTGCAACGAAACCAAAACCTATATGCCCCTGCCCATCTACTACGCGCATAAACTCGTGGAAGCATTGACCGATGCGCGCGAATCGGGAGCAATCCCTTACCTGCGCCCAGACGGCAAGTCGCAGGTCACGGTCGAATACAACGACAGGAAAGCGGTCCGCGTCGATACCGTTGTGCTTTCCACACAGCACTCGCCGGACGTCAGCTATGCGAAGATCAAAAAAGATATGATCGATACGATCATCAGGAAGGTGATTCCGACGGGCATGCTGGACGCAAAAACTGTCTATCATGTCAATCCTACCGGCCGCTTTGTGGTCGGAGGACCGCACGGCGATTCAGGCGTTACCGGCCGCAAGATCGTTGTCGATACTTACGGCGGCTATGCTCCGCACGGCGGCGGCGCATTCTCGGGCAAGGATCCGTCCAAGGTCGATCGCAGCGCAACCTATGCGGCACGCTGGGTGGCGAAAAACATCGTGGCGGCAGGCCTGGCTACTCACTGTACGGTGCAGCTCTCCTATGCAATCGGCGTGGCGAAGCCGCTGTCGATCCATGTCGACACCTGCGGCACGAGTAGGCTTTCCGAGGAAAAGATCTGCGCGATCATCGAGAAGCTCTTCGATCTTCGCCCGGCGGCGATCATCGGCACGTTGAAGCTCAAACGGCCGATATACCGGGAAACGGCACGCAACGGCCATTTCGGCCGCGAGCTTCCGGATTTTACCTGGGAAAAGCTCGACATGGTAAAAGCGATTAAAAAAGAAGCGGGGATGCAGTAACGTCGAGAGAAATCTCTTCCACACGTTCGTGACGACGCGCGAGATCGCGCTCCCGGGCGTTGCCGAAGGGCTTAGCCTGCTGAAATCCCGTTTCGATCTCTGCATCGTGACCAGTTGCCATAGTCAACTTTTCGATTAGGTAAAATATGGAGCGTTACTATTTCTTGAGATTTATCTTTCCTCTTGAACTCTGCAGATCTAAAATCTTTTTTATGCACTCCCGGAGAATTTACCATGAGCATCATGAACAAATGGCGAAGAACGCATACCTGCGGTGAATTAGCGGCATCGAACACCGGGATGCGGGTGATGCTCAATGGATGGGTTCACAATTGGCGCAACCATGGCGGCATTATCTTCATCGATGTGCGTGACCGCTGGGGCGTCACGCAGGTGATATTCAATCCGGCCGACGATGCCGTGCTTACGGAGCGTGCATCGCTTCTCCGGCATGAGTTCGTGATCGCCGTCGCTGGCGTAGTCCAAAAACGACCTGCGAACATGGCGAACCCGAAGATGGCAACCGGAGAGATCGAGGTTGCGGCCTCGGACCTGCAGATTTTCAATGCCGCGGATACCCCGCCTCTCCATGTCAACGATCCCGACTCCTCCGAGTCCGAAGAACTCAGTCTCACCTATCGTTACCTTGACCTGCGCAGACCGCACCGGCAGCAGGTCATCCTGTTTCGCCACCGGGTCGTCGCCGAGGCGAGAAAATATTTGTGGAACGAGGGATTCGTTGAAATCGAAACGCCGATTCTTATGAAAAGCACGCCCGAGGGCGCGCGGGATTTCCTCGTCCCATCCCGTATTAATAAAGGGAAGTTCTACGCCCTGCCGCAATCCCCGCAAACGTTCAAGCAGATTCTCATGGTATCCGGGTTCGACCGTTATTTTCAAATTGCGCGCTGTTTCCGCGATGAGGATCTGCGCGCCGACCGGCAGCTCGAATTCACCCAGATCGACGCCGAACTCTCATTTATTGACGAGAGCGATATCTTCGCCGTCTTCGAACGGATGATCGTCGCGGTCTTTGCGGCATGTCTCGGCCGCGTCGTGGACGCGCCCTTCCCGCGGCTGCACTACGAAGAGGCGTTGCATCGGTACGGCAGCGATAAACCGGACGTGCGTTTCGATATGCCGATTATTACCGTAACACAACTATTCGCCTCGACCGGGTTCCAGGTCTTCCGTTCGGTTGTCGAAAACGGCGGCGCCATTGCCGCGATCGCCGGCGGAGGATGCGGCGATTTTTCGCGCAAAACCATCGACGCGTTGACCGCGCACGTCGCGACTTTCGGCGCAAAGGGCCTCGTCTGGCTGCGCTTGACCGATTCGTATTTCGACGGTCCTTCGAAGAAATTCTTTTCGGACGCCGAGCTTCTCGGACTGAAGGAGCGGACCGGCGCCGTGCCGGGCGATATGGTTTTCATGATCGCCGCGCCGGAGAAGGTTTGTTTCACCGCTCTCGGCCAACTCAGGCTCGAGCTTGCAAAAATCAAAAATATGATCAAGGGAGATCAGTTTAAATTTCTCTGGGTGACCGACTTCCCGCTCTTTGAATACAGCGAGGTGGAAGAGCGTTACGTTTCGGTCCATCACCCGTTTACCGCGCCGAGGGAAGCGGATATCCCGCTTCTGGGAACGCAGGAGTATTTCATGGCGCACGCCCGCGCATACGACATGGTGCTCAACGGTTTCGAGATCGGCGGCGGGAGCATCCGCATTCATACGCGTGAAATCCAGCAGGCCATCTTCAAACACATCGGCATCAGTGAGGAGGAGGCGGAGGGCAAGTTCGGCTTTCTGCTGAAGGCCCTGACCTACGGCGCCCCGCCCCATGGCGGCATTGCTTTCGGGCTCGATCGCCTCATCATGCTCATGCTCGGCCTTCCAAGCATCCGGGATACCATTCCTTTTCCAAAGACGAGCGCCGGCATTTCGCTCATGGATGGCGCACCCGACCATGTTACCGCGAAACAATTGGGTGAACTGGGCATTGCTGTTGCCGGATCATAATCCGCGCCTCTGCGTGGCGAACGAGTAACAATTTTTTCGATTTTCCTCTTTTCGCGACGTATTTTATAAAAAGGTAGTATATTAGGTTGATCGCTGACAAAAAACAGCTTTCTCCAAACAGGAGGTCGTAATGGAGCGGGTTAAGGGTATCGGACGAATGCTGCTGGGAGGTGCGTTTTTGGCAAGCACGGTTCTTATCGGAGAATGCACGAAGGCGCCAGAAACCAAGGATGTGTCGAAGCTTGAGGAACAGCGCTCCGCTGCGGAGAGTGCCGAGAAAAAACTTGCCGACCTGCGGCAGGAACGGATGAAACTCGAGCATGATCTCCAGGAAAAACAGGCCGAACTCCAGAAGAGCAAGGCCGCGCTCCAGGGAACGACCGCAGACACGACAAAGAGCAGTGCGGGCATGGCACCCGCATCCAACGACACCACGAACGCTCAGGTCGTGGCTCCGGCGTCGGATTCAATGCAGAACAAGCCGAAGTAAAGCGAATTATTTCTTCAATTACAGGTATGGCGTACCACTAAAAAAGCCTTGTAACTCCTTGTTTTATGCGAGTTACGGGGCTTTTCTTTTTATCCCTCGGTTACGGCAAAAAGACCTCAAAAGTACCCACAAGACCTCAAAATAGTGGCCTCCTATGGCCTCCAGTGGCCTCCTAAAATCAGCTATTTAACCTTAACCGCAAGCATGCACGCACACAATTTTTTTGCCGATTTTAGCAACTGAGACGGTCCGCCGGAGCTTCGTCTGCGGCCTTCCGCATAAATTATTCATCGTTCCGCATGAAATTTGCCACTACTTTATGTTTAAAATGGGAGTATATATATTTAAAACGTTATTTTTCCAACCAAAAAAGTGAAAGGTGGGGAGATTTTATGAAAAGCAAATACTTTAAGGTCTATTCTTTAAGTGAAGAAGGTAAAAAAAATATTATCGTTTTGGCGAATTTGTCTGATGAACTTTTAGAAGTTATTTTTTCCTACCTTAACGATTTAAAGACCTATCAACCGTATGAAAAGTCAGCAATACTATCATTGGCAGAAAAAACTGGTGAAAGTGCAGAAAGATTACGCAAGGCAGTATTCGCGGCTGATACGTTCGCAAAGCGTATGGGCGAGCTTGATGATTCAGCGCAAGATCTTTATTCTGATTTAGTTTCTCTAAATATCCTATCTCAGTCAATACCCCAATTCTTACGTTTCCTTGAGAAGCTATCTTCTATATCAAAAAAATACTATTTATTGTATCGTGCAACCGATACTTCAGAAGGGGGTGTTCCAAACCTATCAAGGACTTCAATGACAGTTGCACTTAAGCCTGTTTTTGATAAAGATTTTGTCTATGGGACCGACGATATAATGAAGTACAGCCCACAAATGATTAATTTTGCAGCCGTTGCCCATATAAGTATAGAACGTGACGATTGTTCCCAAGTTTTTCCATTTCAAGTCAAAAAAGCCGATCTTGACAAGTTTATTACCGATCTCATCGTACTTCAGAAGCAATTAATCATTGCCGAACAAAAGATAAAATAAGGAGCGTTTAAACCATACGGGAGGTAAAATGCCCAAACTGTCGGATTATAACGAGACTTTCCCTTACAACTTTTTAGATTCCGCTGGGGATAAAATTCCGAATTTCTCAGGAGGCAACGAAATAAAATTTCTTTTAACCACCCCATGTCCTTCTGCGAATGATTTTGCACCTTCAACTTTCGATATTTTAACAGATATTCCTCAACCTAAAAATAAACATAATGAAAATGAAATAGATTCACCACTTCAAAAAGAATATGTTGAAAACCAAAAACTTATTATAAGTATGCTTCAAGAAGTTAAAAAAGATAACTCCGAACATCATGCTGTTGCGGCCACAAAAAAAGACGTGGAAGATCAGACACATGTTTCGATGCAACATACCTCAGAACAATTTGACAAGATGACCGCCACCATTTCCAAACTTGAAGCATATATTGATTCATATTCACCGAAAAGGACACTTACAAAATATTCATTAATATTGCTATTCATTTCATGCGCAGCCCTTGCCATTAACATTTTCCATGGGCCTTTTACAATCAGAAGTCCATTGCCGGAATTTGCAGCATTAATTTCTATCTGCCTATTGCTAATGGCAAGGTTCGCCTCAACAAATAAGAAAATATAATATGTTACCTTTTCTTGTTGACCATTGTTTTCAATTTTTAATCGTCGCGATAGGGATTAGCCTCATTTTGTGGTCGGTTTCAAAGCATTTATCTGAGTTTTCAAATTGCATTATTGGCATAATCAAAGCCATTCTTGAAGAGATAAAACCTACCAAATACAAAACAATGCCACAAATTCTGAATTTGGTTGGTCTTTTAGGTTTTTTAGTTGTTGTCCTGCTTACTGGTATCCCCTATGCATTAGGGGAACAAAAATCAGGTTATGTAATCTTATCTGCTATCCTGTGCTTTACCATAGTTGCTATCAGTTCGGGCTTTTGGCTTTATAAAATTGATTGCAGAAAAGCTTTAAAAAAATCAATTGATGATGCCTTAGGCCGATGATTCGTATTTTTAATAACATTGCAAAAAATGTTTATAAAGAATTACGCGCATAGCGTGTGGTCTTAGTTCGCTCCCTAAAAGGGAGCTGTACAGAAAAATATCCGAGCAATGTTGCCAGTTTTCATAATTTCAATGCGTAATCAAGGAAACAAATCAAAACATGACTGGTATAACCTTATGGATTTTACCCCGTGTATAGCACGGGGATTTCTAATAGTTTAAAAAGGAGATTGAAGAAGAATCCGAGCGCACGGATATAGCGACCGGGATTTAAAAAATCTTGGAATCCAATACACCCCTTCCACACGGCCTCCTCCCGTGGCCTCCTTGCCGCAAAAAACGCTTACGCCCCCCCCGCTTTTCTAATATTAATCGCGTTCGGTTTTCCATCACGGTCTGTAAGCGTAAATTCTACATTATCGCCGATTTTTAAATCATTAAAATCGACATTGACCAGCTGGCTGTAATGAAAAAAGACATTATTCGGAGGATATTCAATAAACCCGTAGCCGTTTTCCAGGGTTTTGATCCTTGATTTTTTTATTTCAAGCCCGACGTTTCCATTTTCATTATCAGGCCCAGGGGCTGCTTTCCCGGCATTACCGGCATTAGATGATAACAGCCTTGAAGAAGGCGCCGCTGTCCTTATTGGAGAAGCGAAACCGAACAGATTGTTGATGATTGAGTCATTCTGTCGTACACGATTATCAATTAATTCATGCATCGCTATGGGATATGTTACCTCTTCCAATAAATCCTGGGAAGTCCTTGTACTCTGCAGGCTGCCAAACTCATCGTTATACTGAAAATCCCAGCTTAAAAGCATAACGCGCGTTCCTAACGTACTGAGCTTTCGCACCAGGGGTACATAATCGCCATCACAGGCAATCAGCACCAGGACATCATACCTTTTATAAACAGCAAGTTCGTAGGCTTCAAGCGCCAGCCATACATCAATACCTTTCTCCTGCTTTTTTCCCTGCGAAATTTTCAACGGAAGGTAATGCGTTATAATTCCCTCATTCATTAAAATCTCATCAAACAGACGTTCATTGAAAAGTATCTGAGAGCCCTGAGCTTCGAGGGCGCTCAATCGTCCCCGGAAATAATGTGCATCCACAATAGGACAGAGGTTTTCATCAACATTTAAAACTTCTGCAACCTGGTGGCGGATGAAAGATTGAAGACCGCTGATATTAAGCCTGCGTTTCCTTGGATGCTGGAAACAATAGTAATTGCTGACCTTGTAGTAATACTGGCCGTCATAAAAAACAGCTATTTTCATCAAGCCTTTGCTTGGTTCAATGCTCATGATTACCCGTCTCTTTTCGTTTCTGAAGAAAATATACTCTGTTCATTTTGACCGGGATGGCTGCACAATCTATCGACGCGGATTTCAAACCTACGTATCCAGCCTCACGATAAAAATAGGTCAGGGTTCATCCATTTGCCGTGCAGCGGGAGTTCTGTGTAAATGAGTGGCAGGCAGATTGGCATGCGGTCGGCATCTTTGGCAATGCCCGGCTCAAAGAGTATTTTACTACTACGGTGCAAGTCAATTAACGCAATGGATGCCGAATAACCAACAATGAGCTTACTACGTTTCTATTTCCGTGAAGGCGCCGCGGTTTTCATCCGGCCGACTGCAGCGACGTTCGCTTCTCTGGCCACCATTGCGGCAATGCTCCTGCTCGCCAGCGTGATCGCGGCGGGCATGTACAATGTGAAAAAATTCCTCGACACCGCCGAAGAGCGAGCCCACGTTGTGGTCTATGTTTCCGACGCAATCTCTGCCGATTCCGGGGCGCTAAAGACTCTTGGCGCCGCCATCCGCAGCCTGCCTCAGGTCGCTCGCGAGACACTTATCACCAAAGAAGCGGCATGGGATCGTGTCAGCGCCATGTACGGGAAGGAGATGCTCAGCGCGGTTGATGTAAATCCGCTGCCGGTCTCGTTCGAAATCTCCCTGAAGCCGACAGGCGAAACCCCGGGCGCGGCCGCTGTTGCGCTGCAACGTGAAATCATGACCCTTGGAGGCATCGAATCGGTTCGTTACTCCGGAGAGTGGCTGAATTTTTTGACGCGCTGCCGTCGGTATTTTTTCATCGGCGTGATTGCGCTGACCTCGGTGCTCTTTATCGCACTGTTCACCACCATTGCCAATGCGGTGCAATTGACCGCCACCAGGCGTTCGAGTGACATCCGCGCAATGCAACTGGTGGGCGCCACGCGATTTTCCACTGCCATGCCCTTCATCATCGAGGGAATGTTGCAGGGGTTTGCGGGTGGAGTGATAGGCGAGGGCGGGTTCTGCCTTATCAAGTGGTTCTTCCATCACGAACCTTCGTTACGCCAGATTCCGATGCTCTGGGGGTCGCCATTTCTGCCGGTTCTCTTTCTTCTTCTCGGGGTGGTATTCGGTTGGATTGGAAGCCTTTTCGCCGCTCGCCGCTTTCCGGCATAATCGCGCTGATCTTTCTCTCGTTCGCCTTTGCCGCCGAGAATGCCGGCCGAGACGAACGCACCCCGTCCATGTACGAGAAAGAGATCAGGAAGAAGAGCGACGCACTGGACTCTATCCGCACCGAAATCGATTTCCGGCGTCGAAAAATCCGCGAGCTGGAAAAGGCGGAGGGCAGCTCGCTCGACCGTTTGGAATATCTGGAGGCGAATATCGCCGCTTCGCGGCGCTACCTGCTCCTGCTCACGCGAAAGATCGATTCCGCGGGAGCGACCATCGCGCTCCTGAAAGACTCCCTGGCGCTGGCCGGCATACAGCTTGCCGATCGTAAAAAACTCATGCGGCAGCGGCTCCGCCAGGCATACATGGCGCCCCGCGAATCACCGCTCATGATCTTCTTCATGGCGCGAAGTCCGGCCGAGGCAATCCAGCAGACTCGTTACCTTGAGGCAGTGCACGCTTACGACTGCGCTCTCGCCGAAAAAATCGATCGTGAGCAGCAGAGTTTCAATATGCAAAAAGGCATGGTCGAGAGCAGCCGCGCAGAGCTGGATGGTCTGCTTGCCGAAAAAACCGGTGAAAACAATCAGCTCCTGCAGGAAGAGGCCGAGCGTCGCACAATCGTTCAGGAAATCCGTTCAAAAGAAAAGACTTATATGGCCAGGATCGTCGAGCTCGAGAGCGCCCGGAAAAAACTGGACGAAATGATCAAGGTTCTTGAACTGAAAAACAAGTTTACCGCTCCAAAGAGGCGCCTCCTCCCGGCACTGCCGACCGCGGCTTTTGAAAAGCTGAAAGGCGATCTGCCGTGGCCAATTGACGGACCGATCGTTGGACGCTTTGGCAAGATCGTTCACCCCGTTTATAAGACGGTAACCACCAATAAGGGGATCGATATCGAAGCGGCGCCCGGTCGTTCGGTGAAGTGCGTCGCCTCCGGCGACGTGCTCTATATCGGGACCATGCGCGGCCTGGGAAAGCTCGTCATTGTCGATCATGGGAGCGAGTATCTTACCATCTACGCCAACCTCGACCAGATCGCCGTCTCGACCGGTCAGAGGCTCAATGCCGGGAGCACTGTCGGTATAGCTGGCGCGGGCGACGAAGAAAACGGCTCGCAGGTGCACTTCGAAATCCGCAAATCGACTGACTCCCTCGATCCCCTGAACTGGCTCTCCCGGCGGTGATCTTCCGGGCGCCCTTGGATAAAGCGCCGAAGTCTTTGATGTATTTTATGTTAATGATTGACTCCTTCGTCTGGCCGCATTGCATCGGCCAGACGCGCATCAAAGAGGTTCTCGAAGCCGCGATCGTCAACGACTCGCTCGGTCACGCCTATCTTTTTTCCGGGGATGAGGGGTGCGGCAAATTTGCCGCAGCGCTTGATGTTGCGCTCGGCCTTCTCTGCGAAAACCCGAAGGTGCGGCCGTGTCTGGCATGCCCCTCCTGCCGAAAAGTCCGTGATTACGCGCACCCGGATTTTCATATTATCATGCCCGTGGTACTTGCAAAAGAGCACAAGAGCGACGGCGATCTATCGGCATCGGGTTGGGAGGAGGTCGCCAGGTGCGCAAAAGAACGAATAAGCGAACCATACTCGATGGCTGATCACGAGAAGGCACCCTCCATCCCGGTGGACTGGATTCGTGAAGTCAATCATACGATTCAAGGCGGCGCGCATGGCGCCGGCATGAATGTGGCAATCCTCGACGGCGTGGATGTGCTCAACAGGGAGGCGGCGAACAGCATGTTGAAGCTCCTCGAAGAGCCGCCTCCCGGCACCGTGTTACTGCTCTTAACGAGTCGCATGAGCGAGGTGCTGCCAACCATTGTATCACGTTGTCAAATACTCCGATTTGCCTGGCTTTCACCCAAGGAGATCCGTGACGAACTGGCGCGCCGCTTCGGTGCAGAGGAGACGGCTGAGGCGGACAGCAGCATTTTCGATACCGGCTCGCTCGGCAAATCGCTGCAACTTTTTAAAAACCCGCCCGCGGAAGCGCGTAAGGATGCGGCGGCATTTCTTGAACTCTGCAACGGGGGCGAGTGGCCGGCGATCGCGCAGCGCATCGACGAGATGGTCGAATGGAAGGATCTTGATCGATACGAAAATTTTTTCGGCGCGGTCATCGGGCTTGTCCGCGATGCATTCCTGCATGAACTGCCCGGCATTGAGAACGTATTTTTAACCGATCGCCCCTGGCGACCACCGGCGGCGTTTTCCCACGACGGGGTCGGGATGGTTCTTGATATATGTGCAAAATCCATCGCGGCAGTGCGCGGCTATGCCAATACCATGCTCGTGCTGTCCAACTGCGCCATCGCACTCGTGGAGGTATTTCGTGCCCAAAAACAGTAAAATCGTCGAAGTCCTTTTCAAGGGTGAACGTCGCGCCATCTACCGCGACCGGAACGAACTTGATATAAAAGAAGGAGAATACGTGATCGTGGAGGCCGAGCGCGGCCAGGACATGGGCGCGGCGTCCACCGTCGGCCCGCTCGTGCGCCTTAAGAGCGGCAAGGGGGAAACCAAGAGCATCATCCGCAAGGCGGTGCCCGCCGACCTCGAAACGCTTGCGCGGAACAAGGAAAAGGAGAAAAACGCATTCACGGTCTGCAAGGATAAGATCCGGGACTACCGACTCGACATGAAGCTCGTGGATGTGGAGATGCAGTTCGACGGCAGCAAGATCACCTTCTACTTCACCGCCGCGCAGCGCATCGATTTCCGTGAGCTCGTCAAGGACCTCGCCTCGGTCTACAGGACCCGCATCGAGCTCCGACAGATCGGCGTCCGCGACGAGGCCAAGCGGATCTGCGGCCTGGGCATCTGCGGCCGCAAACAGTGCTGCAGCGCCTTTCTGAACGAGTTCGAGCAGATCACCACGCAGATGGCCAAGGACCAGCAGCTTGCGCTTAACCCGGTGAAGATATCAGGGAACTGCGGTCGCCTGCTCTGCTGCCTGCGCTACGAGGACGACCTCTACATCGAGCTGTTCAAGAACTTTCCCGAGATCGGCTCGACCATCAGGTTCGATGGTAAACGAGGGACGCTCAACGTCATCAATATTTTCACGGAGAAGGGGCTGTTGCGGTTCGAAGACGGCACGCAGGAGTGGCTTACGCCCGAGGAGATCAGGAAAGGAACGATCGAACATGCCTCATGACGAGAACGGCGCCCCGCAGAAGCTGCTCGTCACCATGGCCCTTCCCTATGCCAATGGCGATATCCACCTGGGCCACCTGCTCGAAGCCGCGCAGACCGACATGTACGTACGGTACCAGAAGCTCCTCGGAAACGAAGCGGTGTACGTGGCGGCCGACGATACGCACGGCACGCCGATAGAACTCAGCGCCTTGCAGCGCGGCATCACTCCCGAAGCGCTCGTGAACGCGGCGCGAATCGACCATATCCGCGACTACAAAGGGTTCAACATCGATTTCGACATCTTCTACTCGACCAACTCCGAGGAAAACAGGTTCTACGCCGAACATATCTATGAAAACCTGAAAACAAACGGGCTTATTGTCGAGCGAGAGATCGACCAGTTCTACTGCGAGCACGACCGGCGGTTCCTGCCCGACCGCTTCATCATCGGCGCCTGTCCCAAATGCCACGCGGCGGATCAGTACGGCGACGTATGCGAATCGTGCGGCACCACCTACCAGCCGACCGACCTCCGCGAACCCAGGTGCATGATTTGCAAGCGGTCGCCCGTCTTGAAACAATCGAAGCACCTGTACGTACGACTTTCCGAGTGCGAGCAGTTCCTCCGTGACTTTATTGCCCGACCGGGTCTGCTCCAAGACGACATGCGCAACTTCGTACAGTCGTGGATCGATGATGGGCTCCGGGAGTGGTGCATCTCCCGCGATGGGCCGTACTTCGGTTTCAGAATTCCCGGTACGACGGACAAATTCTTCTACGTCTGGCTCGATGCGCCGATAGGATACCTTTCGTCCACCGATCGCTGGTGCAAGGACCACGGACGCCGCGTGGAAGAGTTCTGGTCCAGGGAAAGCGACGCCCGTATCGTGCATTTCATCGGCAAGGATATCGTCTACTTTCATACCCTATTCTGGCCGGTTTTGCTCGAAAATTCCCAATACAAGCTGCCCTCGACAATTTTCGTGCACGGTTTCCTTACTATCGGCGGCGAAAAGATGTCCAAGTCGCGAGGAACGTTCATTCTCGCAAAGGACTTCCTTACAAAAATCAAGCACCCCCAGGCATCGGAATTCCTGCGGTTTTTTTTCGCCGCCAAACTCGGTCGAACCTCGACCGATATTGATTTCAATGGACCCGAGTTTATTGCGCGAGTCAACACGACCCTCGCGAACAACTTCGGCAACCTTCATCACCGGACCTTCGTGTTCTGCGACCGCTACTTTAATAAACGTATTCCCGACGCGCAATGTGACGATCATATCGCCCAAAAGATAAAGTATGCTGCGACTGATATCGCCCAATTCTATAAGAATGCGGAGTACAAGTCGGTTATCGAACGGGTGCATGAACTTGGTAATATGGGCAACAAGTACTATCAGGACAACAAACCTTGGGAGCTTATCAAGACCGATCCCGCCCAAGCCGCCGTCATTATTGTGACCTGTGCGAATATAGTCATGGCCATGGCCGTGTTCCTGAAGCCGATCGTACCGACAATGATAGCAAACCTCGAACAACAGCTCAGCCTCGACCGTCAGCTTGCGTGGAGCGATCATACCTGCTGGCTTAAAGATCGGCAGCTCGGCGTTACAAAAAAACTCGTGACCCCGCTTACCGACGAAGATATAGCGCCGATCTTTGCCGCCGCAGAAACAATCAAAGGCGCGGATGCCCCTCCGGGATCGGTCGATATCGACGCCTTCCGTAAGGTCGAGCTGCGCGTCGTCAGGATTCTCGCGGCGGAAAAGGTCGAGAAGTCGAAGAAACTCATCAGGCTGCAGGTGAACTTCGACAACGAAAAACGGCAGATTCTCGCCGGGATCGGCGAGTCGTATACCCCCCATGAGCTCGTTGGAAAACAGGCGATCGCGATTACCAACTTGAAGCCCGCGAGCCTCATGGGTCACCAATCCGAAGGCATGCTCCTGGCCGCAAACGGTCTGGACGGGAAGCCCATTCTGCTCACCCCGGAGAAACCCGCACCCGACGGAGCAAAAGTTTCATGAGTGCGTTTACCGCCGCCCGGGAACGGGTCACGGTACGAAAGGTCGACGAGGCAACGGTCGATCGTCTTGCCGCCGAACTTGGCATTCCGCAAATTGCAGCGCGTATTCTTGTCGCGCGCAATCTGACCGATGCCCAAAGCTGCCAACATTTTTTCCGACCGTCGATCGACGCTTTCCTCGACCCTTTCCGATTCGCCGACATGGAAACGGCCGTCGCCCGCATTCTCAAAGCGGTCGACCGCGGCGAAAAAATAGTAATATATGGCGATTACGACGTGGATGGGATCACCGGAACCGCCATGTTGATCTGCGCCCTGCGTCAGCTCGGCGCAATGTGCGACTACCACCTTCCCTACCGCCTGACCGACGGCTACGGCGTCTCAGCCGGAGGAGTGCGGCAGATTGCCGAAAGCGGCGCCACGCTGATGATCACCGTCGATTGCGGCATCACCGCTGTCAACGAGGTTGCCCTGGCGCGAGAGCTCGGTCTCGACGTCATTGTGACCGATCACCACGAGTCCAAGGAGATTCTGCCCGCTGCCATCGCCCTGCTCAACCCGAAGGTGGCATCCTGCGCCTACCCGGACCGGGATCTGGCGGGCGTCGGCGTGGCGCTCAAGCTCTGCCAGGCGCTCGGACAGGCTACCGGTCGGGGACGTGCGTTCTGGGAGCAGTTTCTTGATCTCGCCGCACTTGGCACCGCCGCCGACATTGTTCCCCTGGTCGGTGAAAACCGCATCATTGCCCGATTCGGTTTCGAACGCATGCGTGTCACCAAAAATATCGGCCTCGCCGCGCTCATTGAGCTGCAAGGCCTGGCCGGAAAGCAGTTTTCCACGAATGAGGCGGTTTTTCAGCTGGCGCCAAGCATCAATGCCGCAGGCAGAATCGGCGATCCGCGTCGCGCCGTGGAACTACTCCTCACCCGAAACGCCGAAACCGCTGTCGAATGCGCGCGCGAGTTACGTAATGCCAACGCTGAACGGCGTACTATCGACAACACCGTATGGGACCAAGCCGAGGCTTGGGTAACCGCGCACTGCGACGATGATCACGATGTCGTCATCGTGGCGGGAAACGCCTCCTGGCATCCCGGCGTGATCGGCATCGTCGCCTCGAAGCTTGTGGAGAAATTTCACCGGCCCGCCATTCTTTTCGCGATAGCCTCCAACGGATCGGCGCGCGGCTCGGGCCGCAGCATCCCGGGACTACACCTGCTCGATGCTTTGGCCGAATGCGCCGACCTGCTCGACGACTTCGGGGGCCACGCTGCCGCAGCCGGCATGAGCTGCAAAAGCAGCCGGATCGGCGACTTCCGCGAGCGGTTCAACGCGGTCGTTGCAAAATGCATGTCACCCGAGAGCCTGTGCCCGTCGGTCTGCGCCGATGCGGAACTGCCCTTATCGGCCATCACACCCGAACTTTTCTCCTGCATCAAGGCCATGGAGCCGTTCGGGACGGGAAACATGCAACCCGTGCTCCTCTGCCGGGACCTGAACCACCGCTACGTTCCCCGCATCGTGGGGACGGGAAACAAACATCTTAAAATGACCGTGTCCTCCGGCGCCCGCGTCATGGACGCCATCGCTTTCAACTTCGGGGATCGGCTCGAGGAGATCAAGTCGGCACCCGCGGTCTCGCTCGCCTTTGCGCTTGACGAGAATGAGTGGAACGGCAGAAAATCGCTTCAAATGAAGGTTAAAGGTATCGCCCTATGACAATGTGGGATGGACGTTTCAAAAAACCGACCGACCGCCTGATGCAGACGTTCAACAACTCCCTTCCCTTCGATAAGGCGCTCATCGAGGAGGATATCGAGGGGTCGATCGCCTGGGCCAACGCGCTTTTACGCGCTCAAATCTTGAGCGCGGAAGAGTGCTCGAAAATCGTGAAGGGGCTGTCCGCCATCGCCGCCGACCATAAAAAAGGCGCGCTTAAATTTGCCCCAACGGACGAGGACATCCACATGGCCGTCGAGCGGCTCCTCACCGAACGCATCGGCGATGCGGGCGCCAGGATCCATACCGGCCGTTCGCGGAACGACCAGGTGGCGACCGACGTGCGACTCCATGTCCGGAAAGCGCTGCCCCGCATCATCGCCGCGCTTACCGAACTGCAGGAAGCGATTGTTGCACGCGCCGAAAACGACCGCAGCATCGTGGTCCCGGCCTACACCCACCTGCAGCAGGCGCAGCCCATACTCCTCGCGCACTACTGGCTCTCATTCTTCTTTGTCATTGAGCGCGAGAAAAATCGCCTTGCTCACGCACATCAAACCGCCGACGTTTGTCCCCTGGGCTCCGGCGCAGTTGCGGGATGCGGCTTTGCGATTGACCGGCAGAAGCTTGCCGAAGAGCTCGGCTTTTCAAAGGCGACAGAAAACAGCATTGACGGTGTTGCCTCGCGCGATTACCTGCTCGAAACCCTTTCCGCCATCGCGTCGATCGGCATCTCGCTCAGCCGCCAGGCCGAAGACCTCATCATCTGGTCCTCGCGCGAGTTCTCCTTCATCGAACTCGACGACGCATGGTCGAGCGGTTCCAGCATGATGCCGCAGAAGAAAAATCCGGATTCCCTTGAACTCATCCGTGGCAAGAGCGGCCGCTTTATCGGCAACTATATGCGCCTTGCCACGACACTCAAGGGAGTCGGCCTCGCCTACTACAAGGATTTGCAGGAAGACAAGGAGCCGCTGTTCGACTCGCTGACTCAGATCGCCATGGTCATCAAAGTGTTTACGAAGGTGCTTGCCACACTCACCGTCAACGCCGGCGCCATAAAAAAACGGCTCGACCCGCTGCTCCTCGCCACCGATCTCGCCGACTACCTCGTCGGGCGCGGGCTTCCTTTCCGTCATGCGCATAAGGTCGTGGGCGCTCTCGTCGCTTACTGCGTCGAAAAAAAGACAACCTTTGCCGAACTGCCTCATGATGCTTATATAACCTTCTCTCCCCTCTTCGGGAAGGATGTCAAGAAAATCTTCTCATGGCAGGAAGCGATCCGGCACCGCGATGTTGCGGGCGGAACCGGTGAAACAAGCGTGGCAAATCAAATAAAAGCAGCTAAAAGAATAATAAGAAAAAAGTCATGAGGGAAGACCATGCCTGCGAAACAGGGAAAATATTTTGGTCGTATAACCTGAGTCTGAAATGGAGACGATAAGGTAACATGCTATTTGCATCAATCATTTATATTCCATCTCACTTAAAAAATATTTTTGCACTATTAATGCCGGCGCCTGCTCAGGCACGAGTTTTGATTATCTGATTTCCGTGTCTAAACAGGGAGACTTAAAGTTCGTCGGTGGTCGCTCCCCACACCATCCAAACCCTTTCAATGGAGGCCTGTATGAAGAAGCTTGTGCTGTCAGCCGTTCTCCTCTCCTTTTGTTTTGCGCCCATGACCCCGCTTCTTGCCCAGCCGATGCCCGGAGAAGTCCACGAAGAGGCGGTCATGCATCCGCGTATCGCCGCCGCCATCCACAACCTTGAGGATGCGATCGACTATATGCAGGCCGCGCCGCACGATTTTGGCGGTCACAAAAAGGCCGCCATTTTCGAATGCCGCCGGGCCATCAAGGAGCTGAAAAAAGCGCTTGCCTATCGGGCGCACGTCGATAATCCCAACCCATAATCGATTCGAATCGATGCCAGACACCGGTCTATCACTTCTGCCGCGCTCCAATGCGCGGCAGATTTTCTTTTGTATAACGTTGGCCGAAATCGCAATCGGCTCACCGCATACCCCGCAACCTTTGCCGTACTCCTGCTCCCTGGCTCGCGAATGCACAAGCGCCGGGGAAGAGCGAGGTTTTAGCAAGGGCGCCGAATCATTCTATTAATCTTTGATCTGGATCGGGAAAGTCACATAGCGCGGTTGCAGAAAAACTTGATATTGTGAGTTGCGCAGTTTAATTTAAGACCTGAGGAGTTCTGATAGTTTCAGCTAAGAATAAGTATTCCCCCATCTTCTATATTCACTCGATGAGAATCGTCGGTTTATCGTCAATAAATGGTCTTTTGTTTTGACGATAACGAGGAATGCGGCAAAAAATATGTTGTTTAACTATTTGATATTTAACAAGTAACAAATTATCCCGGAGGATTAGGATAATGGTAATCCGACGGTCTTGAAAACCGTTGTCCGTAAGGGCTTGGGGGTTCGAGTCCCTCATCCTCCG
>Ga0187851_10000113_pt1 | contig 81011 bp, 60 predicted proteins | sample June2016WEW_6_10_FD_132997 | JGI IMG/M metagenome (GOLD analysis project Ga0187851, IMG submission 132997) | Peatland microbial communities from SPRUCE experiment site at the Marcell Experimental Forest, Minnesota, USA - June2016WEW_6_10 | ecosystem: Environmental > Terrestrial > Soil >... | reverse complement strand
CTGCATGTAATGGGAAGGCAAACTTGAGCCAGGCGGGGAGGTGGCCCTCTCATCGACCCCGAAGAATCGAGATGAGTCTTGAGAAGCTTTAGGCGAGTGGCCCATCCTTGAACTAACCACAAAGGCCGGTGCCCCATCCATTCCGCGCCTTTTGCGGAATGGGTGGGAGAGCACAAATCCTCAAGCGGCGGCTTCCATCGCAAAATTTCTATGGCATGCCCTTTGTTTTTAGCAAATAAGTCCGGCATCACCGGAAAATCTTGTAACGTCCAGTCCTGCCATTGTGTCTAATGATTGTGTTCAGCACTTCCCCGTGCGAGGTCACCCCATGCTCATCGGCAAACCGCCCGACATTCCCTCCTCGGAGATCACTCTCCGAGCCGAATACGACCGCTACATGAATCGCCGCCGATTCCTGCGCACAGCCGCATCCACTGCCGTAGCCGCGATGGGCGTCGAGCGGCTGGTCGAGGTCTTTTCGCCGCGCGTTGCCGCGCAGGCCGGCACAAAACTTAATACCGTGAAGAGCCCGCTCACCACCACCGGCGAGCAACTCACCAGCTTCGAAGACATCACGCACTACAACAACTTCTACGAATTTGGAGTAGAGAAGGACCAGCCCGCGAAGAACGCCGGGGGCCTGCCCACCCGCCCATGGACCGTGCGCATCGACGGCAAGGTGAAGCAGCCGAAGACCTTCGATATCGACACGCTGCTCAAGCTGCGCCCGCTCGAAGATCGCGTCTATCGCCATCGCTGCGTCGAGGCATGGAGCATGGTCATTCCCTGGGTCGGCTACTCGCTCTCGGAGTTCATCAACCAGTGCGACCCGCTGCCCAGCGCAAAATACGTTCAGTTTCTCTCCTACTACGACCGGCACGTGGAGAAGTGGACTGGCGAGTCGACCATCTCCTGGCCCTACTCCGAGGGGCTGCGCATGGACGAGGCCATGAACCCGCTCACGCTGCTGACTTTTGGATTGTATGGCGAGGTGCTGCCCAATCAGGATGGCGCGCCGGTGCGCATCGTCGTGCCGTGGAAGTACGGCTTCAAGTCGGCGAAATCAATTGTCGCCGTGCGCTTCCTCGATAAGCAGCCGCCCACCACATGGAACGACCAGGGGCCCAGCGAATACGGCTTCTATTCCAACGTCAATCCCAATGTGGACCATCCTCGCTGGAGCCAGAAAACCGAGCGCCGCATCGGCCAGCCCTTCTACGCGCAGCGCCGCACCACTTTGATGTTCAACGGTTACGGCGACCAGGTTGCATCGCTCTATAGCGGAATGAATCTGCGGAGAGACTTTTGAAGCACAAAACGGGGGATGAATTTCGATGGTGAGTCCCAAGGCGATGGGAGTTGCGTCAGGGCGCGACTTCACGGGCTGCGGAAAAGCTTAAAACCGGGGAGAGGCGGGGGTTTCAACCCCCCATAAAGCTCCGCAAGATCATGGCGGGCTTTAGCCGCTGAGGGAGTCTTCACTGCGCCAGTATGACTTGCGCTGGGATTCTTTAAGTTTGACGGCCTATAACCCCACTTTTGAAGGAAACGAAGCGAGAAGACCTCGGTTTGACGGGGTATAACCCGACTTTTGAGGCTGAACCCTCAAATCGAAGGGGAAAAAGCGTCAATTTCGCGCAAAAAACGTCATTTTTGCGCCCAAAAGCGCCAATTTTCGACTAAATATCTCCGATTTTCATGCACCTTCAAGTACACTCACTTCATACTCAACTGTGACTCTGCACATTCACACACTATGAAAAGATCGACGCTTCTTACACTCAAAACCCTCACTTGGCTGGCCTGCCTTTGGCCGCTTGGCTCGCTCCTTTGGGGCGCAATCAACAACAATCTGGGCGCCGATCCCACGGCGACGATCACCTTTGCCACCGGCCTGGCAACGCTGCGCCTGCTCACCATCTCGTTGGCCATTACGCCGGTGCGCCGCCTTTCGCCGCGTCTCGGCTGGCTCATCAAATTCCGCCGTCTGCTGGGTCTCTTCGCGTTCTTCTATGCCACGCTCCATCTGCTCACTTACGTAGCACTCTACGCCGGCTTCGACGTGAACGCGATGGCAGCCGACATCGCCAAGCGCCGCTACATCACTGCTGGAGTGGCTGCGTGGCTGCTGCTGTTGCCGCTGGCCGCGACCTCGACGAATTGGGCTATCCGCAAGCTGGGCGGCAAGCGCTGGAACCGGCTGCACAAGCTTGTTTATGCGGCCGCTGTTTGCGGAGTCATTCACTACTGGTGGCAGGTGAAGCCGGGCGTTCTAACGCCGATAACAATGACCGTGATTCTGGCTGTGCTTCTCGCTGCCCGGCCCATCCAAACCTGGGTGCAACGGCGCAAAGCGCGCGTGGCCTAGCCGGCCCCTTCCAACTCTGCGTCGCCAGCAGGCCCCTCTAGCAGCAGGCGTATTCTAGGCGTAGCGAATCATGATATCCCTGAGGATATTTTTATGAAAGCGTTCAATTCGATGCGCCGCGATTTCTTGCGCACCGGCAGTTTAGGCATGGCCGCTGCCGCCATTCCAGCCGTTTCTCTCGCAGCCACGGGACAGGACAGTACCCCGGCAGGCGAGCCAGCCCGCAACCTCTTTGACGTACGCAAATACGGCGCGACGGGGGACGGGAAAACGCTGGATACAGATGCCGTGAACCGGGCAATCGAAGCGGCGGCGGGCCGCGGCGGCGTAGTTGTCTTCCCGGCAGGATCGTATCTTTGTTTTTCGATCCACTTGAAGAGCCAGGTTCATCTGCTCCTGGAGCAGGGCAGCGCAATCGTGGCCGCCGATTCCCCGATGCCCGGCGACCAAACCGGCTATAACGGCGGAGTCTACGACAACGCCGAGCCGAACACGGCCTGGGACGCCTATCAGGACTACGGTCATAACCACTGGCATAACTCGCTCCTGTGGGGCGAAGACATTCACGACGTCAGCATTACAGGCCCGGGTTTGATCTGGGGCAGGGGGCTCTCGAACGGTCGCGGACGCAAAGGAGACGGCGCGCCCTTCAAAGCCGAACAGGCAGGCGCGGCCAACAAGGCCATCGCGCTCAAGAATTGCCGCAATGTTCTTTTGCGCGACTTCGCAATTCTCAAGGGCGGCCATTTTGGACTTTTACTGACCGGCGTCGATAACCTGACCATCGACAATCTCAAGATCGATACCGACCGCGACGGCATCGACATCGATTGCTGCCAGAACGTGCGCGTCTCCAATTGCACGGTCAACTCGCCCTGGGACGACGGCATTTGCCCGAAGTCGAGTTATGCCCTGGGTTATGCAAGGCCCACCAGGAATGTGACCATCTCCAACTGCTGGGTTACCGGGTGGTACGAATTGGGTTCGGTGCTGGACGGAACCTTCAAGAAGTTTGCGCAGGGTGCTGTTCCCCACCAGACAGGCCGTATCAAATGCGGCACGAAATCCAATGGCGGCTTTATCAACATCACCATCTCCAATTGCGTATTCGAAGGCTGTCAGGGTTACGCATTGGAGTCGGTCGATGGCGCGCTGCTGGAGGACATAACCATCAGCAATACGACCATGCGCGACCTTGCCTCTGGTCCCATTTTCATGCGCCTGGGTGCGCGCTTGCGTGGTCCCAAAGAAAGCACAAAAGTGGGAACACTGAGGCGTATCCTCATCAGCAACCTCGAATGCTACAACGCCCCGCAAAAAGTCAGCTCGATTCTTAGCGGTATTCCGGGCTATCCGATTGAAGATGTGAAACTCTCCAACATCTACATTGAGACGGTTGGCGGCGCAACGGCCGAGATGGCCCAAATACAACCGCCCGAGCTCGAAGCCGCGTATCCGGAGCCAAGGATGTTCGGGCCGATGCCGGCATCCGGGTTCTTTTTGCGGCATGTGCGCAATGTGGAAATGAGTCATGTGGAGATAGCGAATGCAGTCGCCGATGCGCGCCCCGCGTTCCACCTGACGGATGTTGAGCGCGCGGATTTCTTCGCCGTTACGGCTCCGCGCGGTGCGGACGGCGCTTTTGCTTTGCACGATGTGAAAAACCTGCGCATTGGCTGGAGCCGCGCTGCCGCCGACGCAAGCCTGGATAAGGTCGATAGCAAGATGTTGTGAGCCTTCGCGAGGGCAAAGACTGCCCGCTGCGAGTTCAGGCTTCTGGGAATCGCAGCACAGCCTGCGCAACGGGATGATAGCTTCTCCGATGCAGCGGAGTTGGTCCCAGCCTTGCGAGGGCGGCCAGATGCGCCGGGCAGCCGTAGCCCTTGTGCTGCGCCAGACCATAACCGGGATACTCGCCGTCCAACTCCACCAGCAACCGGTCCCGATGAACCTTGGCCAGCACGCTGGCCGCTGCAATGGAGAAGCTGATTGAGTCGCCTTGAATAACGGCTCTCTGCGGGCACTCCCAGTCGATAGTGTCGCGGCCGTCAATGAGCAGAAAGTCGGGGCTGAGCGCCAGTCGCTCGACGGCGCGCCGCATGGCCAGCAATGACGCCTGGCGAATGTTGATGCGGTCGATGGTCTCCGCGTCCACCTCTGCGATTGCGAATGCTATGGCGTTGGCGCGTATCTCCAGGTTCAGCTTGTTGCGCTTTTTTTCCGAGAGCCTTTTTGAGTCGGTCAGCCCATCAAACGGAAAGCCGGAAGCCAGGACCACCGCGGCAGCGACCACCGGCCCGAAGAGCGGCCCGCGGCCCACCTCATCCAGTCCGGCAATGCGCATCGCACCGCGTCCGCGCGCGGCCTCTTCCAGCGTCCATCCGCAAACCGGGGCTTTGACCATGTTCTCAGTATAGAAACCGGTCGAGCGCGGCCGCCGGCTATCTCGCTCGAAGAGGAATCGAAGCGGGATCGCTTTTCCAACTTTCAACTTTGTTATTGCGAAAAGATACTTCAGAGCCGCCGTATTGGAACTTGTCTTCAGTAAGTGTCGTGGGAGTTCCCTGAACCGCCAAAACTATATCTCTGGATGAGCCAATCGTAAAATACTCCGGGCTCGGATTAATCGTATATTGCGGCCACAGCTTCACTCGAATCACGGATGCGCCAGAATCGATTCGCCAACCGACGACAAAGCCGTCTTTAAGATACAACTCGGATTTGCCGTAAACCAGCTTATCTTCCGAGGCTGCAGTTGGAGTGCCTTGCTGGGCCAGCACGTCGTCTTTGGTGGAACCAACGGTAATATACGACTTTGTGGCGTTTGCTGCGGGCTGAACGCTCGAGGTTGCGGCACGAATCTTTCCCGTTTGAACACGAGTCGAATTTCTGGGCGCGGGCTGATCGGCGCTCGGGTCTGTTTGCTGTTCCTGCGAAGACTCTCGCGGATCCAGGCTCTGCAAGTCCTTCTTGATCATTTCCAGCAAGGATTCCTCGGGCGCGTTCGCGCCACCGCGCAGATTGGAGGGTTTGACATTGGCTGCCTGTGCGGCTCCGGGTTCAAGAGATCTTAGACCTGCCCAGATTGATATGCCGATGAATAGGACGACGATGAGAGCCGCAATCTTCAAGAGAGTTTTGGGCTTTGGCAGAATCCTGGCGAGCGATTTGATCCCTTCTTCTTCCGGTAAAAGGGAAAACGCATTTGGACTCAGGCTAGGCGCTTGATTGTTCTCAGCGGGCTTTACATCTGTCGATTGTCCGTCAGGGGCCTTGCAGCACGCCACATAACATGGCCGTTCCTCATGGTATCGCTCGCTAGAGGTCGAAGTAAGAAAATAGAATGCGGTAGTGATATCCTTCAGCTTTTCTTCGGCCGCATCTTTCAGCTTCTGGTCGTCTTGAAAATTCTCCGGGCTCCAGGCCTTGGCGAGCAGGCGATGGGCGCTTCTGATTTGACTCTCCGTCGCGTCCGTTTGAACCCCAAGAACCTGAACAGCCTCACACCGTGGACACTGCTTGTACCCGGCATCAATCAAACTTCCACACGAACAGGTATTCATGGCCCAATAAACCTTGCCCTTCACTCTAGTTTGGGATTTGCCCAATTATAGTCGAGCCCGACGCGGCGTGCTGACACATAAACTGAGGAATCCGTAGAATAAACATATCGACGCTTTTAGGGAGTTCAATGGCTTTTGCGGAAAAATACGACGTGGTGGTAATCGGCGCGGGACACGCCGGGTGCGAGGCGGCCTTGGCGGCCTCGCGCATGGGCATGAAGACGGCGCTCATCACCATGAATATGGACCTGATAGCCCAAATGAGCTGCAACCCGGCTGTCGGCGGCGTGGCAAAAGGGCACCTGGTTCGTGAAGTTGACGCTCTCGGCGGCGTGATGGGCGAAGTGGCTGACGCGGTGGGGATTCAGTTTCGTCTGCTGAACGCCTCGCGCGGGCCGGCGGTGTGGAGTCCGCGTGCCCAGTGCGACAAGCAACTCTATCGTGTGAAGATGCGCGAGGTGCTCGAAAGTCAGCCCGGTCTGCATATCCGGCAGGCTGAAGTGGTGGGGCTGATTGTCGAAGACAATGAGCAGAGGACAATGAGCGGCGGTCAGCGTCGGGTTTCGGGATTGAAGCTGCGCGATGGTCGCCAACTGTTGGCCGGGGCCACCATCATCACCACGGGCACGTTTCTGAACGGGCTAATCCACTGCGGAGAAGAGAGTTATCCTGCTGGGCGCAGCGGTGAACCAGCCTCTGTTCTGCTGGGCGAGGCGCTGCGTGCGCTGGGATTGCGGACCTGCCGGCTCAAGACCGGCACGCCGCCGCGGCTCGACGGCCGCACCATACGTTGGGAAGCCTTCGAGGAGCAGGCGGGCGACGCGGACCCCACACCCTTCAGCTTCAGAACCAAGAGAATTGTGCAGCCGCAGATCAGTTGCCACATCGCCTTCACCACGCCGGAGACTCTCCGCTTGATTCGCGAAAATGTGCATCGCTCGGCAATGTATTCCGGGCAGATTGCGGGCATCGGGCCGCGCTATTGTCCGTCCATTGAGGACAAGATCGTCAAGTTTCCCGACAAGACGCAGCACCAGTTCTTTCTGGAGCCGGAGGGGCTGAACACTCACGAGGTCTATGTCAACGGCATGTCCACCTCGCTGCCCATGGCTGTGCAGTGGGAGATTGTGCGCTCCATTCCAGGGCTGGAGGCGGCCGAAATGCTGCGTCCCGGTTATGCCATCGAGTATGACAGCGTGGACGCGACCGAACTGGATCGCGCACTACGCGTCAAGAGCATCGAAGGCCTATACCTGGCCGGGCAGATTAACGGCACCAGCGGCTACGAAGAGGCTGCTGGCCAGGGAATCATGGCCGGCATCAACGCCGCGCTCTGGCTCAAGGGCGATCCGCCTTTTACCATGGATCGGAGCGAGGGCTACATCGGCGTTCTGATTGACGACCTGATCTCCAAAGGAATCAACGAACCCTACCGAATGTTCACCTCGCGCGCCGAATTCCGCCTGCATCTGCGCATCGACAACGCTGACCGGCGTCTGACCCCTTACGGCCGCAGGCTCGGACTGATTGATGATTCGGCCTGGGCGGAGTTTGAACAAAAACAAACGAGAATGATGGCGTTTGAAAAGCTGCTCACCACACGCAAGGTTGATCCCGCCAGGTTGTCTGCCGCAGGCCTCGGTGAGCTGACTGCGACTGCCGGCCTGACCTGGGCGCAGCTGCTCAAGCGGCCCGAAGTCACAATCGAGCCGGTGATTGGAGCGCTTCGTGAAGACCTTGAAGTCGAACCGCTTCTAAAGGAGATGGCAGCTACTATCCGCCCTGACTGCGGAGAAAGCGCCAAAGCGGAAGCCATCGTCTTGCGCAGCAGCCTGCGCAATGAAGCTCGCGCCGTGGAGACCGAGATCAAGTTTGCCGGCTACCTGGAGCAGCAGAAGAAATCCATCGCCAAGCTGAAGGCCGCCGAGGCCGTTACGATTCCGGGGTGGCTTGAGTACGGCATCATCAGCGGACTTTCGCGGGAGATGCGCGAGAAGCTGGAGCGGGTGCGCCCCGGCACCATAGGCCAGGCCAGCCGCATCTCCGGCGTAACGCCGGCCGCGCTCAGCCTGGTGCATGTGTCGATTCGACTGCAGGGAGCACGCCGTCCGGCGGCGCAGCAAGCTGGCGCCGTGGCCGAAAGCGCGGAGGGCAATTGCTACTGAGTGCCCTTATCGCTCTTGCCTAAAAACGGAATGTGGAAAGGCATCTCGTCTTGGGAAGGCTTTTTGTGCTGCTTACCACCGACATCCAGTGGGAGCTTGGTGCGCTGCGAGTTGATGCACACCCAGCCGCCGTGAGTCTTTTCGAAGACATGGGTGAAGACACCCTTTTCGTCCACTTCGCCTGACCCGGCTTTGTGATGCAGCACGTAAGTGCCGTTAGCCACCGCGATGTCGCCCACCGCGCGCACCGCAATCACCTTCTGATCGAGATGGAGGGTTTTGTCTTCGAGGGTAATCAGTTGGGCCAGTTGCTGGTTGCGGGTGGTGATGTCGCCGCCGGCTGAAACATCCACGAACAAGGGAGAGAGCACCAGTTCCAAGCCATACTGATCGCGCATGTTGATGGCGGTGGACCAGGAGTCTTCAATCTTCTGGAACTCGTGTATCTGCGGGCTTTCGGCCGAGGTTGCGGCAGATTGGGGCGCGGTCGCAGCCGGCGTCGAAGCCGGATTCTGGGCCACAACAAAGCAGCAAGAAAGCAGGAAGACAGAAAAAACAGCCACGAGACGGGTCATAAGCACCATGAACTCCAGCCAAACAGTTGTGAGAGATCAGGGGTCAGTTGCCGTGAATCCGGCCACCTTGGGGGGAGGCCTGTTCCCTGTTCCCTATGCCCTTTCATTCGATGATAGCTCTTGGACTCGGCCTAAAGGACTTGGGGAGCACCAAAACAGTGAAAATCACTGAACCTTAGCACAGCGTCTGGAGCCGCTCAGGTTCGTGAAGTGTAACCAGCGAGTCCTCAATCGAGATCCAGCCCTCCTTGCGGAACTGGCCCAGGGTGCGGGTGACGGTTTCGCGGGTGGTGCAGGCCATGGAGGCCATCTCTTCGTGAGTCAGCAGCAGTGGGAAGCGGAAGCCGCCGCCATCCAGGTGCTCGCCGATCTGGTGGGCCAGTTCAAGGAGCAAACGCCCCAGGCGGGCGGCCACGGTCTCGGCCAAGGCTATGCGGCAGGCGTCTTGCAGGGCAAAGCGGTACTCCTGACAGATGCACTGAACGGCGCGCATCTGGGCCTCTTTGTGAGTTCGCAGAAAGACGAGAAACCGGTCGCGCTCCACGGGACGGAGCTGCGCGGCGGTCAATGATTCGGCTGAAACCTCGTAGACGCCATGCGAAAGAACCGCGTACAAGCCCAGCATTGAACCCGGCCCCGCCACGCGTACGATCATTTGTTTATCTTGAAGGCGTCCGGCGGTGAGCTTGAGATAGCCGCCGCAAATCAGGTAGAGACAACGCGCATCTTCGCCCTGTGTGAAAAGCGGGGCCTGGGCAGGAAGCGCGATGGTGCTGGTGGCAAGTTCAAGATCCGCCAGCACGGCGCTGCCCAGCGAGCAGAACCAGCCCGGGCGACGATTTGAGCAGGCCGCGCATCCCACCGGAACCTGGCGGGCGATGTGCTTTTGCCGTCCTTGTACTGTAGCCGAAATCTCTGTGTGCGCCATGGCCTTGCCCCGTCTGCCGCTGGTTCGATCTCTCCAGCTCGGCCCTTGAATCGAACCCTCCACGCAGAGGGAAAGCCGATCCCGAGGTGAAAACTACCCTGGCCTCCCTGGGGGAAGAGACACATATCTTATAGAGAGTCTGCCGCAGCCGTCGCGCTAATGATGTGACGGTCCTCACGCATATGACCGAGCTCGGAAAATGTGATCTAGACTCGGCACCTAGCCTTCAAGACCATGAATTGTTCTGTTCCGGATGTCGATAGAGCGCCAGACGCCAATTGTGAAATTCCTTGACGGCCGAAGGGCCTAAAGCAGTAAACTGTGGCGCTGCTCCGTCTGCGAGGGGGCCAAGTGTCCGATTTTGCTCAGCGGAAAGGCCATATTCATGTTCTGCTTACGCGAGGAGAGTTCCGTTGCATCCTTGCATTTCTGGTTTCAGGGGATGGCTTTATCGTTGCCCGAACCGTTGGCACTTAATGGCCGCACCCGGAAATTCGATTGCTTCCGGTCGCCTACATCACTTAAGTTTAAGAGATTCAACCCCTGGAACCCCACGTTAACGAACGTGACGGACATCACCGAAAGCCCTTGTGAGGAAGACGTAATCTCTCGGTCATGAGTGATGCTCCGCACAAAATGCAGCTTCCGCGACAGGGTGGATGAGACAGTTGCCGCCAGAGCGGCGGTCCCGAGAAGGGGCCTCTTGATTCTGAATGGATGAGCGCCGGTAAGATTGTTTGCAGAAGTAGCTATGAGAGCACATGAGGCGGTATTCAATGCATAGAAATTGGCCTGTTACGCAATTGCCGATAAGTGCGGCTCCGGGCAAGAGGCCGGGGTTGCGAGTTGGTTTCATGTTACTGCTGGGCGCAGGTATGCTGTGCGTCCCGGTGCTGGCGGCTCCCGCGCCCGGCGCCAAGCCGGCTACCGCGCAGACCAAAGACACTGCGGCCGCGGATTATGTGGGCACTGAAACCTGTGCGACCTGCCACGCAGAAGTGGCGAAAGGGTTCGCCAACAATCCTCACACCAAGCTGGCCCTTGAACACGGCAAGAATGGGGTCACCTGTGAGAATTGTCACGGAGCAGGCAAGGGACACGTTGAGGGCGGCGGCGACATAACCAAGATTTTCGACCCTGCCAAAGCTACACCCAGTGAAGTCAATGCTAATTGCCTGGGTTGCCACGCCGGCACGCACCCCAACTTTGATCGTTCGCCCCATGCCAAGGCGGGGGTTAGCTGCATCAGTTGCCACAACGTCCACAAGAGCGCCACACCGGAGTTCCTGCTGAAGGCGTCAGAGCCCACGCTCTGCTTTCAGTGCCACACTGACGTGAAGCCGGCGTTCGGTATGCCGTTCCACCATCCGGTGAACGAAGGTGTCGTCAAGTGCAACGACTGTCATGACGTTCATGGCACCTTTGGGAACAACAATGTAAGGTCTACGGCCGATCAGAATGCTATCTGCACCAAGTGCCATACGGATGTGCGCGGTCCTTTCGTGTACGAACATGCCGCGGTCAAGGCAGAGGGATGCCTGGCCTGCCACACACCGCACGGCTCGCAGAATGCGCGGCTGCTGAATATGCCGAACATCAACGGATTGTGCAACCAGTGCCATAGCCCGGTCTCGGCTGGTACGGTTCACGGAATGAGCGCAGGATCGGCAGAAATCACGCCCTGCATCAGCTGCCACACCTACATTCACGGGTCCAATATCAACGCCGCATTCCTGAGGTAATGGAGCTCGGCCACGTCATCCAGATCCATCGGGTGGCGCGGCCGGATCCTGCGACAACCTGGCACGAAGGTTAAGGATCTTTTGGGACACGAGTTCAAGATTTTCGATGTAAGCGACAATGCGTTTTTTCAAGTGAGGCTTCATATGAGGAACACAGGCTGGTTTTTCCGGCTGTTCAATCAACAGCCCGCAACCGCAATGATCCAGCGCATAGCTGGGGGCGTTGGAGTAGCCGTTTTGCTGATGATGACGGACATGGCTATCGCCCAAAATCCGACCGCGCAAGTTGCGACGCCGGATTCACAGATGTCCATTCCTGATGGGTATTCAGCCCACGGGACCGTGGACCTGGGCGGACACAAGGTCGCCATCAAGGGCAGCAACGCCATGTACGACACGCTGGTCAATATTCAGTCCGGACCGCGCGTGCTTGGCGAGACCTTTGAGATGCATGCGCTGCCAGGCAACAAGAACCCCCTGTTCGATTCGCTGAGCGCCATCGGCACCGGGTTCGGCGGCGATCCGGACAGCTACAACAAGCTGGACTTCCACAAGGGCAAGATTTACGAGTTCTCGGGGATGTTCCGCCGCGACCGCGATTATTTCGATTACGATCTGCTGGGCAACCCGAATATTCCTTCGGGGCAGTCGATTCTAATTGGAACCACGGCCGCGCCCGTTGGCTCGCTACCCTGGCCGCAGGTCAAGCAATCGCCGGTGATGTTCAATGCGGTGCGCCGGATGACGGACACCGACCTCACCCTCTTTCCGCTTTCGAAGTTGACCCTTCGTGTGGGATACTCGCAGAGCATCATGCAGGGACCGTCTCTGAGCCCCAGCGGATATCAGTTCGCCACGGGAGATGCCATTCTCTCGGAGTTCCAGCGCAACAGCACCGATGATTTCACGGGAGCGGTCGACTGGAAGCCAATCGCGGGCACCAAGCTGACTTTTGAAGAGGAAATCGACCACTACAAGGCGGACTCTTACTTCACGCTCGCCCCCAGCGACTTCATCGTGCAGGAGGGGGATGGAACTAAAGTGGCGCTGAACAACTTTGACAGCTTGACGCCTCTTAAGGATACTTGCGACACATACGCTTTGGGAGCAAATGCGGTTTTATCGCCGGCGCAACCCGGTGGCCTGCCCGTCATCAGCCCGTTCTGCAACGCTGTATCTAGCTACTCGCGCACGCAACCGACCCGCGTTCTCTATCCCACGGAGACTTTCCGGCTGCAGAGCACGAGCATCAAGAACATCAGCATGAACGGTGATTTGCGCTATACCAAAGCAAACATGAAACTGCCCAACTACTCCGACAGCTACCAGGGTCTAAGTGAGACGGCCGTGAAAGGCCCGCCGGCGGGCTATTATGGCGTCCGCTCGGCTACGTATACGGCTGCCGCGAACGCACAGCGCGACGTCGTAGCTTTCGACTATGGCATCACCTGGCAGGCGACGAAGACCGTTAGTCTCTCCGATCAGATTAACTTCTCCAACGTCCACCAGCCGGGAACCACCACCATGACGGCTTTGACCTCGCAGACGACGCCCACCGATACGGCGGCGTCCTTTGGCAATGCAGGTATCAACTACACAGGCACGCTGATTCCGATTTACGCCGCTCCCGGAGCTTCCACTTTTGAAGGCAGCGGTACTGTCGGTGTCGCCTCGCCCGACTACTTTGGCCAGAAGTTCTTGACCAATAACCTGACTGCGACCTGGGACGCCACGTCTCGCGCCACGCTCTCGGCCACTTATCGCTACGGCACGCATTCAATTGTTCAAGGCGCTGCCACTGGCGCGGCCAGCTCCGTGATTACCATTAACGAAGACGGTGGAATCTTCAACGTCGCATTGCGTCCCGCTAACAATTGGGATGTCAACGGCACAGCCGAGATTCTCTACTTTGACAACGCATTCACCCCGGTTGGTCCGAGGCAATCGCGGCACTACAGGGCGCACACGATGTACAAACCAAGGCCTTGGGCGACGCTGTCTGGCGCGTTCAACGACCTGGAACGGCACAACAACACAAACAACAATCAGGCCGTTGTGGCGTTGTTCACTCTTCCTTCAGCAACTCCAGCTCCAAACGGAACCGCGTCAACCGGTACCCCGTTCGAAGGCCCGCTCCAGCATGAGGATCACAGCAGGGTTTACAGTCTGGGCGCGGTGCTGGCGCCAAACGAGCACTATGGGCTCGATTTCGATTACGCCTATAGCGACGTGTATGCATCTACCAACATCTGCTACCTAAATGGCGCCACGGCCACAGTACCCGGAGCAGTGCAAAGTGCCACCAGTACCGTATGCCCATACGTATACGGAAGAGGCGCTACGGGCATTACGGAGGTCAATGACTCCGCGCTCTCGGATTGGTTCGGCAGGGACTTCTCGGATGCTCCCACCCAGTCCGGTTCGGTAGCAGTTGCGCTCTCTCCCATTGACAAGCTCCACTCCAACATCGGTTATCGCATCAGCTCAGTGAACGGTACTCGGTTCTTCAACGATGCCCGCGATGTCAATGGATCGCTGGTATCGGCCTATCAGACTCCCTTTGTCAATCTTGCATGGACGGTTCATACCGGATTGGTCTTGAAAGCGGAATACAACTACTTCAACTACGGCGAGGGCGGTCCTTCCGGATCGCAGTACTGCAGCACGTCCACGGGCTATGCGGTGACGGCAGGCCAAACGACGCCGGGAACCCCGCCGACAGTTGTTCCATGTACCTCACTAACCGCTCCAACCGGCCTCACCGAATCACCAGCCGGTGCGACCGCACCCAGAGACTTCCATGCAAATAACCTGACCTTCGGTATTCATTTCGCGTTCTGATTCCGAGTGTTGATCGACTAAGGCGCAACCGGCGCAGTTCCCTTGATGCAAGGGGGTTGCGCCGATTGTGCGAGATGCCATCTTGTTGAAGTTTCGCTGGCCGTTCCAGCGCTAACGCCGGCCGCCGGAGTTAAAGTAGAAGTAAGCAAGCACTCGGCAGGGGATTCTCCCGCGCGACCCGCCGACAGAATATCAAGGAGATCTGCAATGACAAAGATGAACCGTTTCCTGTTGGTGTTGGCCGCAGTAGTGTGTTTGGCTGGCGCCGTGAGCTCCGCCCAATCCGGCGGCGAAGCAACCTACAAAGCTAAGTGCGCAATGTGCCATGGAGCCACGGGCGTCCCCAGCGCGGGGATGGCCAAGGCGATGGGCATCTTGCCCGTCTCCGATCCGGCTATCAAGAAGCTGACCGCGGCCGAGATGTTTACTGCCGTTAAGAACGGCAAAGGCAAGATGAAGCCCATTGCCGGGCTCACCGACGCGCAGATCAAGGACGCTGTGGCTTACTATCGCGGCTTGAAGTAAGGTTACAATCGGAACGAAAGGTCAAGACAAGGCCCGCCATCCTCGGCGGGCCGTCCATTTGAGAGTGGAGGCAAAGTGCCAGTGTTTCAGAAATTCCGCGAGAGTTGGGTGCGTCCGGCGCTGTTCTTCGGCAACAATCCCATCAGCCTGGCCGGCGGAGCCATCACCACAGCCTCCGGCGTGACCATGGTCGCCTATTGGCTGGTGGAGATCTTTGGCCGCTCCAATGACAACCCTTACCTGGGCATCATCTTCTTCCTGCTTCTGCCGGGTGTGTTCATAGCTGGACTGGCGCTGATCCCCATAGGCGTGTGGGTGCGCCGCAGAAAGCTGCAAAAGGCCGGGCAGATTCCGGCCGAATTTCCCAAAATCGATTTGAACGACCGAATCTTCCGCCATGGGCTGGATATCGTTCTGGTGGCTACCATCATCAATCTGCTGGTGGTCTCAGTCGCCAGTTATCGCGGTGCAGCCTATATGGATTCGCCACAGTTCTGCGGCCAGTCCTGCCACGTGATGCACCCGGAGTACACGGCCTACAAGATCTCTGCGCACTCGCATGTGGATTGTGTAGCCTGCCACATCGGCTCAGGCGCGGCTTCGTACTTTGCCGCGAAGGTGAACGGCAGCAAGCAGCTTCTTGAGGTCACATTCGATCGTTATCCCACGCCGATTCCTTCGCCGGTCGAGAGCCTGCGCCCGGCGCGCTACATCTGCGAGGGCTGCCACACGCCGGCCCGGTTCGTTGGCGAAAAGCTGCTGGTGAAGTCGAGCTTTGCCGACGACGAAAAGAATACCGAGACCCAGACTGTGGTCGTGCTGCACCTTGGCGGTCTCGATGGACTCTCGCATCTCACCGGAATTCACGGCGTTCACCTCGGCCACATCGAGTACATCGCTACCGATCCTACGCGAACCGCCATACCTTGGGTGCAGAAGCGGAACGCCGACGGCTCAGAGACGGTCTATGCCGCGTCCGCGCTGAATGGCGCAACTCCCAAAGGCGAGCGGCGATTGATGGATTGCATAGACTGCCACAATCGCGCGGCGCACACCTTTGTGACTGCGGAGGAAGCCCTCAATCAGGCTATGGCCGACGGCCCAGTGAGTCCGGAGCTGCCCTGGATTCACAAAGAAGGGTTGGTGCTGCTGAAGGCCACTTACGCCAGCCAGGACGAGGCGCGCACGAAGATTCCCGCGCAGCTTGAAGCTTTCTATCGCTCCGAGCATCCCGAGGTGCTAACCACCAAGGCGGCGCTGGTCAAATCCGCGGGCAACCAACTCGTGACCCTCTACAACCAGAATGTCTTTCCCTATATGAAGGTAACGTGGGGAACGCATCCCAACCACATCGGACACATGAGCTATCCAGGCTGCTTCCGCTGCCACGATGGCGATCACGCTGCCAAGGATGGTTCGGCCATTCCTCAGGATTGCGCGGTCTGCCACAACCTTCTGGCCGTGGACGAATCCAAGCCCAAAGTCCTCTCCGATCTCGGCATTCAATAACAGCGCAACCCAGGATCCGGTCAGCGTTCGGCAGTGCCTATAGCGCAAAGAATCGCACGGCGCCGAGCGCGACCGCCCAAAGCAAAATTTGCACTCCGAGCGTAGGCAACTTTTGCTTAAGCGAGTGTGAACCTACTACTAAGAACGCGAAGATAATCGGCAGCTGTGTGACCATCAGGATCTGGAAAATATGAGCCTGCCAGCCTTCATCGGCCTGCGGGTGGAGCCTGAATTCAATGGCGCCTTCGATGACGAGCGCTAAGGAAATCAGCGACATCACAATCGGAGCAATACCGCAGAACCGGATCAACTTGCTCGACCAAATCATCGGACTGTCCCCCTTTGGGATGACCGGAATCTCCCTGTAGCTGAGACTTTGTGTCTCGCGTTCCCATTCTCGTGCCAGTCTACCTCGTTTCCCAGCAGACTGCTTTCCGTTCCCCCACAGGGTACGGACCCCAACCCCGATGTGGTAGGCTGGCTTGTCAGTTTGAAGGAGCCAGATATCTCATGTCTTCCAGCCATCCTTTCCATTTCAATCTTGTAGTCGCGGCCCATGCCGCCATGATCGAGCACGGTTTCCAGCCCGATTTTCCCGCCGGAACCGACAAGGAACTGGGCGCAATTCAGGCCCATCCCGAGCCTCCTGCCGTAGCCGGAATTCAGGACCTGCGCGGCTTGCTCTGGTCGTCCATCGACAATGACACCTCCAAAGATTTGGACCAGATCGAGTGGGCCGAGTCGCTGTCCGATGGCCGCACCCGCGTGCTCATCGGCGTGGCTGACGTTGACGCTCGCATCGCGAAAGGCACCGTTATCGATGGCCACGCCAAAAGCGAAACCACCTCGGTCTACACCGGCGTCAAAGTCTTTCCCATGCTGCCTGCCGAGCTCTCCGAGGGCATCACCTCGCTCAATGAGAACGAGGATCGCGTGGCGCTGGTTATCGAGTATGCAGTCGACAAGGCGGGAACGGCCACCGACGGCAAGGCCTATCGAGCATTAGTCCACAATCGCGCACAATTGGCCTACAACAGCGTGGGAGCGTGGCTAGAGGGCAAAGGTCCTGCGCCGGCCAAGGTTGCCGCCAGCGCTGATCTGGCCGCGCAGCTCAAGCTTCAGGACGCGGCCGCTCAGCGCATGGTCGATGGGCGTTTCCAGCACGGAGCGCTTGATCTGGAAACCATCGAGACTCGTCCCGTGATGCTGGCCGATCAGGCAGTCGAAATTGCGCGCTTGCAAAAGAACCGCGCCACCTCGCTCATCGAAGAATTCATGGTGGCGGCCAACGGCGTCATCGCGCGTACCTTCGAGCAAGCCGGCGTGGCCTCCATTCGCCGCATCGTCCGCACACCCAAGCGTTGGGACCGTATCGTCGAGCTAGCCCAGGGCCTCGGCACAACTCTGCCCGCCGAACCCGACTCGAAGGCTCTGAATGATTTTCTCTTGGCGCAGAAGCAGAGGGACCCCGACCACTTTCCCGACCTCTCGCTGGCCACGGTCAAGCTGATGGGTCCCGGCGAGTACGTGCTCGTCAAGCCGAACGAGGTTTCTCCCGGCCACTTCGGCCTCGCCGTGCAGGACTACACCCACTCCACTGCGCCCAACCGCCGCTTCCCCGATATGGTGACGCAGCGGCTCATGAAGGCCTGGCTTGCCAAGGCGCCTCAGCCTTACTCTGCCGACGACCTCAACGCTATTGCCGTCCGCTGCACGCTGATGGAAGACAACGCCCGCAAGGTGGAGCGCGAAATGCAGAAGCGCATCGCCGCCGTCGTGCTGCACCCGCGCATCGGCCAGAGCTTTCCCGCCATCGTCACCGGCGTCAACAACTACGGCACCTTCGTCCGCACCCTCGACCCGCATGTGGATGGCATGGTTGTCCAGGGCGGCAAGGGCCTCGACGTAGGCGACAGGGTTACGGTAAAACTGATCAACACCGATCCCCAGAGGGGCTTCATCGACTTCGTCGTGTGAGGATTTAGGCTTCGCCGACGGTACTGGTATGCGCCATTCACAAATGATCTGATTATGGATGAAACCGAATTTCGACGCTTGCTGGTCCTTGGCCTTGGCCGAGTGATTCTGTATGCCCGCGAGCATGACGTTTGCGCCTTCAGAGATTTGATCCTTGATGCCTGCATTAACTGCTATGCAATCGATCCTCAGTCCGAGGGCACTCGAGCTGATTTCATGTTGGATTTGGTGAACGTGCTGCCGGACAGCGAGTTTTTTCGAGAAGGGGTCTTGAACTCCTTGGCGAACTGCGGCGACGATTGGCACGCTAAACAGCGGTTTCGACTTGTGACATGCCTGGCTCAAAGAGGGGATGAGCAAGCAAAGCGTCTAATGTATGAAAGCTTTGTTCCCGGCCAAAAGATGGGCGACGGGATTGCCATCGATTTTATGAATTTGGATGGAATAGAAGGGTTTCTGTTTGCTGTTGAAAAGCTAGGAAAGCTTTTATCAGACAATCCAAAACATGCTGATTTGGGTTGGCTCATGAGTGCTGCGACCGAATATCTCGGTGAGCAAGAGGCATGGGATGTTCTGCGTGGAGAGGCGGCGCGGAATCCATTCGTGCAAGTCTATCTGTCCGCAGTCGAGATGTTTAATGTTAAAACCGAAAACAATGCTGAAACAAAGTCGACCAAAAGCGAATCCTACGATCAACTCAAGACAAGACTCCCAATGAAGTGGACCGGGAGTCTAGGATTCTGGGGCAAGCGTGCGTCGGACGATGATCTGTTGCAAGCTGCACAAGGATTGAGAATTGCAACCGATGTTGAAATGCAACGATCGCATCTTGCAATCTTCAGAAGACGACGTTTTCCGCTCGATCACAACATTCTGTTTCGATTCGCCGATTCGTCAAACGAGCAGATTCAATGGGCGGCGTTGAATGCACTTGCACAGATCACCGATCCCGCTGTGCGGACTCTCGCAATTGACCTGGTTCAAACCAAAGCAAGATGGCGAGGACTTGCAATTGATCTTCTGAAGCTGAACTATCAACCAGGCGACCATGAAATTATCCTTGATTGGTTCAAGACAGAAGAAGATATGGAGACTCTTCACACAGAGAGCAGAGGCCTCCTTGCTTTCTGGAAAGCAAATCCTTCGGAGGAACTCCATAATCGGATGCTTCTCGACTTATATGAGAAATGTCCGTGCTCACTTTGCCGGGAAGATGCCGTATCGACGCTCCTTGAACGGAACGCCTTACCTGAGCACCTACGGACAGAATGTAGATGGGACGCAAATGAAGATATCCGAGAGCTGATTAACACAGATGAGTCGGAATCCAAACTTCGCCAGTAAGACTGTGCCGTAGAACAGAGCGACTTCGTCTTTACATCGAGCGCACATAAATGTACACTGATTGTAAGCACAGACGGAGGGTGAGATCGATGGGAACCGTGACCGCTGGACAAAGCCGCTTGCGCGCGGAGAACATCAATCTTCGCGCCAGCCGCAGCCAGAAGGCGCTGATTGACCGCGCTGCCGAGGCGCAGGGCCGCAACCGCTCCGATTTCATGCTGGATGTGGCCTGCCGTGCGGCGGAATCCGTCCTGCTCGACCAGCGCTATTTCAATCTGGACAAAGAGCAGTTCCGGCGTTTCACCGCCCTGCTCGACGCTCCGCCCAAAAGCAATCCTCGGCTGACTCGTTTGCTCAGGACGAAGGCGCCGTGGGAGAAGTAGCCGGCATTACCGCTCCAGAAAAGTTGACGGCTGCTCACGATCTCTCGCAATTTCAATGCGGCGAGCCGGAACTCGACGACTGGCTCAGGCGCAAAGCGCTTCACAATGAGAAATGCGGCGCATCCCGGAGCTACGTTGTCCGCTCGGGGCGTCGGGTTGTGGGCTACTACGCCTTGGCCGCGGGCGCCGTGGCGCACACGAGCGCGCCTGGCCGCGTAAAACGGAATATGCCCAACCCCGTGCCGGTGATGGTGATCGGACGCTTGGCTATCGACTCACGTTTTCAGGGACGCGGCATCGGATCGGCGCTTCTGCGGGACGCCGTGTTGAGAACCGTGTGGGCCGCTGAAATCGCTGGAATTCGCGCGATTCTCGTCCACGCAATCAGTGAGAACGCGAAGCGATTTTACGTGAAATCGGGGTTCATCGCCGCACCTGTCGATCCCATGACCCTGATGATCTCCGTGACAGACGCGGCTAACGCTCTTCGCGAAACTCTTTGAGTTTGATTGCATCTCTCCAGCGCAAATGCTAACCAACAGCATCCGCGAATTATCCGTCGTCGCGCGGAAACCATCCTTGCAGAGAAAAAACGCGGGAAGGATTGCTCCTTCCCGCGTCAAGTGTTGCAGAGTAATTCAGGCCTAGACCAGACCCTGATCCAGCATCGCGTCCGCGACCTTCAGGAAGCCGGCGATATTGGCGCCATTCACGAGGTTGCCCGGCGTGCCATACTTCTTGGCCGTTTCGTAGCAATTCTCATGGACGGCGATCATGATCTTGTGCAAGCGAGCGTCGACTTCTTCGCGCGACCACGACAGGCGCATGCTGTCCTGCGTCATTTCCAATCCGGAAGTGGCAACGCCGCCTGCATTGGAGGCCTTGGCCGGCCCGTAGAGGACCTTCGCGTCGATGAACGCCTTCGTCGCTTCCAGCGAGCTCGGCATATTCGAGCCTTCGCAGACCAGCTTCACGCCGTTCTTCAGCAGATTGAACGCATCCCTCGCGTTGATCTCGTTTTGAGTGGCGCTCGGGAACGCACAATCCGCCTTGATGTCCCACAGCGGGTTGTAGTCAAGCTTGCGGTTGATGGGCGTGTAGATTGCGTTCTTGTATTTGTCGGCGTACTCCTTGATGCGGCCGCGGCGATTGTTCTTCAGATCAAGAACATAGGCCAGCTTTTCGCGGTCAACTCCGTCGGCGTCGTAGATGAAGCCGTCGGAATCGGACAGTGTGACCGTCTTCGCGCCCAGGTCAAGCAGCTTCTCGACCGTGTATTGCGAGACGTTGCCGCTGCCGGAAACCAGGCAAACCTTGCCTTCCAGCGAGTCTTTCCGCGTCTTCAGCATCTCGTCGGCAAAGTACACGCAGCCGTAGCCCGTGGCTTCGGGACGAATCAATGAGCCACCCCATCCCAAGCCCTTGCCGGTCAAAACGCCAGTGAACTCATTGCGCAGGCGCTTGTATTGTCCAAACAGATAGCCAATCTCGCGTCCGCCCACGCCGATGTCGCCGGCCGGGATGTCCGTGTCAGGACCGATGTGGCGCTCCAGTTCGCACATGAAGCTCTGGCAGAAACGCATGACTTCGTTGTCGCTCTTGCCTTTGGGATCGAAATCTGATCCGCCCTTGCCGCCGCCCATAGGCAGCGTGGTCAGCGAGTTCTTGAACACCTGCTCAAACGCCAGGAACTTCAGAATGCCCAGGTTGACCGAGGGGTGCAAACGCAGTCCGCCTTTGTACGGGCCGATGGCGCTGTTCATTTCAATGCGGAAGCCGCGATTGACTTGCACTTCGCCCTTGTCGTCGAACCAGGGTACGCGGAACATGATCACTCGTTCCGGCTCGGTGATGCGTTCCAGGATCTTCTCTTTCTGGTACCGGGGGTGGCGTTCCAGCACGGGCTTCAGGGAATCCACCACTTCATGAACGGTCTGGTGAAATTCCGGCTCGCATGGGTTCTTGGTTTTAACTAGATTGAGAATGTGATTTACGTACTCTGCTGCATTGCTCGTAAGCGGTTCCATAACAGCACTCATAAATGTTTCCTCCAAATTCCAGGCTCTGAACTAGTTAACAAACAGCGCGCTGCAACAACTGCGGCAGCGACGATTAAGTGCTTTGGGTAACGGCGAAGCCGTGATTGATGTCACCGGATTTCGGGATGGATGAGCACAAGTCAACAGTCATGGAACACGATGCACGTGACCACGTTTGCTGCTGGATCAGAATCCTCCAACGCAACGATGCAGTCCTAATCCGCGTCGTTCGTTGTGCTCATCTTCTTTCTTCCTCCTCTGGCCGAGTCAGCCAGCAAAGCGTTTTCCCGCGAGATCAAAGTTTCAACCGGCAATGATTCCCGCCAGAGAACCATGGTCCTGCTCTTGTTTCGTCCGCGCTTTGTAAACCGGCGTCAGCCAATTCAAATAAGTCTTCAAATGTCCACGCGTCGCATCGAAGTACAACTGTTGCACCTCGCGCGTAATCGCGCCTATTTTTCCATCTTTCACTAGCCGATGATCGACCTGCGTCACGGGCGAGATCCCCACCGCCGTGCCGGTGAAGAACAGTTCGTCGCAAACATATAACTCGCTGCGATCAATGGGACGCTCCACAACCTCGACGCCCAATTCCCGCTGCGCCAGCTCCATCACTGCGTCGCGCGTGATGCCCTCCAGCACGTTCTCGGTCACAGGAGGCGTGATCAACTTTCCCCTACGCGCCATGAAGATGTTGCACGACGAACCCTCGGCAACATGACCGGCGTCGTTCAAAAAGATCGCTTCGTCGAAACCGCATCGGTGGGCGTCGTCACTGGCCAGCGCGCTGTTCACGTAGGCTCCGCAGATCTTGCCCCGCGCTGGAATCGCATTGTCGTCGATCCGCCGCCAGGAACTCACTCCCGCATGAACCCCGCCTTCCTTGGCCAGATAATCGCCAAAGGGAAGCGCGATCAGCGCAAAGGCATTCTCGTCGTCGTAGCTTATGCCCACCCGCTCGGCGCTCTTGTAAGCCAGCGGCCGGACATAAACATTTGTCCGAAAATCATTCCTCCGTATTAGCTCGAGGGTTATCTCGGTCAATTCCTCGGGCGACGGCGGAACAACAATCCGCAGGAAACCGCAGTTCTGCTTCCAGCGCTCGTAGTGTTCTACGGGGCGCATCACAAACAGCTCCTGCTGCGCCTCATCCCAGTGCGCGCGAATCCCCTCGAACACTCCCGTTCCATAGTGCAGGGCATGAGTGAGAATTCCCACCTTGGCTTCGGCAAGCGGAACGTACTGCCCACCGAAATAAACAATCGCCTTCGGATCCAGCTCAGCTTGCATGGCACACCTCCCGGCATGAATCTTTGTAGAGTGCGCGGCCCCTCGCCAACGCACGCCCATTCAATTCCATCCAGCGAGGGCTCTTCACCAACCGCTTGAATGCCGCGTCGATATTTACGTCTTGCAAAACTCCGGCAATCTCCAACAGCGCGCCCAGCATTACCATGTTGCAGGCTCGCGCGTCGCCCAGCTCGTTGGCCACTTGCGTGAACGGGCACGCCAGCACATGTACGTCTTTCTGTTCGCAATCGCTGGGGTACACATCGCCGTTGTAAAGAATCCATCCCCCCGCCGGCACGCTCTTATAGAACTTCCTGAGCGAAGGCTCATTCATCGCCACGAGCACATCGGGATTCGTCACCATCGGCGAATCGATCTCATTTCTGGATAGACGCACATGGCAGTTGGACGTGCCGGAACGCATCTCAGGTCCATACGAAGGCAGCCATGAAACCTCAAGGCCGGCATCCAGTCCGGCCTCGGCCAGCACTTCGCCGAGCAGCAGAACTCCTTGTCCGCCAAAACCTGCAACGCGCACGCGAAGATCCATCTCTGCCTTTGCGTCTTTCGCAACCGGATTGCCTTTCGGCAAATCCTCATTGGCAACGCCAAGAATCTTCGGAATCCGATCAAGCGCCGGAGCAGGCTCGGGCAACTGCCGGGGCTGCGCTTCTTTGGTGCGATCCAGAATCACCTTGAGCGGGAAAATCTTTCCCAATACATCGCGCACCCAGCGTTGAGCATCCACCGGGTTCATCTTGAAGATCGTGGGGCATGGCGCCAGAACCTCGATCAGCGAAAAGCCCAATCCGCGCACCTGGTTGTCCAGCGCACGCCGCACGGCGCGCGTCGCCTGTGCAATCTGTTTGTTGTCTCCCAGGCCAACGCGCTCAATGTAGACGGGAGCGTCCAGCGTGGCCAGCATCTCGCTCATGTGCAGCGGATAGCCGTCATTCTGCGCGTTGCGCCCAAATGGAGAGGTGGCGGTCTTCTGTAGCAGCGGCGTGGTCGGCGCCATCTGTCCCCCGGTCATACTGTAGATTCCGTTGTTCACGAAGATAACCGTGATATTCTCGCCGCGATTCGCCGCATGAATAATCTCCGCGGTTCCAATCGACGACAAATCTCCGTCGCCCTGATAGCTGATCAGAATGCTCTCCGGCCTACTCCGCTTGATGGCCGTGGCGACCGCCGGCGCGCGTCCATGCGCCACCTGCACGTTGCCCACGTCGAAGTACTCGTAGGCCAGCACCGAGCAACCAACCGGGCTGATCAGAATCGTTCTGTCCTGTATGCCCAACTCGTCGATAGCCCGCGCTACCATCTTGTGCACAATTCCGTGTCCGCATCCTGGGCAATAGTGCGTCTGGTGCTGCAACTCATCCTTGCGCTCAAAGCGCGCGAAGAATGACTTCGGCCGGGCGTGTGACACTTCGTATTCAGAAACCATTTCGCTAGACATTTGTCATCCGCTCCTCTTCCAGTTGCATTTCCGACAGAATTCTTCCAGCCTGTTCCTTCACAATTTTGAGAACCTCTTCGTGTGACGGCACATTTCCGCCCACGCGGCTGAAGAACTCCACCGGACGCTCGCCGTTCACGGCGAGCCGTACATCTTCCACCATTTGTCCGTTGCTCATCTCCACCACTACGAAGACGCGCGTCTTTTTCGCCAAACGCTGAAAATTCTTGATAGGGAACGGATACAGCGTGATTGGCCGCAATACGCCCACTTTGATTCCGTTCGCGCGAGCCTCGGCTGCCACGGCCTTCAAAATCCGCGCCACAATCCCGTAGCCCACCAGCACAATCTCCGCGTCTTCGGTCTGCCACTCTTCGGCGCGCACTTCGCACTCTTCTACGCGGCGATACTTTGCCTCCAAAGCGAGCTGATGCTTCTCCAGCCCATCGTTGTCCAAGACCAGCGATGTGACGAAATTGCCGCGCGTCTCTTTCGTGCCCGCCACAGCCCAATCCGGCATTTGCGGCACGACGGCCGTCTGCGAAAACTCAACGGGCTCCATCATCTGCCCTATGAATCCATCCGCCAGCAGCACCACCGGGTTGCGATAGCGATCTGCCAGTTCAAATGCCAGCGCCGTCAAATCGGCCATCTCCTGCACGGAGTGAGGCGCCAACACGATCGTCCGGTAATTGCCGTGGCCGCCGCCCTTCACCACTTGGTGATAGTCGCCCTGCTCGGAAGAAATGTTTCCCAATCCCGGTCCGGCACGGGTAATGTCCACGATCACGCAAGGCAACTCCGCGCCCGCCAGGTAGCTCATGCCTTCCTGCATCAGGCTGATCCCCGGACCACTAGACGACGTCATTACCCGCACACCCGCCGACGCCGCGCCGTATAGCATATTGATCGACGCGACTTCGCTCTCTGCTTGCAAAAACACTCCGCCTGCCGGCGGCATGTAGAGCGCCGCTGCCTCGGTAATCTCAGTCGCAGGCGTGATGGGATATCCATAGAAAGCGCGACATCCTGCAAGAATCGCGCTCTTCACAACCGCTTCGTTGCCCTTCATCAGTTGCTTGCGCATGAACTTGCCCCCACAATGCCTTTATCAATGACGTGTCCGGGATTGACCGGCTGATGCGCGAGTTTCAAAATCGTAATCGCTCCGGGTTCGGGGCACACCATAAAGCAGATTCCGCACCCCGTGCAGCCCGAGCCTGCATACGTTGCCGTGCGATAGCCGTAGTGATTCAACCGTTCGCTCAGCGAAATCACCTTCGGTGGACACGCCTCCGCGCAGAGACCGCATCCCTTGCACTCATCCATATCCACCCGCAGCTTGCCACGGTCCTTCTTTTCCATATCCATCACTTCCACCCCTCCCCGGCTGGCCATAAGCCCTTAGGCATAAACGACCGCCGCCGTTTGACGCTCCAAATAATGAGAGCGCACTGCAAAATCCTCCAACTCGTCTCTGAATCGCGGATCGGCAATGGCGATCAGCGCCACTGCGCGCTCGCGCAGTGTCTTTCCGTGCAAGTACGCAACGCCATGCTCGGTCACCACATAATGCACATCGCCGCGCGATGTCACCACGCCTGATCCCGGCTCCAGCATGGGCGCAATCCGAGAGATTGTGCCGCCCCGTGCTGTCGAAAGCAACGCGATAATCGGCACTCCACCCTTGGAGCGCGCTGCTCCTCGGATAAAATCCACTTGTCCGCCAAAGCCGCTGTATGGCTTTGTCCCAAGCGAGTCAGCACACACCTGGCCCGTCAAGTCCACTTGCAGCGCCGAGTTGATAGCGACCATCCTGTCGTTCTGCGCCACTACAAACGGATCGTTGGTGTAACAGATCGGACGGAACTCGAAGGCCGGATTGTCATCGATAAAGTCGATCAGCCTCTGCGATCCGAGCGCAATCGAAATCACTGCCTTGCCACGGTGCAGCGTCTTGCGCTTGCCGTTGATTACGCCAGACTCCATCAGATCAATTACGCCGTCCCCGACCAGCTCACTGTGAATTCCCAGGTCGCGCTTGTCTCCCAGACAGGCCAACACCGCGTCGGGTATTCCGCCGATCCCGGTCTGAAGTGTTGCTCCGTCGGGAATCAGCGAGGCCACATTCTCCGCCACGCGACGGTGCAATTCGGTGAACGGCTCGGGATGCAATTCCAAAAGCGAATGCGATGTTTCAACGATCGTCGAGATGCGGCCCACATGAATAGCCGTCTCCCCATGCGTGCGCGGCATCTGCTCATTCACTTCGGCAATCACCGTCTTCGCCCAGCAAATCGCATTCAGGGTGCATCCCACTTCCGCTCCCAGGGTCACGTATCCGTGGTCATCCGGCGGCGACACCTGTATCAGAACTACGTCCAGAGGTAGATTGCCGCTCGAAAACAAACCTTCAATGTCGCTGAGGAAGATGGGCGTGTAGTCGGCGCGTCCCGAAATCACCGCCTCGCGCACGTTCTCGCCCATGAACATTGCGCGATGGCGAAATATTCCTGCGTACTCTGGCCGGGTATATTCGGCGCCGTCCAGAGTCTTCATATGAACGATCTCTACGTTGCGCAATTCGCCGGCTCGCGCCACCAGAGCATTCAGCAGTATCGCCGGCGTGGCGCAATTGGAATGGACCCATACACGGTCGCCAGAGCGGACTGCCTTCAGCGCCTCAGAGGCGTCCACGCATTTATTCCGATACTCTTCGCGCCAGTTCATTTACGACTCCCTCGGTACTCGCGTTCGCATCGGCTGTTCATTTTGTTTCCTTCATTTCTGCCGCTCGCTGCCAATCAGCATCTCAGCCTTGCATTCTCACTCTCAAGACCGCTTTGACTACCTCTGTAAATGTGCCTCCTCAAAACCCAAATGATTCTCCGCTTTGCAAAGATAAGCGGCTGTGATGAGTGTCACTATCCTATTACTTAGTGAGGGCGAAATACCACCCAAATAAGCGCGCTTTCCGAACGTAAAGTTTTGTCTATCCAAAAAGTAAGAGTGTTAACTTTAGGTACCTGCAAAGTTATCTAAGTGTTGTTGCCTTCGAAAAGAAAAAAAGGAATAAAGAAAAAACTTAGCATCCAAATAACCTGCTTAGAATCATACGTATACACAGTAAGTCTGTCGTCGATTGCTGGTAACTCTCGGCATGACTTAAGTGCCGAAAATTAAAACTTGTGAATGTCTGAATGCAGTCCACATCGGGCTAACAATTGTAATGATCCGAAGGTAGAAAGCCACCGTCTGATATCACTCGCGCACAACAGATTGCATAAGTGCAATTTGCTTCCATTGCTCCTTGCATTTTCATGCGCCGCGATGATTCTCACGTAGGAAACTTTCGCACTGTCCTTGTATTCTGAGGACAACTGGATTCTAATTTCGCTCGGATGAAAACACTCGTCCATTCCGTCGCGGTTTGCCAGACGTCCGGCTCGCAGCACGGCTCTCACGCCGCTCTGATGCTTGCAGGCTTCAACGCCGTCATCGGCCAGGTCGTTCTGATGCGCGAACTGATGGTCGTCTTCAGCGGCAATGAGATTTCGTTGGGCGTCATGCTCGCTACCTGGCTCTTCTGGACCGCTGCGGGCAGCCTGCTGTGCAGCGGTTTTGCGTTGGGCCAGTGCAATCCGCGCCGCGCTGTGGCCGTGCTTGAATCTTTTCTCGGCGTCAGCTTGCCGCTGACCATCTGGGCACTGAGCTCGAGCAAGAGCCTCTTCCAAACGGTGCCGGGCGAGTTGGTTGGCCCTGCCCCCGTGCTGCTTGCATCGCTGGGTTGCATGAGCATCTTTTGCATTGTTGCCGGCGCGTTGTTTGTCGCCGCGGCGCGCATGTACGGCCATGAGCGCGCTATCGACACGCGAAGCGCCGTCAGCGCGGCTTACCTTCTGGAGGCGGCCGGCTCCGCCCTCGGCGGAATCGTTGCCAGCCTCGTGTTGCTGCGTTTTCTATCGCCGTTTCAGATTGCCGGTATTGTACTCCTGCTCAACCTGTGCATGGCCGCCTTTCTCTTGTTGCGCATGAGCCGCAAAAAGCTTGCCTTCGTCGCGCCAGCGGTCGTGCTGCTCGGAATCTTTCTTTTTGCGCGCGTTTTGCCTCGGCTGCAGAGCGTCTCGCAGGCTCGCGAGTGGCGCGGCCCTCACCTGCTCGCATCGCGCGACTCCATCTACGGCAATCTGACAGTCGTTGAAACCGGCACTATCCGCAGCCTGTATGAAAACGGACTCATCCTTGCCAACTCGCCGGACGAAAGTGCCGCCGAAGAGTCGGTGCACTACGCGCTGCTGGAGCATCCCGCGCCGCGTCGCATTCTCATGATCGGCGGCGGAGCCAGCGGCGCCATCGCGCAGGCGCTGCGTCACCCCACAGTCGAGCGCATTGACCTGGTCGAACTCGACCCCGCTCTGATCGGCGTTGCGCACGAATTCTTCTCCTCTGAGGCCGCGCCTCTTTACTCCGATCCCCGAGTGCATCTGCATTACGCCGATGGCCGCGCTTACCTCAAGTCAACGCGCGACAAGTTCGACGTAATTATCGTGAATGTGCCCGACCCGCAAACTGCGCAGTTGAACAGGTTCTATACTGCCGAATTCTTTCGCTCTGCGCACGAGCATCTCGCGCCCGGCGGATTATTGGCGTTGCAATTGCGCTCGTCAGAGGAAACCATCAGTCCCGGCCTGCAAGAATTCCTTCGCTGCATCAATCGCACCCTCCATGTAGTTTTTCCCTACGTTGTCGCTATCCCCGGAGAGACAATCCACTTTTTTGCCTCAACCCGCCCTGATGTTCTTACGGACAATCCGCATGTGCTGGTTGCGCGGCTGCTCGAGCGCAACCTGAAGACGCGTTATGTCCGCGAATATTTCATCCCGTTCCGGATGATGCCCGATCGCATGGAACAGGTGCGCGGCCAGTTGCAGCCACTAGAGACCACGCCCGTTAATCGAGACTTCTCGCCCGTCGCCTACTTTTTCGCAGCTGAATTATGGAGCGCGCAGTTCAAACCGGCTTACGCTGCGTGGTTGCGCGCGGCGGCGCATGTGGATTTCAGAATCGTCCTCGGTGCGGTTCTAATTATTCTATTTTCAACGGCGGCGCTTCTCGGGCTTTCACCCGCACGCGAGCATCGCGCCCGCGCGGCGGCCGCCTGTTGCATGGCCGCGACGGGCTTCACGCTGATGGCGCTGGAAGTCTTTTTGCTGCTCGCGTTTCAATCTATCTACGGTTATGTCTACAGCCAACTCGCCATTCTGATTGCCCTGTTCATGGCCGGCATTGCCGTGGGAAGCTGGCTCTCCATGCGCCGCATTCGCCGCGACGGTTGCTCCGCCAGCCGCTCCGTCGCATCTACACAATTCCTTCTCGCTTTGTCAGCGCCCGCGCTGATGCTGCTGGTCAGCCTCCTCGCGAAGATCCCCGGCTCGGCGGCAAACTGGCTGGCAGCGCAATGCGCTTTCCCTGCGCTGGCCGTGTTCTCCGGCGTCCTGGGCGGCTACCAATTTCCCATTGCGACCCAAGTCTATTGCAGCAGCGGCCAGCGTGGCCTCGGCGTGCTCTATTCCATCGATCTGCTGGGCGGTTGCGTGGGCGCGCTGGCGCTGAGTGGCTATCTCATCCCAGTCTTCGGATTCTGGAAGACAGCATGGCTCTGCGCGGCGTTGAATCTCGCGCCCGCATTGCTGGCTGTGCGAGCTTCCTTCAGCCATTCATGATTTATGTTCGCCGAATACAACCGCTGTGAAACTGAAAATATCCGTATTCTCATCTTTCCAGCAGCCGGCGCGCATCCCCGCCTTGGCGCAGGTTTGCTCAAGGAAGGTCGGCAGATCCCATTTCTGCTCCACCGGAACTTGCGGAAGCAGCAGGCCCTCGTCCTTACCGTTTTTCATCAGCAGCCCGTGCTGGCCAAGCCTGATCTGTTGAACGTCGGTCACGCGGCGCAACGGCGACAGCACGGAAATCTCATATTCCAGGCTGGGCAGTTCCGCGACCGTTACGGGCCGGAAGCGCGGATCGCGCATGGCAGCCAGGGTAGCTGTGTCGCGCACGGTCATGTAGAGGGGCTTCACCGCTGAAGTGTAGCCGATGCAACCGCGCAGATCGCCTGACTCTTTCAGAGTCACAAATGCACCGCGCTCCTGATTCAGCGCCGCGCTTTCACTCGCGGGCGGATCATAGGCCTCAGCCGACTGAACCACATGCTCCACCGACTTGCGCGCCAGCGCGAGCAGTTCGCTCTTATCCGTCTCGCTCAGCGAAAACGGAGCTTCCATTGATTTCCCGCCTGAGGTCTTTGCAAAAACATCCGCACTGTACCCCACGACACGCGAATGATCGCCCGTAACGTCGCCTGAATTCTCGTACTTCAGCACGCGCGCCTGGTTGGCTCCCATGCGCTCGGCGTAAATCATTGCGGTCACAATCGGCGCGCCTCCGCAGGCCTCCCAAATTCGAGCCTGAAAATTGCGCGACATGCTGAAGTAATCCCACTTCTCCAGCGCACTGAGAGTTTTGTGGTCTATCTTCAACGCATCGTCGTAAGTGTGATAGTGCGACAGATCAGAACTGGCCAGCACCAATGTTTCGCCGCCCTTGGCGTCGGCCTTGATCAACTTCACCAGCGCCATTCCCAGTGCGCGGCTGCTCTCATAGCTCTGGTCTCCCATGACGATGGGCACAAGCTCAAAATTCCCGAGCACCTTTTGCAACCACGGTAACTCCACCTCGATGGCGTGTTCTCCACCTGCCGCCGTGGGATCGTGTCCGCGGCTGGAGAGCTGCATCGTCGAGCTAATCTTCACAAGCTGGCGCGCGAACGCTTTGTCCACCGGCACAGTTCCCAGCGGCGTCTGGTAGGCGTCGCCTTCATAAACTGAGGTGAAATCGAAAGCTTCATAATGCGACGGCGCAATCACCACGACCCGCGCATACTTGTGCCCCTTCAATGCCGCGTATGTGTATGCGGCTACAGGTCCGGAATACGGATAGCCAGCGTGCGGCGCAACCACCGCAAAAATGTGATCGGTGACTGGCGGACCCGAGACCTGAGCCAGCAGCCCGTCGATCATCGCTGAAAGTTCCTTGGCATCAGCGGGATAGAAACTGCCGGCGACGGCGGCTTGCCGCACCTTTGGCGCCGCGTCAGTGGCGGTATGTGTCAGCGGCGGAATCGCGATGAATGCGATCAGCGGCGCCGCCAGCCAAAGAGCGTTCGAGGCCAATGCGATGTGCATATATGAAACCTCCACTGTCTTTTCAAGCATGCCAGATGCCCGGAATCGGATGTTGGCAAAATGGGCAACTATTTTTGCGGATCAACATCTGGCTCGCAGTAAATCCCACGCGCTCCACCAACATTTTGCCGCACTTGGGGCAATAAGTATTCTGCGCCGGATGCCCCGGTACATTGCCAATGTACACGTAATGCAGCCCCTCTGCATCGGCAATCGCCTTGGCGCGCTCGAGAGTTGGTACCGGCGTAATAGGCAAATTCTTCAATAGGTACTCGGGATGAAACTGCGTAAAATGCAAGGGCACATCAGTGCCCAGGTTCGCCTTGACCCATTGCGCCAGTCCGCGAAATTCCGCATCGCTGTCGTTGAGCGTCGGCAGCACTAGGTAAACAATCTCAGTCCACTTGTTCATCTTGCGCAGCGTCACCAGCGAATTCAGCACCGGCTTCAGTTGTCCAGTGACTACCTGGCGATAGTACGACTCGGAAAAGGATTTCAGATCGATCTTGACGGCATCCATCTTTCCATACGCCGTCTTCAACGCCTCCTCCTGCATGTACCCGTTCGATACCACAATGCTGCGGACGCCTGCTTCATGGCCCGCATCGGCGGCATCCATCAGAAATTCGCTGAAGATTACCGGCTCGCTGTAAGTGTATGCAATCGTCGGACAGCTATATTGCTTCGCAATCTCCGCCACGCGCTGTGGTGGGATGTACTCTGCCGGAATCTGCTCGGGGCGCGACTGCGAAATGTCCCAGTTCTGGCAAAATTTGCAGTTGACGTTGCAGCCTGCTGTGGCCAGGGAGAAAGCAATCGACCCCGGCAGATAGTGAAAGAGCGGCTTCTTCTCAACGGGATCAATGTGTGCCGCGCACACCCGCGAGTGGACCAACGTGTAGTAAACGCCGCCGCGATTCTCCCTCACACCGCAGTAGCCGCGCTCCTTGTCGCCCACTGTACATTCGCGCGGGCACAACTTGCACTTGATCTTGCGCTCAGCAAGCTTCTGGTAGAACTTTGCTTCCACGGTAAAGCGCGCATCGTCTTGCGTCCCTGAAGCCGCTCCCGATCCAGTCCCCGCGGCCGGTTGCGCAACGCCGGCCAATTCCAATGCCGCGCCCCCGCCCAGCGCCGCTCCCGACGCCAACGCACATTTCAGGAATGAGCGCCGGTCGAGCGGACTTCCCGCCTGGTTTCTCGCTATCTCTTGCACCTCTAATCCGCAAAACATGTTGAACCTTTCCGCAACGGTTCGGGTCCGCAAATCTTTCAGCTACGCCTCCACAATCGCGATCCTTTTCGGATCATTCGTGCCTAGCCTGTGTTCGTCATCAGCCGCGGTCGCAATGTAATGCGGCGCGCGTTTCTCGGCCTCCAGCGTCTTCAGTCCCTTTTCGGCGCGCTTGCGCTCAATCATCTGCCAACCCGTGTGATCCAGCGCAACGGGGTCCTGAGAGACGAGCAGGGAATTGGCGTTCCAGCAATGTTCCGGTTTGTAACCCGGACCACCCTCGTAGATTGCGGTCGTCGCGTCGCAAATGGTCAGCCGCATCCTGTTTCGTATCTCCGGCAGCATATTCAAATCGGCGACGTAGGGATTGCACCCGTCGGGATGATACTTGTTCGGGTTATGAATCACGCCGTACATATTCTTGAGCGCGATGGTCACGCCGGCGCCGTCGTGGTCTTTCAGCACGGGAACATTGATAAGCGCACTGGAGCGTTGCGTGAGTATCTTCGACAGGCGACTGCCCACGCTGCCCCACGCTGCAAGATTCTCTTCATAGCCCACGCGGTCGGTCCCATAACATTGCACGCGCTCTCCGCCCATCGCGAGATGAAAACCGGCGCGCTCCAGTTCGTTGCTGTCGCGGTCCCAAACGATGATGTCGCTCGCCCTGACGCCGGCCTGTTGCAATCGTTCGCAGATGGCCGCAACAAGCAGAACATTCGTTGAGATTCCGCGGCCTCCCAGCGTATTCACTTTCAGGCTTACCGTCTCGCCCGGACTCGCCAGCGATTTCCACGCTTCCAATGGATGATCCTGACCCAGCATTGCCTGCATGGCGCGATCCAGCAGCGCCAGCATCCGGCCCGAATCCACCTTCAAGTCGGCGCCGCGCAGCAACTCGTCGTGCGCCACCACGACCCGGGACTTCGCGCCCGCGGCTCCCGATTTCGCCGCAACAGGTTCCACAGCTGCCAGCGCTTCCGCCCCTCCGCTCGCGCACAACAATGCAGCTCCGGCGAAAGATTGCCTGAGAAAATCTCTTCGGCTGCCGTTGCGCACAGTCTTCATACGCCTTCTCCGCTGAGTCCGCAGCCTGCGGCGGGTAACAGGGCTTCAATTAATTCCTACCGCCGCCAAATTAGACTTGCAGTGATCCACCTCACTTATCGCACTTCTCCCGCCGAATCGCCAGTGTGGACACGCATGTAGCCCAACCTGTCCAGTGCGGCATTATCGTCCCATCCAGCTCATAAATGTGAGCGTTTCAACTCAATGCGGTGATTGTAGACTGGAAATGCGCATTGCTCCTCAGATCGCAGGCACGAAACTGCTCGGAGCCTTCAATTCTCCGGCCAATCTCTGCCGCGCAACCAGAGCGAAAGCATAAACTGCGCAAGAGGACTCATCTCGTGACCACCAAAGCTCAAACCGTCGCCAACCCTGACAACCCATCCCCATCTGCCAAGCGCGGCTACAACCTTTTTCTTCTTGTGGTTGCGGGGCTGGGCGGCCTGCTCTTCGGCATGGACATTGGTCTTGTCGGTGGCGCGCTGCCTTATTTGGCGGCCACCTTCAAGGGCACAACGGCGGAGCTTTCCGTCATTGTCGCGGCCATGATGCTTGGCGGCGTCTTCTCCACGCTTTTTGCCGGCATGTTGGCCGAATGGATGGGCCGCAAACCGCTGATGAACCTCTGCGGTGTCACCTTTGTCTTGGCAATTCCCATGATCGCCCTCTCGCAGGGCTATGTGCTTCTGTTTTCAGGCCGACTGCTGGAAGGCATCAGCGGCGGACTGATCGGCGTGGTGGTCCCGTTGTACTTGGCCGAGTGCCTGGCGGCTTCGGAGCGCGGCAAAGGGACAGCCGTCTTTCAGTGGCTGCCCGTCTCGTCGATGCTTTTCGCGGCCCTTATCGGCATTTACTTCAGTTATCGCGTGATGGCAGTGGCCGGCACGGGCGACGCCGCGGCGTTGTTCGCTTACGAAGATCACGCCTGGCGCAATCTTTTCTGGGTTGCGCTGCCGCCGGGCATTCTCTTTCTCATCGGCAGCCTGATTGTCTCCGAATCGCCGCGATGGCTCTTCAAACGCGGCCGGAAGGAGCAGGCCCTCGCGGCTCTCTTGCGCTCCCGTTCCGAGTCGCAAGCCAGGCTCGAGTTGCAGGAGATGGAAGCAGCGGCGCTGAGCGCCTCCACCGTCAGTTCCAGCGGCAAAAACGTGCAGGAATCGCTCTTGCACCGCAAGTATGTCGTGCCCTTCGTGCTCGCCTGCCTTGTTCTCTTCTGCACCCAGACCACCGGCATCAACTCGATCATTGCGTATAACGGCGCCATTTTGCTGCAAAGCGGCCTCTCCGATCTGCACGCGCACTGGGGCCTGGTCATCTTCATGGCCACTAACTTCCTGCTGACCATGGTGGGCATGGTGCTGGTCGATCGCAAAGGGCGCAAGTTCCTCCTCACGCTGGGCACCAGCGGCATCATCGTCTCGCTCGTCGGCGTGGGAATTCTGTTTCTGCGCACGGAGAAGGTGAGCGTGGACGCGCGCGCCCAGCTACAGGCCATGACCACTCCCACCCAGGAACTGATGCTGCGTTTCAATCCGGCAGAAGCCGGCCAACTCCTGGCCGCGCAGGGCGACGCGGGCAAGCAGATTGACGCCGGACGCGCCTCGCTGGCCATCATCTACTCGTATGGAGATTTCACCGCCGCCACCAGCTTTGTGCGCTCCGACGACCTCGCCGCGCGGCCCATCGAAATCACCCGCTCCAGTTGCGTGCCCGCCAACAAGGTCCTGGCCTTCTTCAAAAATCCCCTGGGCAATCTGGACGCCGCCGAGACCGCGCCACTGAAGATCGAGAAGGCGCTGGTAGGCCAGGTGCCCAGCGAGAGCCACGGCTGGTGGGTAGCTCTGGGCCTCTTCCTCTTCATGGGCTTCTTCGCCGTGGGACCAGGTGTCTGCGTTTGGCTCGCCCTGTCAGAGCTGATGCCCACCCGCATCCGCTCCAACGGCATGAGTATCGCGCTTGTTCTCAACTTGCTGGCCTCCACCACACTGGCCGGAATCTTCTTGCCCTTCGTCAGCAAAAACGGCTATTCGTCCATCTTCTTTCTCTTCGCCGGCTTCACGGTGGTTTACTTCATCGTCGCTGCGTTTTTTCTCCCCGAGACCAAGGGCAAAACTCTGGAGGAAATTGAGGCGCATTTCGCAGGAAAGTAACCGGCTTCGCAGGTTCATAGAGCTTGTTTCAAAACTCGCTCTGTGTCAAGGCACGACTTTATCCGTGCCGAAAAGCGATAAGAGTGAAGGGTGTCAACCCCTGAGCGATTGCAACCGTCACACGGAAGTCATTTTTGAAATATGCTCTGGTTTGTGCCTTCCTTTGCGGGTAGCTCTCGGCGAAAATGGCCTCGCGTCTTGCGCGCGCTTGGCCGCTGTCGGTATCTTTATGAAGCAGCCTAAGCGATTGCGGAAAGAGACTCATGGACGTTCTGAAACGCCTTTTCGAGCAGCATTTCCGGTTGCCGGCTGAAGACGTGCAGCCCCTTCAGGGCCAACTCGGCGGCTCGGGACGGGCCATCGTGCGCCTGAAGGGTGGAAATTTCAGCGCCATCGGCATCCTCTATTCAGTCCAGGAAGAGAATGTCGCTTTCCTTGAGTTCTCCAGGCATTTTCGCCGCCGCGGATTGCCGGTGCCGGAGATCTATGCTGAAGCTTTGAGTGAGGGAGCCTATCTCGAAGAAGATCTCGGCAACACCACACTCTTCGATTTTCTTGTGAGCAACCGCGCTGGTGCGGTCATTGCTCCGCAGGTCGCGGAAGCTTATCGCCAGGTAGTGGCGATGCTGCCTCGCTTCCAAGTCGAGGCGGGCCGCGAGCTCAATTACAAGGTGTGCTATCCCCGCGACCGCTTCGACCGTCAGTCCATCGCCTGGGATTTGAATTACTTCAAATATTACTTTCTCCGCTTGGCGGGCATTCCGTTTAATGAACAGGCGCTGGAAACTGATTTCAGCCGTCTGACAAAATTTCTCCTCAGCGCCAGCCACGATTATTTTCTTTATCGTGATTTCCAATCGCGCAATATCATGTTGCTCGACGGCCGGCCGTATTTTCTCGATTATCAGGGCGGCCGCAAAGGTGCGCTCCAATACGACATCGCCTCTCTGCTCTACGATGGCAAGGCCGATCTGCCGCCGGAATTGCGCCAGCAGTTACTGGACCACTATCTCGATTGCCTCGCCGGTTACATCGACCTCGATCGCGAATCCTTCATGGAGCACTATTACGCCTTCGTTTACGTGCGCATCCTCCAGGCCATGGGGACCTATGGCTTCCGTGGGTTTTATGAGCGCAAGGCGCATTTTCTGCAGAGCGTGCCGTATGCGCTCAACAACCTCCGCTGGCTGGCTCACAATGTCAAGCTGCCAATCGCTTTGCCCGCGCTGATGGATGCGCTTCACGGTATGCTGGCCTCGGAGACGCTGCAAGGCTTGGCTTCATCAGCGGATAAATTGAAGGTGCGTATTTTCAGCTTCAGCTTCCACTGCGATTTGCCAGCTGACGAATCGCGAAACGGCGGCGGATATGTTTTTGATGCGCGCAATCTTCCCAATCCCGGCCGTGAAGAACAGTTCCGCGCGCTCACCGGCAAAGATGCGCCTGTCATCGACTATCTCAATCAACAGTCCAGCGTGCACCAGTATTTTGCCAGCGTTCTGTCGCTCGTGGATGCAAGCATAAGCAGCTATCAGCATCGAGGCTTCAATAATCTCATGGTTTCATTCGGATGCACCGGCGGCCAACATCGTTCCGTGTATCTTGCCGAGCAGTTGGCCCGGCATCTGCGAGCCAGCGGCGGAGTAGATGTGGTGGTTCGCCATATCGAGCTGGAAAAGATGGAACTGGGGAAGATAGCCAGATGAAGGCGATGATCCTGGCCGCCGGTCTGGGCACGCGCCTCCGCCCCCTCACCAACGACCGTCCCAAGGCGCTCGTAACTGTTGCCGGTCGCACTCTGCTGGAGATCGCGCTCTGCCGCCTGCGCTCCGTTGGTGTGCGCGAGGTGATTGTCAACGCGCATCATCATGCGGCGATGATTGCCGATTACCTGAAAGCCAACGACTTCGGCATGCGTATTGAACTCTCTTGCGAAGAGGAGTTGCTGGATACCGGCGGCGGCCTGAAAAAAGCTGCGCAATTCTTCCTGGCGTCAGGCAGCGGCTCGCTCGATCCGTTCATCCTGCATAACGTCGATGTCCTCAGCACCATCGATCTGCGCGGCATGATGCGCGTGCACGTCGAACAGAACGCCCTGGCAACCCTTGCGGTTCAACAGCGGATAACTTCGCGCTATCTGCTCTTCGACGAGCAAAACAGCCTTTGTGGCCGCCGGAACGGCATCGAGGGAGAGAACGAGTTCGTGCGCCCTGCGGCACAGGCACAGCCGTTGGCATTCTCTGGCATTCACGTCCTCTCGCCGCTAATCTTCGCGAAGATGGAAGAAGGAGGCGCCTTTTCCATCATCGACGCCTACCTGCATCTAGCCGCCCATGACGAAAAGATCGTCGCCTTCCGCGCCGATGAATCTTATTGGCTCGATCTCGGCCGGCCGGAGAAGATTCTCCAAGCCGAACAAGATATTGCCAGCGGAAAGTATCATGAATCGTGACCGTATCGCACTAATCCAGCATTGCAAGTACTTTGCGCAGCCGCAACAAAACCCACGCCAATGCGGCCAGTCCCGCGCCCCACACCGCGTACAAAATATTCACGACCCACATGGGCGATTCGCACACGCGCTTCAGCAAGAATGGCAGAAAGTTCCACGTGGTGATGTGCAGGTAATCCCAGTGGTCAGAGGCCATCGCCGGTGTATTGAGACCCCAGGCGTCCATCTTCCCGCACGCGAAGGCAACGATGTTCTCAAAGCGCAGGCCGACGACGAACATGGGATGATCGAAGTTATCAATCTGGTATAACTCCAGCGATAACCAGAACGCGACTGATGCTGCCTGCACCAGCACGCTTACTGCAACCAGCGCAACCCCGACGCTCCAAACCAGCTTTCCTATTTCGCCGCGATGGCGCAGCATCAACGGAACTGCGAGCAGCGCAGCCAGTTCCGCGCAGCTGGAAACATAGCGGTCGCCCCACGCGGAATCGCCGCTCCACACCGTATATCTCGCATAAAAACTGATGTACGTCATCAGCAGCAGGGCGCTGGTTATCACATATGCCTTCGCCGCTCCGCTGAATCGCCTCCACGCTACCGCGGCAAGCGCAATCATCAGAATCAGCAGCGGGTCGAAAAGAAAGATCGACTTTTCCGGCGTGAACAGCGCTCCGAAAAATCCCACGTGGAACGGAGTCTCGAATGGATACTTGGCAGGCAGAGTTGGATCTCTCTTCATCATCTCGTGAGCGAATACGCTTACATAAGTGTTGAAGAACGATCCATACCGGTAGTACTGATAAAGCCTGTCAACCAGCCCGAAGAACACATATACCGGCAGAGCAGCCGCCATGTAGCTGCGACACTTGTTCCAAAGCTCCCTGCCGCGGACGCCTTCCATCCACAACACCAGCAGCACGAAAACTCCGCCGGCAATCAAGTCCAGGCCCGTTGTCAAGCGTGTCAGCAGATTCAGTCCCAGCGCGCCGGAGCCAATCAGCAATGCGCGCCGGCTCCCCGTCCGCAGCCATTCAAATTGATACGCGAACCCGGTGAGCGTAAGCAAAAAAATGTAGTTGTTCTCCATCAGGTTCTGCGTGTAATGGAGATGTGTAGTTCCTACCAGCAGGGCCATCACCCCGGCCACTGATTGTTTCACGCTGAAATTCAATTGCCTCAGAAATTTAAGACAAACCAGTGCGGTCAGCACGCAGAGGAAGATATTGGTGCTGTAGCTGACTATGATATTGCGCACCGTTGGATCGTTCCCAAGGTAGTTAGCGAAAACCGGCAACCGCTCCACGTAAGTTCCCACCACATCCGCCGGCAGCATCAGCAGCGACTGTCCAATGCCATACCAGCTTTGCAGCTTGCCGTCTCGTCCGTACAAACCAAAATCGGGATACTCGTAGGGAAGCACTGGCGGCTCCGAGGTCCACAGCGCATGTGTGGCCTGAAGCCGATGCGTTGTGTCCGATGTTGCCAACTCTCCCGACTGCACCGCGAACGCGATAAGTCCCGCCGCGAGAGCCAGCAGAAAGACCGGATCGCGAAACCATCTACGAACAAAAGCAATCATCATCTCTATTAAGGCTAAACCAGCGAGCCTCCGTGTGGCCTCGGCAGTTTTCGACTGAGCGGCCTTCGGCATTGGCTGGTTATATTAAGTTATGGGAATTGTGATGAAATCGTTCATTCTTGCTCTCTGTGTTGTGTCTACATTCTGCGCCCTGCGCGCGCAGACGTTTACCTGGCAGCCATCGCCCGGACATACGCAGGTGCAGATATGGCCGGGGCCGGCGCCTGATCGGCAGCCTGTCGCGGGACCGGAGGTCTCTAAGTCGTCGGGGAAGGAAGATCTGGTCGCCGGCAAGCAGGTCGTCGAGGTGGACAACGTCTCGCGGCCTACGATGACGGTTTACACGCCCACGGGAAAGAATACCGGTGCTGCTGTCGTCGTCTTCCCCGGCGGCGGCTATCAGATTCTGGCCATCGATCTTGAAGGCACGGAGGTCTGCGATTGGCTCACTTCCAAAGGGATCACGTGCGTGCTGTTGAAGTACCGCGTGACAGATGTGGGGCCGTATCCGAAATCAGGGCCATATCCGGAATCGCCGATGGCGTTGGAAGATGCGCAGAGGACGGTGGGGCTGGTGCGCTTTCACGCGGCGCGGTGGCATATCGATCCGCACAAGATCGGCGTGCTTGGGTTTTCGGCAGGCGGACATCTGGTGGCGGCGATGAGCACGCATTTTCAACACCGTTTGTATCCGCCAGTTGACGAGGCCGACAAAGAAAGCTGCCGCCCTGATTTTGCGGTGGCCATTTATCCGGGTCATCTGTCGTTTCCTGCGGCGGAATGGGATGCCAGGCAAGGCACCAAGAAGTTTGTCGTTCCTCATCCAGAGCATCTTTCTATTTCCGACGAAAGTCTTGCGCTGAACCCCGATGTGCATGTCACCAAACAAACGCCGCCTACGTTTTTGCTGCAGAATGAGGATGACCACGTGGACAATGTAAATGACTCGCTGAGTTACTACATTGCGCTGAAAAACGCTGGAACTCCTGTCGAGATGCATTTGTACGCGCAGGGCGGTCATGCGTTTGGTTTGCGGCGCACGAAGCTTCCGGTGACGGCATGGCCTCAATTGGTGGAAACGTGGCTGGGGGCCATCGGCATAATCCCGGAATAATTCGTAGAACTGCACATATCAATCAAGAATAAACAACTTCGGCAGACGGCCCACACAGAATCACAAACCCAGTGAAACAGTGGAGTTCTGGTCTGAGGAACCCGCTCGGCGCGGGTTCCCCATTTGAGTTGAAGCGGCAGATTCGGAGTTTGTTAAGCGACTCCGTATTCCTTGGCGTTGACCGAGCTGGAGAGCAACACCTGCTGGCCGCTGAGATGAGTCTTGAGCAGCTCGATCTCATCCTGCGCGCCGATTAGCGGCAGTGCCACTTGCCCTCCGGTTGCGGCCGAGCGGCACAATCCCATCATGATCTCGAAGCCCGCGTAGGCGCTCGAGAAGTTGCAGGAGTGACCCTTGCTGTCGTCGTCCAGCCAGTCTGCCATTTCCGCGATGTAAGGAGGCATATCGAGGTCGTAGTTCATGCAACCCGGCCCGGAAGACGCGCCCTCCTTGGTGACTGCGCGCCATCCGCCGCCGGTAAGAACTTCCGCGAAGCCATCCGTACCCTGCGCGCCTATGCGGCACTTGCGCCACCAGTAATCAACCTCTGGAACGTCGGGAGCGCCCGCCCCGCACTCGACAATGCCGCGCACCCCATTGGCGAACTGGATGAAGCCGCCGATGTAGTCCGGTGAGGGATGTATGTCCCCCAGCTTGCCGCGCCCGGCGGCCTGTGCCATTACCCACTGCGCCGGCGCTTCCGCGTTGTACCAACGCATGTAGTCGATCAGGTGCGAGAGCATGTGCGTCATCCAGCCTGACGACGTGCCATAAACCGTATGCACGCGCCCCAGCGCGCCGCTGGCCACGATCTCCTTGACCTTGCGATAGTGCTCGCCGTAACGGTGCTGATGGCTGACCACCGCTTTCACTCCGCTGGCCTCCAGTAGCTTCTTTACCTAGAAACCTTCGAGAGTGGTGAGCGCCACCGGTTTTTCAAACGCGATTAGGCGCGCGCCGCCGTCGATGCCGGCGCGAATCATCTCGCTGCGCAGGTTAGGAAGAGTGCAGAAGCAGAAGACGTCGGGCTGGAGGGACGCGCACAACTGGCGCGCGTCCTTGCCCTTGGCGGCGCCGAATTTGACCGCCGCCGCGTCCATCCGAGCCGGGTCGACGTCGCAGACTCCTACGACCTCAAAGCGCTCGTTGGCCTGAAACGCCAGGGCATGGTGCATTCCGCGCTTTCCCATGCCCACGACCACAACTCGATATTTCTTGCTCACCTCGTCCTCCCGTCCCACGCGAGGACATTGGCGATTACGCAGTCCACTTCCTCGGCGGTTAGTTCAGGGAACATGGGCAGCGAGATGCAACAGGCTGCGTTCCGCTCCGAATTGGGGATTGGCCCAACAATGCGAGCTGCATGGCCCCAGGGATAGCCCTCCTGCTGGTGGATGGCGATGGGATAGTGGCATTTAGCGTCTATGCCTTCGTCGTTCAGGAACTTCAGGAATCCATCGCGGTGCGCGGGGTTCTTGGTCTCGATGACGTAAAGGTGGTAGACGTGACGGTAGCCGGGAGTCTCGTACGGCAGAGTGATGTTCTTAGCGCCGGCCAGGCCATTGCTGTAACGCGCCGCCCACTTCCGGCGTAGGTCGCTCCACTCGTCGATATGCTTCAGCTTCGCGCTGACCACGCCGGCCTGCAGATCGTCGAGGCGGCTGTTGTATCCGATGCTGTGGCAGGAGCGTTTTTCCGATCCGTGGTTGCGCAGCTTGCGCACGATGCGGTCGATCTCCGAGTTGTTGGTAACAATCGCTCCGCCGTCGCCGAAGCATCCCAGATTCTTCTGGATAATAAAGCTAGTTGCGACCGCATCGCTCAATTCGCCAACCCTGAAGCTGTCGCCGCTGGATGCGATGCCCTGGGCATTGTCTTCGATTACAAAGAGTTTGTGCTTGTCGGCAATCTTGCGGATGGCCTTCATGTCTGCGCACTGCCCATAAAGATGAACCGGAATAATGGCCTTGGTGCGCGGCGTAATCGCCGCTTCGATTTTGGCGGGATCAATGCAGTTCGTTCGGGGGTCGCTATCGACAAACACGGCGGTCGCTTTGCGAAGCCAAATCGCTTCTGCGGTGGCGAAGAAAGTGTTTGTGTGCGTTATTACTTCGTCGCCGGGGCCGATGCCGAGGGCTTCCAACGCCAGCCAGATGGCATCTGTTCCATTGCCTACGCCGATGGCGTACTTGGTTCCGTGGAAGGCGGCAAACTCCTGTTCGAATCGCTTCAGAACCGGTCCAAGCACGTATTGACCGCTCTCCAAAACACCCTTGATTTGAGCGTCAATTTCAGCCTGGATATTGTGGTACTGGCGCGTGTGGCCATAGAATGCCACGGTCATTTTCTTATCTGCCATTTGAAGCTCTCCTTGCCCTGGGGCGTTGGAATAATGGCCCCAACAGTGCATGTGACTCGATTGGTGTTTCGCAGTCGTAGACGCGGGAAACGGTTCGAGACGACCAATTCTCGCGCAGCTATTCGTCGCCTTTCTGCGTTTCTACGACCGCCTTCGAGAGATTTCGGGGCCGGTCCACGTTCACCCCGTGTTCCAACGCCATGAAATAAGCAAACAGTTGCAAAGGCACAACCTCGGCGATTGGCAGCAGGTATTCATTGGTAGGCTGAACCGCGACGAAATCCGCCACAAGCCCCGCTACCTGCGTGTCGCCTGCGTTGGCTATCGCAATCACTTTGGCGCCTTGAGCCTTCATGTCACGCAAAAGTTCCAATGTCTTCTTGTAGCGGAGGACAGAGGCTTTGAGCGCACGGTCAACGGTCGCAATTACGACTAGCGGAACAGTGTCGCTGACCAGCGCATTTGGCCCATGCTTCAACTCGCCCACCGGGTAGCCCTCGGCATGAACATAAGAGGCTTCCTTGAGCTTCAGGGCTCCCTCGCGCGCAATGGCATAGTGAATGCCGCGGCCTAGGAAGAGAAAGGTGCTGGCGGAATTGTACTTGCGGGCCAGGGCGGCCATCTGGATACGCCAGCCGTCGAGTTGCTCTTCAATGCTGCGGGGAAGAGCCTGCAATCGTGCAATGCTGGCCGCCAGCTCTGCGCTCTCCATGCGGCCCATGCGCTGCGCTTCATAGAGGCCAAGCAGAAAAAGCACGGCCAACTGGCAGGTAAAGCTCTTGGTTGCGGGAACCGCTTTCTCGACGCCGGCGCCAAGCGGCATGGAAACATCCGCCCTGCGCGCCATGGTGGAGGCCTTGGCATTGGTGATGGCCAGGCTGTGCTGTCCGCGCCGGTTTGCTTCGCGCAGGGCGGCCAGTGTGTCAGAGGTCTCGCCCGACTGCGACAGGACAAGCAAACTGGGGTGGCGGATGCCCTTATCTTCTTGGCCTCCGCGGCAGCTGTATTCACTTGCGTACTCGACATCGACGGCAAGCCCGCAGAGGTCTTCAAGCAGAATCTCGGCAGCCAGGCCGGCGTGGCGACTGGACCCAGAGGCGGCAATGAGCACTTCGCCCCCCGGATTGGCCCACCCCCCCAGCCTGTCCGCAACGTCGTCCCTCAAATGGTCACCGTTCAGGTACATGGCCAAGGTGCGAAGCAGGGCCACGGGCTGCTCGTAAATCTCGCGCAACATCTCGTGCGGAAAGCTCTGCATATTGGTCATCTTGGTACAAATCCTTCTTCGGGGCAGTTCAGCTGGGAGTCAGTTTAGTCCCAGAATTCGATCATATACGAAGAAGTTGGTCAGTTCCTTGAGTGAATTCGTGAATTTTTTCAGAAATCGCTCAAGAAATGTATCTTTAGGCTTTATTTTCCCTTCTTCGAGAGGTTAGAATCGGTGCGGTATGGCTGACGCACTGAATCGACGCTGTGAAGTGATTATCAAGTTTCTCCTTAGAACCGGAACTGCCACGGTAGAAGAGATTCTCGAGGTAGCCGGCTCCTCCGCTCCGAGCATCCGACGCGACCTGGCCCGGCTGGAAAGCCGCGGCCTGATTCGCCGCACACATGGCGGGGCAACGCTGGTGGAGCCTCTGCTTTACGAACCGTTCCGCTACGACAGCTCCTTTCTGGCGCGCGAGCAGCGCTTTGCTCTGGAAAAACGTCGTATCGGCCTGGCTGCGGCCGAGCTGATCCAGGCCAACGAGACCATTGGCCTGACTGCGGGCACCACCACCACACACATTGGCCGCAGCCTGCGCCATCGCGAGAAGATTCAGGTGGTTACCAACGCCATCAATATCGGCATGGAACTGTGCAACCAGCCCGGCATCCGTACCTATTTGACCGGAGGTGCCGTTCCCTGGGCATGGTCGTTTTCGCTCACCGGCAACGCGGCGCTCACGTTTCTCGATGACGTGTACATGGATAAGGTCTTTTTGAGCGTGACGGGCCTGGACGCAGAACGCGGCGCGACCACACTGGAGGCCGACGAGGCGTTGGTATATCGCAAGATGCTCAAGCAGGCCAAGCAGGTGATTGTGACTGCCGATGCCAGCAAACTGGGCAAGGTCAGCCCGGCTTTCATCTGCCCTGTGAATGAGATCAACATCCTGATTACCGATGCGGGGGCATCGGCCGAAGCGCTGGCGCCTTTCGAGCGACAGGGAATCCGCGTGATCCGCGCTTAGGCGTACTGAGCAAGGCGGTTCTCACCGCATTGCGGGCGTAGCAATTTGTCTTTTGGCAAAGTGGCCTTGCATTAGCTGCACAGCTTTGCGCACATTCACTTCCAAAATATCCGCGTTGCCGACAGCTGCATGCTCGTTAGAGCTCTCTCGGCCGCGGATGTCGGCCTTGCGGGTCAGTGAGCCGTGCAGGCAGCGGACACCGGTCCGCTCCAGAATCTCGCCCATAGCGGCCAGTTCAAGACCGCCTCCGGCCATGATCTGGATACGGTCCCCAGCTTGCTTAACCAGCTGCGCAAGCTGCGTGATACCTGCCAGCACATTTGGTGCTCCGCCCGACGTCAACAGGCAGTCCGCCCTCGTCTTGATGACCTCTTCCAGTGCTGCGCCCAAATCCGGCGTCTCGTCCACGGCCCGATGGAAGGTTACTTTCATAGGACGGGCCAACTCAACCAATTCCCGGCTCCGTTCAACATCAATGCGGCCGTCCGGCAGCAGAATGCCCATTGCGACTCCGGCCGCCCCCGTCTCTTTGACGTGTTGCAACTGTCGCCGCATCTGATCAAATTCTTCGGCGGAGTAGACAAAGTTGCCGCCCCGAGGGCGAATCAGCACATGCACGGGGATGGAAAGCGCCTTGAGGGTGGCCGTGATCAACCGTTCGTCGGGCGTGATCCCACTCAGATCTAGCCTGGCGCACAACTCTATACGGTCAGCACCGCCCCGCTCAGCCGTCAATGCGGCGTTCAGGGTTTCGACGCAAAGCTCAAACAGAAAGGTCTTCATGAACGAATCCAAAATGGCAGAATGAGGCCCAAATCTTGCAAGGCGAGCGCCATCCATGGATGACCGATGCCTCGCGAACATCAATACGAGATCAAGACAAACAGTAGAGGAATAATCGTATTTTGTCAAAATGCTCAATGCCATAAGTAAATATTGCCGTTTCAGTCATAGTTCGGAGGTAAGCAGTTGATGCCTACTCCTGGGTCTCACAGTCTTCCGGGCTCGCAACTGTCAGATCCATTGCGACAAAGAGAGCTCCACGCTACCAAACAATAGGGTTAATTTCATATGGATGGCATTTTTTCAGATGCCGCACGAATGGCCCGGAGAGAGTGGGAGTTGCTTGGGAAAATGGAACATTCCGAAAGGCCCAACACATTTTGCTTGCGATAAATCACTTATTTTTCACAACATTGACCATATTGGCTTAATCTCGTCATTTTTCCCTTGCAAAGCAATCTCGATTGTACTATTGTTTCCACGTCACCCTGATGAGCATTTTGCAATGAATCAGTCATCTAGACGACAATCAAGGGCGAAAGAGATATTTGCAAGGCTGTTCTTGCGGTAAGTCTCTCAACAAGACAACAAATTAACCAATCCTGAATTGAATAGGAGATCTCAGTGAAGCAGAATCATCGGATGTTGTTGCTTTGGGCTAGTGCTGCCTGTCTCATGGTCATGACGCTGTTCGCATCATCGACCGCATGGGCGCAGCAGGCTGCCGGCTCAATCACCGGTCTCGTGACGGATCCCTCTGGGTCCGCCGTGGCCAATGCGACCGTAACCGCTCGCGACGTGGACCGTGGAACGACCTGGACCACCAAGACGACCGATGCCGGTCTTTATGAATTCCCACAGATCTCAGTGGGCAATATTCAACTCAAAGTAGATGCGGCTGGGTTTTCAGCCCAGGTGCACAATGCGTTTACCCTGGTCCTCAACCAGGTTGCGCGAGTAGATTTCCACATGAAGGTGGGAGGCAAAGCCGAAACGATCACCGTGACCACCGCCCCTCCTTTGCTGCAGACCTCATCTACGGAGTTGGGCACCCTGATTGACGCCGATGCCGCCGTGAGCCTACCGCTGGCCACTCGCGACCTTAACCAGCTAACCTTGCTGGCTCCGGGAGTGCTTACTTCCAACATTTTCGCCTTCGAGGGACCGCAGACCACATTCGGAACCGGCCGTCCGTACATCAACGGCGCGCGCGAACAGGACGACAACTTCATTCTGGACGGCATGGACATCAACCAGCCCGACAACGACGAAGTTTCCTACGTGCCGAACCCCGACGCTGTCCAGGAATTCAACGTCATTTACAGCAACGCCCCTGCCGATTACGGCAACTATGGGGGCGGCGTAATCGTCGAATCGACCAAGTCCGGTACCAACCAATTCCATGGCGATCTCTTCGAGTACGTCCGCAACACCGAATTCGAAGCCAACACCTGGCAGGACAAAGCCCTGCCGGCAATTCAGGGCTTTCAGCCCTATACTGTAGCGCCGCGCCCCGTCCTTCAGTGGAATGAGTTCGGCGGCACGGTCGGTGGACCCATCATCAAGAACAAGCTGTTCTTCTTCGTCGATGAGCAGACATCGCTCTACAACCAACCCAAGAGCGCTGTTCAGAACACCCTTGTGCCCGACTCAAACTTCTACACCTCGACCACCGCAGACGGGATTACCGGATACAACCTTGGTGCCTACTATTGCACCGGTGCGGGCGGTACGTTTAACAGCGCCGGAATTTGCACGGGGGGCACGGGCACACAGCTTTATATGCCGGTTTCCGGCACTGCTCCTGGCGCCCGTACGGCGATCCCGTACGATATAATCCCCGCCTCCGCAGCCGATCCTGCCGCGGCAAAACTGGTCGCGCTTCCGGCGTATCAGGAGCAAGTTACTACTCTGAATTACTTCCAGTCCGGCTACACTCACGACTTCCAGGGCGATGTCAAGATCGACTGGCAGCCCACGGACAACGATCACATCATGGCCCGCTACAGCCAGATGGACACCAAGGTCATTCAAAGTAACGGCACGGATGTGCTGACTCCGAACTTGGAGCGCACCTATCCACTGAAGAACATCGTGCTGGATTACGTACGCACGATCACTCCTACGCTGGTGAACGATTTCCGGGTAGGCACATCGATCTTCCCGGCGAATGACGAGATCTTCTCCTCGGCAACGAGCGGAAACCTCAATACAACGATCGGGCTGCCTGGCGTTGCGACATCCTTCCTGCCCTCGATCGCCACAGGTTTTGGGTCGGTCGGCGGCTCGGGCGGATTCGAGGTTTTCCACGATACCACAAATGAAATTGAGGACTCACTGAGCTGGACGCACGGCAAGCACAACGTTCACACCGGCTTCCAATTCCTCCACTACGACATGAACGACGTTTATGCGAGCAACAATGGCGCAGCCGGTTCGTGGAGCTTCACTGGCGAATACACCAACAACTCTGGAGCCTCAAATGGAAGCGCGTACGCTGACTTCCTGCTGGGCCTGCCGGCTTCGGTTGGCGTGGGCGTGCCTATTCACTTCAACCTGGCCAACAGCCTGGTTGGGGGCTTTGTGCAGGACAACTATCAGCCCTCTCATAGCCTGACGCTGAACCTTGGCGTTCGTTATGAGGTGAACACACCGCGCGGCGACAGAGACAAGAACAAGAACATCAACTTTGACAAGCTCACGGGGAACCCTGAGGTTGGCGTCAATTACGACGCCTATTATGGCATCGGCGACATCCAGCCCCGCGTCGGCTTCTCCTGGCAGCCTGATTGGGCTCCTGGAACGGTTCTCCGCGGCGCCTATGACATCTCCAGCTTCATGGAAGGCAACGGCATTGGAAACATGGCCGTCATCAATCCTCCGAATTCGATTTCTGTAAGCGTGACCAACAACGCTCTCACGGCACCTTACTACCCGCAATACACGCTGTCGAACGGCTACACTCCCTACGAGAGTCCCTGCACCATTTCGGGACTGTTGGCTCTCAGCCCAGCTTGCATCGCTGGAGAGACAACTCACTCCACTGATCCGCATCTGCGGCCGGCCATGAACCAGCAGTGGAACCTGACCTTGCAGCACCAGTTCAGGAACAACTTCACTGCATCTATCGGTTATGTGGGCGACAAGGACGACCACATGGCGGATATCAACGACTTCAACCAGGGCGTGATGACTGCGAATAACACCGCCGTTCAGGGCCCGTACCAGACCAATCTCGTAAATGCTGGTGCTCATCTGGCCCGGTGGAACGAGTCTGCAGGCATATCCCGCTATGAGGCGCTGGAACTGACATTAGCGCAGAAGAGCTACCATGGTCTCGATATGCAGGCCAACTACACCATGTCGAAGTGCCTTGACAACTCGCTGGGCTACTTTGGCGCCTACGGCGATGAAGAAGGAATCGGCGAACAGCAGAATGAGGGCGGCGGCAACTTCTTCCAGAATTCGTACAATCAAAAGGGTGATTACGGCAGGTGCTCGATCGACGCCAAGTCAGCCTTCAATGCGTATGCGCTGTACAACCTCCCATTCGGCAGGGGCAAGCAATTCTTTAGCAACGTGCCAAAGGCGGCCGATGAAGTAATCGGCGGCTGGAATATTTCTGCCGATACAACCTTCCGCTCCGGCTTTGCGGTGACTCCTTATGGCGGCTCGTATATGGGCTCCGTCAATCCGCTTTCCGCATCCTCGTTGACAGGTTCCATTCCCAATGGCTTCTCTTACGTGCCTCGCGCCGACTGCGTAGCCGGCCAGGCGCCAGGCCAGAAGATGGCCTTCACGCAGATCGGCTCCAGCATCGGCATGACGAACCTCAATCCGGCTGCGGTTGCGCCGCAGGCGGACTACCAATTCGGTAACTGCGGGGTTGGCTACCTGCGTGGTCCCAGCCTCAAGACAGCCGATATGAACATCAACAAGAAATTCCCAATCGCGGGAAGCGTGAACATGGTCTTCATGGCCCAGTTCATGAACCTGACCAACACGCCAATCTTCAGCATTCCGAATTCCTGGTGGGACTCCTATAGCTCGTGCGTTTATTGCACGGGCGTACGCACCACCGGCGCCACCGGCGGTCAAGGTGGTTCGGTTGGAGCTTACGGTTTGTTGGACGGAACGAACCCCGGCCGTCAGATCGAGTTCTCGCTCAAGTTGAACTTCTAACAGGAGCGCAACAATTACTCTCCGGCGTCTGATACAAACAGCGCCGGAGCAAACAAATGAAGCTCGAAGGCGCTGCCTTCGAGCTTCATCTTTCTGTACCATGGGCAAATGGAAAATTCTGAGAAGTTTGCCGCATTCTGCTTGCGGTAAATTAGTCACTTTTCACAACATTGACCATATTGGATGAATTTCGTCATTTTACCTCTTGCAAAACCCCTGGGATATGAATTAAAGTTCTCACGTCTCACAAAGTGAGCATTTTGACGCTAATTGCTCATCTAGATGATGTACTGGACGAAAGTTCAGCAGGAGCGGAGAAGGAGACTTACCGCCTCAGAGGGCTGAGGCAGAAGAGTAAGGCCCAAACCGATTCTTGCTCAAATCAGAATTCCGGCGGCGCGTGTGCGTCCTTTTCTTCAAGGCCAAGGCGCAGTCTGCGAGAGCCTTGGCACTCAAGAATGCCGGAGCCTGAATCGAAGGCGTTTGAGTCATTTCGAAGGCGAGAATTTTTCCGGTTTGGAGAGCGCTCCATGGTTTCAACGTCATTCGTCAATACGTACCGGCGTATGGACATCAACAGGACTTCAAAGAAAGGTGCGACAGCAATGATGTTTTCTAAAGGTTTCTTTGTTGAATTCTTTCGAACGAAGCGCGGGCCAGTGCTGCTCAGTTTGTTGGCTTTAGTGTTCCTGCTCAGTCCGGCGTTTTCGGGCGCTCAGGAACTCTCGGCAACGCTCAGCGGCGTTGTTACCGATGCAACCGGGGCTGTGATTCCTCACGCCTCAGTGACAGTTGCGCAGAACGGCGTCAACGCAGGATCCCGCGTTGTAACGACGGATGGCTCTGGCAACTATGTGGTCACCAACCTTACGGCTGGAACCTATTCGGTCACCGTAACGGTTGCGGGCTTTGAGACGTTCAAGGGCAAGAACATCGTCCTGAATGTCGCCGAAAAACACACCTTCAACGCTCAACTGAAGCCCGGCTCGACCAGCACAACGATCACCGTGGATGACAACCCGGTTCAGGTCGATACCGAGACCAGCGGCCAGGCCGGCACCATCTCGGGTGTGCAGGTTCGCGAGCTTGAAATCAACAGCCGCAACTTTACCCAGTTGGTAACCCTGCAACCCGGCGTTGTGAATATGTTGGGCGACGAGGACTCGTCGAGTTTCACGGGCATGTCCGTCAACGGCGCTCGCGGCACGGCAAACAACTGGACGGTGGACGGCGCTGACATCAACGACTCCGGCTCCAACGCCACAGCTACCAGCCAGCCCAGCATGGAAGCCATTCAGGAGATCACTCTTGAGCGCGGCAACTATGATGCCGGCTACGGACGTTCGGGCGGCGGCCAGGTTCTGGTGGCCACGCGCAGCGGCTCCAGTTCCTTCCACGGCGAGGGATACGAGTACGTGCGCACGACGGACTTCAACGCCAACGACTGGCTCAATAAATACTCCCAGCTAAACAACACGGACAGCGCCGGTGCGCCTGCTCCGTTGCCCAACCAGCCCGGCGTCTACCATCAGAACGTTTACGGCTTCACCATCGGCGGACCGGTCTACATTCCCAAGATCTACAACGAGAACAAGAACAAGACCTTCTTCTTCTGGTCAGAGGATTGGCACAAGATCAACCAGGCGGGAACCAGTACCACGCTCGCTCCCCCGACCACCAACGAAACCCAAGGCATCTTTCAATTGCCAGCCATAACATGTACCGGTGTGACCACACCTTGCACCCCGGAAACGAGCGCTTTTGAGACCGCAGCTATGGCGGCCAACTATGCTGGGTACGGCGCGACCTACAACCCGACCACTAACCAGACAACGATTCCAACAGGGAACTTTAGCAAGAATGCGCAGGTTTATCTGACCAACCTCTTTGATAAGTTCGCGAACGCCAGCGGATCTCTGACCTTCAACGAACCTACGAAGAACGATTATCGCGACGACATCGTCCGCATCGATCACTATTTCAACGACAAGGTCCACTTCTTCGCGCGCGGCATGAACGACAGTAATCCGCAGGTCGATCCCAGCGGACTCTGGAATGGCGCCCAATATCCAGGTTCGGCCGCAGTCTCCTATAGCACCCCCGGCAAGAACGTGGTAGGGAACCTGACCTGGACCATCTCGCCCAAGATCGTCAACGAACTGGAGTTCGCATACGCGCAAGGCACCATCAACGCGAATTTCGAGAGCGGCGAATTTGCCAACAATCCCACCTATGTGAGCGCTTTGACCTCCGGCCCGACAGGCGCATATGCCTTTGGGAGTGACCCATACGGGCGCATGCCGTCTGTGGGCTTTTCTGATACCACGACGGGCTTTAACCCGGGCAGCGATCCATACGGAGAGCGCAACCTGGACCGCACATACTTTGACAACCTGTCTCTGAGTTACGGCAAGCACACCTTACGCGCGGGCTTCCAGATTCAGCAGATGATCAAGACTGAAAATGCCACCTACGGCGATGCAAACTTCAGCTTCGGTACCGGGGGTGGTGGGGCGGATGTTCCTTTTGCGGATTTCCTCGTGGGCAGCGTTTACAGCTACTCGCAGGTAAGCCGTGACATCGTTCCCGACCTCAACTTTATAAACATCGAAGCCTACCTCAACGACGACTGGAAAATCACACCGCGTTTGACCTTAAATCTCGGCGTGCGCTGGAGCAGATTTCCTTCGCCTTGGGACAAGAACAACACTTTAGCCAACTTTGATCCTCTGCTGTTTAACACTGCAGATGCTCCGACCATCGACCCGCTCTCCGGCAACTTCAATCCGGGTCAGTTGATTGCGGGCAACCCATTGGTAGCCAACACCTATGCCAATGGAATTATCTTCCCGACCAATAACGGACACTGTGCGGCCGCGCAGACGCTCGCCGGCAATGTTCAGACGCAGGTTCAGTGCTCGCCCTACGGCAGAGACGTGAACCCCAACGACAATGCCAACTTCGCCCCGCGCGCTGGGTTTGCCTATAACCCCGACGGACATGGCGTAACCTCGATCCGCGGCGGCTTTGGCCTCTTCTACGATCGCACGATGGACGGCATATGGGAGGGTAACTCCTTTTCTGATCCGCCGATCAACCAGACCGTTTCGGTAAGCAGCACCACCTTCGACCATCCGAATCCGAGCGGTTCGGTGACCGCCTCCCTCGGCCCCAGCGCGCTGGTCATGACCGGCAATGGCTTTAAGGGTAGCGAGCCAACTTTTCGGGTTCCAAGCTACTTCGACTACAACCTGACTGTTGAGCGTCAACTGCTGCCCACCACTGTTCTTTCCGTGGCCTATGTGGGCAACCAGGCCCGCCATCTGGTTGGCGAGATTAACGCAAACCAGCCCAAGGTTGGAGACAGGCTGGCTGCAGCACCTGATACCGACGTCAACACGCTCCGTCCTTATTTGGGCTATGACCACATTCAGGACAGAAACCCAATTTTCACCAGCAACTACAACTCTCTGCAAGTCTCGCTGAACCATCGCTCCAACAAGGGGCTGACGGTTGGCGCGTCGTATACATGGTCGAAAGTTCTGACCACACAATCCGAAGATCGTAACGGTGATTTGGCCTCCACCTTCAACTACGCTGGCACCACCATCCAAAACAGCTATAACATCAAGGCCGATTACGGTCCTGCCTCCTTCAATCAGCCGCAGAGCCTGATCTTCAACTACGTCTACGCGCTGCCCTTCTTCAAGGAAAGGCACGATGTAGAGGGGATGCTATTGGGCGGCTGGGAACTCTCCGGCATTACTACCTACACCTCTGGGGTCTCGATGACCATAACCCAGACAGGCGACCCGTTTCAATGCCCGACTGATCTGAACACTGGACTCTGTCTGGCTAGCAGCCCCGCAGGAACCGGACTTCGCGGCTTGGGCATCGCTTCCTACGGCTCTGCGCGTCCGAATCAGGTGGGTGCAATCACGATGAGCAAGAAGCCAGGGTATACGGGTCCGGGTTGGTTCTCGGCCTCGTCCTTTGCTCCTGCTGCCGGCGCATGGGGCAACGTGGGCACGGGCACGATGCGTGGACCGGACTTCCAGAAGTGGGACATCGCTTTGGCGAAGAACACCACCATCTACAAGGGCTTGAAGTGCCAAGTTCGCGTAGAAGCCTTTGACGTATTCAACCACCCCAACTTCGGGAACATCGACACCACGCTGGGCACTACTAACTTCGGACTAGTTACCTCCGATCACGAGCCGCGTTTGCTCCAGATGGGCGGAAAGTTCACCTTCTAGTCTTTCCGATCCAATGCAGCAAAACCAAAGGCCGGGGCGAAAGCCCCGGCCTTCCATTTGCGCTCCGCTCAACGCAACAAGAAACAGCATCGTGCAGGGCAATCACAAAACCTTGAATTGCAGATTATTTCAGGCATCCTGTTAGCCTGAACTCGGGCTGGTCCTATTAGAAGGGCTAAGCCGGGCTGGGTCGCACCGCCGTGAGGTACCCCCCTCCCCCCTATTTCCTGTGAAACTGTGAAACTGTGGAGAGATTGCCTTCTGTGTTGATGTGCATCGGTTCTGTTGGGTTTCAGTGCGCTGTGCGCCCGTGACTCGGAGGTTACTGATTCGGCGGCGCTGGCGCTGTTGCTTGCGGCTTGCTGACAGGCTGCGGAGTCTCGGAAAAGACCTTGAGCAGCGAATCTTCGCCAGCCTTGTTGATCTTTTTGGTCTTGGCCAGTTCGGTATTGGCTTCAGCCGTCTTTCCCATTGAACGGTAAAGCCGCGAGAGGCGCCAGTGGGCGCTCTTGTCATCCGGCTTGAGCGCAATGGCTTTATTCAACTCGCGTAGCGCGTCTTCCTTTTGACCAGCATCGGTGTAAACGATGCCTAGGTCGAGATGCGCCATGGAATTGTCAGGGCTAATCATAACTACCTTCTCCAGCAGCGGGCGGGCATCTTCCTGGCGGTTCACCTTTATATAAGAATCGGCCATGTAAAGCATGGCCTGGACGTAGTCGGGAGTGTTCTCGAGTTCGGCCTGAAATTCTTGCGCGGCCTCCTGGTTTTGACCCTGCATCCACAACATATACCCCAGCCCGAAGTGCACGGTGGGCTGCTTTGGATTGGCCTGAACGGCGGCGCGAAACTCCTCTGTGGCAATGGCCGTGTTCTTCATTTCGTCCAATGCCTCGCCAGCCAGCATGTGAGCCTCGGCGGAGTCGGGATTCAAGGCAATAATTCTGTGAAACTTATCGAGAACGCACTGATATTGTTTCGAGAGCAAACAACTGTGCGCCAAAGTCAAGAGCAAGGGAAGGTTCCGCGCATCTCGGTCTGCAGCCTTCTTTAGATAGGGAGCAGCCGCCGCATATTCGCCCATACCAAAGTGCGACATTCCGATCAGGACCGTCAACTGCTGCGCCTCGTCTAAGGAGGAGGGTGGCGTCTTGAGCAGCGGTCTGAGCTGCAGAATTGCGTCCTTGTATTCGCCGTCCTTGAAGTACGCCAAACCCAGGTTGTAGCGCAAACGAGGCATGGCTGGATTCAGCGCCATGGCTTTTCGGTAGAACGTAATCGCCTCTGTGTAATGTTCCTGATGTGCTTCGAGCAGGCCAAGATGAGCGTATGGTTCAGGATTGGATGGGTGGGCAGCGGACAATGCGCGCCAGGCGGCTTCCGCTTCGAAAACTTTGCCTTGCTGTTCCAGCGAAAAGGCAATCTGCCTCTGGTCATTCTGCGGCAGCGCTGGCAATGCACAACAAGCCAGAAACAGGGCAAGATAGGATAATCGTCTGCACTCAAAAATAAGCCTCACTTTAATCTCCATTGTTATTCTCACGCAGCGATAGAACTCTGTGCAACCGCGACTTATTCAGAAGATAAAGTATGCATCAGAGCCATAATAGATTCCGGGCAATCCTGACGGCTTGCATAACTGGGCGCGAGCGTTGAAGATCAATGGATTGGGCGGATTACTAAAAAGCTCCGCCTGAGACTCGCTATGTGCAAGCCAAAACCTGTCCGTCGCAATTCGCAGTTCATTCAAAGCTGTTGGAGCATGCGCGATTTCATTGCCGCGTCCATATTGTTTCTTGCCAGCGCAGCCGTGGTCATGTGGCAGAATGCGCATCTCGCCGTCCTTTGGGACACGAGCTACATTTTGGACACTGCCTTCCGCATCTCTCTGGGCCAAACGCCGTATCGCGATTTTCCGCTGGCACACGCGCCGCTCACGTTTTTGCTCCAGGCCGCCCTCATTCGCTTCGGCGGGCGCGTCTTCTTCCATCATGTTCTTTATGCCGCAGTGGTTGGCGGCCTGGGAACGGTGCTCGCCTGGCGGATAATGCTGGAGACACTGCGCCGGCAGTCGCGCGCGGCTTGGGGCGTTTCGCTACTGCTGGCAACACCGCTAACCGTCGTGGGCATTTATAGCATCCTGCCGTTTCCCTTCTATGACTGCGATTGTGTTTTCTGCATTCTCGTGGTGATTTTTCTTTTGCAGCGCGTGAGTGCGAATGATTCCACTGCATCCAGTTTGGGCAGTACGCTTTTGCGGGCCTTCGTCGCGGGCGCGGCGCTTCCGCTTCCGCTTTTTTTCAAGCAGAATATCGGCCTCCCGCTGCTGCTGGCAGCGCTGGCACTCGTTCTTCTGTTAATGCTTGCAAAGAGGTTGCGCGGAAATACTACTTCGCAGGACCATTCTGAAGTGGCAGCGTTGGGCTGGATTCTTGTCGGCGCAGTTGCGACTCTCATTACAGCGGGTTGCCTGTTGCACTTCACCGTTGGGGTGGGCAATTACCTGCATTGGACTATCCAGTTTGCGTCGCAGCGACGGCTGCCAGGGTTCCAACTGATGGTTGGCGTTTATGCGGAGCCATCTCTGCTCTGGTGGCTGCCTGCCTCAGTTGCTGCTCTGGTGCTCTTGCGCGGTCGTTCTGCTCGGACTCTTTGGGCGCACCTGGCCGCGCTGGGACTTCTGGGCGCGCCATTTCTCTGGACGCTGGCCGGTCTTTTTCTCTCTTCAGACTCCGACGACCGCGCCAGCAGTCTTCTGACTCTGTGGCCGCTGGTGCTGGTCCTCAGTGGTGCACTCACGCTATGGAATCTTCGACGCGACGTGAGTTTGCGCGCCCTGCTGCCCGTCCTGCTGCTGGTCACCATCAACGGAACCCTGCTCTCGCAGCAGTTGTGGGGATCGACCTATGCCATCTGGCCCTTGCTGGTAATTCTCATCGCCGAGATGATCGCCTTCCTTGCTTCTATCGAGCCAGCCAGCGCGGTTCAGGAGAAAACAGACCGCAGGCAGTTTGTGCCGACGGCCTTGGCGGCAATCATGTCGGCAACGCTGGTTCTGTGTGGTGGCCTATATATGGCCAGCGAAGAGCGTCTTTCTTATGCGCAACTGCCCGATGGCCCAGCCGCGCATTCAACGGTTCCCGCGCTGCGGGGAATGGCTGCTACTGGCCCCTTCCTGCCTGATTTTGAAGAGTTACTACGGTTCGCCGCCAACGAAATCCCTGTCTCCGACGGGCTGATTCTCATTCCCGGCGAGGACCCGTTTTACTTTGCCACGGGCCGCGTTCCGCGATTTTCTGTGCTGCTGTTTGACAACGCCACTGATCCGCTTTCGCCCGCGCAACTTGTGGAAGAGGCACAACACCGCAATATTCGGTGGCTGATTGTCAAACGCGATCTGCAACTGAAAGAGGATCCGACACCACAGCGTGAAGCCGCTCTGGAAGCTCTTCGACAAGTCTTTCAGCCTTACCGCAAACTGGACAGCTATGATGTTTATCGCCGTCCGTAGGTTTGCTTCCGCGCAGAGGCCAGGTCAAATTGCAACTTTAAGAGATTTGGCGGTGCTGACCTGTGGGGCCGTTTGCGGCGCGCAAACGAGGAACTGAGCAGAAGCGTGGCGAACGACAGGAGGAGCGAACGAAGGAGCCAGACAGGCCAGGAATGTGGCGCCGATCAGCCGCAAATCGCTCCAAAATGTGGCGCGGCACATGTAATGCACGTCCATTCGCATCTTAACCGGCCGAATATGCTGGCTATAGTAGTCATCCATAAGACTGGGATGAATGCGGCTTAACAATCCTTCTTCGCGCCGGAAAGCAAGAGTTGCGGAGCCAGTGATACCGGGGAGATAAGGCATGTTGACAATGCCGGTATAGCGAGGCAGTTTGGGTCGTGGCCCAACAAGGCTCATCTCTCCACGCAACACGTTATAGAATTGCGGAAGCTCGTCGAGTTTCAGCTTGCGCAACCAGCGCCCCAAGGGAGTAATGCGGGAATCTTCGCTCCTGGTGAGACCCGGACCGCGATGGTCAGCGTCCGATGTCATGCTTCGAAATTTGTAGACGCGAAATAGACGCCCTCCGCGGCCCATACGATTTTGGGCAAAGAATGCAGGTCCGCGCGAAGTGAGACGCACGCATAATGCAATCGCCAGCATGGGCACCGCAAGGACAACAAGAACCAGCAGCGCAAACGAAAGATCGAGGACCCGTTTGGAACTGGAAAGACTCCATGCGCTGGCTGAGGGGCATTCCAGGCGAGAGTTTACGGTACTGGTGTCGACCAGGAGGGAGTTTTGCAAGCGCGCTTGATAGTCAGGAGCTCCGCGCAAGGCAACGGGCGATGAGGCGACAGGCAAGGGCGGTACGAAAACAGATCTCGACTTAAGCGCACGGCTGGCAAGCAGCATGAAACCTCTCCTCGAAATTATGTTGGACAACCGGAGCGATGACGAAACCGGTCCGCGCATGAAAGCGAACACTGCTGAAGACTCAAGCCGGACAGCCGGCAGCTTTGACTCTCCTTTGCGAATGCGACTACTTATTTATCGTCGGCTCTGTGGGATGTGGATGGGTGGTTAACGGAGAGAAATAAGATGGATGGGAAGATACAATTGGGAAGAGTTTCATTATCGAATTTCGATGAGTCAGATCCAACATATATCTTTGCGGGCCTACGACAAGATGCGCGCGGAGCCTTTTTGAATTCTGTCCGCGCAGAGGCTCCGCGCAACCGTTTATTTGATCACGTCAATAGCGGCCGCACCCAGCGCAAGCTGGGAGAAGCTCTGCGTCCAGGAGAGAAACTCGTGCATAACTCCCGGCCCTACGTTCTTCTCCGGGACAACGATGGTATCACCTGGATAAAGACGGGAGTCTTGGAAGCCTGACGAAAAGATCGACTGTCGCGCGCTGCGGCCGGTCACCGATCCGTCTGCCCGCAAAAGAAATATCTGCCCATGGTCCGCGTCGCGATTCGGGCCGCCTGCCAGGTGAAGGTACTGGCCAACGCGAGCTCCGCTGCGATACAGAAAGGCATTCTGATTGAATACGGCCCCGATCACCTGGATAGTGGCGGGAGTGGGCGGAACGATTAGCCTGTCACCGTCCTCAAGCTGCGTGTCCGGCAACTGGTTCTCTCCCGCACTGTGCGGGTTCAACTCAAGCACGATTCTTCCGGTGGGTTGCACTTGGCGCAGGTGCTTGATCAGATCGCGGTCGACAGAGGCGATTTGCTCCTGCTTGCCGCCCTCCTGCGAGGTTTCGCTCGCCGCGTTTCCCATGGCGATCGAGCTGCGCGCTAACTGATGCTCGAGGCGGTCGGCATACTCTTTGAATCGCTGCGCTTCAATTATCTGGGTGCTCTTGCGGGTAAACTCGGCTCCGTAAAGATATGCCTTATCCGTCAACCCTCCTGCGCGCATAACCAGCGAACGCAGAGTTTCACCGGGCTGGACGCTGTAAACGCCGGCATGAATGAACTCTCCTTCCAGGCTCACATATTTTGTCTGCCTGTCCATCGGCTGATGAATGTCGCCCCGCGAGAAGACGGTGACAATGTCGCCTGGTTGAAGTTCGAGATTCTGTGAAGCGTCGTGATTGAGCACCAGTTTGCCCAGATCAAACGGAATCAATGATGTGGACATGGTGGCTGTGTCCAGACGCTCAATTACCGCGTAGTCCCAATCTGTTTCAAAGGCCGGACTAGACAGCTCCGTTTTTCGTCCCATCGGACTGTTCACTTCAATGTCGCCTAAAGTGCCTGCCTCTTCAGAGATGCGGGTGTCCGAGAGCTTCCACATGGCTGTGGATGGATTGTCGTTTGCAGATGACTGTTGCGGCTGCATGCTGGAAACCGAGTTTGGAAGGCCGGTATGCTGCAGTGTAGAACTGGCTGCTTGCGGTCGCGGGGCAACAGGCGCAAACTCCGGCGCCGGAAGGCCGAGCTGGGTGCGACGCCACCAGTAGTCTCGCGAGACCAGCGAATCGCGGTCAGGCATCAGATCGCTCAGCCTCATGCTTGTATGCCAAAGAAAACGACCGGGATTGGCCACTGATCCGCGCAGCGTGACAATCTCACGATAGTTAGAGGCGATCGCATTGATGCGCACAATGTCGCCATCGGCCAACGTCGTGGCCAGACCAGCCGTATCAGCCTTCAATTCGAAGGCGCTGCGCTGGGAATGGTCCGCGATGCGCTCTACAGAGATGCGACCGCCAGAGGCCATCGCGGTTCTGCCGCCGGAGGCTTCCAGCAGCTCTTCGATCGTTTCCTCGCCGCGCAATTCATAGATCGCTTCCTGGCGTACGCTGCCTACGAGCGCTACCTGTGGACCCACCGGCGGAATGTAAAGCACGTCTCCCGATTGCAGTTGCATGTCGCCTGTCTTGTCGCCCTTCACCAACAGCGCGTAAAGGTCGAAGTCAGCGAGCACTTTACCCTCGCGCTTCAGTTCAACGTGACGCACGGAACCTGCTCCGGAAGGTCCGCCGCTCAGAAAGACCGCATTCACCAGTGTGCTGAGCGCGCTCACAGTGTATTCTCCCGGCTGCCGTGCCTGCCCGGTCACGTACAACTGGATGGAATGAATCTCACCCATATCGACGCTTAAATCGAAGTTGCGATAAACCCGCTCCAGCGCCTGGCGGAGGTGAGCGGCGACAGAAGAAAACACAAGCCCGGCCACATGCACTTCGCCTGCCTTGGGAAGGTAGATTTCCCCTTCGCGGCTCACGCGCAGATCGGCACTGAAGTTGACCTGTCCCCAAATGCGAATGCGTAATTCGTCCCCGGCGCCCACCACCATATCCCGCGGCGCAGGGGCGTGGTCGACGGGGCCAAAAGACGCTGGTTGCCCGGCAAATAGCCTCGCCCCATAGATAGGCAGCATTCGGCCAGTGGTGGCATCGACAAAGCGCTGAAATTCGGTGAGCGGCTCGGCCCTCATCGACTGCCTGCTGCGCTGACCAGCTGCACTCATTCCAGTGCGCAGCGCTTCCTCGGTGTAACTCGATTCGCCAGTGAGGCTGTTGTTGACCGAGGATTCCGTGGAAATATCTGCCCGCGGAGTCTGTAGCTGCGGAGTCCCCGCCATCGCCGGCATATCGGGAGACGCCGGCGATTGGGTTGTGGAGGGTGAAGGCGCTGCCTGTTGCAGTTGACAGCCGTAGGAATCGGGATTGTCCTCTGCGGAACATTGCGCGCGCAAATAAGGCACGCAGAAAACAAGAGCGACAACGGCAAAAGATAGAGGCAAAGCGCGACGAAGAGGCGAGGGGGCAGATGAATGGTTTCTCATAGACGCCCCATTGTTTTCACATCCAACAGTTGGGCCCAACGAAAAAATACAAAAGCAGTTCGGCATTGTTCCGAAATTGAACAGAACTCTAAGCGCTTTCCCATATTTAATTTCACATTTACGTTTCCTTCTTTTCTCCATTCGCGCACCCCCTTTCGCAGGTAATCTGAGCGCAGTTTTCCGACTGAGTGGCAGGCAATTCGCTCGCAACTGGCGCTTTTCGCCAACCACGGCATCCAGTTGCGTTGACTGTCGGTTTGCATGGCGGAAAAGCCGGCGAAGCAGATTTCGAAAACGCGTCGCGATGCTCAAGAAAAAATTTGGCTCGCTCACAAAAAGGAAGCACACCGTGCCAACAGAGACTCAGGAACCCGTCGCTACCGCAACACAGACGTGCATCGTCTCTCTTCCGCCGATAATCCGCGTGGCAATCAAACGGAAGAGGCTGGTCGGCATCATTTCGCTTGCCGTGGTTGTACTGGCCCTCGCAGTCGCGTTGTTGCTGCCCAGCCGCTACATGGCCACCACGGTCATTCTGCCGCCTCAGCAAAGCGGTTCGGCGGGAGCGGCCATGATGGCGCAATTGAGCAGCCTGAGCGCCATGGCCGGTGTGGGCGCGCTCGGTATCAAGAACCCCAACGATCTGCAGGTGGCTTTGCTAAGGAGCCGCAGCGTAGAGGATGCAATGGCGGCACGATTTCATCTGCAGGCTTTGTACCACGCAAAATACGCTTCGTCGGCGCGCAAGCGGTGGGAGAAGAAGACATTCATTGATGACGGATTAAAGGACGGCTTGATTCGCCTCTCGGTGACGGACAGCAATCCGCAGAGGGCCGCGGAACTGGCCAACGGCTGGGTGGAGGAATATCAGCGATTCTCGGCGACCCTGGCGGTAGGCGAGGCATCCCGGCGAAGACTCTTCTTCGAGCGGCAAGTGGCCCACGCGCGAGAGAATCTGGCGCGCGCTGAAGAGGAGATGAAGCAGACCGAGCAGCGCACTGGCGTAATTGAACTGGACGGTCAGGCCCACGCCATGATCGCCTCGGCGGCCGTGCTTCGCGCTCAGGTGGCAACCAAGCAGGTCGAAATTCAGGCGATGCGCCAGTTTGCCGCCGACGGGAATCCCGACCTCGAACGCGCACAGCAAGAATTGTCGGGGTTGGAAGGGCAATTGGCCGCCATGGATGTGGCCAAGAATCGCCGCAGCGGCGATCTGGTGGCGCCCACGGGCATGATGGCCCAGGCGGGTCTTGATTATGCGCGCGCCTTGCGCGAGGTGAAGTATCGCGAGGCGGTGGTGAGCCTGTTGATGCGCCTTTACGAGATGGCGCAGATGGACGAAGCGCAAAAAGGTTCTCAGGCGCAGGTTGTGGATGCGGCCGTGGCTCCGGACCGTCCCACTTCTCTTTTCAGGGTTTGGATAGTGTTGGTTGGGCTATTACTCGGTTTACCGATAGCTCTGATGAGCGCGCTTGGAAGTGAAGCTGTCGAGGTTCTTCGCGCACTTCGCCGCTGCTCTGACTCGTGGTCAGCGGCGCTCGAAAAAGCCTGGAATGGGGAAGCGCAATGAAGATTCGGCAAGCCCTGGGCCTGGATGGCGCTGTCGCCTTTACCTCTCTGGCGAGGGCGGTGAGTATTGCGGGAAGCACCGTGACGGTCTTGTTGATCGTCCGCTTTCTCTCGCCCATCGAGCAAGGTTATTACTACACGCTTCTCAGTTTGGTTGCGTTGCAGGTGGTTTTTGAGCTGGGCTTCTCGTTCGTAGTTCAGCAGTTGGCGGCGCACGAGTGCATTCACCTGGAGTTGCACGGGGACGGCAGTGTGACTGGCGATCGGGTGGCGCACGCGCGGCTGGCCTCCACGTTTCAACTCAGCGTGCGCTGGTACACACTTGCCGCTGCGGCAATGGGCTTGATTCTGGCACCGCTCGGGGAGTTGTTCTTTGCGCGCCACGGAGCGGCGGGAGCGGCGGACGTCGCCTGGCGGGGACCGTGGCTTCTGGCCGTAGGCGCATCAATGGCCGGTCTGTGGTGCCAGCCTTTCTATTCCTTTCTTGATGGATGCGGACAGGTGCGCGCTGTGGCCGCTCTGCGGTTGCGGCAGGCGGTTGCCGGCATGTCACTGTCCTGGATCGCTCTGGCGCTGCATCACGGGCTCTACTCGCCTGCGCTGGTGGTTCTGGGTCAAATTGCAGCCGGCCTTTTCTTTCTGAGCGCGCGCCGCCGTCTGCTGATTGGCCTGCTTGGCCATCATGTCGGTAGTGCGCCGATTCAGTGGGCTCGCGAAGTATGGCCCTTCCAATGGCGCATCGCCGTCAGTTGGACGTGCTCTTACTTTACGTTACAAGTCTTCATTCCAATTCTCTTTGCTTTGCGCGGACCGGTGGAAGCGGGACAGATGGGCATGTCGCTCAGTATCTCGGGCTATATTTCAAGTTTGGTGCTGCCCTGGATTACGACTAAGGCCACGCCATTCGGTCGATTGATTGCGGCACGTCAGTTCCAGGGACTTGACACCCTATTCCTGCGCGCGTTGGGCCAGGCCCTGACCGTGTTCGCCATGATAGCTCTGGCCGCCGCCTGCGGGGCGGCGATGTTGTCCGCTATCGCGCCAAAGCTGGCAGCACGCATGGTTTCACCGGAGCTGTTCGCGGTGCTGGTGCTGGCCGCCGGCGCGAATTGCGTGGTGCAATGTTTGGGCACGCTGTTGCGCTCCTTCAAGCGGGAACCGTTTCTGGTGCAGTCACTGGTAGTGGCCACGCTCACCCTGCTGCTGGCCGCGCCGACGGGAGCGCGATGGGGCAGTACCGGCGTCGCGCTAAGCTATCTGGCCGTTTCGGTGGGCATCGGCCTGCCTTCGGCGTTGACTATTTTCTTGAGCGCTCGCCGAGAATACCTGGCCGTTGGCCCAATAGCATTAAGTGACAGCGAGGCCGCATGAACCTTTCATCTCCATGCCTCGCCCTCCGCCCGCAGGTCCTCGACACTTCCGGTTCCCTGTCGGCGTTTGTCAGGCTTTTCGCTTTCGGCGCAGTGCTGATCTTCTCCTTCGTGCCGATCCCGATCTACATCAACCTCTCGCAAATTCTCCTATTCGTGGTCTGCGTAATCGCCCTGTGCTGCTACCTTGTGCGTGTTGAAGCCGACATTGTGGCCGCGCTCTTTTTGATACTTCTCATCGCCGCCTCTCAGGCGATCGGCATTGCACACAGCCCGGCAGCTGAAAAGAACTACTTGACGCTTGCTCTATACCTGACTTCCTTGCTCATCGCTCCGGCCACTAAGCTTCTCGCCAGACAGCACCCACCTGCCCGCTTCTACCGCATGATGTTTCGCATCATCAACTGGGTTCTCGTCTTTCTTACTGTCGAGTGTGTCTCCCGGCTCATCTTCTCGCCCTATATGCCCTCAACCGCGGGAACAGACGTCTCTGACAGTTTCTATCGCTACAAGGCCAGTCTCTTCTTCTTCGACTCAAATTTTGTTGGAATCGAAATTCTCTGCCTCCTTGCAATCATGTTTGCGTTCAAGGAAGAAATCGGACGCAAGAGATGGTTGCTGGCTTACTTGCTTCTCTTTGCGACTTTGTCCAGGGCATCCATCGCCGCCGGCCTATGCCAGCTTGTCATTTACAAATTGTGGCGCTGGCGGGCGTGGGCGCTCTTTGGACTTCTGGCGGCTCAGGTTATTGCCATTTACCAAGTATTCGTGAGTTACACAACGCAGGGGTCTCAAGCGATACACGATATGGACGGGAGCCTTGCCACTAAGTTCTTCATTCTGTCACTGATGACGGAAACATATCGCCAGGCGGATACAGCACAAAGAATATTCGGCATTGGCGCAGGCAATCTATTCAGCCTGGCGGGAATATTCGCACATAACATCGTGGCAACTTTTGTGCTCGAACTAGGCATCGGCGGCTCGCTGCTGCTCGCCGTATTCGTATGGATTCTCTCGAGAAAGTGCCCGGCGGCCATTTATCTGCTCATTTTTCCCTTGGTAATTAACGGATTTTCTTTGGTAAGCACTGCCATGCCGTATTTCTTTGTCGCGCTGGGCCTGTTCGCGGAGTTGCGCAACTCTCCGCGCGATAGAGACGCATCTTCCGTAGATCAAGCCGCAAGTCACAAAATTCAGGAAAGATAAACATGGCCAAAATCAGCGTATTAATGCCTGTCTACAATGTCGAACCGTATGTTGCCGAAGCACTGGCAAGTGTACAATCGCAAACTTTTTCCGACATTGACATTGTGGTTGTTGACGATGGTTCGACGGACGGGACTTTGCGAATCGTCGAGCGGCTCGCTTCCGCGGATGAACGTATCAAGGTCGTTCGTAGCCCGCAGAATCAAGGAATCTCAGCCGCGCTTAATTTCGGCCTGACTTTCTGCAGCTCTCTCCTCATAGCCAGAATGGATGGGGACGATATAGCCCTACCTAGCAGGCTGGAAAAGCAACTGTGGCTTCTTGAAGAGAATCCGGATATCGCACTCGTGGGATGCGCAACTAGGGCAATTGATCAATCGGGACGCCTGATTCCCGGCCTGGGCATCTCGCGCAAGCCAACAACTAAGGAAGCAGTTGCCAGCACGTTGCTGCTGGCGCCTCCGTGCAGCCATATCTGGCTGGCACGGCGCGAAGTATACGACACATTGTCAGGCTATCGAGAGATAGAGGTCGCTGAAGACTACGACTTTTTGCTTCGCGCCATTTCCGCAGGGTTTCGCATCACGAACCTTCCGGAGCCTCTCATGCTGATCCGCACACGATCCAACAATATATCTTCGTGCCTTGAACAGAGAAAGGCGCACTACTACATCGTCAAGTTATACAGCGAGCGCCTGGAACACGGCGTAGACAGCTTCAGTAAGGAAGGTTACGCGCGAGCTGTTCGATCCGGAAAAGTGGAAAGCAGCGCTTTTCGTCTTGCCACCCAATGTGCCCGAAAGGGGCTTGGCCTCCAGAATAAGGCGCTGCGCTACCTCCTACTGATGTTCTCTGCGCTGGCATCACCATGGCAAGCGCGCTACTACCTAATTCGATTTCATCTCAAGATGGCATTGCGAACGCCAGGTTTCTCGGCTTGACAGTCTAAAAACGCTAACCCATGTCCAATGAAAGGCCAACGGAGAAACCAATGAAGATATGTTTCATCATTCATAATGTTGCGGCGCGCGCTGGGTCAGAGCGGGCTCAAGCCAGCCTTGTTAACGCACTTTCCGCTCGCGACGAGTCGATTTCAATCTGGTCAATGTACGGCGCCGGGAAGTCTCCTGGGTTTCCGCTTGCAAGCCGCGTCGAGGTGAGCTGCGGCCTCAAGACGCCACTGCCGTACTTCCTGGATTATCCATGGCTAGCGTGCGCCTTTGCGCTCCATGTTATTCGGCAGCGGCCAGCCTGGATTGTTTGCACGGGCGCGAACCGATTGATCGTCGCATTGTTGGCCGCGCTTGTGCTTGGAGTAAAGGTAGTCATATGGGAGCACTTTCCAGTTACAAACAGTGTTACAAAGCCGAGGGGCAGATTGACACGAAAGATTGCGTCTGTTGTTGCTTCTCGAATTGTAACTCTGACAAAGAGCGACAAAGATCTGTACGCAACGCTTTACACCGTATCCGAACGAGTTACTCATATTCCTAACATCGTGCAATCGCCGGGCGTGACCGGAAGTGTTCGCCGAAAGGAAATTCTCGCCATGGGGAGGCTTTCTCATGAGAAGGGATTCGATCTGCTTCTTGAAGCATGGTCGCTCGCTATGCCGCTGTTGCCCGATTGGTCGCTGCGCATTGTGGGAGATGGGCAGATGCGCGACGAGTTGGTGCGACGAGCCGCTAGCCTGAAAATCGAGGATCGCGTGACCTTTGCGCCGTTTTCAGACGATCCATTCTCCTTGTATTCGGAATGTGGAATCTTTGTTCTCAGTTCGCGCTTTGAAGGGTTGCCATTTGTGCTGATCGAAGCAATGGCGTGCGGGACGGCATGCGTCAGCTTTGATTGCCCAAATGGTCCGCGCGAGGTGATACGCAATGGGGTGAACGGTCTGTTGGTATCGGCCGAACAAGTGAATGCTTTGGCGAGCGCAATAGTAAAACTTGGAGTGAATCCAACGTTGCGCAAGAGGCTCGGAGACGCCGCGAGGAGCGTTTCCAAACCTTTTTCCGAGCCGCGCGTTGTAGCGCGATGGCAGGAAATACTTTATGGCCAGATGCCCGTCGTTGTGAAACAGGTTGCGGCAGCTACGCCTGATCAGGCAGCTGGATCGAGGGCAGCTTGAACACTGGTCCCGGGGCCGGGGTGATTGCTTGCGCGCAATCGGCCTTCAATGCTTCGCCAGCGTATAATTTGCTTCATGGCGACGCATGCGCAATCGCATTTAACGGGCACTGAGGGCGCGGAGAACGGTCCGAATCACGCGGCAGAGATGGCACTCAAACTGCACGCGCTGGAAACGCGCCTGGGGCAGTTGGGCAGCCTGATGGTGGCGTACTCCGGCGGCGTGGACTCCGCGTTTCTGGCGGCCACGGCGCATCAGGTTCTGGGCAGCCGCATGATTGCCGTTTTGGCAGATTCACCGAGCCTTGCTCGCCGCGACTTCGAACAGGCCTGCGAATTTGCGCGTGCGCAGGGGATTCCGCTGCGCATCATCGCGACCGAAGAATTGAGCCGGCCAGAGTACCAGCGCAACGACGCTCATCGCTGTTTTCATTGCAAAGACGAGCTCTTCGGAGCTATGGAGACACTGGGCGCAAGCCTGGGCTTCGAGAAGATCGCCTTTGGGATGAACGTCGATGACACCCGGGATTTTCGTCCCGGGCAACGCGCGGCCGAGCAACACTCGGTGTTGGCGCCGCTGGCCGAGGCCGGACTCACAAAAATTGAAATACGCGCGCTGGCCAAATCGGCCGGTTATTCGCTGTGGGACCGGCCGGCAGCGCCATGCCTGTCTTCGCGCGTTGAGTATGGCCGTACGGTAACTCCCGAGATCCTCGCACAAGTCGAAAACGGCGAAGAGAGCTTGCGGCAGTTGGGCTTTCGCGAGTTGCGCGTTCGCCATCACGGCGAACTGGCTCGGGTAGAGATTGCGCGAGCTGAGTTGCCGCGCGCGCTCACCATGGAGATGCTCGACGCTATTACCGCCGCTCTCAAACTGGTTGGCTTTCAATACGTGACGCTCGATTGCGCCGGATTTCGTTCCGGGGCAATGAACGAGATTCTTGGGAGCACAATTCTGTCAGTGGACGTGCTGGCCAAGCGCAGGGCTGACCCGGCAGTTTAGAATCACCTTGCGATGCGAATTGGCTATCTGGAGTGCTTTTCCGGCATCAGCGGCGACATGCTGCTGGGAGCGTTGGTGGATGCGGGCGTTTCCTTCGCTTGCCTTACGGAGACCGCGGCTGCGCTGAACGTTGGTGCGCGGCTGGAGATGCGCAAGGTGAACCGTGGCGGCCTGGCCGCAACCAAAGTGGACGTGATTACGCCCGATACATTGACCGTTGAACCGGAACACACTCACCAGGATCATCCGAAGCACAAACATCACGAGCATGAGCCGCACTCGCATACCCACGCGACTCATCGCTCCTTGTTGGCGATTCTCGAAATCATTCGTTCCGCGCAGCTCTCTGAAGCGGTAAAACAACGCTCGACCCAAGCATTCCAACTGTTGGGCGAAGCAGAAGCTGCTATCCATTCCGTTCCCATTGAAGAGGTGCATTTCCACGAGGTGGGCGCGGTGGACACCATTGTCGATATCGTTTGCGCCGCTGCGGGCGCCGAGGCGCTGGGTGTAGACCGGTGGCTCTCGTCGCCGCTCAATGTTGGCAGCGGAACCGTGGTTTGCCAGCACGGCACACTTCCGGTTCCCGCGCCGGCCACGCTGGCCCTGCTCGGCGATGCGCCGGTTTATGCGGCTGGCGAGCCGATGGAGCGAGTCACTCCGACCGGAGCGGTTCTGCTGCGCATGCTTGATGTGCAGTACACAAAGCTGCCTGCCATGCGCGTGTTGAAAACCGGTTACGGCGCAGGCGGGCGCGAGACGGCAGGGCAGCCGAACCTGCTGCGGTTGCTGGTGGGTGAAGATGCTGGAGAAACTTCAACAACAGATTCGATTGCAGTGATTGAGACGGTTATTGACGACTGCAATCCTCAATTGCTGAGTTATGTGAGCGAGTTACTTTTGGCCGCCGGCGCATGGGACGTTTATCGCACAACTGCGCAGATGAAGAAGGGACGCACGGGCGTACAGATGACCGTTCTCTGCCGACCGGATCTTGTGCCCGCGTTGCAGAATCTTCTGTTCCGCGAAACCACCACCATCGGCTTGCGCTGGAGGTTGGAGAACAAGGTTGCGTTGGCGCGCGAGTTCGTAGAAGTTGAAACAAGCTGGGGCAAGGTGAAGATCAAGATTGCCCGTTGGCCTGACGGCAAGATCGCCAACGCCTCGCCGGAGTATGAAGATTGCCGCCAGCTTGCCTCCGGGCACTCGGTTCCACTCAAACAAGTGATAGAAGAAGCGATGCGAGTTTACGCGCACACGAAGGAGAAACACTGATGGACCGCGCATACATTGAATCGCTGCTCAACGATGTGCGCGAGGGCCGCCTGAAGGTCAACGACGCGGTTGACCGGCTGAAAGATCTTCCCTTTGAAGACCTGGGCTTCGCTAAAGTCGATCATCACCGCGCGCTGCGCACCGGAATGCCGGAAGTAATCTTTGCCGCCGGCAAGACCACAGTACAAGTAGCGCAAATCTTTGCCCGCATGGCGCAGGCCGGAGGCAATGTGTTGGCCACTCGCGCCACGCGCGAAATGTTCGATGGCGTTCATGCAGTAGAGCCGCGCGCCGAATTTCATGAGATGGCTCGCGCCATAACGCTTTCGCAGGCATCTGCCGTTCCCGGCAAAGGAACCATTGCCGTGGTCTGCGCGGGCACCAGCGATTTGCCGGTAGCCGAAGAAGCCGCGGTGACCGCGCGGTTGATGGGCAATACGGTCGAGTTGATTGCCGATGTCGGCGTGGCCGGGATTCACAGGCTGCTGGCGCAAAAAAATTCTCTGCAAGCGGCGCGCGTGCTGATTGTCTGCGCCGGCATGGAAGGTGCGCTGCCCACCGTTGTTGGCGGACTGGTGAACGCGCCGGTTTTGGCCGTGCCCACCAGCGTGGGTTACGGCGCGTCGTTTGGCGGCATTGCGGCGCTGCTGGGAATGTTGAACACCTGTTCGCCCAACGTCTCGGTGGTCAACATCGATAACGGTTTCGGTGCCGCCTGCATCGCCTCATTGATCAATCGGCTGTGAGAAAGGCTTCACAGTCTCACAGTTTCACAGGAAATAGGGGGGGAGGGGGGGGTACCTCTCGGCGGTGGTACGGACCGGGCGGATGTCCGACATATTGAACCGGGCGCGTTCCTGGCACGCTCGAACCGAAATTAAAAAGGCTCCGCTTCTGTTCATCCTTTTATTGTGCGCTGGGAGTTAGATATTCTCTGCAAGAACGGGCTGGAGATTTCGTGGATTCCCACGGCTCAAAAATCGAGACCTGGCCACTCGATATGCTTGTTTAGGCAAATTCCTGATTATGGGGAAACTGCTAGACAGGTTGCACCCTTAGCCGTTCTGCAAGCTTGAGGCGAACAATAGGCTTCGCGGGTATCACGATGTCGCGGTTTCCGGTCAAACCCGCCGCGGCAGTTCCAGCACTGCTGCCTGCCAGTCCTCTCTACAACCAGGCCCACACCGCCCGTGGCTACGCCGCCTACAAACATTCCCAGCCCTGAGCCTCCGGCAATCAGTGCCGTAGAGCGTTTGCCTTTGTCCTTTTTGCTCTCGGTGAGGTCATCCGTTGTGAGCGGGTAGCGCTTGCCGTTCAACGTCATGGAGGCCAACCGCAGTTCAAGCAGCGAATGCCCTTTGAAGTGGCTTCTGCGGTGCGCTGCTGCGATCACGCCACCTACGGGGGTTCCTCTGGGCACCACGACAATGTTGTCGAGAGAGCGTACCGGCTCGACAATCTCACCGGTGAACGTGCCTCCTTCATGGGTGTGTTTTACCCTGATGCGCTGATCAACCCGGATGGTGAGCCGTGTGCCTGCCGGAATGGTCAAGTTGACCGGCGCAGGAGGCGGTTGCGGCACCCCGGAAACCGTTGGTCCCGAGGACGGCGGATCAGGCGTTCCAGCTGAAGGCGGTCTGGTCGTCGTGATCGACACGTCAGTTGTTTCTCCGGGCGCGGGCGGCTGAACGATCGTGGTGGTAGTAGTTCCGCTCCTATCGACAGAAACCACCTGCTGAGGTTGACCGGTCTTTGCTGGCTGCTCTTTGGCCTGGTTTAGTGCTGTTCCTGCTTGGTATTGCATCCGGCGACGATGCCTGACATCAGGAGCAAAGCGAACGCCGGGTTCCATTGGGACAGACGCTTGCCGGTGAGGTGATTTGGGGACGGTCGAGGGGGTAAAAGGGATTCTTTACGAGAATTTTTTAGAGGAGTGCATTTTTTGCCATTTCATCGCCCATTCAAGCGAGTTGAACTTACGCGATTGTTTTTATGGACTTTGGACGCCCGGAACGACTCAAAGAGTCGTAAACCGGTGATGAGAATCACAGTCCAGAGCTTGCCGATGCGCGAATCATGAAAAGTGCAGGACCAACTTGCGAACGCGCTTGGAGGCAATTCTATGAAACGGTCGAGATTGCCACTGATGCGCAGGGTTTCGCAGATATTTTTTCTGCTTCTCTTTTTTGCGCTTCTGCTGTTTACGTCTCTGAACTTCTTCCCTCACGATGCCACAGAGGTGCAACTGCGCGCGCCGGTGCGCCTGTTTTTCGAGTGGGACCCGCTGGTGGCCGTAGTGAATGCGCTGGCCAGCCACGCGCTCTATCGCGGACTGTTGTGGAGTCTGCTGATTCTGGTGCCCACGTTGTTTCTGGGCCGCTTCTTCTGCGGCTGGATTTGCCCCATGGGTACGCTGCAACACTTTGTGGGCAACATGCCTTCAGAGGCGAAGCGCGGCAAACAACGCATTGAGGCGAATCGCTATAAGCGATGGCAGACGGGCAAGTACGTGGTGCTGATCGCCGGGTTGGTGGCTGCTTTTTTTGGTTCGGCGGTTATCGGCTGGCTTGATCCCTTCAGTTTGCTGGTGAGGTCTTTCGGACTATCGCTATTGCCGGCCTTCAACTTTGGCGCGCAGGCTGCGCTGACGCCGCTCGAGCATAGCCACATCGGAATCATCAAAGGGACCGGCGAAACGCTGCATACGATTCTGCACTATACAGTGCTCTATCTTCGCCAGCCTCACTACGCGCAAAGCGTGTTCCTGGGGATTCTGTTCATTGCGATTCTTGCGGCCAGTTTGCGCGTGACGCGGTTGTGGTGCAGAGCGATTTGTCCGCTGGGCGCGCTGTTGGGCGCGGTGTCGCGCTGGAGTGTTCTGGGACTGCACAAGGACCCTGCAGCGTGCGACCACTGCAACCGCTGTCTGTTGCATTGCCAGGGCGGCGACGATCCCGCCGGCGGCGTGCCGTGGCGCAAGGCTGAATGCCTGATGTGCATGAACTGCGTGGGCGCCTGCCCGCAGGACGGCCTTGCTTTTCGCTTCTTCCGCAAAGAGAAGGAGATTGCATCGCCTGATTTGGGACGGCGCAGAACGCTGACAGGCATTGCCGCCGGCGTGGCCGTGGTTCCGCTGATGCGTGCTAATACGGGCATGGGCAAGAGCCGGCACGAGCTGCTGCTGCGCCCGCCGGGTTCGGTGGATGAAAGCGATTTTCTTTCGCGCTGCATCCGTTGCGGCGAGTGCATGAAGGTTTGCCCCAACACGGCGCTGCATCCCACGCTCGATCAAGCCGGGCTTGAGGGATTATGGACGCCGACAGTGGTGCCGCGCGTCGGCTATTGCGAACCCAGTTGCGTGCTGTGTTCCGAGGTTTGCCCCACCGGCGCCATCTGGCAGATTACGCCGAAAGAGAAAGGCTGGGTGGTGGGCGTCGGCGCGAGCGCGACGAGCCAGCCGATTCGCTTGGGAACTGCGTTCTATGATCGTGGGCGCTGTCTGCCGTGGGCCATGGCGACCGAATGCATTGTTTGCGAAGAGTGGTGCCCGGTTTCGCCCAAGGCTATTTATGTGGAAGAGGCGCAGGTCATCGACGCGGACGGAAACACAAAGACTCTGAAGCAGCCGCGCGTCGATCCCAGCCGCTGCGTTGGATGTGGGGCATGTGAATTTGCATGTCCGCTGCAAGAACACCCGGCTGTGTACGTCACCAGCATCGGCGAAAGCCGGTCGCCGGGAAGTCAGATATTGCTCAACAGGAAATAGGGGAGATTGTTCAAGTGAAATATCGCTCGAATTGGAAGTGGGCCTTTGCTGTTCTTGTCATGATTGGCGCAGTCGCCGGTACAGGCTGCAAGAAAAAGGGCGCTGACCCGTTCCCGGCGTCGAACGCGGTTGCGGATTGGCAGAAGACCAGCGAGACGCGAGTGTTTGCTGCCAAGGATCTGTGGCAGTACATTGACGGCGATGCCGAGCAGTACGTTTCAGCCGGCGTTGTCTCCACATCGACCTCCGACTACAAATACAAAGGCGAGTTGGAAGCGACCTTGGACGTTTACACAATGAGCGATGCGGCAGGTGCGCGCAAAATCCTGGAGACAGGGCAAAGCTCTGACGCCAAGGCTGTGCAACTGGGCGATGCGGGCGTTGCGTATGCGCAGAGCGTAATCTTCCGTAAAGGTCCTTACCTGGTGCGTATTGTTGCTTATGAATCCACGCTCGACGCTCAGCAGGCACTGCTTGCGCTGGCGCACGCAGTGGAAGCAAAACTTTAACCGGACACAGTTGCGTTGATAACGCACGCGAGGATTAACATGGAAAGCCGCAGAGATTTTCTGAAGACCGCAGCAACGGGAGCTTTGGTATTGGGCTCGCAGAGCAAGTTAGGACTGGCCGCAGGGCTGGACCAGCGCGTGCAGACTGGCAAATCCAAAGTTGTGATTGCTCGCGATGCGTCGCTGCACGGAACAGGCGCGCAGCCGGACGAGAAACGCGTGCAGGGTCTGCTCGATCGCGCCATCGCTGCTTATACAGACCGCGACCATCCGGTGGAGGCCTGGAAACGAATTGTGCGGGCGGACAAAGTGATCGGGCTAAAGGTGAACGGCCTGGGCGGAAAAGGAGTTTCGACCCACCTGTCGCTGATACTGGCAATTTGTGAACGGCTGCAGCAGGCCGGCATAAAGCCCGGCAACATTGTGATATGGGAACGCAACGCGCGCGATCTTCAGGCTTGCGGGCTGACGATCTCGACTGATCCAAACCGCATGCGCTGCTATGGCAACGATGTGGCGGGATACGAGGAACAATCGGTGACGTGGGGCGGGAGCAGCGTGAAGCTCGCCAAGGTTCTCACTCGCGAGTGCGATATGGTGATTGGCTTGCCGATTCTCAAGGACCACAGCATGGCTGGCGTTACGTTCGCAATGAAGAACATGTACGGCGTGGTGGAACGCCCAAGCGAATTGCATGGCGACGGATGCAATCCTGGCGTGGCTGATATCAATTGCATTCCGGCGATTCGCGACAAAGTGCGCTTCACTATTGGCGACGCGATGACTTCAGTTTATGACGGAGGGCCAGGCTTCCATCCCGAGCGCCTCTGGCAGCCAAATGCGCTGATCGTGGGCGAAGACCGCGTTGCTGTCGATCACACGGCGTGGCAGATGCTTGAGCGGAAACGCGCCGAGGTGGGCTTTCCGACATTCGAAGCTGCGGGACGTCCGCCGCGCTATATTGCCACCGCCTCTGACGCGGCTCACAGGTTGGGCACGAACGATCCGCAACGGATGCATCTCATGGAAATTTGAACGGGAGAAACACGATGGCCGGAGAAACCGAACACAAGGCGGAAGAAGCAACAGGCGCGGCGCAGGGCATGACGCGGCGCGAGGCGATGCTGCAACTGCTGCGCGTGGGCGGAGTTGCCGCAGGCGCAGCGGGCGCGGCTGTCTGGCTCAGCGAGCACAGTTTCCGGCCTGTTCCGGCGCAGGCAATAGAGGCACGGCGCGACCATCGCGCGGCGGCAAATTTGCAATGGCCGGCGATGACGGTAGTTCAAAACGGTGAGCCGCGGGCGCTGGTGGAGACGGCTCTCAAAAATCTGGGCGGCATTGGGCGCTTCGTCAGCCGGCAGGATGTGGTGGTGATCAAGCCCAATATTGCGTGGGATCGCACGCCGGAACAGGCCGGGAACACGAATCCCGACGTGGTTGCCGAGATGGTGCGACAGTGCTGGAGCGCTGGAGCCAAGCGCGTGATTGTTACCGACGTGAGTTGCAATGAGCCGCGCCGCTGCTTTCAACGCTCCGGCATACAGGCTGCCGCGCGCGCCGAGGGCGCTGAAGTCATCCTGCCCGATCCAGAGCTTTTCCGCGAGGTGGATTTGGGCGGAGTTGTGCTGAAAAGCTGGCCGGTCTTCACGCCGTTTCTTGAAGCGGACAAAATCTTCAACATACCCGTCGCCAAGCATCACGCGCTCACCGGCGCAACGCTGGGCATGAAGAACTGGTACGGCATTCTGGGCGGCGAGCGCAACCGGCTACATCAGAAGATTCACCAGAGCCTTGCGGACCTGGCGAATTTCATGCTGCCGACGCTGACCATGATTGATTGTTACCGCATCCTGCTGCGCAACGGCCCGACTGGCGGAAACCTGGAAGACGTGGCTACAAAGAAGACCATGGTCGCAGGAACTGATCCGGTGGCTCTCGACGCTTATGTTGCCAAGGCTTATTGGAATCTCGACGCCGAGAAGCTGCCTTACCTGCAAATGGCCGCTAACCGTGGTTTGGGAACCGTGGATTTTGATAAGTTGCAGGTGAAGATCAGCCAGTTGGGATAACTGGTTGATCTAGGTGGAGTGATTTTCGCGGTAACAAGGACCGTGAAAGGCTGCTACAAGCAGTCAGTGTAGATAGAGCCAATGACTGGTTCGGAGATAACGGAGCCTTTTTCATCTAAACCAACACGCACCCCAAGAAGCGCGGTGTCTGTTCCGCAGCCAACCGGGGAGCATCCTGACGTGTAAATTGTCCCAGATGCTTCGTCTCGGGTGAACGTTACTGGTATACCGTTTTCCGCAAAGAAACGGATTACAGAATCTTTTCTCGTCCCGACTGTGAGCTTTGCATGAGCCTCTTGCTCAAGTATTCCTGCTCTCGCGTCAAACGCGTCGCCCCGCAGCTTGCAAGAGCCATCCTTGAGCTTAGCATCATGGGCTTTTTGCAGAATTGCTCCAAGTGCCGAGTTACTCGCGTTTTCTCGCGGCTTATTAATGGCGCTGCGGTATACGTAGAAGGCTGAAGCAACTACAAGTACGACAAATAGTCCGAGAGCCGTCCGAATAATCTTCTGCTTCATATGGTCACTTCAACTCCATCTCATTAGGTGCCTCATCTCTGCGCATTCTATCAGCGCAAAGATGAGGCACCTGGCAATCTCACGGTTTCTCTTCGATGAGTGGTTGCCAGAGTTCGACGCGGTTGCCTTCGGGGTCGGTGATCCAAGCGAAGTGGCCGTAGGATGCGGATTCCTGGTGGGGGTCGATGGGGATGTTCGCGGCGCGGAGCTGGGTGAGGAGGGCTTCGAGGTCATCGACGCGGTAGTTGATCATGGCGCGCTGGGTGGTGGCGCCGAAGTGGTTGGTGGTGTCGGGGAAGAGCATCCAGGCGGTTTGGCCGGTGCCGGCGGGGACTTCGTCGGACCAGAGGAGGCTGGCGCCGCCGTAGTCGGCGAGCTGGATGCCGAGGTGCTGGGCGTACCAGCCGGAGAGGGCTTTGGGGTCGCGGGCTTTGAGGAAGACGCCGCCGATTCCTGTGACTCGTGCCATGAGGTTCTCCTTGGGGGTGTGTGAGCGGGGGGACGAAAAGCAGATCTCTCTGCTGCGCAAGGAGATAATACCAAACGAGTGGAACGGCGTGAAGGACCACCTGCGGGGACTAGCCGTCCAGGCGGGCGGCGCTTGCGCGCCATAGGGTTCGTAGTATCCCACCCATTTTGCAAACAGCGCAAAATGGATGGGGCACACGGCACCCGGAGTTCGAGAAGCTACAGATGAAGATCAGCCAGTTCGGATCGACGACCGCAGTGGGTACAACGGCTCGCCATTCGCCAGCACGGGGATAATGATCTCCCCGGGAGTTGCCGAGAGGTTCGGGTTCTCAGGCGGAATCAGCGAAAGGCTTCCCTCCGGCTTGAGTTTTTCCGCAGGCTGCCTGATTCCATGATCGGGGCCGTCACCGGACGGGCGAAGGGCTTTCAGTTCTGGCAGGCGAGCCAAAATCGCTCGCTGGAGACGCTGAATCCCAGGGGGCGCAGGAGACGGAACAGCCGGCTCCTCGTCTTCTTCATCGGAATCGCAGTCGTCCTCGCCGGAATCGTTGTCGTCTCCTTCGGAATCGCAATTCTCTTCCTCTTCATCTGAATCGCAATTCTCGTCATCGGGATAGTAGCGGTCGCAGGTGTCGCGGCGATTGCAGCTTGCGCAATCGCTGGATTCGCATATTTCCTTTTCCGGGGCCAGCTCATCGCCTTCCTCGGTGACGGTCATGGAGCGGACAATTTCGGAATCCGAATGGAAGGTTTTGCGATCGATGTTCTGCGAGGCGATCTGGAGGGCGTAGAGGAGCAGGCCGGTATGGCGCGCATCGAGGCGGGAGCAGAGGTACGCAGATGTGATCTGGTGGATGGCTACCTGGATGGAGGCGGGATCCTCCAGTATGGGGAGATAGATGTTATCCCAGATGGTGCTTTTGGCTTTGGCCATGGTATGCACGCGGGAATGGAAATAACAGAAGGCCGACCCGCTGAGAGCCGGAGATTGGCATCGTTTTCCGTTGGTTTTGATATGACGGCAAAGATCGTACATCGGATACCCCCACCCATATTTTGGACGCAAATTCCTTGTTTTCTTGGGTTTACGGGCATGGTTGCGCCGCAAAATCGTGAAAACAAAGGAGTTCCCTGCAAAATCGTCCAGGATAAGGAGTTACGTGGATGTTTTGAGGGATTGCTCTAAGGATTATTGTGCGGCGGAGGAGGGAAATAATCTGCAAGCACCTGCGGTGGGGCGAAAGCCTTCGGCAGTCCTGGTCTGTGTTGTGCTATCCCAGGTCCCCAAATGCGAGGGACCTGGGGCACCCGGCACCTGCGGTTGGGGCGGGTCAGCGAGTCAGCAGGTCAGCGAGAGTCATGCGGGAGATTGCGGGCACGCTTGGGCACCATAGGTTCGTGGTTTCCCGCCCATTTCGCTAAGAACGCGAAATGGTGGGCACCCTGGGAGAAAACCCGCCACCAAAACCCCAAGAAACTGATTTCTAGGGTGTAGTGTCCTCCGAAAAGCCAAATCGGCCTGTATTGAATCGCAAGTGAAAAGTATGACTGATTTGGTCTTCACCATCTTTGAAGCGCGCGATCAAGGGATAGTCCAATTCGATCAAATTTTTTGGACTATCGCCAATGAACTGCATGAGCATTTCTTTTTCTAATGGTCTTGTGGTTTCCCAATCTTTCGCGCTCAATCGTGGCGCTCCAACTTCTATCACCTCATATCTCATCGGAGTACGCTGTGGTAGACGCTCAGCATGCGGTAAGGCATCAAAGCACAACGTGAATTTACCCTGCTTTGACAGAATAGGCTCAAACCTAATTGACGTGGGGACCCTCCCAGCCAGGTGCTGCACTGTGAAAGTGACAGGTACGCCGTGTTCTCTCCATGCCCTTTGCCCGTCGACACCGTTCACGTTCATGCCCAATATCGGCCTGTTATCGTTCAGCGTCTTTTCGGCTTTCCTCTTGGCTTGATTTTCATCCAACCAGAGGAGAAACATAGCCAGCATGAACGCTGCCCATAGGCAAGCGAGGAAAAGCGGCCTGTCCGGATATTTTACGGGATCGATAATCTGTAAGACTTCCCTTATCAATGAGAAGGGGCCGCTCATAAGTGCAATGACCGTGAGCGAAATTCGGTAACCAAAGCGGAAACTAGGCATAATCTGGCAGAATACTCCACTCCGCCTCTATCGTGAAAGCTGCAAACCCAGACCCGCTGAACTGGAGAGACTTCCCTTCGGCCCCCCGCTGATTCAAGTATGCCGTTGCCCGATCTCGAGGCCTGAGAAAACCGGCGTTCTCCCGGGGGCTAAAGCCCGGGTTCTTATTGCTGTCTGTCCAGCCGGGCACTTGCTTTACATTTCAGACCGGGCAGATGGTTTACACATTGGTCCGATTTTTGGGGTTGTTTATGATTCATCTGCCCGCCGTAGTAGTGCCTGTGGGAAGGTGGGAAT
>Ga0187851_10000108_pt1 | contig 82462 bp, 94 predicted proteins | sample June2016WEW_6_10_FD_132997 | JGI IMG/M metagenome (GOLD analysis project Ga0187851, IMG submission 132997) | Peatland microbial communities from SPRUCE experiment site at the Marcell Experimental Forest, Minnesota, USA - June2016WEW_6_10 | ecosystem: Environmental > Terrestrial > Soil >... | reverse complement strand
GTTGAAAAGGGCGCAAAACCCATATAAATAGTATAGTTTGAATTTGAAGGAATTCCAGGATTTATTTTTAACCAGTAATCTGCTTCTCTAGATGTCTTATTAATTTGACCATTTAGCCAACTTCCCCCTTCAAGCCAGGAATTTACAATAGTACCGTTCCCATAAAAGAAAACTACATTATTCAAATTAGGATCAAGATAGTTAGAATATGCACTAGGATTTAGGTAAAATATCTGCTGGAAGTTTGATCCAGTTCCTATACTTTGATTATTATTGAAAGTTATTGGTAAATAAGAAGTAACATTTTGAGGTACTTTAGGAGCAATTACATTTACGGTTTGATTCTTATATAGATTGTAATTTGAATCATATGCACTAATATGATAAGTACCTATTGCAGTTGGTTTCCAAACATAATTAGCTGTTGTTATTTGTGTGGTTTGTATTGCATTGTTTATCAGTATTTCACAAGTATCTCTTAAAGAACATGTTGCTTGGATTGTATTTGACTGTCCTAAATACATAGTATTAGTTACACTTAATTGAGGTAGCACCTTTATTAAAGTCCAATTATAAGCAACAGGATTTGGTGTAAGTCCATTATCCGTTATTAATAAAACAAAAGTAGTAACTGAATTAACTGTTATAGTAAGATTAGAGCTAATTATATTACCACCACTGCTATTTTTTATAGGTGTTAAATTGAAAATTCTATTAGCTGTAAACCATTGATAATTAAGATTGTTTGAACTAACATTAGTTATCACACTTGTAGTAAGACGTATTATATTGCCATAGGATATTGTGTTTGATATTGTAGGAAATAAATTTATGGAAAGATTATCATAAGTATCACCAAAACTACTATTATCTGGAGTTATGGGATTTGGTTCTTCAATTATTACGGTTTTACCATTGTTAAAAGTATTCATTGTAAGTGGTGAATAAAGGCCAGAACCCATATTAGTATTAATTCCATTAATTACCATAAAAGAACTCCCTACATGTGTAAAGTCATTACCAAAATGCGAAAGACCAAAATCAGGTAATTGAGTTAAACTCCCTAAAAATGTTGGTCTTTCGTCAATTACTTCGGCAGTAGAATTATATATACTATATGTAGTTACAAGCACTGAGAAGTTATTTGGGTTCCCAATAGAGGGATTTTCACTGGTATCAAATAATATAACATTCCATGTTTGAGATGTTAATGTATTACTAGCTAGATATATACTAGCTTTAATTATATCTCCTGGATGTATAGCAATTTGAGAATTTGTTGTTTCGGATGAACTTGGACCTGTCCAATATTCCCACCATGCAGTATAACATGTAGTTACACAAAAACCACTTGATTTAGAAGACTGAGTCCCTACTTGTATAAAATTAGAACTTAATGCAGAAATCGCACCTATACCTATCCATTGAGCTAAAGTCCCTTGTGCAGAACTTGAATAGACATTTCCAACAACCCATGAATAATTGATTTTATTTACAACATTTGCACCTAAAACTTTTGCATATCCCGCATAATTTGGATAAATAGCAAGACTACTTGTATTAGGACTTGTTATATTTATAGAAGATTCATTGCTTATTGTGAATGGATCAGAAAAATTAGTGGATTGAAATACTAGATTTGAATTTGAATAAATTATTGTAGTTGTAGAAGATGCATGTGTTTGTAATATCCCAAAAAGTAATAAAAAACATATTACGACTAAAAGAATTTCCTTTTTTTGTACCGTAGTCCCACCAATTAATATAAATGTTTAACTTGCATTTAGTTTAAGTTCTGCAATTTCTGTATATGAAGTTTGATTAGATCTTGGTTGTGTTGTGTACTGTACCCATATTGTTCCTACTGTAGTATGACCAGGATTAACTGGTCCAGTATCAGGCAAATAAACATTTACAACTTTGTTTACGCTCAAACCAAGTGAGTTGTATAGTGTATTGGCTGGAGATGAACTAAATGATATCATTGGTAATCCAGAGGTATTTGTTGTAGTACCTTGCGGCACAAATACAAAATTTGCAGAATACCAAGTCTGTTTGGTATCTTGTCCTAGCCAAACAAGTATGTTGCCATTAGTATAATTATATGTGGCATTTTGACATAAATAGCCAGATAAAGCAATACATGACGGTAATCCTACTGGCTCAGAGTTGAATTTTCCATATGCTGATACATAAAAGTATGCCACTAAGATTATAACAATAATTAAAACAATAAATAGAATATAATATTCTTTTTTTATTTTTTTATTCACCATAAAATTATTACACTCAAAAAGCTTATAAATCAATCATTGTTTGAATAATTAAGTACTGTATATTTTTCTTTTTGTTGGAGCAGGTTCATTTAAACTAGGAGCTTTTCCTTTGAGCCAACAAAGCACCTAATTGGCTTTTATCTCAGTGGGTGTCAATTGCAATCCAACAACTCTCGATTCCCTATTTCTATTGACTACACCTATTGCAGTATCAGCTGCAGTTATTAGCGAATCGTTGTGGCTGATTACTATGACCTGAGATTTCTTGCTTATCTCTTTCATTAATCTTGAAAGCTTCTTTGAATTCTCCTTGTCCAGAGAGATATCTATTTCGTCGAATATGTAGAAAGACATTGGATCATGCGTCTGTATTGCGAATATCAGCATAAGCATTACAAGTATTTTCTCGCCTCCGGATAATGCATCCACAGTGCTGTTCTTGTTCTTCGGCGAGCTTATGCTTATGGAAAGACCGGAATTGAACGGATCTTTCTGGTTCTCAAGCTTCAGGAATGCAGATCCCTCAAACACATAATTGTATAATTTGCTGAAGTTTTGATTCACATCATTGAGCGTTTCGTTGAATATGTTGAGTTTCTTCGATTCTATTTCGTTTATCATTGCTATTATTGAGTCTTTTTCATTTCCCAGAAGATCAAGCTTGGATGCAGCTTCCTCAACATCTTTTTTCTTTGTTTCATAAACTTCAGGAGCTTTCAGGTTTACAGCACCAAGCCGTTCAAGATCGTTTTTGGCTATGGTGCGCTTTGCATCTAATTCCTCTGCCGTTTGGCCTTTTATTATTTCAACATTCTGGTAGGAGAGAAGCTCAGCCTTTATGTCGTTAACTCTTGTCTGTATTTGGACTTTTCTGGTTTCCTGCTCTATGAGCTCTCTGTTTACTTTTTCCAGATCGCTCTGGTTTCTTCCCTTATCATTAGCAAACTTTGATATTTGAGCATCCTGCTGCTGTATTTTTTTGTAAAGCTCCTGCGAGTGCGCATCCGATTTTCCCACTTTTTCCTGCAGTTCCTTCTTCTTCTTGTTGAGGTCCATGAGCTCGCTGTCAAGTATTGCCAATCTTTTCATCGTTTCCTTGTTGTCATCGCTTTTGAGTTTTATCTCGTTTTCCATTTCAGCATATCTTGCGCTCTTCATCTCCTGCTCTTTGGAGAGCGTTGCGATTCTTACTTTCAATTGGTTGACCTCTTCCCTTAATGCCTTGAGCTTTTCTATTTCTGATTTGTCAACTTTTGATTTCGTCTTTGACGAATTAGAATCGTTGGATGCATATATCTTCTCGTTTTCGCTCTTTAGTTCTGTGAGCTCTTTTATCAGCTTGTTGCGAGATTCTTCAATATTGGAATTCGAATTCTTTATTGCAGAGAGCTTGGAATTGAACGACTCTGCCTTCTGCCTTGCGGATTCCAGCTCCGAATTCAATGCCTCTAAATTCTTATCCAGATGATTCAGCTCGAAATTGTGCTGCAGTATTTGAGTCTGGCAAATTGCGATTTCTTTCTTCTTGCTTTCTATTATTGAATTGACAACCTGCGCCTCTTCGCTTATTTCGCTTCTCTGCTTTTCCAGCAATTTTAATCTGGATTCCAGCATCATCGGGCTCTGCAGGTGCTTCTTTGAACCACCAGTAATTACGCCGGATTGCTCTATTATTTCGCCGTCAAGCGTGACGAACCTTCCCTTTCCAAAACCTATTTTCTTAGCCTTCTCAATGCTTTCCACAACATAGGTATTGGCGAATATGTAACTGAACGCCTTCTCGAATTTCTTTTCGAACGTAACGTGATCCATCAGTTTATCCAGATTGTCGTTTTCGTCCTTGTATTTGGTTGTAAGATCCTTTATCGGAATGAATGATGCTCTTCCGAGCTGGCTTGATTTTATTAATTGTATGGCTTCATCTGCAACCTCTGCAGATTCCACAACGAAATAGCTCAATCGGTTAAGCGCTGCTGCATTTATTGCTAGCTCGTATTTCTGCTCGTAGGTGCACAGCTCGTAGGCCCTGCCATAGAACCCTTTTTCGATGTTTTTCTTGATGAGATTGTTCAGCTTGTCGGAGCCTCCGCCAAGCATTGCTATCTGTTCCTTTAGGTTAACGCTTTCCACATAAATGTCGTCCAATTCCTTCCTTTTCTTCTGGATCGTCGCGTTTTCAGTATCAAGTGATTTTGTATCTTTTTCTGCCTTTGCCTCCAATTGGGAAACCGCGCTTTTCTTTTCCTTTATTTCTAATGTTAGCTTTTGATGAGCATTGTTTTTCGATTCAATTTCCTGGTTTGCAGCCTTGATCGATTTTTCTATGCTTTCAATCTCGAATTTCGATTGAAGGTATTGCTTTGAAAGGTTTTCCTCCAATGAATAGAGCTCGTCTATCCTTTTCTGGTTGGTGCTTATCCTTCCTATTTGGGAATTGTCCTTGCTTTCCGCTTCGTATACTTCTTTTGCGCTCAGCTGCTTTGCTTTTTCGTCGAGTTCCTTCTGATCCGATTCGACCTGCTTCTGAACTTCTGCAAGCTCGTCCTTTATTTTCTTCTTTTCCTTGCTTGATTGCGTAATCTGCTGCTCTGCCTCAGAAACCTTCTCCTTGAGCGACCTTGATTGCGTTTCATTTACAGCTATTTCCTTGTTTATGTTTTCAAGGATCTTGTTGGTTCCGCTCAGTTCCACTGATCTTTCATTAAGCGTTTTTGCAAGCGTTTCCTTGTCCTTCGAAAGCTTTTCAAGTATAAGATCCGTTTCGTTGATTGATATGGTAAGATCCTTCTTGCGCTCATCTGCTACGGTTATGCGCTGTATCGTGGAATTGAAATCCGTTTCAGTTTGCTTTTCGCTGTTCTTGAGCGTTGTGTAGGTTATTCGTTTTATCGTGTCGGTCAATTTGAGATACGTCTCTGCATCTTCCTTTTCCTTTTCCAATTGATCGAGAAATCCCTTTCTCTCATTGAGAACTATTCTTGCAGAGTTTATTTTTTCTTCCACTTTGCCCAGTTCTTTCATGGATACGTCTTTCTTTTCGTTGAATTCCTTTATCCCAGCAGCAACATCTATTAATTCTCTTCTCTCCTTTGGATTGAGATTGACCATGTAGGAGATTTCCCCCTGAGCGATTATGTTCGTGTCATTTATTTCGCTCCTGCAGCTGCGCAGCACATCAATGAGTTCCTGCCTTGTGACTTTCTTAGAATTTAGCCTGTAGCCTATTTTGTTGTTGGATTTTATGATTCGCGCAACTTCCATTGCATTTTGGCCTCCAAGATTGATTTTTACATAGGCTCTCTTGAGTCCGTCTTCCATTTTGGGTTTTGCAAAGCTGTTTATCAGCTGTGCAGTATTAGGCACGCGCATTCTCTTAAGCGAGCTTTCGCCCAGCGCAAAGAGAAGGGAATCGCATATGTTTGACTTTCCTGATCCGTTTGGCCCTACAATGCAATTGAATCCCTTGCTGAACTTTATGTTTGCGTGCTTGAAAGACTTGAAATTATGAATTATTATACTGTCTATGTACTGCATCCGTACACCTGGTTCGTCAATAAATATTATAATATACAGTATTTATTTGTTTGCATGAGCTTAATTTAGCCCTTATTTTGAGATATATGCAATGTGATTATTGACTCTATGTGCTGCATCAGTAGGATTCCGATAATTTTATTTTGCCTTACAACCGCGGCTATATTTTGATCATCAAACCTCATTCTTTCCACAGCAGTATAGAGATTCGTGTTGTAGGGTATTGACTGTATTCTTGTGCCGAGATCCGCAACTTTGCTCGATGCGCTTGTCTTCTTGAGTACTTTTTGCAATGACACATTAGAGAGGAAGTAAAATTCCTTGTCCTTTTCAAACACTATCATGTACGTTTTTTCTTTTATGATTTTATTGTATAATTCGCTTATTTTCGTATCCGGACTTACAAATATGTAATTCCTTGTTATTGCATCGCTTGCCTTCAGGTTTTTTGTGTTTTCTTTTATATAAGCAGATTGGTATTCAGCCTGAGCTCCGCTGTACACAAAAAATGCTATCAATAAGCTAAACAATACTAGAAATTCCCTGTAGAATACAGTATTGCCTGAATACAGGAGCGCATACATCACTATTCCAATCATGAAAATAACAGTAACCGCATTGCTTACCTTTACTGCTATTTGTGTCGCATCCCAATAGCTCATCTTCTTTTGAAGATAGCTTCTCAGCGCCCTTCCACCGTCAAGAGGCAGCCATGGCAATATGTTGAAAACACCTAAAAATACGTTAAGTATGAAAAGCTCCTGTATTGTAGTCCCGACAATTCCTGCTGGAGTGAAAATGTTTATTATTCCGAATGCAACCGCAAGCAGCAAACTTGATAATGGACCCACTATTGATATTCTGAATTCCGTTTCTGGATTCACTTTCTCGAAATCGATTATGGAGCCTCCGCCGAAAGGATATAAGACAATTTTCTTTACTTTTATGGAATTTCTTTTTGAAGTTATCGAATGCACAAGCTCATGTATAAGAACGCAGGCGAAAAGAAGTACCCACAATACAAAAAAATACAGGTTAGTAAGTACAAGTATGAAAACCAGCAACAGTATGAAACTCCAGTGCAGCTGTATTGGTATTCCATCTATCTTTCCTATTGTTGGTGAGAAATCCGCCATCTAATACCTTGGTTTTATGTATATTAGCTCCATTAATCTTATTAATTATAGCGTGGTGTTTTGGTTTATAGGGGCATAAAATTTGTTTATGATGAACCTGCAATGGTTGTCAATGCAGATAATGAGGAGTATCTTGTGATAGGGGATCTCCACATAGGCATGGAGCTTGAGCTTTCAAAAAAGGGCGTTCACCTTTTCAGTGCGACCGAGAATATGGGGAAACGAATAATCAAGATAATGAATGACTTCTCTCTTACCAAAATGATCATGCTGGGCGACATCAAGAACAGCATACTCTATCCCGAATTTTCTGAGATTCGCCTTCTCAAGGAATTTTTTGATGCGCTGTCCAAATTCGAAATCAAGATAGTTGCGGGAAACCACGACGCGCACCTTGCGGAACTGATAGATCATGAAGTAGTAAAGGAACTTGTTGTTGGCAACTTCGGATTCCTCCATGGCAACAGGAAACCCGACCAATCCATTATGATGCTTGATTACATAATAAGCGCGCACGACCATCTTGCCGTTAGGATAAAGGAGAAGAATGGCGCAATATACGAGCAAAAAGCCTGGGGCATATACAGCATAAACAAAAGAATGGCAAAATCAAGCTATGATAAATTCAACGAGAAGATAAAGCTCGTGTCGATGCCTGCATTCAACGATCTTATAATAGGAACAACAATAGAGAAATTATCAGCAAGCAGGATGAACCCTTTGCTGAACAGCAAAATATTCAGCAAAAATGCAGAAATCTATAATACACTTGGACAGAGAGTAAGCCTTAGGCGCTAGTTCTCTCTTCCCTGAGTATTGTTATTGGTATGACACCCTTGTCGAATTCAAGTTCTGCAAGATCTATCGGATTTATCATGCCTTCAGGGACCTTTGTAAGTGGTGGCGCACCATAGGCCAATTGCAAGGCTCTTGCACCGATAACCCTTGCCTTTTCAAAACGCGTATATTCTTCCATGTATATCAATTTTCAATTAAATAGGATTTGGCTGGAATTTTGCTTTTGCTTCCTCCATGTGATTATCAACAGATTCTCTCCATTTGGTGAAGTTATCAGTTGAGGTTGGGTATTGCAAATAAAGTTCGTTAAGTATTTTCATCTTTTTCACCACATACAATAGGTTTGAAAAAGCATTTACGTTTTGTGCACCCTGCAGTATCATCTTGAATTTGCCTGCGATGCTCAATTCTGGTACCATTCCATAGCTCAGGTCGCTTGCCTCCTTTGCGGTTACGAATGTCTTCATTCCATAATTGAGAAGATCGTTGTTTAATGATTGCAGATAAATTCTGAACACTTCCAATCCTGCTGTCTTGTATCCGTATTCTTTATTGAAGTCAAGATTGTATTGCCATAGTCCTTTTGTTGTAACATTGTTGTTTTGAATTGCCTTTGCGGCATTTTCCCCCGACAATATTCCTGCAACAAGTGCTGGTCCTATGCCTCCAGCGCTTATGGGATTTGGCATTGCCATGCTGTCCCCTGCACCCATGTATCCGTTGAATACAAGGCTTGCCATTTGCCTTCTAACGGCAACGGACCAGTAGCCTTTTCCATTGTTGTCCTTATTGAAAAGCTTCAAATTCTTCAATACGGGATTGCTTTTCACGTATTCATCTATAAGCGAATGAAGTGTGTCTTTCTTCCCAAGCTTTTGGTTCCTTATTTCAAGGCTTCTTTTTTGGACACCCAGTCCTATGTTGACCTTGCCATTGCTTTTTGGGAATACCCAGCCGTAGCCTCCTGGTGCATAATGCTGGTTCAAATGTATTATTGCATTTTTCTCATCGTAGAAGTTCAAATCCTCATGGTCGAATTCACATTCGTAAATGAATCGTCCTGTTGATTCAACATCATTTATATCCACTTCCCTGTCGACGTATGGATTCTGCGGCAGTTTTCTTCGTATTGTTGTTGCTATTCCAAGTGCATCTATTACTATTTTTGACTTTATTTCCTTGTGTGCCTTGTTCTTGTCTTTTCCGAATATGCCAACAACCGTATTGTTTTCTATCAATGGTGCTTCAACTTCGAATTCAGGGGCGTATTCGGCACCTGCCTCCAATGCCAGCTTCAGCAGTTTCTGCTCGAACAGAGGTCTGTCGAGGACGTAGCCTTCTCCATCGAATAAATATCTGCTCTTGAAATCTGGTGAAAGAGCTACTACACCATCAACTTTGAGATCTAGTTCCGGGTGCTTGAATGTAAGCCCGGTCTTAGTTTTTATGTAGTCAAGATGGGAACTTGCAACTGCATCACCGCAGGTCCATCCCCAATTGGTCTTCTTGCCAACCTCTGGTTCCTTGTTCCTATCAAGCATCAAAACTTTTGCTCCTCCCTTGGCAGCCATGGTAGCCGCTAAAGAGCCAGCTAATCCTGCACCTGCAACAATTACATCGTAGTTTTCCTGCATAAAAAACACTGAATATTACAACTAGTTAATCTAAACTCTGTTCTGCATAGACTTTATAGGTTTATTGATTTGCCTTGTAGTAGAAGTATATAAGGCAAGTAAAGTTTGTATTTAGAATTTAAATAACTTGCTGTTTTTCATTTAAAGTCATGCTTTTTACGCTCTAATCTGAATTACGTAATCTGCGCTGTTTTGACTGCCCCTTAGTAATTGAGGTGTGCTCCTTTGGAGCGCTTCAAGTATTAATTCCCTGTGGGTCCTTAGCTTGCCAGGCGTTTGAAAGTTCGCATCATACTTGGTAGTTTCGGCGAACAGTGAAGGATTTTGGATCATGAATTCGTACATTTCTTTTCTGGTTCTTTGAGATAGCATGCGATTTGTTGCAGCAGCTAATGCAAGTTCATATTCTTTTGCATACAGGGCAATGCGTCCAATATCATCAACCGTTTTTGCGGATACGTTGTTATGCCTTAATATTGCATTAAGCACCGCAATGCTTGGGTTGCTGTATTCCACAAGTTTTTGGAGTTTGGCTGAAGTAGATCTAGGATCATTCGCTATTCTTTTCCTATTTTCCTGTTCTATTTTACTCTTTACGCTTGAAATATATGTTAACATTATTACAGCTCCCATTGAATTTTATCTACCATAAAATGGTAAAAACAAGTAGAGTTCTTTCTGTTCGTAATGGTATATAAAGCTTGGCTTAAATTTAGGTTTTAGCGGTATTATGATGCCTTGATGCTTATGGAGGCGATTTTGACATATTGCACAAGCGGCTGCGCATTGGGCCCAAGTAATGTGTAATACGCCCATACTGTTCCCACGGTAGATGTGCCTACCCTTACAGGTATGGAAGTAACATTGGAAACAGGAAGCGTAACGGTTACGATTTGTCCAGATTGTAAACCTCCCATTTGATAGAAGGTATTTGCAGGATTTGATACAAATGAAATTGAGGGTATTCCGTTTGCAGCATAGGGAACGCTTTGAGGCACGAATACGAACGTTGCAGAGAGCCAATTGGAATAGGTTTCCTGCCCTATATTCACTATTATGTTACCGGTTTGATGATTGTATACAGGAGTTTGGCAGGTGAATCCTGACTGTGCAACGCAGGCATTGCCCAGCAAAGAACTGCTGCTGAATACGCCCAGTGAGAACAGCGAACCCAATACTATTGCGATAATTAGTATCGCCCAGCCGTAGGTCATCAAATATTCCATTGCGCTCTGGGCGCTGAACATGTTGAAGTATTTTCTCGTCTTCTGCCTAATTAGATAGTAGAATATTATTATTCCCAATATGAAGCACAGGAAATTCAATACGATTATGGTAAGTATTAGCGCAATGGAGACAGTAATTCCCAGCCACCAGCCCCACTTTGCACCTTTCCAAAGGCCATAGGCAAGAAGAAAACTGAATATCCCTGCAATGAAAAGAATGCTGCTCCTTAGGATTACGAAAATGCTCCCAAGATTGCTGAATATGATTGATGAATAGGTTCCTGAAAGCGCGCCTATTATTCCAGCAAGTATTATGCCAAGCACAGTAATTCCAATTGGTATCTTCTTGCTTTGATTGGATTTTGCTTTTTTTGGCAATGACACACCAATAGCATATCATAGCTAAAACATATATTCTTTCGGTTTTAGGAATAGGTTTTAATCTTGCCTTTTCTGGCCGATAATATTTTATCCGTCTAAATTTTGGTTTTATTTATTAGGGCATTATTCCTTTCTGCCTTAATAGTGTACGTAATGTGGGCCTTACAGTAGTATCTACAGCTTCACGAGTTTCTATAATTTTCAATATATAATCATAATTTATTTCCATGGCTCCAAAAGTTTTGAGCAGATTGTCAGCCATGATTTTTGCAGCTTCTATGCTCTGCTTATTTTCCCTCGTGGGTTTCTCGTTTGCTGCAATATCGTTTATCGTATCATAGATTCGTTTTAATCTTTTAGGCGTTAGATCAACCTGAAGAGCCAGGAACTTTGCATCTAAATTAATTTCATACATTTTATCTATCACTATTTCGCCAATTTCCCTTATGGCCATGGCTCTGAATCCGTCATATTTTTTTGATAGTGTCTTATCCATGGCAAATGATATTATTGCATCTATATATCCAGTTTGGAATCGCATAACCCTTACTTCAGAAAGTTTTGTTTGCACTGAATCGAGAGTTCTGTCAAAAGAGTTCTGTTTAGCCAAATTTAGTTTATTTGAAGTCACAATATCACTGGTATTGCTCTGTCATTTTAGATATTTATAGCTTTTGCATGGCTTTGCAGTAGATTTAATGTAGAAATGTTCAAGAAGATAATTGAACTCAAAAATATGCTAGATTATCAGATTTAGTGTCCAGATTCTGGTTGGTCGTATTCACTGTAAGAACGTGAATACCTTAGCATGTCTTTTATCTCACTAGCTTCTTTGAATGCGTATGCGCCAAGACATATCAATGGTACGGCAACAAGACATATCCCAAATTTGAAAGGATTTGGATCTATGCCATTTCGCGATAGTTCTGGAATAGCGGCAAGTGATACCATTCCAGCTGCAATGCTTGTCCAGCCGAATTTTTTTAAAAATCTCATATTTTGCTCCCATTCCCACCTTTGGGCAACTTTAGGGCCAGAGGAATCTTTTATGAGTTCCATGCTCTTGGCATCCTCCTTTGCCATGGCAATCCTATTCTCGGTTTTTAAATCCCATAATTCATACTCGTGTATCCTTGCGAATAAATATGCGCTGAATGCAAGCTTTATCTGATATTTGATATCTGGATCCTTTTCTACATACCTGCGCAGCAATGCAACTCTAGAAGCATGAGCAATACGTACTGAATCGAGTGACTTGGGATACTCTTCAAGGCCGAGGAATTTATAGAAGTTGGAACTTGTAAATTCTTGCCTTTCCTTTTTTAGGAATTGCATTTTATCGATAAGACTAGTAATCGTTTAGATATAAAAGCATTTGTTTTTTATGTATCAATTCTATTTAAGAAAGTTAAATTGATTTATAACCTCTTTTCTGCCCAGATGAATGTCTTTGTTTCCCTATAGCCATTATTCTTCCAGAACTGCCTTGTCATCTTGTTGTTCGATTCAAGAATTTGTACATATCTTATTTTCTTGGCCTTTATTTCTTTATAAAATTCCTTGAGAATTTGTTTGCCCAATCCTTTGTTTCTATAATTCTGGCTGACAGCCAGGTTGTCTAGCATGCACCAACCTCCTGCGCTGTGCGCTAATATTTTAGCAAATAAAAATCCAGTAATTCTTCCATCAATTTCTGCAATTAAAAAGATATTTTCTTTTGGTTTAGAAAGAAATTCTTTTATTTCACTAAGTTCATGAAATGGATATTTAGAAGAGAAATTAAGCTCTTTTATTTTTTTCCCGAAAAGGTAGATTTTTGTGGCGTCATTCTTTTTAGCTTTTGATATTTTTAATGGAGATCTTTCCATAAAATCAATAAACAATTGCTGATCTAAGCTTTAACCTTTTCTTACACTGCAGGATTCTTTTCAGTTATCAAACCCCTTTTCCTGAGAAGTCTACGCAACTTTGGGGCGTACTCTTCATCCATAGATGTTCTAATTCGCACATAAGCATCAAGGGTTTCATAGGTCATACCCACCATCCTGAAGGTTTTGCGAATTTTTTTTGAAACAATTATTGCAGCTGTTCTGCTTGCTATATTATGGCTTGTGGGTTTTTTCGTCGCTATAGTTGCAAGTGTTTCAAAAATTAATTTTAATCTTTTTGGAGTCAAATCAATTTGAAGAGGTAGGTAACTTGAATCCAAATCTAGACCATACATTTTTGATACTACAATTTCACCCAGTTCTTTTATCACATCGGCTCTTAAAGTATCAGATTTGCTTACCATTTTGTCCTTCAACATGTGTAATAAACTGTCTATGTACAATGGATCAGATCTTACTTGCCTAATTTCATTAAGCCTTTCCCTTACGTAATTAAGGCGTGTAGATCCTTCTATTGTCTTTTTTGCTCCAGAAATAATCTTCTGTTGTTGATCCACATTACCACAGATATTGCTCTATTTTATTAGATATTTATAACTTCTGCATGACTTCGCAGTCGATTTTAAATAGGAATGTGCAGGGGTTAGAATCACCCATCTGGATTCCGTGTCTTTTTCTTTAGGTTAAGTTCTTTGAATAGAAGGAGGGTTTTTTCTGTCAGTTGCTTTTCCTCTTACTATCTGTCTGATGCTTAATCCGTTTCCTACTATTTCACAGTATTCTTCATTTATTGCCAATTGTAATTTACGATTTCCAGTTACTATGTCAACTAAATTATAATCAGCAATCTTTAATATGGCTCTTGCCATATGCTTTTCTTCTATTTGGTAAGGATCTAATGGTTTGCTTGCATAAATACGGGATATGAGCATGCAGTGTTGTACTGATGCATGAGCCGCTAAAGGTATTACAGGTTCAATTAAATATTTGATAATAATTTCCTTTTGTTCTCTTTTTAATCTTAGATAACCACCGACTACTCCACCTTTCTTTGATACATAGTGAGATATATTACTCAAACCTGTACTTAAAAGCTCATCAGGATTGGAATTCCTTACTTGATTTACCCAATTATTATTGATTGTTCTTTTCATAACATCCACTTTATACACAATTAACTCTATTTTAGATAATATTTATAACTTTTGTACAATTTTACAGTCGATTTGACATCTAGTGTGCAGGGGGTGAGAGTTTGCCTCTGAGTTATGTTCTGTGAAGAAATGATATTTACTGTAATTTGTATCTTATTTTCTCTTTTGCTGATTCGCTAGTAGAAGTTCAACAACTTGTTTACCATAATCAGTTAAACCAAATTCCCTTGGATTATTATACATAACAAAGTCTAAGTCCAACAATTCAGAAAGTCCTTTTTGTGCAGATATGTTTGCTACAATTATGTAACTATTGTGATGCACATCTAACAATAACTCTTTCATAGCTTTACCCATAGGAGAATTGTCTCTTGATAGAGCTACAAAATGCTTTCTTACACTATTTTTTGAAGTGTTTATTAAAGTTAATTGTCTAACTATTTTAGATTCTGTTGTTCTTTGTATATTTGTCATGTTTATCACTATTTTAACTTTGTTTTAATAGATATTTATAGCTTTATTTTTCATCTTGTCGTCGATTTGTCGTCTAGTGTGCAGGGGGTGAGCATTACCCATCTGGGTTCCATGTCTTTTTTGTTGGATATATTTGTCTATAATATGTTTATCTTGACTATAATTCATATACTTGGGGGGAGTAGCCAATAGGTCAAGTATGAATATTTAGCAAAATGAAAACCCATAGAAGCCATTTGATAGTATTGATTAACTCCATCTACTGTATAACTTGCCCAAATAGTACCAGCTTCGTAACTGCATGTATTTGGGGCAGTTATATGAAATGTAAGATTAGGTGTTACTGTACCACTGTTCAATCTTGGAAGATATACCGCATTAGGTGGAGTGAATGATACATTTGGCACTCCATTAGTTGTATTAGTAAAGTTTACAGGTACAAATACCATATAGACATTAGTCCAATTTGTACCAATGTTTTGACCCATAACTACGCTTATATTTCCTGTATTTGGATTAAATGTTGGATTTTGACAAAGAAATCCAGATTGTGTTATACATGGATTTCCACCAGTAGAAGTTTGAAGACAATGCTCAGGCAGAATTAAAAATGCGACAATTGCAATTAGTATAACTGCTAATACTAAATATTTTAACTTAGATCCTTTCTTTTTTGCCATATTTACCAATTACATAAAAAAGTTGATGTTTATAATATTATCTTTTTGATTCAAGGCTCTGTTTTGTCGTCGATTTGACATCTGGTGTGCAGGGGGTGAGATTTTGTCTCTGAGTTATGTTCTCTGAAGAAAATGATATTTACCATTACTTTCTCTTTAATTGTTCACAAGATAGAAGAGAAGCAACGCCGAAACCATCTGCTGTAAGGGTAAATACCTCTGGATTGCTCTCGTCTCTAACAATTAACCACCCACTAATTAATTCAGAAATTGCCTTGTGATTCTTTTTTACATCTAACTTAGGAGGTTCCTCATTTGGTGGTCTGTATTCATATATTTTAAGTAGTAATTCTTTCATTGTTTTGCTTATTCTAGAGTTGTTTCCTAATAAGATGCGAAATTTACATCTTATTTTAGCTTCATTTAACTCCCCAATTTTCATTAGATATGGTCCAGCAGAAGATCTTAATCGCTCGCCTATCGGTTTCATTTTAGTATTAGACACTTTTATCACTATTTTAACTCTGTTTTATTAGATACTTATAACTTTCGTCCAATTTTACAGTCGATTTAATGTCTAGTGTGCAGGGGGTGAGATTTGAACTCACGAAGGTGCTAGACCACAGGATCTTAAGTCCTGCGCGATTTTCCGTGGCTAAGCGCTTTGCCCTTTGCCTGACCAGACTCCGCAACCCCTGCAACAGAAGATTAAGCGTACATCGATGGCCCTGAATTGTCTACAGCTGTTTTGTAGCTTTCATGCGTTTCCTTGTGCTTGTTTATGAGCTCCTTTATCTTAGCTTCTACCGCCTTAGCTTCTTTGTCAAGATCCGTTATATCTATGTTAAGGTTCATCAACTTGTTGAGGTTCTGAATTGCTATTTCAGCATATATGGGATCTATTATGTTCTGCTTTACCGGTACCATTATACAGGTATCAGGAAGCTTTTCTATAGAAGCCTTTACCAGCAGAAGCGCGCTTACTCCGGTTGCAACTCCCTCTTCTATCGGCTTCAATCCGTTTGCCTGGGCGCTTGTTATGGTTCCCCCAGTTGAGGATATCAGGAATGCGGTTTTGTCCTCATCATTCATGGGTATTCCTCCTATCGAGTATATTTTTGTGATGTTTTTGGATTTTATAAATTGGTATACAACCTTGCTCAATTCAGCGATCAATTCGACAGGGATGGAGAATTCTGCAAATATGGTAATGATTTTCTCCTTTTCTGAAGAGTATACTCTTATGGGAGGTACAGGATTTCCCTTGTGTATTGAAACAAGTGGTGGGAAATTTTCGCTGTCGACGTAACCTATGTATTTCATCTGCAGCTTGTCTATTATGTAGCTTATGGTCATTGGACCTACCAATCCTACGCCAGGAAACCCCTCTATAAAAGTATAATCCTTGAAATTGCCTTCGCTAAATAGTTTTATTTCTATCATTAACTCACTTCTAATAGTAGTATTAGATTAGAAAGATTTATAAGCATAATAACGTCGCATTGCCTTGTTTGGTGCTTTTTTTGCCGTTAAACAATTTTATCTCTCTGACGGCGTATCGACGATAGGTATTTAAATCTATTCAGCGATATAGAGAATGGTGAAAACATGGCAGAAAGAATTGGATCAGAAAAAATACAAAGAGAAGATGGATATCTTTACTTCTTAGGTAAGGACGAATACGTATGGAAAACTCCAATGAAGACAAACAAGAGAGGAAGAAAGGCAAAGGTTGGAGGTGAAAGAGTAAAGAGAGAAAAAGGATATCTATATTTCATAGACAAAGGCGGATATGTAGCACGTGCAAAAATGAACAGAAAGGGAAGAAGATAATCACTTCTTCTTTTTATTTTATTTTTAGGTGCTTAGATACCAAGAAAAAGAAGAACGAAACCGGGGCATAAACAGCCAGGTCAAAAAGAGCGGCCAGTTGAAATAACCATACTTGCCGCCATTGCTTTCGTGGCTGCGTTTCTTATGTTTGCCGGAGCGGCGTTCTTCAGCTTGGTAGGAAGTCTAGGCGTCCTAAGTCTATTTATAGGAACCATATTTGGATTTGGAGCGGTTGTACTCTTCATAATGGGAGTACTATTGCTGTTAACCGCATATGGATTCTGGAAGGGAACAAGATGGGGCTGGTGGCTGGGTATAGTGATATCTGCGCTTTGCATACTTTCAATTGCTTTTGTTGACATAGTAGGATTGATCGTGGGGCTCATAGCTGCATATTATCTTACAAGACCAAGAATAAGAAAATATTTCGGATTCTAATTCAGAATCAATTAACCTTTATTTTGGAGCCAGAAGTTATTTTTTCCCTTTTGACGGTTCCTTGAGTTAATTCAATAACGTATTTTGCATCTTCTTTTGGCACATATTCCTTGCATGTCCATAATGATTTGCAGGGCATGAAGTTTTCCTTTATGTCAACTATTTTAAATTTGCTGTCGAGCCAAAGCACATCTATAGCAAACTGCATGTTCTGCATCCATATGGCGTGCTTGCCTTCACTTTCGAAAATGAATAACATGCACTGATTTTGATTTATTGAAGTTCTGTACATCAATCCGATCATTCTTTTCAGTGATGAATCAGCAATAAACGCGTAGAAACTCTTTTTGTTTATGGTAATTTTTTTTGTTTGGTATTTTTGAAGTTTGTAGAGGAATTTTAAAACCAGATAAGCACCTATTGTTCCGTTACCGATATGCTCTGCTCTTTCATGAATTGCTGAAGGTAGAACTTGCTTCCGGTGCCTTTTCCTGTCAGGCCGCTGCCTTTCCAGCCTACAAAGGTATGAAGTCCTACCATTGCTCCGGTAGTGGCGCTTACTTTCCTGTTAACATATACAACTCCTGCCTGTATGTTATTGATGAATCTTTTTATGTCATTCAGATTCTTTCCATAGAAACCAGCAGTGAGTCCGTATTCCGTATCGTTGGCCATTCTTATCGCTTCATCTATTTCCGTGAATGTTTCAATTGTTAATATTGGAGCGAACAGTTCCTTCTGCACCAGTTCGTTGTCGTGCCTGGTTTCTATTATTGTAGGTTCTACATAATAGCCCTTGAGCCCTGTCTTTACGCTGTTTCCCCCATACAGTATTTTTGCGGTATCCTTCGCCTTCTTCACTGCATTGTCGTATCTGTCGAAGGCACTCTTGCTTATCAACGGGCCAATGTAGGTTGACTTGATTAATGGATTTCCTATGGATAATTCTCTTGTCTTGCCTATCAGTTTGCTTATAAATTGTTCTTTTATCGATTCATGGATATAGACTCTTGATAATGCGCTGCACTTCTGGCCCGCATAGCCGAAGGCTGCGCTCGCGACTCCTGAAACTGCCTTGTCAATGTCAGCGTCTTTCATTATTATTGCGGGATTCTTGCCGCCCATTTCCACTACAAATACTTTCTGCTTGTTGGAATTGAAAGTTTTTGAAAGCATATTCATCCCAACGCTTCTTGAACCGGTAAACGCTATGCCTGAAACGTTTTCGCTTGATACCAATTCTTCTCCTAGAATTGAACCTGGACCTGTTATGTAATTGAAAACCCCAGGGGGAATTCCCGCATCTTTGAATAATTCGTATATCTTCAATCCAGTGAGCATCGTCATGTTTTCAGAGCACGATGGCTTGAAAACCACGGTATTGCCGGTTATCATGGCGGCTGAGCTCATGCCTATTGAAATGGAAATAGGAAAATTGAAAGGAGCTATGACTCCGAAAACACCGTAGGGCTTCAAAACAATGCTTACCTTCTCGGCATCGGATGGAGCACCCTGAAATCCAGATTCAACTTTCTTTGCGCTTGGATCAGTTGAATTTTTTCTAGCATAGCCCTTGTTTGACTCCATTTCGTTGGCATAGTATTTCATGAAGTCTATGGCTTCATCTACCTCCCCAATGGATTCGTATCTTGACTTCCCGTTTTCATAGCTGAGTATTGCGGCAATCTGGAATTTCCTCTTTGAGAGAATTGATGCTGCATTCCTGAATATGGAGACTTTCTCTATGTATTTTGTTTTGCTCCAGGGACCGAATGCCTTCTGCGCATTTGCTATTGCAGTTTGCGCGTGCTCCCTTGTGCCCTTCTGGAACGTGCCTATTATTATGTTTGAATCTATGGGCGATCTTTCCTCTATCAGTTCGTTTGAATATATCGCCTTGCCCGATATGTACATTGCGTTCTGCGCACCGAAATTCTTTTGAACCTCTTGCAATGAATTATCGAACAACTGGTCGAACATGCTTTCGTTTCCGCTTTCCAAATATTTCTTGTAGGTAGCTTCGTTCATGAATTTTTGTTTGGGCATATCAATCATTTTAAAACAAGCACAGGATATTCTTCTTTAATCTATTTATCCTTATTGGAATTATTTTCCGTTTTATTAACTAGAATATAATCCGCCGCTTGCTCCGCTTACGGAGCAATAGGCCCCGAAGAAAGGTTCAGGATAGCTGGTTGTCTGGTTCCACGAACCTATCTGGCCGTTTCCTATGGGTGCATAGTAGGCGGATTGCGAAGCAGTATAGTTTTCTGAGCCTACGCAGTATAGCGTGCTGTTCTGGGCGGCGCAGCCTGCATTTGACAAAGGCACTGGATAGCTAGTGGTTTGCGTCCATTGGCCTATGCCCTTCGAGCCTATGGGTGCAGAATAGGCAAGCGTTGCATCCGGGGAATCTGCTGCATTGCCTACGCAGTAGATGTAATTATTGTAGGTGGAGCAACCAGCGCTGAAGAAAGGCACCGGATAGCTCGTTGTGTTTTTCCACGGGCCTATGCCTGAGCTTGAGGCTGTTGCATAATAGGCAAGGCTAAGCGTTGCATTGCTATAGGTTGGAGGATTTGTGCTTGGTATGTATGCCGAGCCAACGCAATAGATTATGTTATCGTAAATGGAACAACCTGCATCGTACAAACCACTGGGATATGTAGAGGTTTGGATCCAATTGCCTATGCCTGAATTTGAAATTGGAGCATAATAGGAATAGTAAGGACTGGAGTAGCTGCCTCCTCCCACACAGTATATGTAGCCATTGTTTATTGAGCAGCTGCCATCATGGAATATTGTAGGATAATTTGTTGTGGGCGTCCAGTTGCCTATGCCCGAGCCGGAAGCAGATGCATAGAAGCTGTAGCTTTTGGTCTGATTCGTTATGACGCTTCCTGAGCCTACGCAGTATATGGTATTGTTGTAGATGGAGCAACCAGCGTCGTAGAATTTGCCAGGGTAGCTTGTCGTATTGGTCCAGTCGCCTATGCCTGAACTTGATATTGGCGCATAGTAAACATCAGTTTGAGGATATATTGCACCGTTTCCTACGCAGTATAGGTAACCGTTGCTGCTGGTTTGGTTGGTGTAATTCGCTATGGTGCTTGTTGTTGTGTTAACAGATGTAGATGTCTCAGTGCCGTTGGAAGTTATTGTGGTATTGCCGTTGAATATTATTGTAGAAGTGGAATGCTTTGTCCTATTGATTGAATTGGACGTTGTGTTTTTGCTGGACAGGTTCTTTTTTGTATAATTACCCATTTGCTTTATGAATGTAGTGACAGGATTTTTGATCAGGAAGAATGCCACTACGATTAGTATTGCAAGTATTATCAGTCCTATGATGAGTCTATTATCTGCTTCTTTCTTACCAGCTATCGAATCAACCAAATCAGTTTATCTTAATGGAGTGCCAATTAATAAAAAGATTGGCAAAGAGGGCATATTTTCGGCCTAGCAATTTTTGTATTTTTATTGTCGCATTGCAACACAAAGTTTAAATACCTTGAAAATTATAACCCAGTTATAAAGGTGCATTAATGGCTTCTTCTAATAGCAATAATCAAGAAGTTGTAGTCAAGGAAGACGAGTACAGGGAGCGATACGGCTTCAACGATTCCTTTGAATACAAATTCAAAACGCAAAAGGGGCTTTCAGAAGACATAGTAAGGGAAATATCAGCAATGAAGAACGAACCGGAATGGATGTTAGAAAAAAGATTGATAGGATACAAGCAATTTCTTGCAAAGCCAACTCCGCAGTGGGGAGGCAACCTCAATGAAATAGATTACAATGACATTTATTATTATCTAAAACCGACAGACAAGAAGGGGGGAAACAGCTGGGATTCGGTGCCAAAGGAGATAAAAGACACTTTCGACAAATTAGGAATTCCAGAAGCGGAAAGAAAGTTCTTTGCAGGTGCAGAAGCGCAGTATGATTCAGAAGTTGTATATTCTCACATAAGAGAAGATCTTGCAAAAGAGGGAGTTGTTTTCATCAGCACAGATGAAGCAGTAAAGGAATACCCAGAACTTATGAAAAAATATTTTGGGACAGTAATACCGCCAACTGATAATAAATTCGCAGCGCTTAATACAGCAGTATGGTCTGGTGGAAGTTTTATTTATGTACCAAAAGGCGTAAAGTTGAAGATGCCATTGCAGGCATATTTCAGAATAAATTCAGAAAAGGCAGGACAGTTTGAAAGGACATTAATAATAGCTGATGAAGGCGCAGAAGTTGTCTACGTCGAGGGGTGCACTGCCCCAATATACATGAGCTCATCATTACATTCTGCAGTTGTTGAGCTTGTTGCACACAAAAACGCTACAATAAAATACGTAACAATACAAAACTGGTCGAAGAATGTTTACAATCTTGTAACCCAAAGAGCATTTGCCTACGAGAACGCAAGCGTGACTTGGATTGATGGAAATATAGGCAGCAAACTGAATATGAAATATCCTTCTGTTTTCCTAAAGGAAAGAGGTGCAAAAGGTGAAATACTCTCAATTGCAATTGCAGGCCCTGATCAGGTTCAGGATTCGGGAGGCAAGATATACCATCTTGCACCAGATACAACATCGCAAATAATATCGAAGAGCGTTTCTTCTGGAAATGGAGTCTCAACTTATCGCGGATTATTGTACATAGGAAAAGATGCATCGAATGTGAAAAGCTCTGTAAGATGTGATGCTTTGCTTTTGGATGAGCAATCAAAAACTAACACTTACCCATACATGGAAGTAAATCGTGAGGATGCAACAATAACTCACGAGGCAAGCACAGGAAAAGTAGGAGAGGAGCAACTTTTCTATTTGATGTCCAGAGGAATGAATGAAGAAGAGGCACTAACAACAATAGTGTTAGGATTCATAGACCCACTTGCAAGGGCATTGCCTCTTGAATATTCGATTGAATTAAGAAGATTGATAAAATTAGACATGTCAAATTCTGTCGGTTAATACTTGAGTGATAAATTGAAAGATTACAACGCATTTGTAAAAGAAGCAATGGAAAATTATCAGAAGTTACCACAAGAGACTTCAGAAATATACAAAAGGTACTTCATCAATATACCATTTGATGTGATACCTGACAAAAATGCAACAGTAAATTTAAATATAGAAAAAGAGCTTCAAAAATTCCAGATAAAGTTTGACGTGATTGTATTAAGCGATGGATCAGCAATTGTAAATCAGAAGGAATTCGTAAAACTAATAAATAATGAAAAGTTAGACACCGAAAAAAGCATGCATAAGAGCAGCGAAGATAAATACGTTGCATTTATCAATGCTTATTCTAAAGAATCAATTTTGATAGACATACCAGATAATCAGAAAACAGGTATTAATGTTCTAGTATTTGGATCAGATAAAAGCCTAAATGAAAGGATATTCATAAAACTGGGAAAATCCTCAAAGCTGGAAGTTTTCGAATATTACGCATCAGATGCAACAAAACCATCCACGATCGGCATCATACATGAGGCACATCTTGAGGAACACGCTGAACTTGAGTTGAATTGTCTTCATAATGAGAACAAAAACACGTTAAGTTTATCATTCTTCAAAAATACTTCCAAAAGCGAATCTAATCTGATATTGAATTCTGTTTATATAGGATCGATACATACAAGAGTAAGAAATATTGTAGAGGCAAATGAGAAGAACAGCAAAGCAGAGGTCAATGAAGTAATTTTCGGGGCTTCTTCGCAAAAATTTGACATAGGAACCTATGTGGTGAATGGAGGTTCCCACACAAACGTAAGTCTTGAATCTAAGGCAGCACTCATGGACAATTCTTTCTGCATAATGAAGGGTTTCGCAAAAATCAAAAAGGGCGCATCAAAATCAAAATCCTATGTGCATGAAAGAGGCATATTACTAAGCAAAGATGCAAAGGTTTACGGACTTCCGGACATGTCAGTAGATGAAAATGACGTTAGGGCAACGCACTCTTCAGCAACAAGCCCAGTAGATGAGGAATCCGTATTTTACCTTATGTCTAAAGGAATCGATGAAGTAGGAGTAAGGAAATTGCTTATAACTGGATTCTTTGCCAACAGCATTGCAAAGATTAAAAACAGCTTGATGAAGGAATTTTCCATGTCGTTGATCAACAGCAAATTGGAGGATAAAAGTTATGGAGTGGTTCCTAACATGAATGCAAGAAATGTTTGGGTTGCTTCAACTGATGCAAAAGATAGTGACATATTCAAGGGCCATTACAAGTATAGAGGAACAGATCAGTGATATTATGCTTACAAATTACGAGAGAGTTATGAAAAAATTCATACCAGCATTTAGGTTGAAGGCAGCTAAGATGATGGTAAATGATTATGGAATAAAGCAGCAGCAGGCTGCAGCTATACTGGGAACCACACAAGCTGCAATAAGCAAATACCTCAAGGAAAGTCCTGAGAAATTCAAAGATATAAGTATAGATGAAGATCTATTGGCAAATTTCGTCGAAAAGACAACGAAAAATGAAAAAGATGGTCAAAGAATAATGTGTAGGATGTGTCAAGATAATAAGAAATTTAATTGCACGTTTATTGTAAAATAGTGAGAATATGATACTAGAATTAAAGGATTTGCACGTAGGAATCGAGGGCAAGGAAATAATAAAGGGAATAAACCTCAAAATCAAGCAGGGCGAAACCCATGTCATAATGGGACCCAACGGCTCAGGCAAAAGCACGCTTGCCAAGGCGATAATGGGCCATCCAAGAACCATTGTAACCAAAGGGGACATACTTATAGACAACGAAAGCGCACTTGGAATGACAACAGACAAGAGGGCAAAGTCTGGATTGTTCCTTCAATTCCAGAATCCTGTGGAAATAGAAGGAGTAGGATTCATAAATTTCCTTCATCTTGCAAAGCAGTCAGTTGGCAACACCGAAAGCACAAAGGATTTCATGAAAGAGATAAAAAGCAACATAAATGACTTGAAGATGGGAGAGGATTTCCTTGGAAGATCGCTCAATCAGGGATTCTCTGGTGGAGAGAAGAAGAAGGCAGAGGTTCTTCAATTGTCTGTGCTTAGGCCAAAGATTGCAATATTAGATGAACCGGACTCAGGACTTGACATAGATGCAATAAAGGTAGTTTCCAACGCGATAAACAACATTTCCGAAAAAGAGAATTTAGGACTTCTGATAATTACGCACTACAGTAGAATATTGTCTTTCATAAAGCCGCAGTTCGTGCACGTAATGGTGGATGGAGCCATTGTTGCAGAGGGAGGAAACGAGCTCATAGAAAAGCTTGAAAAGGAGGGCTACGATTCATACATAAACAAGAAATAGTGCTACTATGGCGTTTAGCGTAGATTCGATAAGAGCGGATTTTCCTATTTTGAAGATCAAGATGAACGGCAAGAAGCTTGTTTATCTTGACAGCGCCGCAACTTCTCAGAAGCCAAAGCAGGTCCTTGAGTCAATGGACTATTACTACAGGAACTACAACGCCAATATACACAGAGGAATATACAAGATAGCGGAAAGGGCAACGGAAGAGTATATAGATTCAAAAAAGAAGATTGCCAAGTTCATAAATGCCGATTCGATTGAAGAGATTATATACGTAAGAAACACGACAGAAGCAATAAACCTTGTTTCACTTGCGTGGGGCAATGCAAACGTGAAGAAAGGTGACCATATTCTGATATCGGAAATGGAGCACCACAGCAACATAGTGCCATGGATGCTCCTTGCAAAAAGAAAGGGCGCGATACTGGATTTCATAAAGCTGGACAAGACAAACTCCAGGCTTGATATGGACAGCTTCAATAAAATGCTTGAGAAAAAACCAAAAATAGTTGCAGTTACGCATGTATCCAACGTGTTGGGAACCATAAACAACATAAAAGAGATAATAAAACGCGCTCACAAAAATGGTGCATTTGTTTTAATTGATGCTGCACAGTCTGTGCCACATATGCAAGTTGATGTAAAAGAGTTAGATTGCGATTTCTTTGCTTTCTCTGCACATAAAATGCTCGGACCAACAGGGATAGGAGTTCTTTACGCTAAAAGAGAGATACTTGAAAACATGGAACCGCTCTTTGGAGGAGGCGACATGATAAGGACAGTGCAGTATGATTCCTATTCGTGGAACGATTTGCCCTGGAAGTTTGAGGCAGGAACCTCCGATGTTGCAGGAGGCATCGGATTCGGTGCAGCAATAGATTATCTTAACAAAGTAGGAATCGGCAACATAAGAAAACATGAGAAAGAGCTTACAAAATACGCCCTGGAAGAATTAGATAACGTAAAAGGAATAAAAGTTTATGGACTCAATTCAAAAAACATGGATGAAAGAGCAGGAGTAATAACATTCAGCATGGATAAAGTTCATCCGCATGATGTTGCACAGATATTTGACAGCGAAGGAATAGCAATAAGGTCAGGCCATCACTGTGCAATGCCTTTAGTTACTGAAAGGTTAATGCAACCAGCGCTGTCAAGAATCAGTTTTTATTTGTATAATGACAAATCAGAGGTAGATGCAGCAATTAAAGCATTAGGTAAAGTAAAAAGCACATTTAGGATCAAGTGATCTTTTGCCAATGGACTTGTATGCCGAAGAGATAATATCACATTACGAGCATCCGCACAACAAGGGTGAAATCAAAAACCCGAGCATAAGCGTTCATGAGCACAATCCCCTGTGCGGAGATGATCTTACAATTTATTTGGAAATAGAAAAAAATAGGATAAAGGAGGTAAAATTCAACGGGAATGGGTGCGCGATAAGCATGGCTTCAGCAAGCATGCTTACAGATGAGATAAAAGGTAAGACTCTTGATGAAATAGAGAAAATGGGATTGAAGGACATAATAGATTTGCTGGGAATAGATCCCGGGCCAGCAAGATTGAAGTGCGCCACTTTGTCATTGAAAACATTGAAGGAGGCATCGTTCATGTACCAGCACAAGAAAGTGGACAACGAAACAAAGCAGTTATAGGTCGTTTAGACTTATCTCTACTCTTTTCCTGTGAGAGCCTTTGTTCTCAAAGCCCGAGAGATTCACAATCCCTATTTCCTTTGTATTTTTGACATGGGTCCCTCCATCCATTTGTACATCAAAGTTTTCTATATCAACAACTCTTACAGTCTCAAGCTTGTTTAGTAATTCTCTTCCGGGTTCTGTCCTTACAAGATTTGGTATTTTTAGTGCCTCTTCCTTTGATAGGATTTTGACAACAACATTAAGGTTTCTATTTATGACAAGTTGCGATTCCTTTATTACCTGTTCTGCTAGTTCTCTGTTAAGCTCAGGCATATCGAAATCGAAGTGTGATTTCATGTCGCTAATCATTCCGCCAGTGAACATTGCATTGTACTTTGATTCCATGATTCCGCTTATCACATGTATCGCAGTGTGGTGTCTCATGTATGCATATCTTTTTTTCCAGTCTATTTTGCAATGAACTTCATCATTAACTTTAAAATTTGGCAATGCTTCAATAATATGAATAACATTGTCGCCATTCTTTTTTGTATTAATGACTTTATTCTCTTGCCCATTAAATGAAATAATTCCAGTATCTGGAAGTTCTCCTCCACCGCCAGGATAAAATACAGTCTTGTCAAGTTCTATTTCGATTTCTTTTTCGTTTTTGTTTGATATTGAAGTTACTTTAGCATCAGTTTCTTTAGCATAAGAGTCATTCAGGTAGATTTTTTCAACCAATTTAACACCTTGATAGTCCCAGCCAGATTCGAACTGGCGTAAACGGGTCCAAAGCCCGCTATCCTTGGCCTCTAGATGATGGGACTATGTAGATATAATTAATTCATGGATATATAAAAACTAATATTTTAACTAGTACGTCTATTTTATTTTTAATTTTAAATGGAAGCCGCGTTTTTAAGATAGATATAAATATTTCCTTAAAGATATTAATTTTAGTGATAAATCAAAAGGAAATTCAATTTAATAAGTAATTGAATTGAAGTGAAGTTTCATGATTAAAATACAAACTGCCTCTTTAAAAGATCTTCAAGAGGTATCAAGATTAATTAGGTTAGGGGTAGAGGAAGATATGTTACTTCCAAGGACTTCTAGGGAATTGCGTTCATTGATAAGGAAGGATAATGTCATTGTTGCTAGTGATGAAAACAAACTTGTCGGTGTTGTTGCACTTGACTTTTACTCAACAAGATTATCAGAACTGCGTTCTCTTTACATTATGCACGAGTACAGAAAAGCGGGAATTGGTGGTAAACTCATCGCTAGATTATTAGAAAGGGCTCAGTCTCTTGGAATAGACCAAATACTAACAGTAACGGACAAGAGAAATAAGGACTGGTTTGTAAAGCATGGATTCGATATAGAGCCGCATGGATTCAAAGTGGCATTATTCAGAACACTTTGAATTTATTTGAATAGAATATTTGAATAATTACAATGTCTGTTTTTCAAATAATGATCTTATAATTAAAGATAGGTGTCCTTCTTCCGTGAGTCTTCTTAACCCGTATCCAATCCAATCTGCTCCGAAAGGCACATAAACAGACACATTTTGACCATGTCCTGCAAGATGCTTTGCATATTTGTTTCTTATCCCGTTCAACATTGCAAATGTCACTTTCCTTTTGTATGTTTTATTCAATATTATTGCCTCTTCTATCAATCGCGAATCGTGCGTTGCTATGGTAAATTTGCTTGACTTCTTGAACAGTAGTTTCATCAGTTGTGCGTAGTTGTGGTTTGATGCCCTTTTGGAATTGAAAACTTCGTTGGTTTTTACTTTATATGCTCCTTTTACAAGTCTGATTACCCCTTTGTATTCTATTATATTCAGAATATCAGCTTCGCTCCTCTTCAAATATGATTGTATACATATTCCTGTATTTCCGTATTTAGCAGCTGTTTTGTATGCGTTGATTGTTTTGGTTACATATTCGGGCTCTTCCATATCAAGCCATACAAATACATTATTATTTTTTGAGGATCTTACAAGTTTGAGATAATTAGCAAGAAATTTCTTATAACTAATAAGCAATCCAATTTCAGTTGGTTTTATGGAGATTGCTGCATCCAGTTTTTGCCTGTTTATTTCTTTTATAAGATTAAGATAAACATCTACTGATTTGATTATATCTTTTCTTTCGGATACGTTTTCTCCCAAAAAGTTTATTATCGTTGAAATTCCTTTGGAGTTGAATGCCTTTGTTCTTTCCACTGCGTCTTCCAGATAATAACCAGCGATCCATCTTCCTGCAAGTAATTTCTCTATCGATGCATTTAGGTTCATTTGCTCATTATTCCAATTTTTGCGAAGGATTTTACCAATTGCCTATAGTTTTTGAATTGTATTGAAGTGATGCCAACTTTTTTTGCGCCGTCAGTATTCTTCTTTAGATTATCTATGAATACCGCCTCGCTGGCCTTGACATTCATCTTCTTTAAAACGAATTTGTATATTCTTGCCTCTGGTTTTCTCATTTTCAAGTAGCAGGAACTGAATATTTTATCATATGCTACACGTTCCAGGTATCCTTCCATCTTCATTATGTGCCTGCTTCTGCTGACGTTAGTAAGTATTGCGATTTTATATTTTTTTGATAATCTTGCAATAAGCTTGATTATATTTTCATTGATGGTGTTGAGCTTCACAAAGGCCTTTTCCCACTCCAGCTTTTCCTTGCTTACATTGAACTTCTTGGAAAGAATCCTTTCCATGTCAACGAGCTCTAATTTGCCTATTTCCATCTTATCCAGCAATGGTATTAGCACTTTTCTAAATTCCTTTGGATTGACGCTTACCTTTTTTGATATGTAATCTATGTAATATTTCTCGTCAAATGTGTCTATTACTCCACCCACATCGAAGATTATTAGTTTTATCATTGCAATACCATTTATAGTTGAGAGTAAACGTATAATAATGTTGATTTAATGGATTCTGTCGTTATTGCGATTGGTGGCAATGCATTGCTAGACCCTTCAGGTAAGCAGAGCCTATTTAACGAAAACAGGAATATGGAAAGGATTTCGAAAAGCATTGTAAAATTATTGAAAACCAATAGGATAATTCTAACTCACGGCAACGGCTCGCAGGTTGGGGACGAGCTTGCAAGAAATGAGCATTCCAAAAAATTCATGCCAAAGATGCCGCTTTATGTCATAAATGCAGAAACCCAGGCACAGATAGGAACATTGATTGAAACCTCGATAAGAAACAGCATGGAAGAATTAGGCATTAGAAAGGATGTTTCGGTAATATTGACGCACGTATTAGTTGATAAAAATGATCCCTGCTTCAAAAAGCCTTCGAAACCGATAGGTCCGCTCTATACCAAAAAAGAACTTCAAAATGAGCTCAAGCTCGATAAATTTGATTACATAAAAATAAAATCCAAATATAGACAGGTTGTGGCTTCTCCAAAGCCTAAAAAAATACTTGAAGAAGAATCGATAAAAATGCAATCTAAGAATAATCTGGTTATTTCCTGTGGGGGAGGAGGAATACCCATGGTAAAAAGGGGCAAAAAATTATATGGCATTAGTGCAGTAATAGACAAGGATTTGACTGCACAGCTTCTTGCAAGTTCTGTGGGAGCTGAAACGCTAGTAATACTTACAAACGAGCATTATTTGTATAAAGATTATAAAAAAAGGAAAGGACTCATAAAAGAGATTTCAATAAAAAAATTGAAACCGCTATTGAATACGCTGGAGGAAGGGACCATACGCCCAAAGGTAGAGGCATGCATAAAGTTCATTGAAAATGGAGGAAAGCGAGCTTACATAGGGAATCTGTTTGAACTTGAACTAATGCTCAATGAAAAATCAGGAACGTTGATAAAGAAATGATCATTTGATTGCATTTGCGATCTTGTCTTTAATTTTTTCGATTTCTTCCTTGCTGCTGTATTTGTACCTTGGCCAGAAGAATCCTTTAAGTCCATCCTTGAATTTTCTTGGAACTATGTGTATGTGAAGGTGAGGCACGCTTTGGCTAACCTTGTTGTTAACAGCTATGAATGTGCCATCGGCACCTAAACTGCTCTCAACCGCTTTGCTTAGCAATTTGACATTATTGAAAAGCACATCAATTGTTTTGCCAGGAATCTGATCTATTTCAGAATAATGCATTTTCGGAACTAGCAAGACATGCCCGGGAAAAAGCGGTTTCATATCTAAAAAGGCTATTGACTGAGAATCCTCAAAAACTACATATCTTTCGATTTCGTTATTCACTACATTGCAAAATATGCATGTCTCGGGTTTTTTAAATAGGTGAGACTGCTTCTTTGGGTCCTCTTTCATTGCATACGCCCTTATTTGCTTATTACTGGTCCTGGCAATGATTCAACATAGGATTGGCTTGAGCTGTTGCTTATGGAGCTTGCGTTGAGATTCATGGCGAATGCGCCATTATTGCCATTCATGTATGCTGAAAAGCTCAAAGGCATGTAGTAGGTATCAGAATAGCACATTTCGAATGCGCCTTTCCCAATGATTGAGCTGTTGCTGCCCAACTCGGTAAGGTTTCCTGACACGAATGTGCAGGGAATTCCGTTATACTTGCTTTGGTAGCTCTTCTGGTAAGCAACATTTATTCCGAAGTTTGCCAATTCATTCAAATTAAAATAGGCAAGCTGGTTGAAATTAATTCCTATCAGATTATCGGAGTTTATGCAGGAGATGCTCCTGCTTCCAAGAATCAGGTTGCTGTATTTTCCGTTGGATGCTGCACTTGCATTAAAATTGGTGCAGATGAATGTACCATTTGTTTGATTGAGGAAAAATATTTCTCCTGTTCCTATTACAGGAAGACTTGTCGCCTTGATGTAAAGCTTTAGGTTGCTGTGGTATTTGGATTCATTCATGTATATGGGAGAATCTACTGATGCAATCGATGAAGTGAATCCTGAAGGCCTTACCTGAATGCTCCCGTTATATAGAATGGTAAATTGACTGATATTGGAAAGGCTTGATTGTGATAGTTGCTTTAGCTGCAAAGTTGACTGGCTGGAAGGCTCTGAAAGAACATTAGGGAATGCTGCAGGGATTGAACTACTTACATTTGGAAAACTCGGCAGTTGCGGTGCATAGGTTTGTGTGCTGTGATTAATATCAGCTACGAAGAATATTGCTGCTGCTATAATTATTACTATTAAAATTGCAAGAAAAGCCCCAGGTATTGATCCTTTCTTGTTTCTTTTGATACTAAAAGAATCTTTTTTAGTATTCATGAGTTTATTACTATGCTAAACTATAAGAAGTTATTTAACGATAATATGAAATGATACGATGCCAGTGGAGAATATACCTGGGAGGAGAATAAGAGGCCGATATTTATTAGCTTTAGTTCTAATTATTTTATTCACAATTGCACTTTTTGTTGCTGACACTGTTGCTTATATTTTAATAAAGAGATTTGCTCCTTCTTATGTTTCTTACATACCTTACATAGTAGAGGCTACGCGCATTTTATTAGGAATTTTGGGCGCTTATATAGTATACAAAATACTGTTGTCTGTAGTGGAACTAAGAGGAAAACAAAAACATGATTTTGCAAATACTGAAGTGATAAAACTCTTTTTACGCGTATTATTCTGGTTTGCAGTAATAGCTATTGTCCTTACCGGTTTTGGCATAAGTCTTTCTGAAGCGCTTGCAGGAGGTGCTATTGGAGGCATAATAATCGGACTGGCAGTTCAGACAGTATTCACTAGCATAATATCAGGATTCCTTATTTCGTCTGGAAAAACACTGCTTCCAGGAGATATTGTTATTCTTCATTCTCTTTCGTGGGGAGATCTTCTGTGCAAAGTAGTAAAGGTCAATATATTATTAACAGAGGTAATTACACACGACAATAACAGAGTTAAAGTTCCGAATACCTTGCTGGCAACATCTACAGTATTTACCCATTTGAAAAACAGTATGGATTATTCATATCCGTTTCAAGTAATTGTGAATGCAGATGTATCTGCAACAATTCTTGAAAAAAAGGCTAATGAAATTTTGAAGAGTAAATTCTATAAACTTAAATTGAAAATTCCAAGAATATATTTATATCAAAAAACAGGAACTACTAATGTGTTCAATGCGGTTTTGAGTTTCAATAGTTTCGATGATTTAAACGGTTTGATAAACCTTGTAAATACCGCTTTTGATGATGCATATTGGAGCATCAAAAAAACATAAAAGAGATACATTATTTTCTAGGTTCTATTGGATTTATATTTTGTTTCCTAAGTATTTTTAGAGTATTTTCAGTTCTAATTGAAATTACTCTAAATGATTCAGTATCTTGATTAAGTTTAATTATTATTGCCTTGCATATTTCTTTTACAGAAAGTAATCCTTCCTTTTGTTCATCGAATGCTGCACATGTAGCCGTAGATATTAGTATTCCTCGAAGATGAAAATTAACAAAAATATTTTTGGGTGAATTCATTTTTCTTTTTACTTCTTCAATTGTTTGTCTTCGTATAGCGTAATTTTTGTTTTTTAATCCTTCGATAAAAACATCGACCGCTTCAACTACAGGCTGTTCAATTTTATCTGGATTTGTTGCACTATCTAGACGATCTTTACTGAAACAGTTTTTAGCTAAACTTAAAACTCTGCTGGCTTGTTTCAATCTGTCTGTAAAGTCCTTCTCGTAAACAATTCTTAAAGATTTTTGCAAATTATCACTATAGGTGATGGTTTTAGGAAATATATATAGATTCGGGATTACCGATTTATGAATGGTCTTTTCAGATAGGTATTTATATTTCTATAAATAGAGTTATTTTGTGATGAAATGGTTACAAAAAGTTTCCCTATGTTTGATAATCCTTTAAAATATGTAGAACGCCAAATAACTGCAAAGGAACAGTTAGTTGTAGGTAAAATGTATGATATAAAACATAAGGAATCTCCAGAGATCAGTGCTGGTAGATTCAGAATTTTGTCTTTGAATGAAAGAAGGCTTAACTTAATTAGTGTAGAACTTATAACTCCAACGACAGCTACCGAAACTGAAATATATCTTCCAGATTTTGGAATTGCGGCTTTTCCTGATGGTAAATGGAGAAGAGGCACTTGGCTAGAACCAGTCGAATGAAATTTGGGGTCACTGGGATTTGAACCCAGATTTGCAGGTTACTTCATATTCTATTTCTTAATTCCAGATCCTCATCATCGCAAGTTTGCTCAACAAAATATAAACATCTGGAGCCTGCCGCGCTGCCAAGTTACGCTATAACCCCTTGAATATTTATTTATAAAACAAGATTATTATATATAAGTCTTATCCAGCACCAACAAGTACTCCGATAATTCCACCCAATATTGCTATGATTCCAAGTATTAGTATTATTGTTGTCATTGTGTTTGTCTTTGCAAACTTTATCAACCCGCTTATCAGTACAAGACTTACCAACGTTGATACAATTATTGCGACTATAAGACCCGGCAACGTAAGTACGCTGAATACATAGCTTACCTGGACATGCGAGAATATTATTGTCACTAGTGATGCACCTATTGAAGCTGGCAGCAACGCAAAGAACGACAATCTGAATGCCTCTTCTGGCTTTGTGTTAAGAAACAGCATAGTAGATGTCGTTGCACCTGATCTGCTTATTCCAGGAAGCGCAGACAAACCCTGGGCTATTCCAACAAATACAAAATCCAATAATGTGAGATTGTGTATATCTTTCTTTACAGAATGCAAAGATTTTGAGAATTTTATTACTATCCAATCAATGATAAGAAGAATTCCAAGCACTATCATTGGAATTCCTATAACTGCACCAGTTATGTTTGATACATATTTGTAAATAGGAACAGCTATTATTCCAGTTACTATTGTAACTACTACCAAGTATTTGAGTAACAGTTTGCCTTCATTATCGCTCTTGCCAAATATTGCAAGTATTGCCTTCTTGACTTCTTTCCTGAAGTAGATCAGTGCCGCTATGAACGTGCCTCCTTCTAAGAATAATCCTAACGCATATGCCTGCGAGAAAGTAAGATGCAAAAGAAACGATGATACAAGAAGTATCTGTGTCTTGCTGCTTATGGGGAGCCATTCGCTTATCCCCTGCACTATGCCCAATATTAATCCTACGAATAGCTTGTACAGGTAAGCACTGGAAAGCATAAGTTCACTTCATAGATATATGCAACAATATTTATAAAGATAGTTGCGAATACTATATAACTGTTGGGTGTTTCTATAAAGAAAGAATATATGATTTATATCGCAGTGGCTGTAATCGTTGTTGTGGGTGTTGTTGCCTATCTGCTTCTCACAAGCAGTTCAGGCTCATCGCTCATTGGGAGTCCTGTTAGCGCATCGACAATCCTGCAATTGCAAAACATTGCAAACAACAACACTCTTGCAAATCAGGTAGGCTCAGGAATAGCCATATCAGCTTCTTCCAATCTTCCGGGACCGATCAATGCACCTACATTCACAATTAACGGAAAACCAGAGATTCTTTACGTAGGTGGAGATTTCTGCCCCTACTGCGCAATTACAAGATGGGGTTTGGTATTAGCATTGATGAGGTTCGGCAGCTTTACAAATTTGACGTACATGGAATCCAGCCCTACTGACGTCTATGCAGATACACCTACGTTCTCTTTCGTAAATTCCAGCTATAATAGCAACTTGGTACATTTCAACGGATTCGAAATAACAAACAGAGAAGAGCAACCGATAAACAACAGCAATTACACTCCTTTGATGCAGAGCATATACGGAAAGTACGCCCAGGGGATTCCCTTCATAGATTTTGCAAATACAAGCATACAGGATGGCGCAGTGGTAAGCCCCCAGATAATAAACGGGCAGAACTGGAATCAGATAATATCGCAGCTCAATAACCCTGGCAGCAATGACGCCCAGGCAATAATAGCCAATGCGAACATATTCACCGCTTACATATGCAGAAGCAATTCAACGCTCAATTCAACGGCAAGCGCTTGCAAGCAAAATTACGTAAAATCAATACTGGCGCAGGAGCAGGTTTAACAATCGTGTAGTGAATTAGCCATTTCAAGAGCAAGCGTTCTGTTGGAATTTATTATGTTTGTAGTTTCTTGAGGATCTTTTGACACTTCGTAGAGTTCGTCCTTTCTTCTTCCGAAGTAATGCATGAGCTTCATGTCACCTTTGTAAATTGCAGTTACCTTCATGTTCAATTTTCTTTTTGCCTTTAGTATCGCGGCCGCGCTTTTTGCCCTTGGCGCAAGCATGCTGAGAAGTTTCTCGTCCCAGCCCTCGCTTATTCCAGTATGTTCTGATATCACATACCTGTCTTTTCTTATATTGCCGTCAAGGTACTTGTATTTCCCTTCGGCAAGATCCAGTATTGAATCGTGCAGCGCCGAAGTCGAAACAGGAGTATCAACGGTATCTTTCATTTTCACTAATTTTCCGTTTTCATAGTTTGCTGCAAGAAGCGGAACCCTTGAGATTTGCTCATAGGGCGGAAGCGAATGATAGAGAAGCCCGTGCTCTCCGAATAATTGGCCGTGATCTGAAGTAAATAGTATTGTTGAGTTTTCCAATAATCCTTTTTGCTTTAGTATTTCAATTGTTGAGTTTATAGATTTGTCAAGGTATTTCAGTCTTCTGAGATAGCCTTTGTGCAATTTGTGCATGTTGTAGTCGCTCATTTCCTCAACACCCCCAAGGTAAAGCCATTTGTCCTGTGGTATTCCCATGTCGTTCAAAGGATAATTCTCGTGTGCTTCCATGTAGTTTATGAAAATGAACTGTGGCCTATAATTGTAATCGTAGGTCAGATATGCGTTAAGCAGCTTGTTCGTATCTATTGCACCCCTGTCAAGCTTGTTTGTTCCATCGGCCTTTGCAACACCCTGGTTCATCCTGCGCCTTGCGCTGACATACAGTTTGTCAAGCGTGCTTTTCGGGAGGAATCTTGTGAGAAGATAAGCAGTATAGATCATTTTGATCCTTGCGGATGCGCCGCCTTCCAGTATGAAGGATAATTTTCTTGCAAGGGACTTGTTGTATTTTACATTGGAATTAAGCCATACGTCATGGATCTTGTCGAAGCCTAATCCCAGATTGGTAAAGCTGGTTAGAAAGGGATTATTGGAAAGAAGAACAGATTGATAGCCATAATTTGAGAGCTTTCTCGATAGAGTATTCTCATTCTCGCTCAGGAATTTTGTTTTTACCATCCATGGGTCTATTTTGTTTGTCCCGTTCTTCAGGAAGTCCCTTGATACTTGCTTTATGTCGGATACTTTCCTGTTGGTGAACAATGACGCATGGGTAGGAACCGTCCAGGATCCTGATGACACTGCATGAGTATAGTTGCTTGCGTTGCGCGCTATCCTGTTTAGCGTTGAAAGCTGCGGATTTCTATATACGTCCTCAGCCCTCACGGTATCCATCATTAGCACAATTACGTCCTTCCTGTCTTTGGTCATCTTTACACGTATAATATCTATCTCGTACAGAGTATTTAAAGATTTATGCAATATTTTGGTTTTTGAGGCAGTTTGCATTTATCTGAAATTCAGAAAATAATTAAAACTTTTATCAAGCAAATTATAACAGTTTATATAGATGGATTGCAATATAATCAATTCTGAGATGGTCTTTTGGATATTTGCGTTCTGAATCCTTTCTTTTACCCGTACAAGGGAGGAACTGAAAAGGTAATAATGGAAGTGTATAAGCGACTTGTAAAAAACAACAATGTAACAATTATAACTTCAGCGCCACTAAGGAAAAACAGGCCCTCTGTTGAATACATAGAAGGAATAAAGATAGTGAGGCTCAGGAACATACAAACGCACATACCGATATTTCCCATGCCGTTCGTATTCTTCCAGGGATTGAAAAAAGCGCTTGTCAAGGAGAAAAGCGACATTTACCACATAAACAACAGGTACCAGTATTTCAAGGACACTGTAAATACAGTAAAGGACATGAACAAGAAGCTTGCATTGACAATACACAATGCCTTGCCTACGAATATAGATCCTTTGACAGACAGATTGGGATATATTTACGATTACAGGATATGGGGCATCAAACTGATGCACGACATGGATCTTATAACGGGAGTTTCCACAAGCACCATAAAGACAACTGTTCCGAGGCGCGACCTCAAGAAGACGCACCTTGTTTTCAACGGAGTGGATTACAATAACTACAGGAAAATAGGAAGAAGCAACAAGGAGGTATCGAAAGTAAGAAACAGGCTTGGCTTTGATGGAATTACCATACTTACCAACGGAAGGCTGGCGAAGCAGAAAGGGCAGATATACCTTATGGAAGCGGTTTCCGAGCTTGTAAATAATGATAAGGAGAATCTGAATCTTCTTGTAATAGGAAACGGACCGTTAAAAAGAAGATTATATACAGCAGCAAAAAGATTGGACATAAAGGACAGGTTCAAGATCATGTACAATTTAGACGATAAGGAATTGCCCTTCTATTATAATGCCTGCGATATTTTCTCATTACCTTCGCTGTACGAGCCTGCAGGATTAGCAGTTCTTGAGGCGCTGGCCTGCGAGATGCCATCGATAGTATCAAAGGTTGGAGGCGTCCCTGAAATGGTGGGCAGTTCCGGATTCTATGTAAAGCCGAAAGATTATAATGACATAAAGGAAAAAATAAGATATGTAATGGACAACAGGAAAATCGCTCTGAAAGTCGCAAAGAGCGGCAGAGAGCGAATGATAAAATGCCACAACTGGGACTTGATAGCAAAGCAGTACGAGAGGTTATTCTCTAAAACGATAAGATACTGATTCCATGGCTTCGAGAGATTCATCCCATCCTAAAAAAATGGTAAGCAGAAAGGAATACCGAAAGCTTGTGGACAGATTCGGATTGTTCATAGTTCTTGGTCTTGTGGGCAGTTTTGCGGTATTTGTTGCCATAGCGCTTTTCGGAGGATTTTCAAATGTCATAAGCACCATCGGCAACGCGAACAAGTGGTATTACCTTCTTGCATTTGCATGCGTGTTTGCAAGCTACATTGCGCGTTTCTTCAAATGGGATTACCTTACAAGAAAACTGAATCTTAAAATCCCAAAAAGAAAGAATTTCCTTGTTTACCTATCGACAAACGCAATGAGCATAACACCAGGTAACATAGGAAGCGTTGTTGCCGCATATACCATAAAGAAATTAACGAACAACAAGTTCGCGAAGATAATTCCCATCGTTACAATGAATCTTTTCACTGATTTTGTGGGTTTTGCGATATTCGCATTTCTGATTTCGTTATATATAGGAAAATATGTCATTTATGTAATAATTCTCGACCTTGTATTGGTAATACCTTTCATATTCATACTAACTCCTTGGATCTACAATCTGATAAAGCAAAAGAAGAAGAAAGGATACATAACAAAAAAGGTTTTGAAGTATGGAGGTACCTATTACCTTTCACAGAGCACGCTTAACAAGCCGAGAACCTATCTGTTCTCGCTCATGTATACAATGCCTGCTGATTTCCTCAATTCCTTTGCGCTTTACTTCTCGCTCCTTGCTGTTGGATTGAATCCCAGAGTAATTGTATCAACTTTCATATTCTCTGTGGCGCAAATTTTCGGCATGATTTCAACGCTTCCAGGAGGAGTAGGAGTTGCTGATGCAACGCTGGTAACTTTGCTGAAAAGCGAATTCATGCTTTCCAGCGCGTTAAGCTCTGCGGTTACTATAATGACAAGAATAGCATACCTTTGGTTTGGTGTCGCCATAGGCCTTATCGCATTGCTCTGGACACTTAGGTATTGGAAGAATTCAAAATAGCCTTAATAGCATTTTTACAGAACAATATTCCACACACTCTGACAAAAGTCCATATACTTTTTGGGCTCTTACATCATTCATTCTTACCATATGTTCACGCGAAGGTAAAAAAACCTCGTCAGGATAACCGCATTCCATATTATAGGTCCTGATCAACCTGATTGCTTCACTTGAGGATACTCTATAATCGCTTCCTTTTCTTATGGCGTCCATTAAAATTGCTCTTTCCTTGTTCATTTTATCATCAAGGACTCTTTGCTCTAATAGATATATATAAATTTGCAATTAGGAGTTATTGCAAATTAGGACAAAATAAGAAAAAGAATTAATCTTCTGATTCTTCCGCTTCATCTTCAGAGGCTTCGAACTCGCTGTCCGAGCTTCCTCCTCCTGCGCCTTTCTCAACAACAGTTATCTTGCCGAACTTTCCTGATGCCAATTGAGGAGTTCCTCTGAATTCATTCACATAGCCGTTTGCGACTTCTATCGTGTCTCCAACATCAACAGTATTGATATCGTTTCCCCACAATGACATTGCTATGGAGCCTGTGTCATCCGAAAGGGTTATGTTTGCTACGCTTAATCTCTTTCCGTACTTTGTTACAACTTCTCTTGGTGCATCCTTTTGTGTTACCTTTGCCTGTATGGTAACGTTGCTGGCACCGACTTTTAGATCACTTATTTTCATTTTCTCGCCTTAGTATACTTAATATAATTAGATTATATTTATAGGTAGTTTATGTTTACAAAGTTATTTAAGCGTATTAGTCACTCGTGGCTCTTTTTAATGCTTCAATCAATTTATCAAAATTTTCAGTAGGGTAAGAAGATCTTGATAATCCTGATAATACTATCTTGGCTGCATTAACTTCAAAAGTTGTTACTCTAAGCAATAACTTGAATTTTTCTAGATCATATCTTTTTATATTAAGGCTTAGAGTTTGCTCATCGTCTACTTGCGTTTGAGTTTTATTATTAGTTAGTGTTGTTGCCATTTTACTTCCTTTTTAATTGAACAAGTCGCTTGAATTCAGCAAGCAAATCATCTAAATACACCGTTCTTGCATCTGAAATCATTTTTATAGCCTTCAGTTGCTGGTATGCGTTCCTATGCAAAGCTAGGAGTTCTTCCTTTGAACGAATTTTAGTTCCTGCAGTAATTTCTGCTCCACTCATTGTACCACATTATTTTGATATCCGTTCAGATATATATAAGTTGGCTTGGCTAAACTTGTAATATGCCAGAAGAGCAAGCGCCTAGCATGCATCCCTCGTTTATGGGCGTAATAAGGCAGAAGGAGCGGCTCAAGGAGAAGCTAGCCAACATAAAGCACAAGATAGGCGTTTACAGTGCCAAGGGAGGAGTAGGCAAGACAACAGTAGCTGTGAACCTTGCCTATGCACTAAGCAAAAAAGGATTCAAAGTAGGCATTCTTGATGCTGATATAGATACTCCTAATGTTTCGCTGTTTCTTGGAATTACTGAAAAGATAGACACTTCAAGCTTTCCGCTCAAGCCATTGGTAAAGGATAATGTAAAAGTAGCATCAACTGCACTTGTTGTTGATGACATAAAAAGGCCGATAATATGGAGAGGACCCATAATAGTTAAGATGCTTGGAGACTTCTTTGAAAATACAGACTGGGGAGAGCTTGATTACTTGATAATAGATCTTCCTCCAGGAACTTCAGATTCCCCTTTAACAATAATGCAGGTGCTTGAGCTTGATGGTTTCATTATAGTTACTACCCCTCAAAAAATAGCAGCAATTAATTCAATACGATCCGGCCTTATGGCTAAACGACTTAATGTGCCAATCATAGGCATTATAGAAAACATGTCAAACGAAGAGATAAGTGAATACACAAAAGATGTCATGAAAAATTTAGATACGAATTTGCTCGGCTGCATTGCATTCAACAAAAAATTCAATGATTATAGTGATAGTGGAAAAATACCTGTTATTGAAGATTCAGAGATATCAAAACTTTTTGAAAAAATTATAGAAAATATGATTAGTTAGTTATAAATATCTGAATAAACTGAGTTTCTATTTAAGTGATATTATGGGAACAACGATTGTTGATTTATCTAAACACAGTACATATATTTTATTAGGATTGCATGTAGCCCGCGGAACTGAGCTTTTAACGGCAAATGATCGTTATTCTGCTGCAATTGAGTTTTGGTATGCTGCTAGAAATGCAAGAGAATTAGAATTTATGCCATCTATGATTGCGAACGCAAATAATGCGCGTAAGTTATTCTATGAGGTAGATGAAATTTCTCTCCAAAAAACAAACGAAAACAAATTCGATGCAGAAAGAATCAGCTTAAGTCAAAGTAAGTTACAAGCAAGAATAGTAGAGAGTGAATTTAAATTAAAACCACCTCTACCATACCCAAGAGGATGGAATATTTCTTTTGGGCCTAAACTAAGAAAAAATGAGTTTTATAGGCGTAAATAGATGGCAACTGCAACTATTGAAAGAGTAAATCTCACGGGAATTGATAGGTATGGATCGTACATGAGAGAGGCCGAGCGTTTATCTAGTAGGGGCTATTCCTATATAGCTGCAACGCAAAACAGATATGCAGCAAAAGAGGCCAAAACGATAGAGGAAAGAGACATTGCATCAGGGCTTGCCTGCCTAAGATTTATTGACACTGAACGTGATTTGGCGCTAAGTCTTATTCCAGCACCGCAAATGCCGCATGTCCCTGTACATAAAGCGCAACAGGAAGCGATATTAACATGCGATGAGTTTTTTGGACCGGATGATGTACGCACTCTTCTTGTTAAAAAAGTCATAGATCATTCGAGACTTGATGATTCGTGTTCTGCGAGAGTAAGAAACGAATCAACAAAGGCGATTTTTTATATTATTGATGGTGGGAAAAACCTGGTGGAAGGGGATTTTTACGGCGCGGCAGAATCTCACTACAATACCGCAGTAATCTTGAGAAGATTGAATGAAAATGATTTTGCAAAGGCATTTGCAAAATTAATATACAGCGAATATATGTCAGTTAATCCAATTACAATGGGAAAAATACTTGAAAAGGGAAAGGGCATTGTCCACCCATATGCAAGCTATAGGAAAGCAGCTCAAACAGCAAAGGAATTTCTTGATCCTGCAGCGGTGCAGGTTGCCGGGCTTAGCACTTTTTGGGCATTGATTTCACACATTGATTCATTCACAGATGGTATGATTGAGCATAGGGCTAAATTCTATAAGACTTGCGATGTTGAAAGCAAGTTGAATGAGGCGCAGGAAATAATTAATCAATATATACCAGACCAGGATCGTCAGGGCAAATTAACTGAGGAGCTTAGGGTATTAGCTTCCGGTTATTGGAATAAACTTAGGAACGCAGATGTTACAAATCAGGATAGCGATAATCGGATAGATTTGATTTTAAAAGTCAAAAGACAGTAAAAATAATAGTTGTTAAATTAATTTAGTATTTTTATTTCAATAAATTGATTGTTGGTTTTACAATGACGGAAATAACAAAATTCAAAAAGCATGTTTCAGAAAACCAGCTTTTGAGGAAACAAGAACCAACAGAAAATCTCGGATTTCTTAAAAGAACGCTTTTGGTTGGCAGTGTTGTTCTTATCTCAAGCTTTGCCTCCTTCTCCCAAGTTCCAACCGATGTCAAACCACCAGAAGCTTTAAAGAATAGGATAAAACTTGAAGAACAAGACAAACACAGGAAATCTAATGGAAAATATGCGCTTATTGTTATTGGAGAGCTTGAAGAGCGTTTCATAATCAGTGCAACCATAGCATATGATACATTGGTGGAAAATGGCTTTAATCCAAAGAACATTTATGTCCTGTCCGATTATGGCGATAAAAGATCATCCTATCCTGTGGACGGTTCCGCAAATAAAGAAACCATGAAATTAGTATTGGACCATTTATCAAAGACCATGAATAAAAAGAGCCGTTTTGTCCTCTATATGCACGATCATGGAGAATTGAAACCATTTAAAGTTGATGGCAGTGATGATAGATATGAAAATCTGCCTGCCTTTAGATTAGGGTATAAATTTATTGGCGTTTCTGAATTACAGACAATGGTTTCAAACATTGAAGCCAAAAGGGAAATTTTTGTATTTGATTTCTGTCTTGATGGAAGTTTTGCCGAGGCTTTGGGGAAGGGAAACGTGGTAGCACTAAGTTCAGATCCAGATAACAAGCTTAGTCATTCAGATTTTTTGCACTCGTTCAGCGGATATTTCTTTGATGCATTTAGAAAGGGTTACAGACCTAACAAAAAAAGAATTTCAGTGGAAGATGCCTATAATTTTTCGAAAAGCCACGATGGTCACAATAGGCCTAGAATATTTGGTGATATTGACCCAAACAAAGTAACATTAAAATAGGGCTTAAACCCCCTAGGGAATTACCTAGACGTTAATAAGGGTAATCTATAAATATCTAATCATCTAATTATTAACTGTTAAATTGGCATATGCTTTGATGCATATACTGATTGCATATTAGTTCTAATTATTTAATTTAGACTTACGCTCAATTAGGTGAAAACATGGCAGAAAATAATCTAGGTGGACAACAAGTATATTTGCTTCCAGAAGGAGCTTCAAGAATTCTTGGCAGAGACGCACAGCGAACAAACATCGCTGTTGCAGTGGCAGTTGCCGGAGCGGTAAAGACAACCCTCGGCCCGAAGGGAATGGACAAGATGATGGTAAGCGACCTCGGAGACGTTGTAATAACCAATGACGGAGCAACAATCCTCGAAGAGATGAATGTTGAGCACCCAGTAGCAAAGATAATGGTTAACATAGCAAAAACACAGGACAAGGAAGTAGGTGACGGAACAACAAGCGTAGTAATACTAGCTGGTGAATTGCTTAAAGGAGCTGGTGAGCTTCTCGAACAGGGAATACATCCAACTACGATAATAAGAGGCTACAAGATGGCAGCTGACAGGGCAAATAATATACTAGGCAACTATGCGAAGAATGTTGACATAAATGATGACAAGACGCTTGAAAAGATAGCAATGGTCTCAATGGGATCGAAGAATGTTGGAGACGAAACAACAAAGCTTATGCTCGGAAGAATGGTCATAAAGGCAGTTAGGCAGGTAATGGAAAAGGATGCAAGCGGCAAGATCATAGTTGACCATGACTTCATAAAAGTCGAGAAGAAGGCAGGAGGCAGCGTTGCAGACACCCAATTCATAAATGGAGTGTTGATAGACAAGGAAATATCGCATCCTGGAATGCCAAAATCCGTAAAGGAGGCAAAGATAGCACTTCTTGACGTTGCACTTGAAATAGAAAAAACAGAAACAGATGCAAGAATAGAGATAACAAGTCCTGATCAAATGCAGGCATTTCTTCAGCAGGAAGAGCGCACACTCAAGGAAATGGCCGAGAAAATCAAGAAGAGCGGCGCAAATGTCATATTCACACAAAAGGGAATAGACGACGTTGCACAGCACTTCCTTGCAAAGGCAGGAATAATAGCAGTTAGAAGGGTCAAAAAGAGCGACATTGAAAAATTAGGAAGAGCAACAAAGGCAAAGATAGTCACAAGCCTTGATGACCTTGACGGCAAGGATCTTGGATGGGCAGGATTAGTCGAAGAGCGCAAGATAGGCGGAGAGCAGATGGTCTTTGTTGAAAAGTGCAAAGATCCAAAGAGCGTAACCATATTCGTTAGAGGAGGAACAGAGCACGTTGTTGATGAAGCAGAAAGATCAATAACAGACGTAATAGGTGCGATCTCGAGCGTTATAATGGACGGCAAGTACGTAATCGGAGGAGGCAGCATTGAAATAGATCTTGCCAACGGGCTCAGGAACTATTCAAGCGATGTAGGAGGCAGAGAACAGTTGGCAATCCAGAAGTTCGCAGATGCGTTGGAATCGATTCCAAAGACATTGTCGGAAAGTGCAGGAATGGATGCAATAGACACTCTAGTGCAATTAAGAAGCAAGCACAAGGCAAAGGAAGGCAACGTCTATGGAGTGGATATCTTCAAGAACAGCGTTGGCGACATGAGCAAATTAGGAATCTATGAACCAATGAAGATAAAGAAGCAAGCGATAAACAGCGCCAGCGAAGCTGCCGAAATAATACTAAGAATAGATGACATGATAAGCTCAAGAGGCAAGTCCAGAGGAGGCCCAGGCGGCCCTCCTGGAATGGGCGGCATGGGAGAAATGGATTGAAGGAATTAGATGAACAGAGTAGTATTCGTATGCGGTTCGCCGGGTGCAGGTAAGAGCAGCATAGTCAATGGAGTTGCAAAGAACAAGCATTACAAGATAGTAAACGTAGGCACCCAAATCATGAAAATCGCATTGAAGAAGAAATATGTCAAAGACAGGGATGAATTAAGATTCCTCAGCGCAAAAAAAGTGAATGAATTGCAAGTAGAAGCCTTCAAGGAAATAACGAAAATGGATGGCAACATAATACTGGATACCCATGCAACCATAGAGCAAAACGGAAGGTATTTGCCCGGCTTTGCGATGAGCCATCAGCAGCATTTGAAGAATCTTGTCGGATTCGTGTACATTGATGCATTGACCCAGGACATATCAAGAAGAAGGAAGGGTGACAAGACGCGAAGAAGGGAAAACGAGAGAGTTGAACTTATAGACGTGCAGAGGGAAATAAACATCTCCATAATCGCTGCATGCTCGACCTACTATGACATTCCTTTGTACGTGGTATTCAACGAGCAGGGAGAATTGGACCTAAGCGTAAAGGAATTCAGTGTTCATTTGAAGGAATTATTTGGTGTTTGAAATGGGATTCTTTCCAGCATTGCCGCATAATGTCGAGATAATAATAATTACCATAGCGATAGTCTATACTATTGTATCGATAGTCATACAGAGAAAGTTATCTAACCCGAAAAGAATGAGGGAAATACAGGCAAAGATACAATCGGTGCAAAAGGAGATGAACGCCATGATCAAGGAAAAGGCATCTCAGGAGCAGATGATGGCAAAGCAGAAAGAGGTAATGCCATTGATGGGTGAGAGCATGAAATACAGCATGAAGCCCATGATCGTAATATTGCCCATGCTTATAATCACCTATTATCTGATAATACCTGCATTGCCTTTTGGAGCGAGCAACGTCTCTGGCATAAAGACCACATTCTTTTATACTGTGCTTATACTGGGACTTATTTCAGCTGGATTCGTAATGCTTTACGACAGGAAGAAGGCAAAGGAGGAGGCAAAACTATTACAAGATAGTGACGCTTCCGCAAAAGGAACTCAACCAAATAATCAATAAACCTTGCGCTACTAATATACTCTTAATATGTGATATTCATGCCAAAACCAATGCATAGATCAAGAAGCTTCAAGAGATCGGACAAGATTACAAAGACGGGAAGGCACGTCATACATTTCAGGAGGGCGAAGTCATCATTGCCGCATTGCTCAATTTGCAAGCTGGAGCTCAACGGCATAGGCACAACAGGAGGCAAGTCCAGGAAAACGAACAGCAGATTGTTCGGCGGAGTATTATGCGCAAACTGCACTGCAGATGTGGTAAAGCTAGGGAGCAGAGTAGAGCAGGGAGAAATGAAGCTTGACGACATAGGAATAAAGCAAAGGACCTATGTGCTTCAATTAGTTGCACACTAAGTGTGTTTATGCTGCGCATATGTATAAGTGGATTTACAGATACAGGCAAAACCAGTATAGGAAATGCGATTTCGAAAGACCTGAACATAATGCACATAACGAAATACGGCTCAGCTGCATATAAGGATTTTAAGAAGACAGAAACGCAAGGCAATGAGGTTTACAATATACTCCAAACAGCAAACAAGGAATACGCGGATTCGTTTGACAATGAAGTGAAAACGCTTGCAAAGAACAACAATTGCGTCGTTACAACATGGATAGGCCCATGGATCGTTGAAGAACCGACAATAAGAGTGTGGCTCTATGCACCATTCGATGAGCGCGCAAGAAGATGCAGCGTTGAAAGAAAACTCAGCATTGAAGATGCAAAGGATTATGTAACAAAGAAAGATGCAATAAATTCGAAAGCGTTTATGGATTTATACGGAATAGATGTGAATAAACGCGAAAACTTCGACATTGAGATAAATACAGGAAAATCAAAATTAGAAGAGACAGTTTCATTAATATCGATGCTTGCAATGGGAAAAGAAAAATTAATATTTAGGTGAATTATATGTTGCTTGAACCAGGAAGAGTTTGCATAAAGAAATATGGAAGAGACGCAGGAAGCAGAGCGGTTGTGACAAAAGTGCTCAGCGATGGATTCGTTAATATCGTTACTTCAGTAAGGCAAAAGGAGAGAAGATGCAATACAAGGCATCTGGAATTCCTGAACGAGAAAGTGGATGTAAACGACAAGGGCCAGATAAACAAGACACTGGGAGTGAAGCCAAAGGAAGAGCATAAGCCAAAACAGGCAGGAAAGAAGCAGTAACAATATATAAATATCTGGACAAACAGAGCCTTTTTATGTGGGAATTAAATAGTTTGGTTAGAGATGAATCTGCTATCGAAGATGTTACTCTTGACTTATCGAAAGTTGCAGTGATAGAGGCTCCAATGGCAATGTGCCTTGTTTACAGGTTAGATAAATTACTTTTTATATCAAAACATATTGAAAGTTTAAAACCAGAAGAACAGTACTTTGTTAGGGGAATTGAAGCAAAAGATAAGAAAAGAATTGTAATGGTTTTACCTGAAGGTATAGCAGGTATGATGAAGGATGAAACAGTTCCAGAAGGCATGGTAAGAATCTTAAAAGAACAGGCAAAAACCACCATTCAAAAGGAAAAACTGAAACTTCATGGAAAAATAGTATACATGAATGAAGATGAGAGTCAAAAGCAAATAGTATATGTGTATTCCACACCTTTTAGAAACTTTGATTTTGAGTTCTTAGGTAATTTGAACTGGATCCATATGGATAAACAGAGCTCATTAGCCAACACAAGACCAGACATAAGGAAAGTAGTAAGTCATGTATTCTCACTGAACACGTGCAATGATACCTTTGAGCTTAATATTTTATACCATAAGAACGGAAATGTTAGATTTAATTTAATAAACATAAGCGAACGCCAACGCAAAGAAGCAAAACATAAAAAAGAAAAGCTATTGTGTTGATTTAAGGTGAATTTTAGCATGGAAAACGCTAATCATACAGTATTAGTAAGAGGAAGAGGTATACACAGCACTGCACATGAACCGATTATTCTTCCAGATGCAGCAATACCGAATGGTCTTGAGATCATGCAATTTAATATGTGCATAATTAGGGAAAATGGAAATGTGGTAGTAAAATATGCCAAAAGAGGCATTTGCAAGGGAAAATGGAATTTTCCTGGAGGAAAAATAGAGCACGGAGAGCTCCTTAGAGCAGGCGTCTTCAGAGAAATCAAGACAGAAACAGGATTGTCCGTTGGTGTGAATGATTTAATATATCATGGGAAACTGGACAGTTATATAGACGGAAATAACTTCATAAGCAGAGTACATATAGTTTCTACCAATAAATTCTCTGGTGTATTGGAATCAAGCGAAGAAGGGCCTACAATGTGGGTTGATATCAAATTATTGCACACTTTGAACATGTGGAAAGACGTGGAGAAATGGCTTCCGTTGATTTCTGAACCTGTAATTTTCCACGCCGTATGCTATTACAGCCAATCCAAAGACGAATTGTTAGGTTACAGTGTAAGTTCGAAAAAACGTGATGAAAGATTTGATAGAGGCATTGTAACAGGTTTAAGAAGACCAGATAAACTTAGAAATGTTGGATAATTAAGTCTTATTTGTTAAGGAATTCGAGTGCCTCGCTTATTGCCTTCTCTTTCTTTGTGTTGTTGCTAAGTATGTTGAACAATTCGGAATAGTTTATACTCTCGTCGAATTTTGCTTCCTTTAGCTTTGATCCGAATATGCTCATGCCAAGCTCCTTGACCGGCATATTCCCTATCTTGTTTTCACGAAGATTGTCTATATTTGACTGCATTTCAATGTTTTGAAGGCGTGAATTGTCTATTTCTATAAGCGCCTTTTGTGAGTATTTCACTATAATGGACTGGAGAGGAATGTCGGTGTTGTTGAATCCGGAATCTATCGAGCCTTCAAGCCTCAATTTTATTATTGGCATTTTGCTTTCTTTGGAAAGTATTTGCTCTATTTCCTTTTCGCATTTTTCCTTTATTTCCTTAGGATCTGCATTATCGAACTTGATGTTCTTGAATACGAATTTTCTGCAGTTTATTTTTATGAATTCGTAATTGTAATTTGAAGTATCGAATAATATGAAGCCTTTTTCCTCCTGTTCTCCCTCTTTAAGCTGAGTGAGTACTGTGCTTCCTGGTATTACGAATTTCTTGCCGTGTATTGTACCTTCAAATCTGCTGTGTATATGGCCATTGACATAAAGGTCAAAACCTTTCGGAAGATCTTCATTGTGTATGAATTCATTGCTGAATGGAAGCAATTCATAGGTTGACTGATGGAACATGAATATATTGAATGCCCCTTCTGTTGGTTTAGGGTCAAGTTCAAGGAGCTTCTCTTTTACGCGTTCGTCAGATAATCCGCCAAGGCCGAAGATCGCTACTTTTTCACCATTTTTTTCAAGCATTGTTGTTGATTCGCTGGTATCCACAAGAAGCCCTGCAAGCGCAAGTAAACCTAGTGGATTTTCTTTGCCCATGGCAGTTCTTTCGTGCGTTCCAGATATTGCAATTATTGGCACATCTGTGTATTTTTGGTTTGTTTTGCTATCGAATGCGCTCACTTTTACTTTCCATTCCTTGCGAGATAAATCTCTGAACAGGTTTATTGCCTGTGCTATTACTTCCGGCTTTGGTGCTCGCTTGTCGAATATGTCTCCAGGAAGTATTATTGCATCTGCCATTGATGATGCCTTCTCTAGTGCTTCTTTTGCCTGGTTGAAGGCGTCTTCGGCAAATCGCTCATAGCCAATGTGCATATCTGATACTATAGCTATTTTCATAAGATTACCAGGATACAATAAGATATTTGACTAAACAGATATATTACTGTTTTGATTCAGAATTAAGTGCAAAGCACATCATTTCAAAAGCTTTATATAGTTTTATTTTAAAATCAATATAGTTTAAATTTAAACCATTGTTCATCGTAGTGCTTATTATGGCTTCAAAATCACCAGGTAGTGTAAATGATTCTATAGTTGTAAGCAACCTTACCAAGAGGTTCGGCAACTTTACCGCTGTTGACAACGTGTCATTCAAAGTCAAAGAGGGGGAAATATTCGGGCTTCTTGGACCAAACGGCGCAGGCAAGACAACTACAATATCTATACTTTCAACAATAATCAGCCTTACTTCTGGAACTGCTACGATAGATGGAAAGAATGTTGTAAAAGAAAAAGATGCAGTAAGAAAATTGATAGGTATTGTCTTCCAGGATCCCAGCCTTGATGACGAACTTACAGGAAGAGAGAATCTCGACTTCCATGCAAGATTATATGGTGTTGTTGGCAAGGAGAAAAAAGAGATTATAGAACGCGTATTGAGACTTGTTGAACTTGAAGATAAAGCAAATAGACAGGTCAAAACATATTCTGGAGGCATGAAAAGAAGGCTTGAAATTGCCCGTGGTTTCATACACAACCCAAAAGTGCTTTTTCTTGATGAACCAACAATAGGATTAGATCCTCAAACGCGAAGAAAAATCTGGAATTATATACTAAAACTCAACGAAGACGAGCACATAACGATAATACTCACAACACACTACATGGAAGAGGCAGATGAGCTTTGCGACAGGATTGCAATAATAGACCACGGAAAAATAATAAAACTAGATACTTCCGAGAAATTGAAAGACTCGCTTGGAGGAGACATAATAAGAGTAGGGACAGCAAAAAGAAAAGAGCTCATTGCAAAACTTAAAAAGAATAAATTATTCCATTCCATTAAGGAATCCGAAGGAGGAGTTGAAATAACTACTAAAAATGGGAGCGAAGCAATACCAAAAATAATAGAAATAGCTCAAAAAGCTGGGATCGATGTTGAATATACAACACTAAAAAGGCCAACGCTTGAAGATGTATTCATAAGTCTTACAGGCAAGGAGATAAGGAGCGAAAGTGCAGATGCTGGAAATCAGTTCAAAAGAGGATGGGCAGGTAGGAGATAATATGGCGAAACTTCTTGAAACAATATATACACTATGGCTTAGGGAGATACTGCGATTTACCAAATCAAAATCACGATTAATAGGCTCTGGAGGACAACCACTCATATGGCTTGCCATAGTTGGAGTTGGTTTCGGGGCAGCAATAGGCGCTTTGGCAGGAGGAGTGCCATACATAACGTTCATGGCACCAGGAATAATAGGAATGACCATATTATTCTCGTCCATATTTGCCGGAATTAATGTAATATGGGACAAGCAATTCGGATTTCTGAAAGAAATACTTGTTGCGCCAGTATCAAGAGCCGGAATAGTGCTTGGAAAGGTAGCAGGTAGTGCTACAATCGCAATGGTTACAGCAGTCATAATAACTGTTGTGGTTGTCGGTGTTGGGATTATACCACTCAGTGATTTGACTTTAATTGGAATGATTGAGGCAGTTATTTTCATGATTCTTATATCTTGCATTTTTGTGTCAATTGGCTTGATTATCGCTTCCTACATAAACAACATTGAAGGTTTTCAAGTACTCATAAACTTCCTTGTATTACCTTTGTTCTTCCTGAGCGGGGCATTGTTCCCATTGACAACCGCACCGACATGGATGAAAGGACTATCTGCAATAGATCCATTGCGTTATGGAGTAGATGGACTTAGAGGAGCACTAATAGGAATACATACTTATCCAATTTGGCTTGACATGGTAATAGTCCTAGGAATAGCGGTTGGATTGATAATCATTGCAGATAATGCATTCATTAGAATACAGGGCAAGTAGAAAGTATACCTTTTTTGGATTTTAATTAAGGTTAACTTAATTTGCCATTATTAAACACTTTCTGTATAGCTTTATATATCTAATAATTTATAAATTATTTTAGTGATGATATGACTGAAAGAACCATGGGTATTATGAGTATTTGTCAAAATTCTGGAGATCACCTAAATCCAAGAAGTAGTTTAGTTGACGCTTTTGTACATTCAAATGGAATTGTTGACAGATTCAGGTTAAGAAGCAGTTTAAGAAGTTTTTTAAGGGAAGAAAAATTTACAAGATGGTTTCCTCTTAATAGACATACAAAGGATGGAGTTACTGTGACTTATGGCACATACCTTTTAGGAGAATTTGGTAGTTTTGGATTTGAAGTTAAAATAAAAATAGAATCTCCAACAGGGAAATCAGATAAACTGGTAAATAAAATTCAAGATGTATTAAGAATTGCTGATAGCAATTAATCAGCTTATTTCTTTATGTGATTGTTCAATTCGAACATGAACATGTCTATGAACTTGCTTGTATTTTCAGTAAGCGGACCATATGCACCTGCTGCACATGGATGCCCTCCGCCTTGACCTTCGATAATTGGTGCCAGAGTTTTCATCAGCTTGCCTAGGTTTATCTTGTATGTTCTGTCCAATGGCGGTCTTAGCCTTGCTGAGAAGGAAACTTCTTCTTTCCTGTGAGTATAGAAGAGCGAGACATCCGCACCTATTCTAATTCCGTCATCGGCAAGCTTATTTGCATGTATCTCTGCTTTGCCAAATACTATGAGCAAATTGCCAGTAATCATTACATTCGCCTTGAAAAGGTCTCTGATAAATTCAGCCCTGTTTTGCGGGGTGTTGATGTGCCGCATTTCCAATAATAATGATTGATAATCTATTTCTGCCTTTTCAAGTAATTCACCAATCTGCACAAATGTCAATGGGAATGCGTTTTTCAACTCTGCAGAATCGGATATAATTCCAGTAGCGATAAGGTTTGCAAGATTTTTATCCACTTTTGATTCCAATGACTTTAAAATTTCATAGACTATGCTTGCCGTTGAGTTGAATGATTCATCATTAAATACAGTTACGTTATCCTTGTCTATCGTGCTTGGACTGTGATGGTCTATTATCAATATTTGTCCATCAAAATTTTCAAGAACTTCCCTGAATCTTCCGCAATCCTCGAAGTTGTTGACATCGACAAGTATTATCATTTCTGCATTTTCGTCTATTTTGTTAGAGATTGTGCTTTCATCAAATCCCAACCTCTCCATTATTCTTCTTGAATTTGATGTTATCACATCTGGTGTGGATATGCTAGCGTTTGGAAGATAATTAAGCAAGCCAAATGCAGAAGAAACGCAGTCTGTGTCTCCTATTGAATGAAAGGTTATGTTTATTTTTTTTATGATGTTTTCCTTTATTATATGGGTCAAATCAAAAAAATCTATTATCTTCATTTATTATCATCTTGTTCCGCTGATGATAAATCCTACTATCAGACCAATAATCAACCCTGCAATGGAACCGATTATCATTGCTGCTGCGGGTATCAGTATTATCAAGAAGAAAATTATGTATAGGATTATTGAGATTATGCTTGGTATGCTTTGGCTTATTAGATAATGAGTAACAGGGCCGTACAAAGTGAATGCAAGATACAGATAAGATGCAATTGTAATCAGCGCGAAAGTTACAATGGCTGCTATTCCGAAGCCTGCAAAGAACTTGAATAAAGATCTTCTGGCCATTTGATCAGTATTATTCAGTTTTGAAGTCTTTTAGCGCTTTTGTTATATCAGTCCTAAGGGATTGCTCCTTCTTTGATACATCTTCAAACTGCTTTTCCACTATGCTCAATCGCATTGCTGTTGATTCTTGGCGTTCCTTTATGTTCTTGTTTGCAGTTTCCTTGTCAACATCCACCATAATGCCTCCGATTGTCACGTATATCTTGCCTTTTGCCTTTTCCACTGCTTCCTGTGCCTCGTGCAACTCTTCCTTCTGCGCTTTGAACTGCTCCTTTTGTATTGCCAATGATTGCAATTGCTCCTGAAGCATTTGGTAGTCCCTTGTAAGCTTTTCAAGCTCCGCTCTTTCCATATATATCAAAATATATTGTTTATTTGTATTTCTTATAACTTTCTGGAAGGCAATATTAGCTATGCACCATTGGAAATAACTTCCCTTATCTCAACTGAGCCATTATTCTCGAGTATGGGACAACCCTTTGCAACTTCGACAGCTTGCTCATAGTTCTCCGTTTCTATTATCAAGTAACCTCCAACTGTGTCATTGTCGAACTTTATTTCTTCAACGTTATCTGATGATACTATCCTGCCTTCCTGTTTAAACCTGTTTCCAGAAGCTTCGCTTGAAGTTACATCCATAGCCCATTTGACAAATCTTTCTGAATACTCTTTAGTAAGTTTTGCATGTGGCAATCCACCTTTGAATAACAATGCATAGTAAGTCATTTGTTCACCTGTCCACTTCGCCAAGCACCAGGTCCAAGCTTCCCAATGTGGCAAAGAGATCTGCAAGCTTTGCGTTTTCAGTTAATTTTTTAAGCACGGCCAAGTTGATAAATGTCGGCGATCTCATTGATATCCTGTAGGGCCGCTGCTTGTCTGGTATCATGTAGATTATTCCTTCACCTCTTGGCAGTTCTCTTTCAACAATTACAGGATCCTGTTTTGCGTTGGGTCCTATGAGCTTTATAGGCATTCCCTTCACGTCACCATTTTCAGGCATCTTTTCCAGTGCCTGCCTTATGATGCTCATGCTCTGCAGCATTTCCTCGAATCGCACCTTATATCTGTCGTAGTTATCACCTACGCTTCCTGTTGGTATTCTGAATTTCATTTTGTCATATATGTAATAGGGGTTCGACTTCCTCGTGTCTTCCTCTATTCCTGATGCCCTTAGCACAGGTCCAGCTACCCCATAATTTATTGCATCTTCCTTGCTCAGCTTTCCTATGCCTTTGGTTCTTTCGATGAATATCGGATTTCGTTCAAGCATGTCCGGATATTCTGAAATCCTCTCCTGAAGATAATTTATAAGGCCATAGGACCTTTTTGAGAAATCTGGAGGAAGATCCTTGTAAAGGCCGCCCAGTCTTAAATTCACGTAGAACATCCTGTTTCCAGATACATCTTCCAATAACTTGATAACCTTTGCTCGCTCCCTGAATGCCCAGGTGAATATGGTAAGCAATTGTCCCATGTCGTTGCAGAATGCTCCGAGCCAGAGCAAATGGCTTGCTATTCTCTGGAATTCCAGAAGTATCACTCTTGCATATTGTGCACGCTCCTTGACTTCAATGCCTATTGCGGTTTCAACTGCTGATACATACAAATCATCCCAGCTTAATGGCGCTATGTAATCTAATTTTTCAGTATAGGAAGGACTTTGCATGTACATCCTGGTTTCCATCAGCTTTTCTACACCCCTGTGCAGGAATCCGATATGCGGCTCAACGTTCTCAACAACATCCCCATTTAAATCAACCACAAGTTTCAGCACTCCGTGTGTGCTCGGATGTATAGGACCTATGTTGATTCTCATTGTTGCCATTATTTCTGCCTTTTGTAATTTGGATTTCCCCATACGAAGCTTTTCCTGAGAGGAGCTTCTTCCCCGTCCCATTTTTCGAGTAATAATCTTTTTGTTTTTCTTCCCTTTATTTTTATTCCGAACATTTCAGACAATTCGCGCTCGTACCAGTCTGCAGATTTGTATAGGTGCATTATTGTTTCTATTTCAGGATTTTCCGGAGCGATTTTAACGCTTAGAATTTCATCCCTGTGCGTTGCCGGATTGTATATTATGTATATTACCTCTAATCTGTCGATATAGTCAACTGCCGTTATTTTTTTGAGATAATTGTAGCCCTTAACTTTCATGTCTTCTAATGTTTTCGCTAATACTCTGCTCTGTATTTCCTGCAACTTTACCACCTATTTTATTTTGAAGTTTCATTAGTGCTGAGAAAAGGTTCTCAGGCCTTGGAGGACATCCGGCAACGTAAATATCCACAGGAAGCACCTGGTCTATTCCTTGTATTATATTGTAGCTTTCCCACCATGGACCCCCGGAAGTGGCGCATTCGCCATAGGCGATGACATAATTGGGCTTTGACATCTGTTCATAAAGCCTTTTCACTCTTGGTGCCATTGATTTCGTTACCCAGCCAGCCACTATCATCACATCACACTGCCTTGGCGTGCTCCTGAACAGAAGATAACCCTTTCTTTCGGCATCGATTCTCGATGCTCCGAAGTCCATGAGCTCTATGGCGCAGCACGCAAGCCCGAACTGCATGGGCCAAACGGATTTCTCCTTGCTCCATTTGACTATTGGGTTCTTTCTTGCAAAATCACCCAGCTTTGCAAATACGGCATTTGTTGGTATTTTATATTTCTTTGAGGATTCCTGCAACAACTTGTCCATTTCCTGCTGCGCATTCAGGAATTCCTCTTTTGTGTAGGGCTCGTTTGTTTCTGTCATTTCACACCAACCATCCTGTATGCAACAAAGGACATTATAGTTGCAAAAACACCCAATCCGAGTATAACAAAACTGTAGTTTTCATTTATGGTTCTTGAAACTATCGACCACAGTATCAATATCGCTATTATTATTTCAAAGGGAATGAATATCATAAAATAGGGAAGATACTCATTGTCTACATCTCTGTTGCTTCCTATGGTTTCCTCACCGCTTTCGTAGGGAGCATTCTTCACTGCATTGCCCTGAGATTTTTTGCCGAGAAGTTTTGTGGTAAGTACAAAGGAAACTGGTATGAAAACAGCAAATGCTATGAAGAACAGCAATGCAACATAATCGTACAGCATGTTCGCACCCTAATGTATATGATTAACAGATAAAGCTTTTATCCTTTAATAGTCTGTTGGTATTATGATTTATTTGGTTTATTCGAAAGAGACAGCATCGTCCAATATTGCCAATGCGATGAAGGGAATTCTGAATTTAGAGGAAAGCACATTCAATGGATTTAGGTGCTTCGATTCGAAGGACGTGAAACTGATAGAATTCGATGGTAGACTCATTGATGCCGAACCCATCGATAAAATTGTTGATGGGATTATGATATTCCTAAGCAGGCACAGCAGCAGCAAGGGAATTCCGGCATTTACAGTCCATGCTGAAGGCAATTGGTCCGATGATTGCCCCATTGGAGGAAAGCCGAAGAGCCTGAGCGTCTCTTCGCCATTAAGCATGCTAAATTTTTTGAACTCGATGAATGCGATCAACGATACAGGAATAGAATTGACCTATGAGGCAACGCACCACGGCCCTTTGACGGAGAATCCTTCCCTTTTTGTAGAATTGGGAGGCAGCGAAGGCGTAATAAAAAGCGAAAAGCATGCAAAAATTCTTGCAACTGCAGTTGCGGATTCATTACACAAAAAACCAGCCTATGAAAAAGTTGCCGTTGGAATAGGAGGTCTTCACTATTCTGCAAAATTCACAAAGCTTGCACTAAATGGAAAATACGCATTCTCGCACATAATGTCAAAACATTATATTAGTAATTTGGACATGCTGAAATATGCATTCGAGCGAAGCGATGTGAGGGCAGAATTTGCGCTAATTGAATGGAAAAGTATAAAAGCAATGGATAGGGAAGCTATAGTGAGAGAACTTAATGTTTTAGGTATAGATTATGCGAAGGTATAATCTTTTATTGATCGGTACGACCTTGATTGTGTTTCTTCTGCTTGGAAACATAGCTAGCGCACAATACTGGTTCCAGACAGGAGTGCGAGGCTCGAACGGCGCGGCATTCAACAACGGCGCAAGCGTAGCCATACAGACAATTTACCAGAACGCTACTGACGGTTCCCTCGGCTTCTGGGTAGGAGAAGATCTTGCCAACGGAGCATTTATCCAAACAGGCTATGAAATAACAAACGCAAGCGGCTACTATTCCACTTCCTGCGGAAGCAATTCAACAAAAAGCGTTTTCATAAAGGCTGGTGTACCTACCTGGTTCTGGGAGTATTTTCTCCCCAATACGGACAACAGCTCGTTCTGCGGAGGAATAGGTGAAAATGGATCTGTGGGATTAAACGGAAGCTTCAATACCTATGCATTCAAGTCAATCGGAAACGTATGGAAAGCCTATTTCAACAACCAAGTAATAGGAAGCATAAATCTGGGAACGAGCAACTCGGGCCCGAATCCCCCTTCAGCTTTTGCAGAATATGCAGAAACAGACACTAACAAACTACTGATCAGCACGGTAAAATTCAGGAACCTGCTTTTCTACATAGGCAACACTTCAAAGATTGTGCCCCAGGCATTCTCAGTAGTGGGCTATGGAACAGGAAGCCTTGATTCGCTGCCTAATCCCTATGGAGTGAAGGAATTCGAGAATTACACAGATTATTTTGAGGTAGGCTCCGGCGTAGTCACGAAATCAGGAGACATGTGGCAGATAGGATATGCCGTTAAAACTTACTCGATTTATGGCAATGCAACAGGAAGCGGCAACTACACTGCATATTCCATAGTGCCCATAGGCGTACCGCAGTATGTCAACGTAAGCAAGGGAGTAAGGGAATCTTTTGACGGATGGACAGGCACAGGAACCGGTTCCTATACTGGAAACAGTCCAAGCTCATACATCACTTTGAATTCCAATATAACTGAAGTGGCACTGTGGACAAGGCAGTATTACCTTAATGCAACAAGCCAGTACGCACAGGTATCAGGAAATGGATGGTATAATGTGAACAGCACAATACCGGTCTTTCTAAGCTCGAATGTGGTTTCAACGCAGTTGAATGCAAGGAATTTGTTCGTTAAGTGGAATTCCAGCACCAACTCATCCAGCAAAATAGAAGTGTATCTTGACTCGCCAAAGGCATTGCATGCAATTTGGAACAATCAATATTATCTTACGGTTTTGACGCTCTATGGTAGCGCAACAGGAAGCGGATGGTACAACGCGGACAGCACTGCGCAGGTTTCGTTGAACTCAGTAGAAGTTCCGATAAACCAAACCTCGAAAATCTCATTCTATAATTGGAGCGACGGCAATTCCAACATTAGCAGAAAGGTCAAGGTCTCCTCGCCAATAACATTATCTGCGCAGTTCAGAAAAGAGTACCTGATCGAGCTTGCTCCCCAGGATACCTATGGTAGCAACATGACAAACGTCACTTACTATAACATAAGCGGAAGCAAAGTCGCAACAAATAATTTCTTCGCTTTCGAAGGCAAAAGATACAATATCGAATATTTATACTACAAGGGAGTTCCCATTGCGACAGATTACCAGTTCAGCGCCAGCGGCCCGGCGACCATAGCTTTCAGGAATCCAGTCTATGACGTTGAAGTTTACACAAAAAGCGTTTTCGGAACTCCGGTAAATGCGATTTTGAACGTAACATTCAAAAACAACACGAACAGAATTTTATATTCGGGAAGCAACGGGACAGAAGTTTTCGATGATGTGCCCTATGGCTATGTCAGCGGCTATGCAGAATACCTTGGCATAAAGGAAAGCGCAGATGTGGTAAACGGATATGACATTTACCTTACGTTCCTAACCGCATCGTTGTTCGCCTTCATAATAGGAGGAATCGTTTTCATAGTAATAGTTGCAAGGGTAACCGCATACTACAAGAAAAAGAAGCAAACCAAATAAGTGTATTTTATGTCTGATCTTTACAAGTTATTCCTAGAGAGGCATGGCTCCTTTACCGACATTCAGAAATTGTCTATACCCATAATAGAGAATGGGGAAAATTGCCTTGTGGTTGCTCCGACAGGATCTGGCAAGACAGAGGCTGTCGTGCTTCCATTGCTTGAATCATTAGGCAAGAACGATAATTCGGCAATAAAGATACTTTACATAACTCCACTAAGAGCACTCAACAGGGACATGATGAAAAGGCTTGAGGAATTGTGCAAGCACACGAATGTGACAATAGGAGTAAGGCACGGCGACACAACACAAAAGGAGAAGAGCAGGCAGACAAGAGTTGCGCCCATGTTTCTCATAACTACCCCTGAGACATTGCAGAGCATATTGCCCACAAAATACATAGGAACTTACCTGAAGAATCTAAAAGCAGTTGTAATCGATGAATTGCATGAGCTTTACTACAACAAAAGGGGAGCCCAGCTTTCCATTGCACTTGAGCGATTGGAAGAGCTTGCGCCCAATTTCCAAAGAATAGGGATAAGCGCGACCATAGGAGACCCGGAGCTTGTAAAAAACTTCCTGTGCAATGACAGGAAATGCAGAATAGTGAAAGTGGAAAACATCAAGGAGATGGAGCTTTCCGTCCAAAGCCCAAAGAAGCCCAGGCAAAAGATGGAGGAACTTGAAGACAAGTTCGGATTGGATGGAGCTGCCATTGCAAGATTGGAAAAAATATCGGAGCTTGTATCGAATTCCAATTCATCGATAATATTTGCAAACACAAGACAGGTAGTGGAAAGCCTGGGCAGCAGATTAGTGTACATGAACAGCAGAAGCAGCTTCGGTGGCATTGGAGTGCATCATAGCTCTCTTGACAAGCAGGAGCGCATAAACATAGAGAATAATTTCAAGAACGGAACAATAAAAAGCATCATAGCCACGAGCTCCCTCGAATTGGGAATAGACATAGGGAGCGTTGACCTTGTCATACAATATGGATCGCCAAGACAATCACTTAGGCTTGCGCAGAGAGTGGGAAGAAGCGGCCATACTCACAGGGGAGTTTCCAGGGGTGTTATAATAACCACTAATTCTGTAGAAACTTTAGAGGCGTTGGCAATCACCGAGCTGGTTAGGAATGGTTCCTTTGAGATATTCAGGCCGCAGTTTGGAGCCCTTGATGTTCTTACCAATCAGATATGCGGAATAGTTCTTGACAAGAGTAAGCTGGAATTGAAAAAGATGCACGAGATAATAAGCCGTTCTTATTTGTACAAGGATCTTAAAATCGAGGAGTTAACAAATCTTCTCAACTTCATGCTCAAATTGAGATTGCTAGGCTTTGACGGCAATATAATAACAGGAGGAAGCAGGACAAGGATGTATTATTATGCTCACTTGAGCGTTATCCCTGACTCAAAGAGATTTCTTGTGAAGAACATATCGGAAAACAGGATAATTTCAACTCTTGATGAGAAGTTCGTTGCCAACAATGTGGATGAGAATTCGGTATTCATTACCAAGGGATTGCCCTGGAAGGTGATAAGCATAGACAAGGATGTCATAAGCGTCGAGCCCAGCACAGATCTGGAGGCTGCGGTTCCTGATTGGACAGGAGAGGACATACCAGTAAGCCATAAAACAGTGCAAAGCGCATTTCTTCTGCTTGACAAGTTTTCCGGAAAAGAGCATTACAAAAATTTGACAGACGATTCTTTTAGGGCGATAAAAGAATTGAAGGAAAAGCAGGAGGTGTCGTTCATGCCATCAGCACAGTCGCTAATTATAGAACGTCTTGAGGATCATTCGATAATCTATACAGGATTGGGAACCCAGGCAAACGAGGCATTGTCCAGATTGCTTGCGAACATAATAAGCCTGAGGCTTGGCAGAAGCGTGAATGTTCGCGCTTCACCATACCTGATTTTGATTGGGGTAAAAAAGGACATGGACCTATCAAGGATATTGATGGGTATAAATTCCAGCTCGCTGCAGAACACACTCAAGGGGATGGTAGGAGAAACCGAATTATTCAGGTACAAATTCATAACGATCGCAAAGCTTTTCGGAGTTATAGACAAAGATGCTGCGGTGTCAAGGTCATTTGCAAAAAGGATAATAAAGGTAATGAGGGATTCGCCAATCTATGAAGAAACCTTAAGGGAATTGATTGAAAGCTATTTTGACATATCCACTTTGGCATCATTCTTCGATAAAATCCATAAAGGAACAGTAAAAATAAAGGTGATTGATGCACCGTCGCCTTCAATGCTCACAAAGACAATACTTTCTTCTGCCTATTACACGAAAGAGCTGATAACTCCGCTTACTCCTAACAACGAGCTTGTGGAATCATTTTCAAGATTCATAATGTCCAAAGTCGCGAAGTTCCTTTGCACCTATTGCGGTTTCGTTTTCTCAAGAAAACTTAGCGAAGTGAACGGAATGGACAAGATCATGTGCCCTTCCTGCAGCAGTTCCATGATAACATTCTATACCGATGACTACAACAAGGTAATCAGAAAAAGACTTGAAGACAAGAAATTAGATCATAGGGACAAGCTGCTTGTGAAAGAAATGCTACAATATGCAAGTCTGCTTGATTCCTACGGAGCGAAGGCTGCCATTGCATTGTCCGTATACGGCATAGGTCCAAAGAGCGCAGCTAGAGCATTGATGATGCTGAGGCACGATGAACGTGCATTCTTCATAGACTTGATAGAAGCGCAGAAAAACTTCGTGAGGACAAAGAAATACTGGTCTGTGTAATTACTTCTGAGCGATCTTGTATTTTGGATTCTCGAAGTGCATCGCAAGCTCTCTTCCGCTGTAGAATTCATGGAGAAATATTGCTATTGCCGCTGCGCCGCAGTGAGGCTGCGATGTTATGCTTATGTCGAAATCTGAAACTGACTGCATTTGCTGCTTCTTTTCCTTCAATGGCACAATGAGCACAATGTTTTTGTAGGTCCTTAATGAGTACATTTTGTTCTGAAGGGGCGCGCCGAACCTTGTGAGGCATATTTTTACGTATTTCTTTGATGCCTGCAAAACCTCCCTTGAGTTTTTCGCGAAGGTTACCTTGAAATGCCCTCCCCAGTCCTTGTTGAGGGTGTTGACATACTTAAGGATAGAATTATCCTTCTTGCCTATGAAGGTTATTTCCGATGCTCCGAGCGCCCTTGCCGTAAGGCATAAATCAAGGCTTTCCTGCTTGGAGCTTCGACCTATCGCTAGAACATTAATCGTAATCCCACCGTTTACCCAATATTATCTCGATAGATAAATTAATAATGATTACTGGTTTAGGATGAATCCCTAAGTTTTGCCTGAAGTTCAAGTACTCTCTGAAGTTCTTCATGCTCCATGTGTATGATTTCGCGTGCAATGATCTTGGAAGGGATTATTGCAAGTGCTAAACGAGCAAATTTTGATTGAATTGATTCACCATTGCATTTTAGATCTATTTCGTTGAGAGCATAATAATCCAATAATAAATGCCATTCCTCTCTAAATTTATCTTTTGTAATCTGTCTCCCGTTTACTTCGCTTATTTTTTTTGCAAATTCTCTAAAAAGTTCCTTTATGGAAGGATGTTCTATGTCGTATTCCTTGTAATTTATCTCTAGATTGTGAGTTATATCTTTATACGAGGGTATAGATATGACATCTGCCAAATCTTTCTTTTCCTGTACATTATTCCTTTGCATAATAAAAGGCCATTTTGATTGGAAGACTATACCTTTTCTTTTGATTTTAGAATTTCCTTGTGTTTCTGTCATTTTTATCACATTAGTTTATTACTCTTTCAAATATATAAATGTTTATATGATAGGAGCAGCTTCGGTTAGGTTTTGATATTTGGATATTGATTGTGCGTCAACTATTACCGCGCCGTTGTCCAGCCTCATCAGTCTTACTCCTGTTGCTGCCCTGCCCGTTACTCTGATGCCTTCAACAGGGAACGTTATTGAGATCCCTTTTGAATTTATTAGTAGAACATTTCCTTCATTTGCCACTTTCAGCGCACGTACAACATGACCTGTCTTGTCCTTTGTCTTAAGGTTTATGACGCCCTTGCCTCCTCTTCTTTGCAATCGGTATTTGGTTATTTCAGTTACTTTCCCGAAACCTTTCTCGGTTATTGATGCGATAAGGTTTTCGGTTTTCGCAGGTATAACATTTACCACAGAATCGCTTGGATTGAGTCGTATACCTCTAACTCCCTGTGCCGTTCTTCCCATTGGCCTTATGTCGCTTTCGCTGAACCTGAGAGCCTTGCCCAGCTTTGTTGCTATGAATAATTCTGATTTTCCATCAGATAAGCAAACATCTGCAAGCTCATCTCCTTGAGGTATAGGTATTGCCAGTATTCCATTTGATCTCGGCCTTGAGAATTTGTCTGCTCGCACTCGTTTTATTCTGCCCTTTGCTGTTATGAATGTCAGATATGCTTCATCGAATATTTTTGTATTGATTATGTTTGCGACTTTCTCATTTTCGGTAAGCTTTACTAGATTCACTGCGGCTTTGCCCATGCTGTATCTGCTTTCTTCCGGAACCATGTAGGCCTTGAGCCAGTAGGCTCTTCCCTTGTTTGATATGAGAAGCAGATAATCCTTCAATTTGCAGGATATTATTTCCTTTACAAAGTCCCCTTCTTTCAATTGCATCGTTATTACTCCCTTGCCTCCCCTGTCCTGGGACCTGTAATTCTTTGTTGGTATTCTCTTGACGTAATTATTGCTTGTGAGTATTACAATTGCATCATCGTCGGAAATTAGATCTTCTCTGTCGAATTCCTTTTCGGGAACGTTCTTGTCTATCACTGTGCGTCTTTCCCTTCCATATTTTCCCTTTAGGTATTTCGTTTCGGTTTCTATTATTTCGTAGATCTTGTTCTCGTCTTCAAGTATTTTCTTATAATCAGTAATGTTTTGCACTAATTCCTTCTTTTCAGATTCAAGTGAACCTGTTTCAAGGTTCGTCAATTTGCTTAACTTCATATCAAGTATGGCGTTAGCCTGCTTTTCAGATATGGAATACTTACCCATAAGAGTATTTCTTGCCTCTTTTATGTCGGAACTTTTCTTTATTGCAGTTATTACGTTGTCTATGTCATCCACAGCTATGAGAAGTCCTTCAACAATGTGCAACCTATCTGAAGCGATGTTGAAATCGAATTGCGTTCGCTTTCTTATTACGTCGATTCTGTGGTCTATGAATATTTTTATGAATTGCTTAAGGTTTAGCGTAACAAGATTGTTTCCTATTACGGCTATGTTCATTACCGGAAGAGATATTTCAAGTTGTGAATGCTTGTATAGCAAGTTTAGTATTAAGTCTGGATCAGCGTCCTGCTTCAATTCTATAACTACGCGTATTCCTTCCTTTCCGCTTTCGTCCCTTAGATCCGAAATGCCGATTATCTTCTTTGCCTTTACAAGATTGGCTATCGTTTCTACCATGTTTGCCTTGTTGACAGTATAGGGTATTTCGGTAATTATTATCGTATTTTTGTTTTTTATTTTTTCTACTGCTGCTTTTCCCCTTATGGTAATGCTTCCTCGTCCAGTAATGTATGAAGAAACAAGTGCATTATCATAAAATACAATTCCTCCAGTTGGAAGATCAGGACCTTGAATATACTGCAACAGTTCTTCAGAAGTAATTTCCTTGTTTTTAATAAATGCCGCTACAGCATCGCAAAGCTCCGAAAGATTGTGCGGCATTATGTTTGTTGCAACACCAACTGCAATTCCAGATGCTCCATTCAATAAAAGATTTGGAAGCTTTGAAGGCAATAGAAGAGGTTCCTCTTCAGTATTGTCGAAATTAGGGACAAACTTTACTGATTGCTTGTCCAAGTCCTCAAGCATTTCACCGGCTATCTTGCTTAGTCTTACTTCTGTGTATCTTTGCGCGGCTGGTGGATCTCCGTCAATTGATCCCATGTTTCCCTGACCTTCGACAAACATATAATTCATTGAGAACTCTTGCGCCATTCTTACAAGCGTTTCATAGGCAGCAACATCTCCATGAGGATGATACTTTCCGATAATTTCTCCGACAATTCTTGCGCTCTTCTTTGTCGGATTCTCATGCGTGTTGTTTATCCTGTACATTGCATATAATATTCTTCTTTGTGCTGGCTTCAAACCATCTCGCGCATCGGGTAGTGCTCTGCCAACTATTACGCTCATGGCGTAATCGATGTAGCTTGATTGCATCTCTTTTTCAATGTTTGAATCTATTGGTTCGGCCATTCACATCAATCATATATCAAGGAATGTTACTTCACTTGAGTGCTCTTCAAGATAGTGCCTTCTCTGTTCCACATCTACGCCCATGAGTATAGAGAATATGCTGTCAGCTATTCTAGCATCTTTTATTGTTATTCGCTTGAGCATTCGATTTGCAGGGTTCATCGTTGTATCCCATAATTGCTCGGGATTCATTTCTCCAAGACCTTTGTAACGTTGTATGGCCGCTTTGCCTTCATAGCCCTGCATTGCCACATTGAGCTCTGCATCAGAATAAAGATATTTTGACTCCTTTCCTTTTGTTATTCTGTAAAGAGGGGGCTGTGCTATGTAGATATTTCCCTTTTCTATTAGAGGTCGCATGTATCTGTAAAAGAACGTAAGAAGAAGCGTTCTTATGTGGCTTCCGTCAACGTCTGCATCTGTCAGAAGTATTATCTTATGATATCTCAAATTCTCAGGATTGAATGATTCTCTGATTCCTACGCCGAACGCAGTGACCATAAGGTGAAGTTCCGAGTTGTTGAATATTTTTTCATCTGATGCTTTTTCCACATTGAGGACTTTTCCTTTCAATGGCAATATTGCCTGAAAATGGCGGTCTCTTCCCTGTTTGCTTGAACCTGCCGCACTTACTCCTTCTACGATAAATATTTCTGATTTGGATGGATCGCTTTCGGTGCAATCTGCAAGCTTCCCGGGAAGAACAGATCCTTCGAAAAGGCTTTTTTTCCTTGAAAGCTCTCTTGCCCTTCTTGATGCCTCCCTTGCCTCTGCTGTGCTCATTATCTTTCTTATTATGTTTGCAGCATCGGTTGGATTTTCTTCAAGATAGGTAGATAGCGTTGAGTATAAAGTGCTGTCCACAATGCTTTTCACAGTGCTGTTTCCCAGTTTTTCCTTTGTCTGCCCCTCGAATTCAGGGTTCTGCATCGAAATGGATATTATTGCCACAAGACCTTCCCTAGTGTCTTCGCCCTGCACATCCGCAGTTTGCTTTCCTAGTTTCTTGGAGTTTTTCTGCATGTAATTGGTTATAGCCCTTGTGAGTGCAGACCTGAAACCTATTACGTGGGTTCCACCTTCTGGAGTTCTTATTTTATTTACGAAAGAAAGAAGGTCTTCTGCATAGCTGTTCACGTATTGCATGCCTAAATCTATTTTTATGGAATCGGTTTGCTTGCTTACTATGATGGGCTTGGTAAGTGCTTCTTTGCTCCCTTTTACAAATTCGAGAAAGTCATGTATACCTCTTTGAGACGTATAATCTGTTGTTTTTGGATTTGTTGGATCTCTGTTATCAACAAGCACCAATTTTATTCCAGGATTTAGAAATCCTAGTTCCTTAAGACGCTCATTAAGTTCTATTGAATCAAAGCTTCTTGCAGAAAATATAGTAGTGTCGGGTTTGAATTTTATTGATGTGCCAGTTTCACTTCCTTCGGTTGATCCCAATGTTTCCAAAGGAGTTACAACCATTCCCTTGCCGAATGTTTGCTGGTATATTTTCCCGTTTCTTTTTATTGTGACTTGGGTAAATTCAGACAAAGAATTAACAACAGTAAGTCCTACACCGTGAAGCCCTCCAGATACTTTATAGATCTTGTTGTCGAATTTCGCTCCGGTGTGCAACGATGTCATTATAACTTCAAGCGCAGACTTCTTTTCCTTTTCCATCATATCCGTTGGTATTCCTCTACCATTATCAGTTACTTCTGCAACATCAACATCCTGATCTCTCATTAGTGTTATTATTATGCTTTTGGCGTAGCCTGCCTGTGCTTCATCTATTGCGTTGTCCACCACTTCATAGAGCAAATGTATGAACCCTTTCACACCAGTAGATCCGATGTACATTGCGGGCCTTTTCCTGACTCCCTCGGTCCCGGAAAGGGCTATTATGTCCTTTGCGCTATATTCGTTATTTTCCATTACAACCAGTAGCCAAATTAGATATAATTACTCTGTTTTTTAACTTTAAAACCCTTTCTATGTTGAGATATTTTAGCGTAAAAATACCTTATTTTCGGGCCTTTTTTTAGAGACCCAAAAGTATATTAATTTTCCTAATTTAGATAATTTTTTGCTCTATAAACAGTATATTTTAGATTAATTGATGGAGTTTAGTTTAATTACGCTCCTAGAAATCTATATATATTATATTGGATAAAAAGTTTATGTGATAATATGACAATAAAATCAGCAGATAATGGATGAAAAGAATTAGCAGATAGAGTGATTAAAGGAACATTGAAGGTTTTATCAAGAACCCAGTTAGAAAGCAGATTGGTTTTGGTACAAAGCAGAGACGGTGATTTTGACTTTGCTGAATTAGTGCGTTATGGCCCACATGCAGAGAGTATAGAAGATGTAACCGTAAAATATATTACCGGTCCAAATAAAGGAAATAAAGAGGATATAAATAGTTTTTCGATTGTAGATGATCCTGCTGAATTTCTAAGAGGATTGCATCCCGAATTAGATGCGAAAAAGGCATAATTGGAATCCTTCAGTTATTAGTTAAATTTTTCTTTACTTTATTTTTACATTTTTATTGATTTAGTTCTGTACGTATTGATTCAGAACTAATAAATATTCCGAAATGCAATACCATATTATGGACAGGGTAGCACGGCTGTGGAATAGATTGAGCGATAAAAAAGTAGAATGCACTGCCTGCGCCAGAAAATGCAGAATACCTGAAAATTCTGCAGGATTTTGCTTTGTTAGGAAGAACATAGGAGGCAAGTTGCATCTTATAAATTACGGAACTCTTGAAGCGATGCAAGTAGATCCAATAGAAAAGAAACCATTCAACCATTTCATGCCAGGAAGCTACGTATTCGGAATTGGAACTTCCTCATGTAATTGGGGATGTCTTTTCTGCCAGAATCATAATATATCAAGAGATAGGGAAATAAACGGAGTTGATCTTGACCCTGAAGAGGTTGTAGATCTTGCGATTAAAAACAACGCGCAAAGCATCGCCTATACCTATAATGAGCCCACGATATTCATCGAGTATGCAATTGATGTTGCAAAAATAGCACACAAAAAAGGGCTTTATAATCTTTTTGTTACGAACGGGTACATGACAGAAGAAACAGTAAAAGAAATGACTGGAAAGATAGATGCAGCGGTAATAAATTTCAAGGGCAATGGAGATGAGAAATTTTCAAACAAGTATGAAACAGTACTTTCAAATGAGCCGGTAAAAGAAAGCCTTGTAATGCTAAAGAATGCAGGAGTGCATTTAGAGATTACAGATCTTATAATTCCGAAAGTCGGCGAATCATTGGACGCGTGCGATAAATTGACAAACTGGATAGTTGAAAACCTCGGTGCAGATGTTCCAATTCAGTTTACAAGATTCCATCCGGATTACAAGATGCTTGATTCAGTTGAAACAGATTATAAAACGCTTGAATCACATTATAAAATTGCGAAAAAGAACGGGTTGAACTATGCCTATGTTGGGAATGTTCCTGGAAATGCTTACGAAAGCACATACTGTCCATCATGCAATAATGTTGTAATAAAAAGATTAGGTTTTTATATAAATGAATGGGCACTTGACAAGGACAACAAATGCAAAAACTGCCATGCAAAAATAAAAATGTTTGGAAAGCCACCAAAAGTATTTAGATACGAAGGAATCAAAGCATTATATTAGAGATGAGTTTTGTGGATAAGAAAAAAGTTATAATAATCGGAGCAGCGGGTCGCGATTTCCATGACTACAACGTTCTTTTCAGGGCAGATCCATCCTATGAGGTAGTTGCATTCACAGCAGCGCAGATACCCTACATATCAGATAGGATGTATCCGAAGGAATTGAGCGGAAAGCTTTACCCTAACGGAATAAAGATATATGATGAATCAGAGCTTCCTTGGCTAATAAAGAAATTCAAGGTAGACATTTGCATAATGGCCTATAGCGATCTTCCCTACGACACAGTAATGGAAAAGGCAAGCCTATGCAATGCGAATGGGGCAGATTTCTGGCTCATTGCACCTGAAAGAACAATGCTTAAGTCTTCAAAACCGATAATTTCCATTTGCGCAGTAAGGACAGGCAGCGGAAAAAGCCAAACCGCAAGATATGTTTCCAGATTGCTTAGGGATCTAGGGCTGAAAATTGTCGTTATAAGACATCCGATGCCCTATGGAATACTAAAGGACCAGGCAGTTGAAAGATTTGCAACGATGAAAGACCTGGACAAATACAAAACAACAATAGAAGAACGCGAAGATTACGAACCGCATATAAGAAATAGGTTTATCGTTTATGCTGGAGTTGACTATGAAAAGATACTACACCAAGCAGAAAGTGAATCTGACTTGATAATATGGGATGGAGGTAACAACGATACTTCTTTCTACAGACCGGATTTGTCCATCGCAGTTACGGATCCGCTCCGTGCAGGCAATGAATTGAATTACTATCCCGGAGCTACAGTTGCGCGCATGGCAGATGTAATAATCATAAACAAGGTCAATTCTGCAACCAAAGAAGAATTAAGGCTTCTTGAGAAAAATATCAAAGAGTTAAACAAAAACGCAAAAGTCGTATATGCAGATTCCATTGTAATACCAGATAATCCTAAATTGATAAAAGGGAAGCGCGTTTTGGTAATAGAGGATGGGCCAACAATAACCCACGGAGGAATGAGGCTCGGAGCAGGCATGGTCGCAGCTAAGGAATACGGTGCAAAGGAGATAGTAAGGGCAAAGGACTATGCTGTTGGTGAAATAAAGAAAATGTTTGATAAGTATCCAAAATTAGACTTGGAAATGCCAGCCATTGGCTACAGTCCAAAGCAGATAAAAGACCTGGAAACCAGCGTCAACAATGCTGATTGTGATGTGATAGTTTCTGCAACACCTACAAACCTAAGAAATTTAATAAATGTAAACAAGCCGATAGTGCAGGTGAATTATGAACTTAAGCCAAATTCAAGCGAATTTGATAACATAATAAAGAATTTTGTTAATGGATTGAAAAAATGAGACAGAAAATCGTATTCGTGCTTTTGATTTTAGGAATTATTGATTCGATTTACCTTACAATAGTTCATTTCCATCCGGGAGCACTTTTTTGCCCTTCAATTGCAGGAGTAATAAACTGCCATAACGTACTTACCAGTGCGTTCTCTGATGTTCTGGGCATTCCCCTGGCCATTCTTGGACTCGTTTGGTTTTTGGTGATGATGTTTATATTTTTCTACAAGCCAAACAAGATAATAAGGAACATCTGGCTCATACTGGGAGTTGGCGGAATCCTTTACTCCATTACCGCTCAGATAATAATCAAGAACATTTGTATCTACTGCGGAGTTCTTGACGTCCTGATTGCTCTTACTGTAATCATGTTCATATTTTTCATATACGAAAAGAAATTGTGAGTTTTTGGAGATAAGAGATCCAATACATGGAAATATTCAACTGGATGAGACTGAAGCAAAAATAATCAATACTGTGGAGATGCAGCGGCTTAGGTACATAAGGCAGCTTGATGTTACTCATCTAATATTCCCGGGAGCAAACCACACGAGATTCGAGCATTCGCTCGGAACGATGCGCTTGACCAGGGAACTGGTTTCCAACATATATGATGATTACGTTAAAGAATTTTCCTACATCGGATTGCTTCATGACATAGGCCATGGGCCGTTCTCCCATTTAAGCGAGAGTGTAATAAAAAAGCATCTCAACAAAACGCATGAGCAGATAGGAGAAGACATAATAAAAGATTCTGAAATCAAGGACATAATTTCCGATTCAGGATTATCATTCACCAAAATAATGAGCTACTTCAAGGAAGCTGATAAGATAGATGTTGTTGGAGGCCCCCTTGGCTCTGACAGGATTGATTATCTTATGAGAGATTCTCACTATACTGGCGTTGCCTATGGCATAATAGACAGCGAGCGCATTAAATCAAGATTGGTTTTATACAAAAACAAGGTTGCGATATCTGAAGAGGGCATTTCAGGCGCAGAATCGCTGCTGATTGCAAGGTATTTTATGTACTATAACGTATACGCGCACCATGCAAAAACAATAGCGAACAAAATGCTTGTAAATGCGATAGAATTTGCGCTGGAAAAGAATGTTTTTGATGCACAGGAGCTCTCCATGCTTTATGATGAGGAATTAGTATACAAGATAGCAAACTCCGATGCAGAAATAGCAGTGAATCTTGTAAACAGGGTAATGAAGAGAGATTTGTTCAAAAGGGCATACAACGAAATGATAAAAAAAGATATTGAAGTGAAAAAGCTTGAAGATGAGATAATTAAAGCGGGATTCGCAAGAGAAGACTTTATAGTTAACGTATCTAATTTTGGAGGTAATAAGGACAATCTTGATATCGTTGATTCTGACAAGAATTTTGTGGGAAAGCTCACAGAAGTTTCGCCCTTTGTCAAGACGCTGATCGATGTGCTTTCAAACTCGAAAAGATTGATCGTCGCATGCGACAAGGATAACGTAAACAAGCTTAATTCTATTGTTAAGAAATTTGTTGAATGATTTACTATTATATTAATCTTATTGTACATAATTTATTCTGTTTGGGTCCATAGCTCAGCATGGTCAGAGCGGCTGGCTCTTAACCAGTAGGTCGGGGGTTCAAATAGGTTTTTGAATTCAATCAAAAGCTTGGAAATTCCCCCTGGACCCGAATACTTATATCATTCAGTAGAGCTTGCGCTTTGTTAAAAGCATTATGCCAGTTAGAAATACCCATAATACTACTGGACCAACTACTGTTCGCTCTATTCCTCCAAAGCCGAATCCGCTTCCGGATGTTTTGAAAGGACCCAAACCCAATGGCAATGTGAAAACCAGAAGCACCACTAGGGTTATAATTCCAGAGATTATTGTGTATGCTTTATAGACATTTAATTTATTGCCTGATTTGATTGACAATCCGATCAATAATACGCCAAGGCCTCCTGCCATGAATGAAATCAAAGCAAACAACGAATGTATTGCAAGTATTGTGTTTTCAGGCACAGTGCCTACACCCATTGCACCGAATGCGCTTAGTATAAGGAAGATAAGTCCTGCTCTGCCCATAACACCTTTTGGAAAGGTGTCTTTCAGAAACAGCAATCCTGCAAAAAGTAGTGTTCCGAAAATTATTAACCCATAATTGAATATTGGCCACGCTGGAGATGTTAGTGTGTTTCCCAGATCACTTATCGGATTGGTTCCAATGTTGTAGCATACGGATTTCATGCAGGGGTAGCTGCTTTGGGCTATTACCATAGCTGCAATGAAGATAATTACCGAAACAACAAACAGTTTTGCACCGTATTTTGAATACAAATCCTGATTTTGCGGCAATCGATCACAATAGTATAGCAATATAATTTACGTAATATTTTATAAAACTGTGCTTTTGCTGTGCTAATGGGAACTTATAAGTATTTCCCACAATAGATTACTTTCGAAGTAGATGTTGGCTGAAAAGAGTTCCGTTATTAATTTAGGCAAGAGATACACAAGCGCAGCGATAAACAGTGAAACAGGAGAGTTATTTTCTTTTGCAAGATCTGATTTGAATGTCATGTGGGAAGGAGGAGCACCAGCTGAGCTTCGTCCAAAAGAGGGGCGTAAATTTAGTGAATTCGTAATGTTTCCCATCGTGGGACAGGCAATTGACGATAAAGGAATCAAAGATAGTCTCGTTTTAGGAGATCGGCGTTTTACCATGGGAAAACACGGTATCGCGAGGCATGTGCACTGGGATATAGAAAGTGCAACTGACACGCAGGTTGTGGCAACACAAACATATGATGCATTTACTGGAGTGCCAGGAAAGAGTATGATTTCTGTTTTTCCTTTATCCTATAAATTAACAAAAACTTATTGCATAGATGATAATGATGAGGGCAGAAGCCAGCTTTTTTTCACATTAGAAATAGAAAACAGATCCGATGATGTTTTGCCCTATGCTGTAGGATGGCACCCGACATTTAAGGCATATGAAGGTGCTTCGATTGATAGTTTTGGCGGTCCTAGACATAATTCCATTGTATATGCAGCACATCTTGAGGATATAAGAACACAAAACGGAGACGTGCAGCTTTACAAAAATGCAAATATAATGTATTATAGTACTTGTGATTTTAGGCTGTCGCTTGAGCACGATTTTCCCTGGGGAATTCAGGTATGGAATAGTGGAGATGGCCTTCTTGGATTAGAACCGATAAGCAATGTCTCGCTTTCAAAGGGAAAAAGAGGAGGTGGTGTTAATATTTTAAAACGTGATGATTACAGAAAACTCATGCGTAAAGGAGATAAAGAGACATTTAAAGCAAAGATAGAGTTGTATGACTATTAAGGCTGCAGCCAGTCTATTTCATAGTATTCATAATCGCTGCCCTGAAGTTCTATTCTTTTTACCTTGTAATAGGTAACAGCAGTTTCCCTGTCAGCTATTGCGATTATTAACTCTTGCCTGTTTGATTTCGCCTCATTTATTATGGCAGATAATTCACTTCCCCCAAGATATTCCTCTTCGCTCAGTGAAAGCATTCCAAATCGTGGCTTTATCTTATCGGGGTTTTCTATCTCGTTGTTCTTCCTATGATAAAGAACAAAATCAATTGCTAGCCTTTTCTTTCTTGTCTTTCCAGGTATTGCAAGTATGAATGTCTTTCTTACGGAATGTGCCACTCTTATTACACGCGCCCATTCCGATATGAGCAATTTTGTGTCTCTTGGAAATACATGTATGACATGCATTGAGTGTATCCATGAGTTGTCTGTCTTGTTCGGCTGCGCTCCTGGAAAATACACCCTGAAATGCGTTCCAAATTTGAATCCTGTTTTTATCACATATCCTTTGATTCTCCAGTCTTCGTAAACTTCATAAAGCTTGTAGAAGTCAGAGCGCCTTTTGCTTGCGATTTCAATTATTTGCTTTTTTGTGAAGTTTGAAACTTTTAATACGTTGTTGTTTATCAGGAATAACGTCTCGTAAATGTCAAGCTTGTTGAGCTGCCCATGCTCTTTTACCTTATAGGTTCCGTACTGCCCAAACCAATGATCGTTGTATAATTCTTTTCCCTTTTGCTCATTATCAACTACGGTAGTAAGATCCTCTGTGAAGAATATTCCGTTGAGATTATAATTCTTGAGCTTAAGTTGCTGGGAATTATATTTTTTAATTTGTGTTTGTGATTTGCCGCTTTCCTTTGAAGAGTTGTCAGGCTCTTTTATTATCAATCCGCGGTCCCTCCAGTCCTTGTATGTGAAATACCTTGCCATGAACTTCTTGTTTGTGGTAAATGCTAACGCAACGTCATTGAAAGTAAGCTCTTCGTCATTCTGCGATACGCATTTTGCGCGCCTTGCATCTATTAAATAAAGAAGCTCCTCTATCTTCAACATTAACCTGTCCTTTTCCATGGTTCCGAAAAAGCTTCCCTTGAGTATGTCCTTAGATGATTGGTCGATTACATAGGCTTTCTTAGCACTCTTGTCAAAAATTGTCAGCAATGTCATTCATATTACCTTTGCAATTGAATCAACAGTTTCCTTTTCTATTTCCGTAAGCTCTGCCGGCAGTATGAGCACGTTTACACCGTCGTCGAAATCCGTTGTTGATGCCTTTTCTATTGTTGTGAATATTATTTTCTGGTCTTCCAGTGAAATGTTGTGCATTATCATTATTTTTGTTGAGTTTGCTATTATTCCCTTTTTGTATTTCTCTTCTGCCATTCCCAGTGAAACCAATGCCTCTTTTACGCTTAGCGTTGATTCTGAATTTTGGTCGTAATCCAGCAGAAGAATCGAATGCTCCTTGTTTCTCACGTTTGTTTCTATCTTCTCGTAGAAAGATATTGGGGAATAATGTTCGCTCCATCTCGGTATGGTGCACGTCTTCCCGAATCTGTAGAAGTCAAGTCCGCTCTCGCCTATTACTGCAGTTATTATCGAATTTGCATGTATTGTTTCTATTTTCACACCCTGCTTCTTCGCTTCTATGTAGAATATTTTGTGCGTAGTTGCTATAAGCGGATCTCCTCCGAAGAGTATTGCTACATCTTTTGCTGATGCGTTTTTTATAATTGTTTTTGCGCCTTCTTCCATTTCCTGTCTTGATAGCACTTGAATTTCTTTGTTTGTCAATTCTTTTATCTTGTTTGTTGTGCTTATGCTTATTTTACTTGTGTACCTATCTATGAAAAGGTCGCACTTTTTGCAAACATCTATTGCTCCAATCGGGATTTCTTTTTCAGAAAGCCCGAGTCCAACTAGAAAAAGCATTTTATCAGTCTTTTATCCCGTTAGGTGTTATCTTGATTACTACTTCGCCTTCAGGCATGTTTGGCGAATCCACAAGCCTTGCAATTCTTTTGTCTTCCTTGCTCTTTTTTAGGTATAGTCTTGTGGTTGCAGCATGTGCAAGCACATTTCCTCCTATTGGAGTGGTAGGATCCCCAAACAATATTCCAGGATTGTCCATTACCTGATTGGTTATGTAAACTGCAAGATTATATTTATCGGCAAGTATCTGCAATCTATGAATATGCTGGTTCAGCTTCTGCTGCCTTTCACCCAGTGCACCTCTTCCTATGAATTCAGATCTGAATAATGCAGTAAGCGAATCCACAACTATTAATTTTATGTTCTTTTCCTGTATCAGCTTGTCTGCACGTTCCAAAGTTAGAACCTGCTGTTCTGTTGTTGTAACTCTTATTACGAATATGTTTTCCAGTGTTTTTTCTGGGTCTAATCCTTTTGCCTTTGCTATGGATTCTATCCTTTCTGGTCTGAATGTACCTTCGCAGTCAAGGAATAGTACATTACCATCTAATCCGCCCTTCTCCTTTGGCAATTGGACATCAACGCTTACTTGAAATCCAATTTGAGATTTCCCGCTTGCGAATCTGCCATAGGTTTCAGTAATTGAGCATGTCTCTAATCCACCTCCAATAAGCTCGTCAAGTTCCTTTGATCCAGTACTTATTTTCCCAACATCCTTTCTTTTCTTGTAGACATCGCTTCCTGTTTGATAATCCACTGTTGTTGACTCCCTAGCTGCTTGTATTGCCCCTTTTGCCGCATCTACGCTTATTCCCGTCATTTCCTTCAGGTCATGGGGTGCAAGCGTAGCAACCTTGTCCAGTGAATCTATTCCAGCAGTTTTCAGCTTTTCTGCTGCTATCGGACCTATGCCTGGCAAGTCCTCTAATTCTTTTATTGCTTTTTCCTTAGCCATAAAAATCAGTTGTTACGTTATAATTATGAACAAATAAGTATTTAAATTGGGCTTTCAGTGCCTATGCATAAGCAGAAACTAAATGTTCCCTAGTTAAATAATTAGGGTATTTTAATAAATAGCTTAAGGTTTATCTATTAGTGAAAGATTTATAACAAAGAAGAAGTGCCAGCATGGAATACATGCTGGCAAGACGACCAGTTTTTCACGACCTTCCTACAGTAGAGAACCCGTAATATGGTAAGGAAATGCAGGTTTAAAAATCTTTCTAAATAGCGGAATAATTTCACTAAAATGGAATGTATATGGATTTCTTAACTTTGGACTGGAAAGGAGTAATGCTTGCGCTTGTCTTCGGTGTCATATTCATAGTTTTAGGGCTTATGCTTGGCTATTTCTTCCTTGGATTGATGATAGCGTTCCTTGTTCTGTCGGCCATAGTGACATATATGGGATGGAACTACAAGAAGAAGCGCAACCTTGGGCAATCGTCCAGAGGATTCAAGAATGTCTTGGCCAACGGATTGCCACCAATTATAATGGTAGTTATATTCTATTTGTTCATGATAAGCAACAACAGCACCTATGCATTGCTTGCAGCCATAGGCTTCATGGCAAGCGTTGCTGCAATTACTTCAGACAAGTTCAGCAGTGAAATAGGCATATTAGACGGCCAGCCCACAATGCTGCTAGGCTTCAGGAAAGTCAAGAAAGGAACCTCTGGAGCAATTACCTGGCTGGGCCTTGTTGCCGGATTGATAGGTTCTTTCATAATAGCTGCGCTTGTGTTGGTGGTAAGAGCACCTTTGGGCACATTCGCAGGAATTTACGGATTTACCATAGCAAAGGCAATTCTTGTAATAGGCATGGCAGGATTCATTGGCTGTTTGGTAGATTCAATTTTCGGCTATTATGAGGAAAAAGGCATTGGAAACAAATACACGTCCAATTTCATATGCGGCATTGCGGGCGCACTTGTCGCGATATTGATCTTTATGATTATTTGATGGTCAAATGATGAAAGAAACAGCAAGAAGCAAAGAACTTTCCTTGCTAGGAAGCAATAAAGTAATATTTTTCGGTTATGGGAGACATGATGCTGCAAGAAATATGGCAATAGATGATGCCCTCTTTCTTAATTCCATTGAAACCGGCCAATTCTTCCTGCGATTTTACGATTTTGACAGGCCGTCAATCATACTTGCGAGATTCGATCATCCGGACAGCATAAACAGGGAAAATCTCAGCGATGTTGGAGTCTCAAGAAGGAAAAGCGGAGGGGATCCGATTTATCTGGATGATATCAGCACATTTTCTTACAGCATTAGTGGCAGGTTTTCCTCAAGTGATTCTTTTGGTTTTGACTTCAAGGGCTTTGTCCACAATAATTTAGGCCCGATAGTTGCAGATGCAATAAAGGGAATTGTAATGAATGACAACATAGTAGAACTAGGAAAACACAACAGCATAAGATTAAACGATGGGCCAGTTGCAGCGCATGCTCAGAATACGCACGGATGGGACATAGAAAAGGACGAAAAGCATTATGCATTTTTATACCAGGGTGTTGTCGCCATAGGCAAATGGGACCCGGACAAGATAAGAAGCGTTCTTAGAATATGCGATGAAGATTATGAAGCATTGGGGCATCTTCCTAACATCAGCCAAGTCGCAAAGGCGAAGAAAGTCGACCTAAACGAGTATAAAATAGAATTTATGAATGCGATGCTGAACAGAATATTGAATACCAATGAAATTTTAAATATGAGCGATAGGCAGCACGATGAGATTGCTCAGGTATCGGATCATCTTTTCGATAGCGAATACTCAAATCCTGGGTGGGTGTTTGACAATAACCCGAATCTGAAGATAAGATCGAAATTCTGCCTGTGCAATTATGATTTTTAATTTAGCATTTTAAGAGCACATTTCACTTTTTTTCCATATAAATTCTTATTTTTCCAAGAGTCATGTCCCTTATAACTGAGCGCATTTTAATAATATAATTTCTTTGTGTGTTGTGATTTTTTGGGGTTCTGTGCATTTCCTCTACACGCAGGGATAACTTGCCTATGGTCTCTTCCAGCTCTTTAAGGGTATAACTTTCTCCTCTGTGCATGTCCCTAAGTAAATTAAGTGATTCTTGCCTAGATAGACATTCCGGAAGAGGCAGTTCCTTGCTTATTGCACCGCTAATCATTATCTTTACTGTCAATTTATCACATAATTATTTTTTATTGCCTAATATTTAGACCTTTTGTTTGTTTAGGTCTTGTAGAAATAGTACAATTAAAAACAGATCAGTGATTAAAAAGATAAATTTAGAATATTTAGATGCGTCAGCCGGGATTTGAACCCGGATGACCAGCTTTTTCCTTAAAAAATGGGAAGCTGGAATCTTAACCAGATTGGATCACTGACGCTTTTTTAATATTAACTTTATCTTAGATTTACGTAATGGTTCTGTGACACCTATTCGTTCATAGAAGTTAGAGACGTTATCTATTCCTGTTATGTGCATGTGATAAAATGGTTTATTTTTGCTTGAGAATACAGGATATGTGTATGGATTTATTTCAAACATTTCCAAAATCCTTCTGTTTTGCTCGCTAAGCAATTTTGAGCAGGTACCTAATACTATTCTATTTTTTGGTACATAAACAGATCCGTCTGTGGCTAATTCACCTTTAATGATTCCTTTAAGAAGATCATAGTTGGGATGTTTTAATAGATTGGATTTAAGATGAATTGTATAATATTTTTCGTTCGACCAGTCAAGATACTCTTTTAGTTTAATATATACTTGTTTCCCCATTATTTTTAACCGAATGATGTTACCTTTTGTGTAAACCCATAGGTTAGGTTCTTTACTGAAAAGTCTTTTTATAACCTTTGATAAGTGCTTTGCATGCTTTGTTTCGTGTATAGATAAATAAAAATTTATATTATATTTAAAGTCTTTTTCTTGATAGAAGTTACCGTCACCTATAAATGCACCTAAAAACTCGCCTAAATCTTCAAATGAGGAAATTCTAAATTTTATTAGTTTATATTTCCTGCCGAACTGTTTCCTTGTATGATAATATATAACAGTTTTCCTTCTGCCGATTAATTTAGATATTTTTGCAAGACTATTTCCAGATTTATATGGTTCGATGATTATCTTCTTATCTTCAGAGGTTAATCTATGCATGAGTAATTTGGTGATTATAAACTTATAATATTTACTACGGGTTCAATTGAGATATCACAGATCAGACGTCCGATTAGCACCATAATTAATTATAGATCGTATGTTTTGCCATATTATACTATAATACCATACCGCCACTAGATAATTATCTTATATAGGAAGGGTGCGGCGCGTCCTTTTCTGCTTTTCCGCCAATAGGGTAGGGCATCGGCTGGCCCATGCTGCCACCCATCTGGGCTTCTAATTCCTTCACTGCTTTTGCTGTTTTCTCTATTATCTTGTCAAGGTTTGTTGTGTTTGTTTTGATGTTAAGTCTTTTTGACAATTGGAGCAATACAGCCTTTGCTGCGCTTGCATCGACTTCAAGAAATCCTGTTTCGCCCATTAGACAAACTCCGTCTATTTTCTGCATCTTCGCAAAAGCGATTATAAGACCAGCTGAACCGAAGATAACTCCTTTTGACTTTCCGAATATAACATCGCTGCCCTTGAACTGCTTTATCACTTCACTGCTTGTCGCATTGGCAAAAACCCTAGGCTTGGTTGCCATATTTTCGCCGATGTTGTATCCACCTATTGTGTATATGAATTGCCCGTCAAGTTCCTGCTTGAAGAAATCGACTATCTTTGCATTAACTTCATATTGCCCTTCAGATGAAAGCGCCTGCGCGTCCCCCGTCAATAATATTATGTCATTGGTATTCGGCTTCTTTGCTTTTATAATATAGAATCTGTTGTTCACAAGGCGTATCTTCCCGTTCTTTAGCATTATTACCTGATGTGGAAAATGAGGAGAGTAAAGCGTTGCTATTTTTTCTGCATTCAATTCCTTTTTAAGATGCTCTGCAATGAGCTTCCCTACGTTTCCTATTCCAGGAAGGCCAACCACGAGTATTGACTTGTTTGCCTTTATTCCTTTTTTCCTTTTTATTACAGTTTTAGTTATCATTTTAAACACTTATTGTCGCCATTATATCTTCTTTCTCCTTTCTTCTCTTCTCTTTTTCTATTTCGAAAACGCCTTTCTTCAATTTTTCCTTTATCAATTCCTTTACTTTGTTTATCTTGTCTTCAGCAATTGAATAATCGGCACCCTCGGATATGAGCCTGTATTTTGGTGCACCTATATAATTCACATCTACACCCATTTCCTTTATCGCAGTTATTATGCCCCTTAATTCTGTTGCGCCGGAAAGCGTATTGTAGGTATAAAGAGTTGCAATGTATGAGACAATATGACGCTTCTGCTTCTTGTTTGCTTCAAGCACCTTCATTATTGCCTCTTTGAGTTTTTTGGGCAGCTTCGATTGAGTAAATTCTTTTGTATCGGTTGTTGCATTTTCTATCAGATTAGTGTATGTGCCGAATTCCTGCAATGCTGTTTTTATCAATTCCTCTTTGTTAGGCTGCTCCTTTGCCATTTTGAGGGATTGAAGGAAAATAGCGGAAAGTCTTTTCTCAAGATTATATACCCTTATCTTTTCCTTTGAGACGTTTGGAGATACTCTTTTCAGTGAAACGTCTATCGCGCCTTTTTCCTTGTCGTAAAATATTACAGTGCAAACAAGCTTCTGCCCTTCATGTATTTTCTCTCTTATGTTTTTTATCCATCCTGAAGAGACTTCCCTAACTGGCAGAAACACTTCCAGGTCGTTGTATTCTGGCAATCTGCAGTATGCACCGAATTTGCTTATCTTAGATATATTGGCTATTACTATTTCCCCTACTTTCGGCACGTTTTGTTGTTCCATAAAAATTTACCAAGCAGCTTATTGCTGCTTTATTTCTATTTTCTTCTTTGTCCTGTTGCCCATGGTTCTTCCTATTACATACTTGCATTCTTTGCATTCCAACAGGATTCTCTGCCTTTTGCCAAGTTTCTTGG
>Ga0187851_10000106_pt1 | contig 83664 bp, 65 predicted proteins | sample June2016WEW_6_10_FD_132997 | JGI IMG/M metagenome (GOLD analysis project Ga0187851, IMG submission 132997) | Peatland microbial communities from SPRUCE experiment site at the Marcell Experimental Forest, Minnesota, USA - June2016WEW_6_10 | ecosystem: Environmental > Terrestrial > Soil >... | reverse complement strand
GCACGCTCGGCGGCAGCAAATACGCCTGATCAGGACTGTAAGACTTGAATCGCGACATACTTATCTTGTCGCCCATCTCCACTGGGAAAATCAAGTGCTTTCTCTAGTTCTCACGCAGACACTTCAGCCCCTGAGGGAATACTGATATAGCCAAGGGATTTGTGGAGAAGATTCAAGCAGGCAACTCAGGCAGCTCCTTCGTACAACTGGCGAGCTTCATTCACGAATTCTTCAAACTGCGGTGCGGGCAGCGCTCTGCTAAATAGATAGCCCTGATATAGGCAACATCCCTGATCTTCAAGGAAACCGCGCTGCTGCTCCGTCTCCACTCCTTCTGCAATCACAGACAGATTCAAGCTTCGGCCAAGCGCGATGATGGCCGACACTATTGAAGCGCTCTTTGCGCAATTCGGCACATCGCGTAGAAAGCTCTGATCGATCTTGAGTTGATCCAGCGGCAATTGTCTCAATTGTGAAAGAGAGGAATAGCCTGTTCCAAAGTCATCCATTGAGAAGCTTATGCCGTGCGACTTCAGAGCATTCATTTTGGCAATTGTGTCGTTTGCCTTCTCCATAATGAAGCTTTCGGTAATTTCCAGCTTGAGCCTGTGCGGGTTGGCTCCCGACTCACGAAGCGCTTCTTCCACAAGGTGCACGAACTGAGGATCGATGAACTGGCGAATACTCACATTGACGGCGAGTGTCAGTCCTTCCGTTTCGGGATGCATAGCCCATATTGCTAGTTGCGAGCACGCTTCTTGCAAAACCCAGAGTCCCAGTTGAACAATTAGACCAGCGGCTTCGGCCAGAGGAATGAATTCACTCGGCGGGACCATCCCGCGCTGGGTGTGGCGCCAGCGCAAAAGCGCTTCGGCGCCTGTTACTCTTCCGTTGCTGTCCATTTGCGGCTGGTGATGCAGTTCGAACTCGCGATTCTGCATCGCGCTTTTCAAGTCCGCCAAAAGCTCGGCTCGTGAAGCAGCGGATGTCTCCATTGCAGGATCGAAGAAACACATCGCGTTCCTGCCCTTGGCCTTCGCCCGATACATCGCCAGGTCGGCGCGTTTCAGCAAATCGTCCGCCGCGTCCTTCTGTTTTTGAAAGAGCGTGACGCCGATGCTGGCGGTCCCGGCGTACTTGTAACCCCCCAGGGAACAGGGCTCCTGACACGCCCCCAGCAGCATATCCCCAACCGCCTTCGCCTCGATAGCGGCCTCTTTGGCGTCTGCGCTTAACCCCTCCAGTATCACCATGAATTCATCGCTCCCAAGCCGAGCCATGAAGTCGGTTTTGCGCACGGAAGACGTGAGACGCCGCGCCACCTCTTGGAGCAGCAGGTCGCCTATGTCATGCCCCGATGTATCGTTGAGAGTCTTGAAGTCGTCCAGATCGAGAAGCAGCAGCGCGCCCATTTTCTCGCCGTCCATCCTTGCCGCCAGCGCTTTCTCCAGCCGTTCTCGCAGCATCACACGGTTGGGAAGCCCGGTTAGATCGTCATAAAAGGCGAGCTGGTAAATTTTAGCCTCGGCTGCTTTCCGATCGGTGATGTCGGTGTTGATTGCCAGGATCGAACGTGGCATGCCATCCTCGCCGTGTACTAGAGTGCAACGGCTCTCAACGACGAGGGCGCGGCCGTTCCTATGGCGTTTCTGCAGTTCGCCTGTCCATTCCCCATGCTCCAGAACGAAAGCCCGGACATTTTTCACTTCTGGAAAAACGTAAGGAAAGATCTCTTCCACTTGCCGTCCCATCGCCTCTTCGGCCGTCCAGCCGAACAGGCGCTCCGCCCCCTTGTTCCAATAGAAAATGATGTTATCCATATCCTGAACAAAAATCGCGTCCTGGGCATTGTCGAGAAGTTTTGACTGCTCGCGCATCCGGCCGTTTGCCTCCTCAAGCCTGAGACGCGACAACACCGACTCCGTGATATTACGAAAATAAACAGATATGCCGCCAGGCCGCGGATAGCACCGCAAGGTGTACCACAGGTCCTGTTTTTCGTTTTGCGCCTCGAACGTGCTTGCCAACGCCTGCCCCGCTGCGGTCCGCAATTCATCCAGCATTGAAAGCGAAAAGAAGCCGGGGATTGCGTCTGTGATGGTTCTGTTCAAGGCCGCGCCCCGCTTTACCGAGAACTCCGAACACGCGGCGTCGTTCAAGTAGACAAGCCTGAACTCGGAATCCAGCGACATACAGCAATCGGAGATGCTCTCCATGATCTCCGACCTAATCTGCATCGACTCGGCGCGCTCCTGTTCAATAATGTAGGCTTCACGGTATCGCGAAACTGCGTTCAGCAGCAGTCCGAAACAGATATAGCTCAGGCAGCCGGCTACTGCCAGAATCAAGGATTCTACCGGAAAGAGCGAGATGAACCGTGGGGAAAAGGCGATAAGAATTGCCGACGGGGCGACTACCAGAAATCGAGAGAGGAGACGGCCCATCGCAGGCGAATTCACAAGATTATTGAAAACCATCAGCGGAAAGAACCAGACCATATAAGTAAACAAGTTGTTGTGGTTTCCCCAGCCTCCGAGCGTAACAATCATGCCCGCGCAAAGGTACAACGCGTAATAAGTCGTCGACACGATAGCCAGCGTCTGTACCTCGACCTTGCGAAATACAAACAAAGTGACCACATATCCAAAGCCGAACAGGCCGCTCGAGAGCACAACCACCGTCTCTACGCCCGTCACTGCTCCTTGCCGGATTGCGAAGACCCCGAGCGCCGATCCGGCCAGAGACAGAAATGCCGCATGCATGAGCGCGAAACGAGCAAGATCGCCTGATGATCGGACTCCACGTTCTAGTGTGCGCATCCTGACACCATGAAACTTCTCGATTTTGCCCTGTCCGCCGCTCTTGCTATTGGACAACCCTCTGGAAACAGAGCTCTCTGGAAGGTCGTTGTTTGCCGCAGAAACAGATTTCAATTCCTCTACTGCAGAGGCCCCATGTTCGGTGAAGACAACCGAGCAACCAGGCGATCAGCAGATGTGATTCGAAAAAGTTTGATAGATGTCGTTTCGATCTTTCTGCTAAACCAGAATCATCATGCCGACAGAAGAAAAGTAGTCCGAATTGACCTACAAAATGCAAGAAGGACGCGTTCGGCACGAGCTTTACTATCGGCTCTTTGGTGATTGCCGTTCAGGGATTCTGACTGAGAAGAGGCCCGAATATGGGGTTCGGAAGAGTGGATAGTGTAGAACGCCTCCTGTTCTTCCAAATCCTCGACTGTGGCGCTTCCCATCCCGGCAGGGCGGCCCGGTTTGCAGATAATTGATTACTCCTGGTGCAAAATCTTAGTTGGCGCTCCGAGAAGGCGACGATGGCGAACATGGGCCAGCTGCTGAAAAAGGCTCAGAGGGAATTCCGAGACCCCCTCCCCCCCTATTTCCTGTGAAACTGTGGGCTCTTCTCCCGTTTGGTAGCGCTTTTCATTCGAATACCGCAATCACGAAGCTCCATATTGCCTTCCCTTGCAACTGCCTGGATAAGCGCTCTTTGACTCAAAGTGTCCTGCTCTGATAAAGTTCGCTCGATTCCATATTCATCTGCAGCATGGTTGTGAGAGGAGAAACACTTTGACACCTCAATGTCCGTTTTGTGGCCGTGAGGCCATGCCGTTTTTTCAGAAAAAGGGGTTGTCCACTGGAGGGTGGGTGCTCTTTGCGGTACTTTTGCTTCTCTGTTTCCCGCTTTGCTGGCTTCCATTTGTAATCGATGGGTGTAAGCAAGACGTGTGGACCTGTCCGTCATGCGGCATCAGGAGAGCTTGATAAACCAGAACCTGACAAACCGTATCGCTCGCACCCTCGCCTTGGGCGCATTTATCTTCTATCTGGCCTGGAACGCCGCGTGGATTTCCGGGAAGAGAATTCCTCCCTCGATCCTTCGGGGAGTTGCCGGTATTCCATGCCCGACGACAGGCGGTTTTAGGAGCTTCATTGCGCTCTGTCGGGGAGAGTTTGGTCAATCATTCTTGTATAACCCTCTCACGCTGGTATATATATTGCTTCTTTGTTATTCGATGGTGGTTTTGCTTGGCCAGTGGATCAAGCGCCAGCGGCTTGTGCTGAGTCCTCTCGTCGCGTTTGCTTGGTGCGCTTCGCTGCTGATTGGCTGGGCGGCAAAGTTTGTCCTCGGGAAGCAGTACTGGTGATTGCGGCCAGGCAGCCGGCGTTGAACATCTCGTCTATCTGTATCCCCAAAATCATCTTTCAAATTGTTTAGCCGTGCAAAGACGATCTATCTACTCATACTCACGCGCAGCGCGCCCAGGCCCGCTCGCGAAAGTATGCATTTCCCTGCACTGTCGCACCGGTAATGAATGCTGACGGGATAATCCTGCCATTTGGGGTCAGCGCCCTGCCCGCCTGTCTTGGCGAAGTAGAAAGTCTTTCCTCCGCGAGTCTCGATAACCCCCCGCGTCATGTCAAATTCCACAATTGAATCGTCTCCCTCCATGGAATATGGCAGAAGTCTGATCGCGGATTTAGGAGCTTTCGCTCGTCGGGCGGCAAGTTCTGCTGCTGTCACCCGCGCTTCGCCAGCCCGAACCGCATCCTGCAGCTTCTGCAATTCATCCTGCACGCCAGCGGCTGGAAAGTTCGACGAAAAGCTCCAGGCAAAAATATTTCCATATGCCGTCTTCGAGCATGGAATCTCGCCTTCGGCGTGCATGGAAGCGATTTGTCCATTTTTCCCGATTTGATTCTGGAACATATCCTTGTCTAACTCTCGCTCAGGTTCTTGGGCTTCATAGCGCGCGCGATCGATCCCTTGCGCCAACTGCTCGCTGGAGGTATTGCCCTCATCTGTACCGGTTGGCTCTGGATCAGAAACGGATGCGGTAGGAGTTGCCGCGCTCCCGGCATTGTATTTCAGTATGACCTCCTTGCTGCAAAGCACAGCGCCATGCGCATCCTGCAGGTGGATTTCGATGGAAAGCGGAACCGTCGAATTAGCGGCAGCCAGCGCAAACCCATCCTGCCGGGTTTTGTCGCTGGGCTCTATCGTCAGGCGGTATACCGGCCTCTTCTCCCACTTGGTAGACAAATGACCCTTCAATCCGGCCGCGTTCAAGGTATATGCTCCCAAATCGTACTGCCCGCTATTCTCGAAGAACCAGTATGCGATTCCCAAACCCAGCAGAATTCCAAGGGCCGCTACCGCCGTCACATAAACCATGGTCGGTTTCTTGGGGAGATTCGGAATCGACTCCTCTTGCGGCTCAGAAAGTTGCAGCGGGGGAGTCTTCGCTTTGCCTTTGGCTTTCTTCTCTTTAACGTCTTCGCTCACGCTGCTGAAAAGCAGCGGCTCCGTTTCTGCGACTATTTTGGGAATACTCTCCGGCAACGGATCAATGACCTTGTAGCCGCTGTAATGGAGCTCTATTTCTTCTGTCTTTTCGCCCTCGGCCCCTTGACTCTCCGTAGCGTCAGACTTGTCGCCGGGATTTCCTGTACCCGAATTATCAAAGTTGTAGCTAGGCCGCGGCGGTTCCGCAGTCGGCTTCGCGCGATTCGGATATCTCGAATAAGCGTCCATCACCAGGAATCCCTTTCCCCCGGTTGCCCGCAATCCCGTCTTTGCAGAGTCTAACTAATTTGACCACATATCGCCTCTCCGTAAAAGCCATAAATTGCTCAACGCACATCTTCGATTACTGCGTCCTCCCAGTGAACGGCGAGCGCGTCCTTTCTCACACTTGTGCCACGCCGCGATAGAATAGCAATTGAGGAAATCCCCTTTGCGCGGATGATCTCGAGCGCGAGGCGCAACGCAAGCGCCAAAGCAACTCCATTTCAAGCCGGGGCTTCTTTACACCCTGCATTCCCCAAGGTGAACATATGACCATTCAGAAAAAAGATCTCGGAGCCTCAGTGCTGGCGACTGAATACGCAGTACGCGGCCCCATCGTTGCGCGCGCGCAGGAATTGGAAAAACAGGGCAGGGAAATCATCTATTGCAACATCGGTAACCCGCAGTCGCTTGGGCAACGGCCCATCACCTGGCTGCGCCAGATTCTTGCCCTCTGCGAGTATCCAGCGCTGATGGATCTCGCCCCCGGTGCCTTTCCCGCCGATGTCGTCGAAGCCGCGCGGGCCATACTCAAAGGCAGCCAGCACGGAATGGGCGCATACAGCGAAAGCAAGGGTCTGCGCTTCATCCGCGAGGCGGTGGCCGATTTTATTCGCGAGCGCGACGGCATCAGCGTCGATCCGGAGGCCATCTCTCTCACCGACGGCGCCAGCAAAGGCGTGCAAACGATTCTCAAGCTCTTGTTGGCCTCGCCCGCTGATGGCATCATGATTCCCATTCCCCAATACCCGCTCTATAGCGCCACCATCACGCTCTACGAGGGGCGTATTGTTCCCTACTACCTCGACGAAGCCGATCACTGGAAGCTAAATCGCTCCATGCTTGATGACTCCCTGCGCGCGGCCTGCGCTCAGGGCACAAGGGTCAAAGCCATCTGTGTCATCAACCCGGGCAATCCCACCGGTGCCGTGCTCGACGAACAGAACATAGCCATGGTGCTCGATTTCGCGCGCGAGCATGGCCTCTCCGTGCTCGCCGACGAGGTCTACCAGGAGGACATCTACCTGCCCGGCGACACCTTCGTCTCTTTCGCTCGCGTTCTCGACGCCAAACGGATGCGCGACGTGTCGCTCTTCAGCTTCCACTCCTGCTCTAAAGGTTTCCTCGGCGAGTGCGGAGTGCGTGGCGGCTATTTTGAATACCGCAACGTGCCCGACGACGTGGCCGAGCAGATTCTCAAACTGCTGTCGGTTTGCTTATGTTCAAACCTTCCCGGACAGGTGGCTACCTACGCCATGGTTCACCCTCCTAAATCAGGAGATCCCTCTTACGAACTCTACAATCGCGAAAAGACCTCCATTCTGGAAGAGATGAAGACGAGAGCAGTCCTTCTGGCCGAAGGACTGAATAAGATCGATGGAATCTCGTGCAATCCGATCGCCGGCGCGATGTACGCCTTCCCGCGCATTACACTGCCTGCGGGCGTAACCGACGAAGAGTATTGCATGGCGCTGCTCGAAGAGACTGGAATCTGCGTGGTGCCTGGATCAGGCTTCGGTCAGGCGGCAGGTACGGCTCACTTCCGCACCACCATCCTCCCGCCTACTCAGAAGCTCCGCCAAGTGGTGGAAATGCTCGGCGCGTTTCACGAGGGGTATGTGCTTGTGAAGCATTGATCCGATCAAATGATCCGGACCAGGAATGATGAAGCCACCGCAAAGCTGTCTTCGGAGCCAGGCGCACCGGGCATTCGATAAGGGCCTTCCATGAGAAGGCCCTAGCTTCTTCCCTCCATCACATCTCTTAACGCAAAGCTCGTCTCCAGCCGTGTAACTCCTGGCAATCGGGATAACTCATGTTGATGCAGGCGGCTGTAGTCGTCGATGTCGGCCACGCGGACCACCAGCGTGTAGTCGTAGTGGCCGTCCATCAGGTGGCAGCTGCCGATGCTCTTCGAGCGCCGCACCGCGGCCTCGAAGGCGTTCAGCACGGCCGCCGACTGGCGTTCCAGCGTAACGCGAATGAAGACCGTCATGCGTTTGCCCAGCAAACGGTCGTCGATTTCAGCGCGATAGCCGCGGATGGCTCCCGATGCCTCCAGCGCCTGAATGCGCCGAGAGGCCGCAGAGGCCGAAAGGCCCACAGCCTCGCCAACCTCATAATTGGTCGCACGGCCATGGCGCTCCAGGTAGCGCAGAATCGCAGCGTCCAGCTCGTCAAGACGGTTGCCGGCTTTGGTCGCCGCCACCTCCGGCCCGATCTCCAACGCTCCTGCGCCTGATTCTTGCGCCAAATGGCTATTTAGATCACGTTTCGTTCGCACAGAGCACTTATATCACAAACTTTGCACACATTGGAAGTGGTTTGCGCCGTAGGATCGTTGACAGTTGGACATGGGCGCAGACCCGGCGTCTGGATAAACCAGTCGCTGGGAAGGAACTGCGAAATCACAGGTTCTTGATAGCAAGGCTTTACCGGAGCGCGACCAGCTCAACTGGACTGAAATCAGAAACAGGAGAGACAGCAATGATTATTGGCGTTCCAAAAGAGATCAAGGACAATGAAGCCCGCGTCGGCGTGACACCGGCAGGCGTAAAGGCGCTCACCGAAGATGGGCACAAAGTATTGGTCGAAACAATGGCCGGCGCAAAATCCGGCTTCCTCGACGAGGAATACCAGAGAGCTGGCGCGACGATTGAGGGCGCTGCCAGCGATGTTTGGAAAAAGTCCGACACTGTGGTCAAAGTCAAGGAACCCATTCAGAAGGAGTATGCATTCTTTCGCGAGGGGCTGGTGCTGTTCACCTATCTACACTTGGCGCCGGTACAGGATCTGACCGATAAGCTGCTCGAATCGAAGGTAATCGGCATCGCCTATGAAACAGTTCGCGATCGCCAGAACACGCTGCCCCTGCTGACGCCTATGAGCGAAGTAGCAGGCCGCATGAGCGTGCAAGTGGGCGCCACATATCTCGAAATGGGACACGGCGGACGCGGCATTTTGCTGGGTGGTGTGCCGGGCGTCCCTCCGGCGCACGTTACCATCATCGGTGGCGGAGTCGTGGGCACTAACGCAGCGAAGGTAGCGCTGGGCTTTGGGGCCAAGGTCACACTCGTGGATGTGAACTTGAACCGTCTGCGCGAGCTGGACGACATCTTCGGCGGAAGGCTTTACACGCTGGCCTCGAACAGCTACAACGTGGCCGAAGCCACGCGCGAGGCTGATCTGGTCATCGGCGGCGTGCTGATTCCCGGCTCGAACGCGCCTAAGCTGGTAACGCGCGCCATGGTCTCCCAGATGAAGAAGGGCGCGGTCATTGTTGACGTGGCCATCGACCAGGGCGGCTGCGTGGAAACGGCCAAGCCCACTTCGCACTCCAACCCTAGTTATATGGTGGATGGTGTGGTGCATTATTGCGTAACCAATATGCCTGGCGCGGTGCCTCATACTTCCACGTTGGCCCTGACCAACGCGACCTTCTCCCACCTGCAGCGCATGGCTAACCTGGGCACGCGCGAGGCATTGCGTAAGGATGCGGGCTTAGCCGAGGGGTTGAACACCTGGCTCGGCAAGCTCATTTATCGCGGCGTGGGCGAGAGCCAGCATCGGCCGTGGACGCCGGCGGCCAGCGTGATCGCCTAAAGGCCAGTGACCAAAGATCTGTCATCGGTCGCCGGTTCCAACGTCAGTTTCCCTATGCCTCATTCTTGCGACAGAAAATGCCGCAGGAGTGAGGCATAACAGTTTTGGCCGCAACCAACGGAACGATTGAAGTTCACGAGAACCCATTTCCTCCAAAGTGCGCCTCGGCGTTTTACAGCAAACCTGCCGGACAATGCTGAAACATGCTCGAAAATTAGAACTCTTGACCTGGCGTCCGATGGGCTAAAAGATTTTTGTTGACATAACTATCTAATAGGCATATATCTAGCAGGCATATGGCAAAGCGTTCGAGTTCAAGCATGGAAGTACTCCTCGGCCTGTTGACCATCGAGCCTATGTCTGGCTACGACCTGGGGCAGGCCATTCGCACATCGGTCGGCTTCTTTTGGAACGAGAGCTACGGGCAGATCTACCCCAACCTGAAAAATCTGGCTGCCGAGAAGCTGGTGACCGCAAAATCCGAGCGCCAAAAGGGCAAGCCGGAGCGGCGCGTCTACTCCATCACCAAGAAGGGCCGGGAGCGATTGGCGGCGTGGCTCGCCGTCGAGCCGCAGTCGGAGATTGCGCGCAATGAATTGCTGTTGAAGCTGTTCTTCGGCGCACAGGTTCCAGTCCAGCTTTCCATTCAACACGTGGAGCGGATGGCGGAGCGGGAGGGCGCGTACCTGCGTGAGTTCCGGCGCATTGAGCAGCACGAGATCAGCAAGAACCTGCAGTATCCTGATGCGCCTTATTGGAAGATGGCGGCGCGATTCGGGCAGTTGGAGTTGGAGGCGCACCAGCGTTGGTGCGAAGAGACGCTAACCGAGCTGCGCAAGATGGCCAAACAACAGCAAAAGGGCACTGAGAAAGGGAAGGACAAGGATCATGCGGGAAACTGAGATTCTAAGCTTGGATAAATCACCAGTGCGGAAAAGGCCGGAGCGGGTGGCGTCGTTGGCGCATCTAGTTGGCTTTCTGCTGATTGGGGTCGGCGTGGTTGTTATGGGCTTCTTGGCGCAACACGCACCCGCGGGCGGCGGCAGTGCGGCCGGCAGTCAGCTTGCCAGCCATAGCAAATCGATTCCAATTTATCTGACGGCGATCTTCATGGATTGGGCGCTTTTGTATTACTGCTTTGCCGGAGTGCATCATCGTGGCGGCAGTTTTTGGGCGCTTGCTGGCGGGCGCTGGAACTCTTGGAAGAGCGTAGCCGTGGACCTCGGGATCGTGCTTCCTTTCTGGGTTCTGTGGGAGGGCGCGGCCTATGGCGTTTATTGGTTACTGGGACCGAGCAGCGCGAAGACCGTTGATAGCTTGTTGCCGCAGAGCCTGCTGGAGGTCCTCATCTGGATTGCAACTTCGATCACTGCGGGCGTATGCGAGGAGATGGTTTTCCGCGGCTATCTCCAGCGCCAGCTTCATGCGTTCAGCGGAAGCGTTGTGGTCGCCGTGTTGGGGCAGGGATTCGTCTTTGGCCTGTTTCATGCCTACCAGGGATGGAAGAACGTGGTCATCATCAGCGTGCTTGGAGTTCTTTATGGAGCACTGGCCGCGTGGCGCGGGAATCTGCGCGCTAACATCGTCGTCCATGCCTGGACCGACGTTTGGGAAGGCTGGTTCAAATTCGTGGTGTGGAGATAAAACAGGCCAAACGCGATCTGCGGAAGATCATAGTTCTGTTGTCAGATCGGATGGTGGCTTTTGTGGTGTCCCGTCCTTGCACCGAAAGAATGGCGCAAGGATGGGACACTCAGTTTTGGTGGGAAAGACGCAGCGCCTGTTGTTCCTTGATTTCTAATCCCTAACCCCTGACAGTTCTATAATCGCCCCATGCAGTTTAGCGGTGATCCTCGGCGGCGAACGGTCGCTCTGCTTGCGGGCGGGGTGCTGTTGATTTTCGTGCTGTTCGGCGCGCTACAGGCATTCAACACCTCCGGTGTGAGCTTCCTCAATCCCGAAACCGCCGGGGAGACGCTTATTTACACCGGCCTCACGGTGCTGGTCTTCCTGTTGTTGCTGCTCCTGCTGGTGCTGCTTCTGAGGAACATCTTCAAGGTTTATGCAGACCAGGGCAGCAGCGGGCTGGGTGTACGGCTGCGTTCGCGCATGGTGCTTGGCGCCGTGCTCATTGCTCTCGCGCCCGCAGTCTTCATGTTTCTCTTCAGTGATGGGTTGATGAACCGGTCGCTGGACCGCTGGTTTTCGCCCAACATCTCTGAATTGCGCGACGACTCCACGCGTGTAGTTCTTGAACTGGCGCAATACGTTACTGCCAACGCGCGCGTCGAGGCCGAGTCGATTGCGTCTTCGGGCGCCCCGGACAGCGAACTTCCGGCCCTGCAAAATGAGTTGAGTTCGCGCCGCATTACACTGGCCGGCGGTTTTGCGGCCGTCTATGGCAAAGATCAGCGGCTCCTCGCCACTTTTCAGGCTCCGCCGGAATCGAGCCCGGCAAGCCTGATTTCGTGGCCCGAAGATGCCGAGCAGGGGCAGGCGGTTTCGCTTCACGGACCGCTTACCATCAGCTTGCTTTCCGCCGCGCAGCGCAGTGATAAGCCTGTGATGAGGGTGGCTGGCCTGGAGTACGCGCTGGGGATGGCGACGACCGCGTCAGGCAAGTTCGTGGTGGTGGCGCTACCCATGCCGCAAGGGCTAAGCCAGCCAGCCATGCGCATTCGTTCCGGCTCGGCCGCTTATTGGAAGCTCTTCCATAGGCGCAGTCAGATTCGCAACATTTTCTTCCTGATCCTGCTGGTAATTACGGTGCTCGCGTTCTTCCTCAGCGTGTGGGTCGCGCGGTTTCTTTCCATCCAGATTACTCGGCCGGTCGAAGCTTTGGCCGTTGCGATGGCCGAGATCGCCACGGGCAAATACGACCATCGAGTGGCGCTGACAGCTAACGGCGAAATGGGCGAACTGGTGCGAGCCTTCAATCGCATGGCCGCTGACTTGGACGCAAGCCGCCAACTGGCTGAGACTTCCTCCGCGCAACTGACCGCCGCAAACCTGGCGATTGAAGAGCGCCGCCGCGAACTGGAGACAATCATTGAAACAATTCCGTCGGGAGTCGTCACGCTCGACGGCGCGGGCGCGGTCCTGCAATCCAATCGCGCCTTTGCCGCGCTGCTTGGTCGGCGCGTCGATCTTGGCCTGGGCGGGGAGAAGATCGAATCGCTGTTTCCCGCTGACTGCGCCGACGACCTGGCAGGCGTTATTCGCCGCGGCCACCGCATGGGCGCGGCCTTTACTGAGATCGAGGTGCCGGTCGGAGGCCGCACGCTCCATCTGGCCATCACCAGCGCGCGGTTTGAGCTCACCCAAAGCCAGCCGGGAACCGTGCTGGTGGTCGAGGACACCACCGAACTCTTGCGGGCGCAGCGGCAGTTGGCGTGGAAAGAGGTGGCGCAGCGAGTGGCTCATGAAATCAAGAATCCGCTGACTCCCATTGCTCTCTCCGCCGAGCGCATCAGCAAACACCTTGACCGCGGCCAGCCGGACTCGCCCGCCATTATTCGCAAGTGCAGCGAGGTCATTCTAGGCTGCGTGGGCACGCTGCGCACTCTGGTGGCTCAGTTCTCCGCGTTGGCTGAGTTTCCCGCGCCCCAGCCGCGCGCCTGCGACATGAATCAAGTGACCGATGAGGCGTTGGCGCTGTTTGCCGACAGGCTTTACGGCATCACCGTGAGGCGCGATTTGGAACCGGGCTTGCCGCCGGTGCTGGCTGATCCGGAAGCCATTCGCCGCGCCTTGGCCAACCTTATCGACAACGCCGCCGATGCCATGCAGGGCAGTCTGCTGCGTGTGCTCGGGCTACGCAGTTCGCTCAGTGAAGACGGCGCCTCTGTCGAGGTCGAGGTCTCCGACACTGGCCACGGTCTCACCGATGAAATCCGCGAGCGCCTGTTTCTGCCCTTTTATTCCACCAAGCAGCGCGGCACCGGTCTCGGCCTCTCCATCGCGGCCAAGATTGCGCAGGAGCATGGCGGCTCGCTGCGCGCCGAGACTAACAGTCCCAAGGGCGCGCGTTTTCTATTGCGGTTGCCCCTTATGGATCCGCCGGAACCCGCCGCGCAACCGGTTGATGCAGCCGGCCACGCCGCGCACATTCAATCTGCCGCTTCGGCCAATCCTGTGAAGGGATCGCACCAATGAATCACATTCTGGTAGTAGACGACGAAGCAGAGATTCGCACTTCGCTCGAGGAGATTTTGGGCGAAGAAGGTTACGGCGTAGCCAGCGCGGCCACGGGTAATGAGGCCATGGTACTGCTCGAAGACGCGCCCTATGACGTGGTTCTGCTCGACATCTGGCTGCCTGACCGCGACGGACTCGACGTGCTCGCCGATATTCACCGCCAGGCAGCCGCAATGCGGCCTGAAGTGGTCATCATCAGCGGCCACGGAACCATCGAGACTGCGGTCAAGGCCACCAAGCTGGGCGCGTACGACTTTCTTGAAAAGCCGCTCTCGCTCGATCGCACCCTGCTCGTGATCAAGAACGCGGTCGAGGCGCGCCGCATGCGCGCGGAAAACCTCGAATTCAAACGCCAGTTCAGCGTGAGTTCGGTGCTCACCGGCGAAAGCGTGCCGATGAAAGCCCTTCGCCAGCAGATTCGCCTCATGGCGCCCACCAATGGCCGCGTGCTCATCTATGGCGAATCGGGCACCGGCAAGGAACTCATCGCCCACTCCATTCACGCCGAGAGCCTGCGCCGCGATCAGATTTTTGTCGAGCTCAACTGCGCCGCCATTCCCGAGGCGCACATCGAGGCCGAACTCTTCGGTTACCGGCACGGAGCACAGCCCGGTGGCCTGCCCGAGCAGCGCGGCACCCTCGAGCGCGCCGATGGCGGAACGCTCTTTCTCGATGAGGTTGGCGACATGAGCCTCAAGACGCAGTCCAAGATGCTCTCCGCGCTTGACGACCAGCAGTTCACACCGGTCGGCGGCACACAGCCCATCCGCGTGGACGTGCGTCTCATCGCCTCCACTAACAAGGACCTTGAAGAGGAGATAGCCAAGGGCAACTTCCGCGAAGATCTCTTTTACCGGCTCAACGTCGTCCCGTTTTTTGTCCCACCGCTGCGCGAGCGCAAGCAAGACATCCCGCCGCTTACGCGCGAGTTTCTCGCCGAGTTCGGCCGCCAGTACGGACGCCCGCGCATGGAGATCAGCGATGAAGCCCTCGAGGCGCTGGCCCAATACCACTGGCCGGGCAACGTGCGCGAGCTCAAGAATGTAATCGAGCGGGTGCTTATCCTCAATCCTCGCGCTCTGCGCATCGAGCGCAAGCACCTGCCGCCGCTCACACACAAAGCAGGCACACGTTCTACTGAGGAGTTTTCAACGCTGCAACAGGCGCGCGACGCCTACGAGCGCGAGTTCATTCTCAAGAAGATCGATGAATCCCGCAACAACGTCAGCCGCGCCGCCGAGTTGCTTGGCCTGGAGCGCAGCCACCTCTACCGCAAAATGAAAGCGCTCGGCATCAGCGTGCGCGAATAGCGGGCGGCGGGGCGAATGTCCGTTGCTCAGCATCCACCCTCAAAAGTCTCAAAGTTATTGTTGCTCGACGAAGGCCCGCGCCTGGAGCATCTTTACTGAGAGTCTAAAGTCACTCCGTGCCCCACCCTTGCGCCTTTTGTATGGCGCAAGGGTGGAAAACCATGAGATCGGCCTGACCCGAAGACTGAAAATCCTCTACTGCGAAGACGAGGACCGAGTCCCTCGGCGGGTTTGCGTTTGTGACGTGCTCTCCTGTATTGCCTGGACCAGTGAAACTCCGACCGGCGTTCCCAGCCCCGTCGCCGCATCCCAGCCAGACCCTGCGGAATAGGCGCCGTTATTGCCCGCTGTAATATCCCGGAAGCAGGTCGATTCGTCCGCGTCATAAAGCATCGGATTGATCAACCCGGTGCGAGTTTGGAGCTTCTCGTTGAGCAGGGCAATCAGCCCGGCCCACAGAGGCGCCACCGCGCTGGTTCCACCAATCACCAACTGCTGCCCATCCACCTGCACCTTGTAGCCGGTTTCAGGATCAGCGTCGCCGGCCACATCGGGCACCCCGCGGTTGGCCTGCGGCACATCGCTGGACTGCCAGTCCGGCCGAGCAAAGACCGTACTGTAGCCTCCTCCAGTCGCTCCGCCTTGCGGGCCGTCATTCCACACCGTTTCGTTGGTGATGATACCGTCGGCCGACAGCAAAGTTGTGCCGCCGCATGCCAGCACGTGCGGACTCGATGCGGGAAAGTCCACATGGTTCTGGCCGTCGTTCACTCCGTCGCTCGAACCGTTGTCTCCGGCCGCGACGGTAATGGTGATGCCCAGAAGGCCTGCTTCTTGGGCAACTTCGTCAAAGTTCTCCATCGACTGCTGCGTCCACGTCGACTCCGGTCCGCCCCAGCTGATTGAAATCACGCGTGGCGCACGCAGTTGATCGTGAACCGCCATGCTCAGCGCATCCTGGAATCCACGCGCTGTGTTGGGAGCAAAATAGACCACGAGCGAAGCTCCCGGCGCCACGGCTCCAGCCACTTCGATGTCCAGCATCACCTCGCTATCCGCGCTGTTCGCTGTGGTCGCGCGATTCTTCGCTTGATCGACAGAAGACGTTACGACCTGTGGCGTCGGCAGGCCAAGCGACTCGAAGTACTCCTGAATGTCGGCTGGACGATAGCCGCCGCCCAGCTCAATCAGGCCAATTACCTCTCCCGAGCCGTTCACATCCTGCGGAAAATCGTAGAGCTGCGCCACCTGCACCGGTGTGTACGCAATGTTGGAAGCACGGTCGCCAAAGCGGCGATTGTTCACGCGAACGCGTAAATGCGGTTTGGCCACCGGCCGGTCGTCCAAACCAAAGACTCCTTGAACAATCGACGCAAGTTCCTCTGGAAGCTTAATCGCGCCAGTCCGTCCGCGATAGTTTCCATCTGGATGGTCGTAATCGATCAGCTCAATGCCAAAGGCCTTTTCCATCTTCGAGGCAGTTCCGGCCAGCGTCACTGTGCGGCGCAGAACCTCGTCGCCACGCTCCAGCATCTGCAGTTTGTTCTCTTCCGCAAATTCCCGGATCATGTCAATATGTTTCGGATCCGCGCCACACTGCTCGGCAAACTCGCTGTGACTCATGAATTTGCCGGAGAGTCTAGGCGTCGGCAAGGGTTGGCGATGGCAGAGAATCACCGAGATTTCGATGAGCTGATGGGGGTCGGTCGCTCCAATCGCGCGCGCTCCTGGGATCATCACGCGCTCACTGCCCTTCAACGCAATTCTTTTGGAATTTGACATGGGTTGCTCCTTCTCCGATTGGGTTACCCCGTGGAGGATGTGCCGGACGATCTTCCAGCAAATGGCAACGGGACAACCTGGTGGACAGGCTCCCGCACTATTACTCGCTGCGCTCCATGCTAGGGGAGGACATGGTTCACGCCCCGCGCTTGGCCCCGTATCTGCCGGGACGACGCGCAGGCGAAACAATTCGCCGGCAATTTTTATGGAGAAGGTTCTTGCAAGGGGAAAAGAATCTCGAAGCACCACTTGTAAGCCTTCGTCCCGAACGAGGGGAAGAATCTCAAAGCACCAAATTGTAATCAATCGCGAACAGGCCGCTCACCCGGCAATCGATCCGGTGCGCTGTGCCGAAAACCTGGTGCGGCGCTCGGTCGAGCGTGGGCATCCGCACAATCTGTGGAAGAATATACTCCCGGGTTCCCAAGAAATGCACGGCTTTTTGGGAATGATAGGAAATCTTTTTTTGGGTCTTGAGATTCTCTTTTGGCGGGTCTTAAAGCATTCTTTAGGAGATTGTAGGGGCACTCCATTCGGCGGTTGAAATCCGCGTCTTCCACCCCAGCGACAAGGACCGATCGCTGGCTACCGTCCTCCCTCCGGATTGAGCCTTTCCGCGACAATTGCCATTCGTCTCTTCTGCCTGTCCGGAAGCGCACACGACTTCGCGAAAGCGGACAAGCGCGGACCTCTGCCTGCCCCAGATCTTTTGGCTATCTCCATGACGGCGCGACCTTTGACAGGCCCGCGCCAGGGTCCGACTTTGGCAAGAGAATTGCGGATATGTTGGCTGCAAGCAGCAGATTCGGAGGGAAGCGATGGCATATTTTGAGCGAATGCGTGATGTGATCTCCGGGCCATTCAGCCCTGAAGTCATCCAGCAGCGTGCGGCGGCCGGGTGGCAAATGGTTTCCATCGAATGGAGGCGCGAGTTGCCCGACGCGGAAGCGCCCACCGAGGGCGCGTTCAACGAGGACATCCCCTTTGGACTGCGTATCTCTGACGATTGCAAGCGATTGGAGCCCGACCCTGCCGAGCACAGCGCCCTGATGAAGATGATGGAACTGCTGGTGCAAGAGTTTTCGTATTCGAGCATTGTCAGCGACCTGAACGAGAAGGGTTTTCGCATGAGGGATGGCCGCCCCTGGAGCCGAGTGGCCGTCTTCAACATGATTCCGCGCCTCATTGAGGTAGGCCCGCGATTCTTCGGTTCAGAGGAGTGGGAGCAGCGGCGGCAAAGCTTTGCGCGCGCAAAAGCGCCGGAAGTTGAATAGAAAACGCACCACGCGGATTGTAGGTTGGCCCGCTGACTCACCACTGCCCATCGGCCCCGCATTATCATCCGTTTACGGGTCAACGGAGCCCTTCGGACTCGTTGTCTAATCGCGACCAGGAACGGGGAACCCGGCGGATAATGGAATCCTCGCCGCTTTTGCCGCGTCCAATGCAATGTATCCTTGTAACTGGAGATGTTTTTGCTCACTGGGTTGCAGCCGGATATTCGCAGCAGACGCCGCCGGAAGCCACGCGCTTTCGGGGCCACTGCTTTGCTGTGTCTGGCTTTGCTGGCGATGGTGGCCGTGGTCCAGGTGGCGCACATCCATCCTCTGGACAGCGACTCCGACCATTGCTCGCTATGCATCGCGATGCACTCTGCGGCTCCGGTTACGATTGCCGCTGCCCTGGTAGTCCTGGTTAGAATAGGAACCCCCGAGCCGATCATCGAGGCGCGCGCGGTCGTCCGGTATTGGCACCCCAAGCTCTTCACTCGACCCCCTCCCGACGGCTGCTAAGGCACTTTTTCGATCTTCCGTATAGTCTGCCCCCGGTTGCGCCTTGCAGGTACGTCAAGCGCAGTTCCGGAATTGCTTCGCGGACTGGCGTCTTGTTTGGAAGGTTGCCCCCATTGCACTGAAGATGCTGCGGCCAAGAGAGCCACGGCCTGTCTTTCGCATAATTCAGCCATAATTCAGGAGATTATCTATGCCGTTCAAACACGGCACAATTTTAAGCATCTTCCCCGTTCTCGTCTTGATTCTTGCGGCGCTCAGCGCGATCGCGGAGGGCAGTAACTCCGGCGCTGTTCGCGGCACTGTTACTGACCCTTCAGGCGCCGTGATTCCCAACGCGACCGTTCATCTAATTAACCAGGTCAGCGGCCTTGACCGGACCGCAACCACCGACGCGACCGGCCAGTTTATCTTTGCGAACATCCCGTTCAATCCATACCGGATGACCGTCCTGGCCAACGGCTTCTCGCCAATGAGCAAGAGTTTTGAGATCCGTTCGGTGGTGGGCGCCAGCCTCAACCTGGTTCTTCAGGTGGCCGGCAGCTCCCAGACCGTCACGGTGCAGTCTTCAGGCGATTTGGTTGAAACCGATCCCACCTTCCACACAGACGTGGATCGTGAACTGTTTACCAAGGTGCCTTTGGAGAGCGAGTCTTCCTCCCTCAGTTCACTGGTCACGCTCTCCACGCCAGGCGTGTCGGCCGACTCCAATGGTCTCTTTCACGGCCTGGGCGACCATGCCTCCAACTCTTTCTCCGTGGACGGCCAGTCGATTACCGACCAGCAGAGCAAGGTCTTCTCTAATCAGATTCCCGCCGACTCGATTCAATCAATCGAAGTTATCAGCGGTGCGCCGCCGGCCGAGTATGGCGGTAAGACCAGCCTCGTGATTGTAGCCACAACGCGCTCTGGACAGGGCATTACCAAGCCTACCGGCAACATCAGCAGCTCTTACGGCAGCTTCGGTTCGGCGACTGGCGGTTTCGATCTGGCTTACGGCAAGACGAAATGGGGCAATTTCATTGAGGCCGACGGCCTCGACACCGGGCGATTTCTCGATCCTCCGGAGTTCACGGTCTTCCACGACAAAGGCAACGAGCAGAATGTCTTCGATCGCATGGACTATTCTCTAACTCCGATCGACTCTATCCACCTCGACCTGAACTACTCCCGCTCATGGTTCCAGACGCCCAATTCCTTTGACAACCTCAACGTGCAAAACGTGGAGACAGCGGGCCCGAACAGCGGATCGAGCTCGAGTCCCGATTTCGTGAATGTGGGCAACACCGATCAGCGCTCCAAGATCGAAACCATTAATATTTCGCCCACTTACACGCGCGTCATCGGCGGTGACTCGGTCTTCAACCTTGGCGCCTTCGTCCGCCGGGACGACTATAACTACTTCCCCAGCGGCAATGCGCTGGCCGACCTGGGCCCGTCCAACCTGCAAACCTCTTCCATCTCCCAGTACCGCACACTTACTAATGCTGCGGTCCACTCCGACTACTCCTATGCCAAGGGGATTCATAACCTCAAAATCGGCGCGCAGTACGGACAGACTTTCCTGCGAGAGAACGACAGCCTGGGTGTGGTGGAGTCAACCTATAACTCTCCCTGCATGGATGCGGCGACTGGCAACCCTCTGCCGGGATACGCCAGTCCTTCGAGTTGCGTCGGAGTTACGCCGATCCCGAATCCCAACTATGTGCCCGTCCTCGCCCCGTACGACCTGACCCGCGGCGGAAGCGTATACAAGTTCTCCGGTCACACCGACGTGAAGGAACTGGGCCTCTATATTGAAGACCAGATCAAAGCCGGCAACTGGCTGTTCAACCTCGGCCTGCGCGGCGATGTGTACAACGGCCTTACGTCGGCCACCCAGACCGAGCCTCGCGTAGGAATTGCGTATAACATCAAGCCAACCACCACCGTGCTGCGCGTCTCGTATGCGCGCACGCTGGAAACGCCCTTTAACGAAAACCTGGTGCTGTCCAGCACTGGATGCTCGAATGCAGTGCTGTCGCCGCTGCTCAACTGCACTTCGGGTGTATCAGGAACCCTTCAGCCAGGCTTTCGCAACGAGTTCCATGCCGGCCTGCAACAGGCCTTCGGCAAGCACCTGGTCTTCAGCGGCGAGTACATTTGGAAGTACACCCACAACGCCTTCGACTTCAGCGTGCTGGGCAACACCCCGATTACCTTCCCCATCGACTGGCATAACTCGAAGATTCCCGGCTATGCTTTGCGCGCGGACGCTCCCCAGGTGCATGGCTTCAGCGCCTATCTTGTCGCCTCCTCGGTGGCCGCGCGCTTCTTTCCGCCGCAAGTGGCCGGGGCTGGAGCCACTGTGGGTCAGGCGGGTCTGCCCTTCCGCATCGACCACGACGAGAAGTTCAACCAGACCACTCACTTGCAGTACACGATCTCGCGCGGCAAGGCGCTCGACGGCTTGTGGGGCGGCTTCAACTGGCGCTATGACAGCGGCCAGGTTGCCGGAGCAACGCCTTGCTATGGCGTAACCGATCCCAATACTCCATGCGGAAACAGTTCCACCACGCTCGGCGGTCAGCCTGCGATAGCGATGGTGGACACCAACACGCCTCCTACCATCAATCCCGTCACACACGCGAGTGTTGCTCTCCCTTTAACTGCGGACGAAGAGTATCAGGCGGGGTTTGCCTGCAATGGAGTGAAGGCCACTCCCACCACCCCATTGCCCGCCGTCTGTCTGGCCTCGCAGTTCACCTCGAGCCTCATCAACATCCCCGCCCCCAACATGGGCGACAACGACCACAATCCCCAGCGCATTGCGCCGCGCGACCTGTTCGACGCCTCTGTCGGCAAAGACAACATCCTCCATGCCCAACGCTACAAGCTCAACCTCGACATGACGGCTATCAATCTTACAAACAAGTTCGCGCTTTATAACTTTCTATCCACCTTCAGCGGCACGCATTATGTAACATCGCGCGCGCTGACAGCGAAGATTACATTGAACTTTTGAAGACAATATGGTTGCGAGGAGGCGGCAAAAGGCAGAAAATGATGCCATGTTGCCTCCCCCAAGCAGTACGCTCGTGAAATCTCTGCCCGTTTTTTGCCTGGTCCTCCTCCTGCAGTTTTCGTCTGCCCATGCCGCGAAACGAACATCCTCAAAAGAAGTGGAGAATTTGCTCCAGCGTCAGATAAGCTGGGATGCGAATCAGACCAACGAAAGAAACCCGGACGGCCTGCACCTTCAATTCTTCAAAATAGATGAAACGGGCTCTCCCGGAAAGAGTCTTGTTACCTACCGCGTTTACGTTTCCGGAACTCCGGTCAGCAAGAAATATGCGCTCACGATATGGAGAATCGGATCGGAGCCCCGCGCTGTTCCCGGCGATGTCTATGTCAACGGCAAGGGGCTCTTGATGGTGCACAAGCCCGGTCCTGGCCAGGAAGACAGCGACTTTGTAGGAGGCGATGAGCTGCACCTGGCCGTGCAGGCGGCGCAGGGCGAGCCTATCCGCTACGCTCTCGCATCGTCTGACAAGCAAATTCTCATCACTGGCACAGTGGTTCCATTTCCGCTTGAAGCCAAAGACCAGGGCTGCCGGCTTGAAGTGAGGCTTGCCACGCCTGATGCCGAAGGCGTTCTGATCTCCGCCGACGGGCTGCCTGCAAACGCTGACGCTCCCTTCCAATTGGTCTCCGCCGGTGTGACGGATACCGCCAGCTTTCACGCTGACGCGCAGGGCCATGCCGTGACGATGGGCCTTCCTTTTGTGGCCGGCCTGGATCGAGGATTGCTCAAGGTAACGCTGGTCACCCAGGAGTGTTCAACCGCCATCGAAGTTCCATGGGGAAAGAAAAGTTACTCCTTGCGCTGATAAATTCGGCATCGGAGTACTGGCTCTGACATGATCTGCACTTGCTCTTTCACTCCGCGCTAGGGCGTGAGACGGCCAGAACCTCTGCAAAATGCACCCCTTCGCGCCCCGACAACTGGTGAATCTGTTCGCGGCAACTGAAGCCGTCAGCCACAATAATCGTTGTGGGCGCGGCTGCGTTGACAGCCGGCAGAAGCCCGAGATTGGCGATTGCCTTTGAAACTTCAATCTTGTCTGCCTCAAGGCCAAATGGTCCCGCCATGCCGCAGCAACTGGAGTCGATAAGCTCCACTGCCGCGCCGGCCTTTTTCAGCAGGGCGATCTCGTTCACTGGTCCGCCAAAAACAGCTTTGTGGTGGCAGTGGCCGTGCAAGATTACCTGCGCACCCTCAAGCCTGCCCGTCACCCACTCGGGAGCTTTTGCGGCCAGCCAATCGGCCAGCAGCCACACTTGCTTGCTCATGCGCTGAGCGCGAGCGTCGCCAGGAAAAAATTCCAGCGCCTCATCCTTGAAAACGCTGGCGCAGCTTGGCTCGAGGAAGATGAATGGCAATCCGGCTTCAATCTCCGGCGCCATGCGGTCCAGCACATTGGCCAGGTAAGCGCGCGCCGTGCCCAGCAGGCCGAAGTCATAAAGCGCGCGACCGCAGCAAATGTGCCCTTTGGGAACCTGCACTCGAAAGCCGGCTGCGGTAAGAACGGCTTCGGCGGCAGCCAGAGTTTGCGGGTGATAGTAGTTGTTCCATGTGTCGGCCCAGAGCACCACATGCTCTCCAGCCGGCTCCGTTTTGGTTGCATTCTTCCCGCTTGCAGCGCGAGGGACGTTGGTGGTTTCGTCGCCCGCCGATCTTGCCTTCTTGTAGTTTTTCCCGGCGAGGCGCGGAAGCTGGCGCTCTTGCGCTACACCCACAATGTGTTTGATAAGCGGGCTGGTCAGGCGTCCGGTGAGCACGGCGTTGGTCAGCGTCGGAGTAATCGAGCCCAAACGCGCCATGACGTCCGCGAACCCGAAAATGTAGTGATGCAGGGGGTGCGGGCGGTGTTTGTAGCGCTGCGCCAGGTACTCGGATTTGTAGGCGGTCATGTCCACTGATACCGGGCACTCGGTCTTGCACGCCTTGCAACTGAGGCAGAGATCGAGCGCTTCGTGGACCGCTTTGCTCTGGAAGCCTTCCTTGCGCAGTGCGCCGGCCAACATCTCCCACAGCAGCCGTGCGCGGCCGCGTGTGGAGTGCTGTTCCTCGCCGGTAGCGCGGTAACTGGGGCACATTACGCCGCCGTCGGCCTTCAGGCAAGCGCCCACGCCCACGCAACGCGCGGCGGCGCGTTCCAGTGAGCCTTCATCGGCCGCAAACACAAAATGTGTCTCCAGCTTGGCCTGCGTCTCGCCGGCAACGGGCGGCGCATTGCGCAGGTTTTCCGAAGGATCGTAAACGCGCACCGCATCCGACAGCTTGCCGGGATTCATTCTGTTTGCAGGATCCCAAATTGCTTTGAACTCCTGAAAGGCTCGTATAAGCTCAGGTCCGAACATTTTGGGTAGCAGCGCCGCGCGAGCCTGGCCGTCTCCGTGCTCGCCGCTGAGCGACCCGCCCAGACTGAGAACCAGATCCGCTGCGCGGTCGATGAATTCGCGGAAGCGGCGCACGCCTTCCACAGTGCGAAAGTCGAAGTTGATTCTCAGATGAACGCAACCCTGGCCGTAGTGTCCGTAAAGCGGGCTGCGATAGCCGTACTCGGCCATCAGAGCTGTGAGCTGGCGCAGGTAAGCGCCCACTCGTGCGGGAGGAATGCCTGCATCGTCCCAGCCCTCAAATCGCTCCGGCTCTCCCGGAACAGAAGCCGTAGCGCCCAGAGCCGATTCGCGCACACGCCAAATGGCCGCTGCGTCAGCGGCGTTATAAATGCGCGCAACCGGCGCCTCTGCCCAGCCTTGCGCTGCCTGAGCGAGAGCCTCAGCTTTGGCCTGCGCCTCAGCCGCGTTCCATGCGCCTATCTCCACCAGCAAAAAGCCTCCGCCCGGCGGAAGCAGCGCAACGTCGTCCATCGCGAGGTTTTTGCGCCGCATGAAATCAACCAGCAGCCCGTCAAATCCCTCCAGCCCGATGGGCGTGAATTCCAATACGCGCGGCACCACGTCGGCGGCGAGAAACACATCGGCAAAGCTCAGCACCGTCAGCACTCGGAAGGGCGGGCTGTTGGTCAGGTTGAGCGTGCCGGCAACAACGGTTGCGCAGGTTCCTTCAGAGCCCACCAGCGCGCGGGCCACATTGAATCCGTTCTCGTCCAGCAACTCATCCAGGTTGTACCCGGAAACGCGCCGGGGAATGCGCGGATATTTTTCGAGAATAAGCTCGCTGTAACGGTCGCGCAGCCGGGCCAGGTCCGCATAAATCTGGCCCGCGCGGCCGCCGGCGTGGATCAGTGCGTCCAACTCGACGGGCGATGTGCGGCCCACTGTCATTCGCGTGCCGTCATAAAGCACAATGTCCAGCGATTCAATGTTGTCCACTACTTTGCCGGCCATCAGCCCATGAGCGCCGCAACTGTTGTTGCCGATCATGCCGCCCAGCGTACAGCGCGAGTGCGTCGCCGGGTCCGGGCCGTAGGTCAGATGGTGCCGCTCAGCGGCCTCGCGCAGCCGGTCGAGGACAATCCCCGGCTCCAGGCGCGCCAGCTTCGCCGTTGGGTCAATCGAGCCCAGCTTGTTCATGTAACGCGAAAAATCGAAGACCACTGCCACATTGGCGCACTGCCCGGCTAGGCTGGTGCCCGCGCCGCGCGGCAGCACCGCCGCTCCGGTTGCGCGGCACGCGGCCAGGGCTGCCTCCACATCGGCGGCGTCGCGAGGCAGAATCACGCCCACCGGAAGCTGACGGTAATTCGATGAGTCGGCCGCGTAAAGCGCCCGCGAGCCCAAATCAAAGCGCACATCGCCGCGCAGGCTCTTCTTGAGCAGCGCTTCCAATTCACGATGAGCGAAAAAACTCTCATGATCCAGCGGAGGCTGATTAGAAAGGACGGAAAATGGCGACACGCTCATTGTCAAATGGTAACGCGCTGCGTAAGGTCTACGTGTTGAGCGGAGTTACCGCGTGGGCCACTCTTCCACCACGATGCCGAGGTCGTTGAGTTGCTGAATGGCGGCTTCCACGTTGCGGCGGACTTTGACGCGGTCTTTCTTGTCGGCCAGTGGCGATTCGGCCACGGCGATTACGCGGCCATAGCGCCATGCTCCGGCAGGCAGGGCAATCAGGGCCTGAGCCAAATCGCCGGGGCGCAGCTGGACCTCCTGGCGGCGGGCGGCTGCGGGGCGCAGCATGGTTCCCTGGCCAATCGTACTGGGGTTGGCGTCGGCCAGGGTGATACGCAGGTTGAGCGTATCCACGCCGACTGAAAGGAATGGATTGGCCCACGCTCCCGGCTCATGCACATCCACATACATGCTTTTGGTGGGGAGCGGAATGCCCGCCAGTGCGGCGCGCTGGCTGTCGAGTTCGGTGGCAGCGGCCTGGGCCTTGTGCTCCGCGTTGACCGCGTTCTGGGCGACGCCGGCCACGGCCTGTTCTTCCTTGTGGCAAGCGGTTAGCGTCACGCCCAACAGCAGCGCCATGGCCCCAAATCCTTTAAGTCTTGAGTGCTCGTTCACCCTTCAAGAATAACAGGGCTGGCGCTTCGGCTTCATTCGCATTTCCAGACAGGCGGGCGCTTTTCCAAAAAGGCATTCGTGCCTTCGTTTTTGTCCGCTGTGCCGCAGAGATGGCCGAAACGGACGGCCTCACGCAGCAGGGCAAGGTCGAGCGGCAGGCCGATGCCCTCATCGACGGCGCGCAGTGTTTCGGCCAGGGCGAGCGGCGCATTGGCGGCAATCTCCTGCGCCAGAGCCTCGGCGCGTTGCATCAGCTCGGCGGTGGGCAGCACTTCATCCACCAGTCCGATGCGCAAGGCCTCGCGCGCGTCGATGATAGCGCCGGTGAGCAGCAGCTTGAGCCCCGCGCCGCGGCCTACGAGGCGTGGCAGGCGCTGTGAACCGCCATAGCCGGCCATGAGGCCAAGCTTAACCTCCGGCTGCCCCAGGCGCGCATCTTCCGCCGCTAGGCGCAGCGTGCAGGCCATGGCCAGTTCGCAACCGCCGCCCAGTGCAAAGCCCTGGATGCAGGCAATCACTGGCTTACCCAGGGTTTCGATCGAGCGAAAAACATCTTGTCCGCGCAGGGCAAAGACGCGGCCCTCTTCGGCATTGAGCGCGGCCAGTTCGCGGATGTCGGCTCCGGCCACGAAGGCCCGGCCACCGGCGCCGGCGAGAAGAACGACGCGAATCGCGCGGTCGGTGCCCAGCTCCTCAAAGACTGCGGAAAGCTCCGCGATGGTCTCGGCGTTCAGTGCGTTGAGAACTTTGGGCCGGTCAAGAGTGACCTGGGCTAACGGAGGGCGCTTTTCGAGGTGAAGGTTCTTGAATTCCATGCGAGAGAAAGGGTAGCAGATGGCAGCGTAAGGCTGTCCAGAGGCCGGCAATCTGCCACGGCTCGCTATCACGGCGTTTGCGGAACGTGAACGGGCAATAGTACCTTAAACCACATGATGCACTTCCCAATTCTCTTCGAATTCAGGCGCGCCCGCTTGTCCAAGCCTTGCGTTTTTTCCCGTTCTTTGCCGCTCATCGTCTTTACTGTCTCCGTAGTGCTCTGCCTGAGCCTTTCCGCCCTCGCCAAAGGTGCCAAGAACTTTTCGCCGGCGACGCTGGTGGAGGCGGCCGATTACACCCCATGCGGCAATGGATGCTCTCCGAGCGCCGAGCCGGCCAGCGCTTTTTGCTTCCGCCAGGGCGACCAGGTTCTTGTCGGAGAAGGGAAGAGCTACCTGCATGAAGGCAAGTTTTCCAGCCTGGAAGACCTTACAGGGAAACAGTTTCAGATCCGATTCAATGGAAGCCATATCTGGATGAAGCCGCCCATTGGGGACACGGTGAAAATCGAGCGCGGCTCCCGCTTCGAGAATTTCCGAGACTCCGGTTGCATCCGGGAGGTGCGCCGCCCGATTCTTAAGACGGCCTACGCGCATAAGCGGCCGGGCAAGGTCCCTTCCTACGCCTTTGCGCTCGCCGGTACGGGCAAAGGCGATTTGTACATGTGGTTCCAATGCGATCTGGATCCCCAGGCGTCCGTGATTGCCTGCCGCAAGTGGTATGAGAACGGCGAATTCATCGGCAAGGATTGGTACTGCTCCAGGACGGAAGATGGCGCGCCGGTTCCGGCTGACTTTGAAATTGACCGGTTTCTCAGTCAGGCGGGAAGGCTGGTTCTGAAGTCGGGCGCCGTCGTGCCGGAGGACCACCGCGCAAGAACCAATGACGTGCTTGACCGTCCCAATGAGGCGTGCCGGTAGTGAGAGCCCCGTCACTGCGCGCCTAGTGTCACCTGGAATAATCTGGCCGCGGATTAAATCGGAGGCCCAGATGAGCAGCAAGGTTGTGGCAATTGTCGGCAGCTACCGCAAGGGCGGCGCGATCGATGCCGCGGTCGAAGCCGTTCTGGAGGGCGCGCGGGAAAAAGGCGCCCAGACACACACCATCTATCTCACGGATCAGCACCTGGAGTTTTGCACCAACTGCCGGAAATGCACGCAGCCGCCGGGCGAGGAGCGCGTCAAATGCGGGCAGCAGGACGATCTGGAGCCGATTCTAAAAGAAATTGAAGCGGCGGATGCCGTCGTGCTCGGCTCACCCGTTAACTACTGGAACGTAACGGCCATCTTTCGCAGGTTTTTGGAGCGGCTGCTGGGCTATATCTATTGGCCTTGGGGTCAAAAAGCGCCCAGCCCGCGCAGCAAGAGGCAACCGCGCAAGGCTGTGCTGATAGCCTCGTCCGCCATGCCGGGCTTCCTGATCCCTCTCACCACTGGAGCGGCCAAGGCTCTGCGCATTGCGGCCAAAAGTCTCGGCGCAAAACCAGTGGCCAGCATATGGATTGGCCTGGTCTCCCAGGAGCCGCATCCTCATCTCTCAGCCCGCACCCTGAACCGGGCGCGGCACATTGGCTGGAAATTGGCTTAGGCGCGGGGAACGTAGCCTTACTTGCCGATCAGGCCTTTGGCGATAGCGTCTAACATCCCGTTGAGGAAATTGATAGATTCGGCAGCGGAGTAGCGGCGGCCGATCTCCAGGGCTTCATTGATGACGATGGGGAAGGGCGTACCCTTGAAGCCAAGCATCTCGCCCACGGCCATGCGCAGCAGGTTGCGGTCCACGGCGGGCATTCGCTCCAGGCGCCAATGCTTGGAGTTGGCCACGATCAGCTCATCGATCTTTTCCTGGTGAGCGACGGCCACGCGGAAAAGGTCTTCGGCAAAGCCGCGCACCTCAGGCTCGACCTCATCGGCAGCCTTCCAGAAGTTTGCGCGCACCTGCTCCGGCGTCTGCTTGCCGATGTCCGCCTGAAAGAGCATCTGCATGGCCAGCTCGCGCGATTTGCGGCGCCCCGACGAGTGATGGATTCCGGCGGTCAACGAGAACCGCCCGGTTGGAGCTTGCGGCTGAGGCTGACCATCTCGATGGCCGCTGTGGCAGCCTCGAAGCCCTTGTTGCCGGCTTTGATGCCGGCGCGGTTCAGCGCCTGTTCCAGCGTCTCGCAGGTGAGCACGCCAAAGCTATGGGGAATGCCGGTCTCCTGCTGCGATTGTCCAAGGCCGCGCGCCATTTCGTTGTAAATGGCCTCGTAATGCGCGGTCTCGCCGCGCAGCAGGCACCCGAGGGTAATGATGGCGTCCACGCGGCCCGCATTTGCTGCGGTGCGCGCTGCGGATGGAATCTCCCATGCGCCCGGAACGCGGATCACTTCAATGTCGGCCCGCTTTGCGCCGCTGCGCAACAGTGCATCCAGCGCGCCATCCAGCAGCCGCTCGGTGACCACCGCATTCCATCGGGCAACAACGACAGCAAACCTCATGCCAGCGGCTGAAAGATCGCCCTCAACAGCAACCGGCTTGCCTTTGACCGGATCACTCCAGGCCCAGAAGCTGAAAGCAAAGCCGGGCTCCGGCTCAACGGTGAAGAGGCGCGACTTCCAATGGGTTTCCGTGATGGCGCTGAGGCACGCCACTGCCGGCTCGCCATCTTGCGCGCGCAGCCACGCGGCGGCGGCCTGATGCACGGCGTCCAAAGCGGTCACCTCCACCAGCACATCGGCGGTCGAAGGAAACTGGCCGTCCACAAACTCCAAATTGCCCAGCGGAGCCAGGAACGACGCGCCGTGACTATCGTCCTCGTTCCATCCCTTTCCGGGCGCAAATCCCAGCGCGGAAAAGAAGCTCGCCAGCCGGTCATAGGCCGCGCGGTTGCTCGTGGAACGAAGAAAGGAAATTCCCTTGATCATTCTTTGATTCTATCGTGCGAGGGTGGGGAATCAGGGAACCGGCGAGTCGGCGAGTCAGTGGCGCCGGAAAGCAGAAAGGCCGGCGCGAGGCCGGCCTTTCTGCTTGCTGCTTGTCGCATCACGCTACGTGGTGGAGCGCGGCTTGACGGCTATGGTTGTGGCCGGAACGCTCAATGCGCCCGCCGGCCCCGAATAAGTGCAGCCAAGGTCAGTGCCGCCGTCGGAGATAGAAGTGCAAGGTGGCAGGTTGGGGCTGATCTGCTGCGTGTCAGCGGTCGCCGGGCTGCTCGTTGCCAGCGGAACGCTGATGTAGTGGATCATGTTGTCACCCGCGGTCGAGACAAAGAAGAGAGAGTCGTCCGGGGTGAAGGCGCCGGCCAGAGGCGCAATGGGAGCGACGCCTCCCGTCTGCGTCTTCAGCGGCACATAGCCCACGCCCGTACCGGGCACATAGTAGGGCAGCTCGGCTTTGGTGTTGGTTGTATCCGCCGTGTAGGTGATAAACGCCAGGTTCGATTCCGGCGACGGAACCACCTGATCTACGGCGGTCGCATTCACATAAGCGGTATTGAGCGTATACGTCGCATCGACCGCGGGAGCAGCAGGGAGCGCCGAGAGCGTCTCCACGGTGGGGGAGTTGATGGCCAGCGGGCATGAAATCGGTGTCAGGATGCCGCCCGGCGCTTCGGCCGTGGGAATATTGACGCCAATATCGGTGACAGTGACTCCACTGCTGGTGGCTGCCGCGCCCAGAATGTGCTTGCCGTCAGTGGTGGCGGCCAGAGCGTCGGACTGCACGTCCACCGAATCACCCAGCGGCTGCGGATAGAAGGCCATGCTGGCGAAGTTCCCAACCGTGCCGCTGGGGCACCAGGTGTGATCCACAGTGGGCTCGCCCCTGAAAAAGGCTCCCATGGACGGAATCACGATAGCCGGGGTTTGCATCGTGCTGGAGATGGCCACATTTCCAGGCAATGCTGCTGTCGGCGTGTAGGGCGGTAGCACGCCCGGCGGCAGCGGAGGATTCAACAACGGGCTGGGCGGCAGCGGCGTCGCTGAACTCGCGTTGTAAACGGCCCAGCCGGTGCTTGCGTTATAGACGTAGAGCGTGTCGCTGTGGCCGGTGACGCCTTCCGCCGCATTATTGAGAGATGCGCTGTCGGTGATGTAAAGCGTCTGGGAATCAGGGGTCCAGGCGGCTGCATTGCCCATGCCGCCGATGCTCACCGAGGAGCCGCCGTTGACACTGTAAATATAGAAAACCTGGCGCACCTGGTCGTTGATAAGCACTTGCGAGTTGTTGGGCGCAACAGCCAGCACCACGCCGGGAACGGCCGTGGTCTGCGTCGTGACCGCGCCGGACGCTGTGCTGTAAACCATCAATTCGTGCGGAGAGCCAAAGTAGAGACTGTTGCCGAGTTGGTCCATCACCATCGAGTTCGGCACATATGGCAGTCGTATCGTGGAGCCGACCGTGCCCGTAAGCAACGCGATGGGAACGACGTACTGCGACTGGCCGGGAGCCGCGAACCAGGCATAGTCGCTGGCCGTGCCGGGGGTGGTGATCGTCACAGGGTTGGAAGCAACCGGCAGACCGGTGCCGTAAAGGCCGACTTCATTGATTGGAGCGGGATTGCAACCGGGCGGCTGGCAGACCGCATAGACCGAGGCCACGCCGGGAAAAGATGTAGTGACGGATCCGGAACTGCCCGCCGCAATGTCGATCGGGTCAGTGGACTGGTAGGTCAGGGAGAGGCCAGTGATGCTGCATCCGGTTCCAGGGCATTGGGTCAAGTTGGTGTCGTATACGGTGGTGGTCAGATTCTGCGTCGCGCCCTGGGTGACAATGCCCGACGTGCCTCCGTTGGCCAGAGTCACCGAGATTGATCTTGGCGGGCAAGTGGAGAAGTAGCCGGCCGATGATCCTGATTGGGCCACCGACGCCGTGATGACAGTAGTGCCCGGCTGCTCAGCGGTGATGCTTACCTGATTCGTGGTGGTGTTGGTGGTGATCGTTGCAACGGAGGAGGTGCCCACCGAGTAGTTGAGAGCGCCGAGCGACGTGGTACAACTCGGCACCGAAGTGACGCCCAGGGGCAATCCCCCCGAGCACGCAAAATAAAGGCTAGTGTTGGCGCAGCGCGGGTCGTTCGCGGCGTAGGGGCATTGCGTGACGCCGGACGGAGCGCAAAGCTGGGCGGATTGGCCGCTGCCGTTCACGTAACATGCCTGCCCGTCGAGCGTGGCCGTCGTGCCTTGCGAGAAGCATTGCTGCGTGGTTCCGGACACGGGCTCCGTCACCAGGCTCACGGCGGTCACCGGAGCGTGGACGTACACCTCCACGGGATTGGAAGTCACCCCCTGGGCGGAAGCCGAAATGTAGGCTGCGGCGTATGGCAGGCCGCCGGTCGAAGGCAACGGATTCGGCGCGCTGCAGACGGTGTAATTGGGGACCCCGCCGCCTGAGTTCCGGTTCCACGTGCCGGCGCAGAGGCTACCGTTCGGCGAAATGTCCACCAACTGGTTGTTGGTGGTGCCGTAGGTATATGTGCCCGCGGATGCCGTGGTGCCTTTGCATGTAAGTGCCGAAGGCGTGCTTACTTGGCGCGTTTGCCCAAAGGCCATCGAAATGCCCAGGGTCACAGGTTGCAGCGTGATGGTGGCCACATCCGTGATCTTCATCCCATATCCCGCGCCATTGCAAAAGTTCGCATCCGGGTTACGGGTGCAGCCGGAAATCGAAATCCCGGCTGGAATAGCCAGGCACAACAAGCAGACAAGCGTCAAGAACCGCCGCATGAATCCTCCCCGCCCCGCCTTGTCGAACTGCGGAACGGTCACTCCCGATAACATCGGAAAAAATTCGGTTATAGCAAACTTCCCAGCGCCGCCACCCGTGTTTGCCAGTGGCGAGTGGCTCTCTCTTCCGGGGTCCTCAGTAGCAGGTTTCAGCCTCTGAGGTGGAAGGAACAGCCCTTTTGCTCGGCACCCAAAAAGGGCACGGAAATTGGGAAGACGCTCTTTGGAGCGGTCCGTCAACTAGCCATGGCTGGCGTGTTGCCGGTCGAATCCGCTCAAATGATCGGCTCCCGGCGCCACACTCGCCACGCAGCCGGTAGACGAAACGCGCCTTAAAACTCCAAGGAAAAGTGTATCAGGACCGGGTGGTTCCTGGCTGTATGCCCGGCGCCGCGATTCACCGCTCCCACCTTTTCATAGACTTCGACACGTCCCAATGGCGAGCAGGCCTCGCACTACTGCGCTGGCGGCAGGTAGCGGGCAAACCACTCGGCTGCTCGCGCCATCACGTCCCGTTGGTGGGCCGGGTCGGTAAACATATGCCCCTCATTGGGATACACCACCAGACGCGTGGGCACATGCCGTGCCCTGAGCGCGTGCCAGAACTCGAATGACTGCGGTGCGGGGCATTCGCCGTCCCGTTCGCCCACCACCACCAGCGTGGGCGTTTGCGCCTGCCGAATGAAGTTGATGGCCGAGCTCTTGGCATATACCGCCGGATCGTCATAGACCGTCGCGCCAAAGTAAGGAGTCATCCACTGGTCAATGGAGTTCTCGCCGTAGTAGCTCTCCCAGTTCGAAATGCCGGCGCCAGCCACTGCAGCCTTGAATCGCTGCGTCTGGGTCACAGCGAACATGGCCATGAATCCGCCGTAGCTCCAGCCGGTCAGGCCCACGCGGTTGGGATCAATCGAGTAGCCAGCCTCGGCCCTGTCCACTCCTGCCAGAATGTCGCGCAAATCGCCGTAGCCGAAATCCTCTCGATTGGCCTGGGTAAACTCCTCGCCTTGCCCATAGCTGCCGCGCGGGTTGGGTACCAGCACAAAATACCCCAGCGCCGAAAACGCCGCCGCGCTCATGGTGCCCGTGCTCCAGCGTGGCATCGCTGCCGAGGCCGGGCCTCCATGCACCACGACAATCAACGGATATTTCTTCGCCGGATCGTAGTCTTTGGGCAGCATCAGCCAGCCCTGCACCTGAAACTGGTCGCTTTTCCATTCCAGCGAAACCGATTTGCCCCAGGCCGGCGTCACGCCGTCGTTGACGTTCGTGAGCTGGTTGAGAGTCGAGCTCATGAATCTGCAGGTTGGGCAACCGTCCGATCCTTGAATAAAAACCTCTGGTGCGTGATCGAAGCTGCTTGCGACAAAAGCAAACCGCTTGTGGTCTCCGGTTGTTGAGACGCTCATCTCGAAGCGCCCATCGCCGATGGTCGCGGGATGATCGTAGAAGGGCACGTCGAAGGTTGCCGGTTCGCCGCCATGCAGCGTGAGCCGAGCCAATTGTGCGTTGCCGCCCGCAATGCTGCTTACAATGAGCTGATCAGGACGGCTCCACTCCAGCCACGATGCCGTCGCCGTCCGCCCCGGCGTCAGACTGCGCGGCGCGCCGCCTGCGACTGGAATAATCCACACATCCCCGCCCGTCACTCCCTGATCGCTCATCAGTCCGCCTATAAAGGCGATCTGTTTTCCGTCCGGTGACCAGCGTGGCACGGCAATCTGCAAACCGTGCAGCGGCCCGGAAATTGTCTCCGGTACAAGAAGAATCTCTGGCCCTCCGCCAAGAAGTTGCGTGTAAAGTTTGGCGACCCACCAGTTATTCTCTCCCGGCGGATCGGCGGCAACGTAAGCCAGCCCTTTTCCATCCGGCCGCCAATCAAATTCGTACACGTGTAGGTTCGCCGGAGTCACCATCGTGGGTGCCACCACCCCCGAAGGAGGCAGTTTATCTACATAGATTGGGACTACTGCCACACGCTCAATCTCTATCCCGTCCTCGCCAATCACTCCCGTCGGCGGCTTCATTGCCGCCAGTGCCCCGGCTGGCCGCGACGCGCCTTCCACGTAGAGAAAAGCCACACTCATTCCATCCGGCGAAAACGCAGGAGCTTCCACATAGCCCTTCAACTCGGTCACCCGCCGAGCCGGGCTACCATCCATCTTCGACAGATAAAGGTCGGCCTGCTCCGGCTGCGCGCAATCGGAGAAGAATGCAAGCGCCTTCGAGTCCGGCGCCCACACGATCTGGCCCTCGCGGCAATGCTGCCCAGGCTTCGTGGCTGCCGTCACCAATTCGCTTTTGCCCATATCGTCGAGCGGCGCCACGCGAATTTCCGCGCCTTCTTTTGCCCGCTCAATCCACGCCAGGCACTTGCCGTCCGGGGAGATTGCCACCTCGCCGAAGGAACGCCCGCGGCTGAGTCCTTTCAGCACATCGTCAATGTGCGCACGGTCCGGCGAAGCCGCTGCATGTGCCGGTGTTGCCTGGGCTTGCGCGTTGGAGAGCGAGAAGACTGCGCCCAGAACCAAGGCTGTCCCAGCCATCAGCACTCGGCGGAAAGGTTTGCGAATCGACGCAAAAATCATACGGAAATGCTATCAGGTAGAAGCCGCGCGCCTGGAAATGAAATTTGAATAACATGAAAGTATTCGGATGAAGATTACGGGAAACTGCTTGACACTTGAAATAATCTGGAGTAACACTGACTTAGAGATAAGTTTCCTCTAAGCTTCAGATTGCCTGAACTAATACGGCTATCTGAAGTAAGTAACTCCTATTTGTAGCTCAATGAGGCTTTCAAGCGTTTGGCTGTAAGCCTCACAAACAACCGAAGATAGTCAAGATTGCCGCTTCGACAACTCCCCTGCCCGGCGCGGGCGGCACGTGAACTATTTCGTGTGTGTTCAGTTTAGAGCCATTGTGATATAGTCTCCTCGCCTCGTGCCTTCAGTGCTTCGTTCCAGGCGAGTACCATTCAAGCGAACAGCCGGGCGGCTGGAGCTGTTATGGACTCCCACAAGAATTGCGACGCAAGAAATTTCCCTTCGACTCACCAGAAAAAGAGTGAACATTCTTTCAAACGGATGGGCCGTGTCTATATAACCAGATCCTCAGGAATTAATCAGGATGGAACGCAGACCAATCGCCTGACTTTTGCTGAAGACTTCATGATGGAACATTCTAACTTCGGCCGGAGCATCGCTCTGCTCGGGATTGCAGCCAGAAGGGGAACCGCGCCCAAAAAACTGCAACCGTCTGCCCAGTCCTTTGGATTCCCGTCTTGAAGCCGCATAACTCTAGCCGCCGCGTCCCTCTAGTGGAGCCGGAGGATCAAGACATGGGTTGCGCAACTTGCAGGAATCTGGAACAAGCATACGAGACTGGGATCAGCGAATATGCTGAGGCTCGCGCCTCAGTGTGTTATCGGGTAAGTACGGTGCGTGCGGCCCAGAAAAATGTTGATATGGAGCGCGCCAGATACGAACTGGAAGAGCACCGGGCTGTATGCGCTTTAGCCGCCAGCGTTCCCAAGCTTTTGCCTGAACGGGATGCTCCAAAGATCTCGAGACAACTCGTGGCATAGTTCAGATTGTGGAGATTCGTGCGGCGTAAGGCTATGCAAGTTTTTGTACGGAAATCCGTTCGAGAATCTCTGCTAAGTTTGCTGACTCGATATCTGAAACATCGACTCCGTATATTTCTCGTATCCTGGCGTAATATGAGTCATTGCCATCGTCCGTATGAAAGTCCCATAAGCTTGACTCGTCCGAAATCCAGGCCGACTCCAGTTCTAGGACACGGTGAATAAAGTCTTCAGCCAGTTCCGCGTGCACATCAACCCGTTCTTGAGAAGCAAACTCGATCGGTACTTGAGTGCCGGGTCGAGGGAGCGACCTGTGTGACTCCCTCCTTTTCAACTTTGCGGCTTCAAACTTGGTCTCCAGGTCGATAAGTGCTTCGCTTTCCGAATCGCCGCCTCCTGTCAGATTCCAGTTCACAATGCACGCCACGTACCTGTGCAGCTTGAATCGAGGAGCGAGGTAAGCGGAAATAGGGTCGGGCTCCTGCGTACGCATCGAGACAGGGTAGTCGGCCAGGTCCCAGTCACGCTTTCGATAGGAAAGGCTCAGCTTCCAGAGCGCCCGCAGTTGATTGGCAATGCGGACGACCGGCTTCTTCATGGGTGTCATAAGCTGTTCCCTGCTTCACTCGGCGTTTGCCGCCTTATGTATCGCCAGCAGCTTTTCCAGCAGCGGTTTCAGCATCTTCAAATCCAGCGCATTCGCGCCGTCGGATTTGGCGTTGGCCGGGTCGTCGTGAACCTCTAAAAACAGCCCATCAATTCCCGCCGCCACAGCGGCCCGCGCCAGCAGCGGAATAAACTCCGGCTGGCCGCCGCTCACACCGTTCGCCGCCGACGGCTGCTGCACCGAGTGAGTCGCGTCAAAAACCACCGGCGCCAGGTTGCGCATCACCGGCAGCGAGCGATAATCCACCACCAGTGTGTTGTAACCGAAGCTGGCGCCGCGCTCTGTGAGGAAGACGCGCTCATTGCCCGTCGAGCGCACCTTTTCTACCGGATGCGTCATGTCCCAAGGCGCAACAAACTGGCCCTTTTTAACATTTACAGCGCGTCCCGTCTTGCCCGCAGCCACCAGAAGGTCGGTCTGCCGGCAAAGGAAGGCGGGAATCTGCAGCACGTCCACAGCCTCGGCGGCCACTGCGCAATGTGCCGGCTCATGCACGTCGGTCAGCACCGGCAGCCCTGTGTCTTTGGCCACACGGGCGAGGATGCGCGTGCCTTCGGCGAGTCCCGGCCCGCGAAAGCTCTTCACGCTGGTGCGGTTGGCCTTGTCATAGCTGGCCTTGAAGATGTACGGAATCCCGAGGTCCGCCGTAATGCGCTGAATTGCCTCGGCCATGCGCCGCGCGTGCGCCTCGGATTCAATAACGCACGGTCCGGCGATCAAGAATAACTGGCCCGCGCCCACATGGACAGGGCCGATTTCAAAGGAAGGTCTCACGGATTCGATTGTAATGGTTCGCTCAGCCAGCCGACTGCGAGTCTTGGTACTCTATTTGAGCATCAAACAGCAAAAGGGCTTAGCTTCCGGCGAGCATTTTCATGCAAACCGGCAATCGACCTTTATCGAGGAGAAAAATGCCCGAAGCGGCGGCAAGCATCATCAACATCGAAACCTGGAAGGATTGGCAGGCGTCAGGCCGGCGTGCGCAACTGGTGGACGTTCGCTCGGCAACTGAGTTTGCCACAGCCCATCTGCCCGGTGCCATCAACATTCCGCTGGAGCAGATCGAACTGCGGACAGCCGATCTGGAGACGTGCGCGCCGGTGGTGCTGGTCTGTCAGGGTGGAACGCGCGCCCGCATGGCGAGCGAATTAATTGCAGACAGCGGCAAGGAACTTGTCGTCTTGGAGGGCGGAACCGGCGCCTGGCTCAAGGCAGGGAACCCGGCTGTGCGGTCGACAGCCTCGCGCTGGGCGTTGGAGCGGCAAGTCCGGCTGGCCGCGGGCTTGCTGGGATTTATCGGAGTTTTGCTGGCAGTCGCCGTGTCGCCGTGGTGGCTGCTCTTGCCGGGATTTGTAGGTTGCGGCTTGATCTTCGCCGGATGCACGGGTTTCTGCCCCATGGGCGAGGCACTTGCCCGGCTGCCTTGGAACCGTCCAAGGCGCAACACGCATTGATCTGAGCAGGTTCGCAGTTAGCAATGTGACATGAGCTGGAATTCGTCAGATGTTGAAAGGGAGAAACCATGGAAGTCAATCTGAAGCTTCTGGGAGATGTAAAGTTCGAAGTTGCGGCGCGGAACCACACCCTGGTCTGTGACCAGCCCACGGAAGGTGGCGGCAGCGATGAGGGCATGACGCCGCCTGAGCTCCTTCTGGCGTCTTTGTGCACCTGCGCGGCCTATTACGCTTCGGCCTTTCTCAGAAAGAGGGGATTGCCCCGCGAAGGCGTCGAAGTACGCGTGTCGGCAGGCAAGGCCGGACCGCCGGCGCGTCTGGACAACTTCGTCATCGAGGTCAAAGTCCCGCTAACGCTGAGTGAAGCGGACCGGGCCGGCATGGACCAGGCAGTTCACCATTGCCTGATTCACAACACGCTGCTCCATCCGCCCTCGATCCAGATTGAATTGCATACTCCCGCCGCGGTTTGAATGTGACCGGAGGTGCCGCAACAAGGGCCGTCTGTGACGGTTTCAGCGCGAAACTTTACCTAAGTGGGGCGCAACGGTACAATCTCAAAAGGGACGCCGAAGTAGCTCAGTTGGTAGAGCAGCTGATTCGTAATCAGCAGGTCGTCGGTTCGAGTCCGACTTTCGGCTCCATAAATTCAATTACTTACAGGCCATCTGCAAAGATGGCCTGTTCTGTATTACCACCGTGTCACCAAGAGCTTCGATCATTCTCTGATGGCGCTCTTGAGACGTTTTTGGCTCGGTTGCAGGGGCTGCGATTCGATCTGGTGGGGCGGATCGACAAGCGAGAAACGGGCTGTGGTGCAGTTTTCGAATCGGCGACGACTCAGTCGGAGCCCACAGTGCGACCTTCGCTAACCGATAAGAATCATCTATTCGGGCATTTTCGAGGCCCGCACGGATGCTACGATTGTTCGCAGCAAATACTTCGCAATTAAGATCAAGGAAGTGGGCACATCGGTAACGAGTCTTACGAGCGGGAGGCGGAACGGGCTGCGTGACTGAGATCGTGGAGAAAGGCAAAAACGAGAATCTAATGGTAAGACTCCTTATAGTGGTCTTCGTTTTCCCGATCCTTGTCCTAGCCTTTCACGCACTGCTTTTCGTTCCGGCTTTCTTCGTCGGTCTATTGCTCGTGCATTTCGGAGGACATCCCAAATTTGTGGGGAATGCATTGTCCGTGGTAACCCTGCTGCCTGCGTGCTGGGGCGCAATCGCCGTTTGCAAACGGATCTGGACTAGTTCCAAGTAGCCGAATACTCCGCATCATCATGCAGCGCGGGATCGCAGCCGTGAAGTGCGTGCTGCAGTTGCGCGATATTTTGGATTTCGGTCCTATCACTGGCTAACCGGAAACACACTATTGCTGAAAAAAGAAAACCAGCGAGCGGTGTTTACCGTTGATCCCCGCTCCGCGCCTTGGACAACTGGCTCTGATTGCCATGCAAGCTGAAAAGCAGGGCGAGGGATGCCCGCGTCTCGCCCTGCTCCTTGCATGTCTCAAGCTGACGGTCATCGCAACCCACGGAGAGCGGCTACTCCGCTTCGCGTTTAGGATTACAAAGCGTTGGTGAGAGTTGTAGCCTCATTAACCTCCGAAGCCAGCCGCGCCTGCCGGTTCCTGTAACTAGCAGCTATAAACGCGTGGAAAAGCGGATGCGGCTCCAATGGCTTGGACTTGAATTCGGGATGAAACTGGCAGCCTAAAAAGAAAGGATGGCCGGGAAGCTCGGCAATCTCTACATAAGTCGAGTCAGGTGTGGTACCGCTCAGTCGCAATCCGCCGCCGGTCAGCAGCGCTTCATACTCGCGGTTAAACTCGTAACGATGCCGGTGGCGCTCGCTGATCTCCGTCGCTCCGTAAGCTCGCGCGGCCAGCGAATCCTCTTGCAGCACGCAGGTCCACGCGCCAAGTCTCATCGTCCCGCCCATCTCCTCCACGCCCAGCAGCTCGCGCAGCTTGTAGATGACGCGGTGCTGGCTGGCGGGGTCGAATTCGCTCGAGTTCGCGTCTTTCAGTCCGCAAACGTTGCGCGCAAACTCGATGCACGCGGTCTGCATGCCCAAACAAATTCCGAAGTAGGGCACCTGCTTTTCGCGTGCGTAGCGGATTGCGTTCAGCATACCCTCGATGCCGCGTTTGCCAAAGCCTCCGGGAACCAGAATGCCGTCGAATCCTTCTAACTGCTGCTCATAACTCAGGTCTTCGGGAGTCTTCGATTCCAGGCCCTCTGCTTCAATCCAGGTTATCTTGAGTTTGAGGTTCTGCGAGACAGCTCCATGAGTTAGTGCCTCTTTGAGCGACTTGTAACTATCCTCATACTCCACATACTTGCCCACGATGGCGATGGAGACCTCATCGTTGGGGTTGTAGCAGCGCTCCACCAGGGCCCTCCACTCAGTCAGGTCGGCCTCCGGCGCTTCCTTGTGCAGATACTTCAGAATCAGCGCATCCACGCCTTCCAAGGCAAAGCAGAGCGGCACCTCATAAATCGATGGCACGGTCTTCGCGCCAATCACGGCTCTCTCCTCAACGTTGCAGAAGAGCGCGATTTTCTGTTTCATCTCCCGGCTCAGGGTCCGCTCAGAGCGGCACATCAGTATATCGGCCTGAATGCCGATACTGAGCAATTCCTTTACGGAGTGCTGCGTGGGCTTGGTCTTAAGTTCCTGGGCCGCAGCGATCCACGGCACCAGCGTCAGATGAACAAAGACAGTATTTTCGCGGCCCAGTTCCTGACGCATCTGGCGGATGGCCTCAAGAAACGGCAGCGACTCAATGTCACCCACCGTGCCGCCAATCTCGATAATCGTCACGTCCGCGCCATTCGACGACACCTTGCGCATGGCGTTCTTGATCTCGTTGGTCACGTGGGGAATCACCTGGACAGTTTTCCCCAGGTAGTCGCCGCGCCGTTCCTTCTGAATAATCTGCTCGTAAATGCGCCCCGTGGTGAGGCTGTTGTCGCGCGAGAGCGGCGCATGTGTGAAACGCTCGTAATGACCCAGGTCGAGGTCGGTCTCCGCCCCGTCGTCGGTGACAAAGACCTCGCCGTGCTGAAAGGGCGACATCGTCCCCGGATCGACATTGAGGTAGGGGTCGAACTTCATCATATTCACGCGCAGGCCGCGCTTTTCCAGCAGGCAGCCGATGGAAGCCGCTGCCAGGCCTTTACCTAAACTGGACACAACTCCGCCCGTCACAAAGACATACTTTGCCGACATGGGTGCAACCTCTCTTTGGAATGTTTGGGATTGGACGTACCGGGTGGGCACAATCAAGTATGACAGAACTCCGCACACGAAGGAAACAGAAAAAGTGACCGTGTAAGCATCGCGTAGAACATCACCTTAAATAAAGTGTCTGAATTAAAGCATTTATGTTGTGGATCGCCGGAAATGCGAAAGCCGTCAAAGCTGCCCCCAACTCACCCCTTGCCTCTTTGACGCTCTCATCCTACGATGCTGCTTGAAGGGAGCCAACCATGACGGCAACAGCGACGCCGCTGCGCAAACTGGGGGCCACAGGCCCCGATGTCTTTCCCCTCTCCCTGGGTTGCATGGGCATGAGCGGAGTGTACGGCCCGTCAGACGACGCCGAGAGCATTGCCACCATCCACGCGGCCGTCGACGCGGGTGTCAACCTGTTGGATACAGGCGACTTCTACGGCATGGGCCACAATGAAATGCTGCTCGGCGGGGCCTTGCGCTTTCTCCGGGAAAAGGTAGTGCTCTCGGTCAAATTCGGTGCACAGCGCGCTCCTAACGGCACATGGATTGGCTTCGATTCGCGGCCTACGGCTGTGAAAACCGCGCTGGCCTATTCGCTCAAACGGCTGGGCATTGATTTCATCGACATCTACCGCCCTTCGCGTCTTGACCCCACTGTGCCCATCGAAGACACCATTGGCGCCATCGCGGAGATGGTCAAGGCTGGCTACGTGCGCCACATTGGTCTCTCCGAGGTCGGCCCGGAGACCATTCGCCGCGCCGTGGCTGTGCATCCCATCGTGGACCTGCAAATTGAATATTCTCTTGTAAGCCGCAGCCCCGAGGCGAAGATTTTCCCCCTCCTCGCGGAACTGGGCATCGGCGCCACAACCTATGGCGCACTGTCGCGTGGCCTGCTTTCAGGCTCGCAGCCGGCTCCGACAGGCGACTTCCGCGCCCATCTTCCGCGCTTCACCGGCGACAACCTGAAACGTAACCAGCAACTGGTTGCAAAGCTCCACCAGATCGCCCAGGAAAAAGGCATCACGCCCACGCAGTTGGCCGTTGCATGGGTGCGTGCCAAGGGCAGCTTCATTGTTCCGGTGATTGGCGCACGTACTCGCGCACAGTTGGCCGAGAGCCTGGGCGCTCTCTCGGTCGAATTCACCGCCGATGAGCTTGCCGCTATCGAAGCCGCAGTTCCCGCCAATTCTGTGGCCGGAACTCGCTACGATCCGGCCCAGATGCGTGTGCTCGACAGCGAGAAGTAAACCGTCAGCCTCGCCGGTTCCGCGCGGCGAGAATTACATCCCCTTGCGGCTCGCCGGCGGAACGATGCCGTTCATGCGCAGATACACAACCAGCTGCCCGTTATGATCCATAATGTGCGCCATTCCAAAGCTTGCCATGCCGGCGCGCGTCCCATGCTCCGTCATCATAAAGGCATTCTCCGGGGTTATGGCGTCCACAAACGTATGGGCCAGGGCGAAAGAATCCTTCAGAGCCTTCAGAATGTCAGCTTTGGTGGTGAGCTTTTCTATCGAATCCGTCATCGCCTTGGCGGTGGCTTCCGTGAAATCCGATCCGCCGAAAAAGTAGTAGTTCGATTCGGCGACGTGCTTGATCTGTTGGCCGAAGGTGCGTACGTCCTTGAATTCGCCCAGACTCGCTGCGGGTGCAAAGTTGTATTTGTCTTCCGGCATGGCCTCTGCGGCCGAAACGAACTGCTGCTCCATGATGCTGAGCACTTTGTCGTAGGTTTGCGCGGGCGAAACAGCGGTGCCCACGGCAGGCTTGGCTGGTGCGGTTGCCTGGGAAAATACAAATGTGGATTGAGCGATCAGCAGGCTACAACCGAGAATGCAGCCGGCAGAACAGGGAAGTTTAAGCATGGGATTTTCCTCCCGCGGACGGAGCCGCGTGAAGGAACTTTACCAGACCAAAGCCAATCCCTGAAAGCCCCACAGTGTGAATTTCGTGCTGCCTGTGATGCTGAATACAGCGGAATTTGATTATCCCGTACAATCAAATTAAGGAGATTAACCGATGAAGCGAGTCTATATGGACGCCAATGCCACTACACCTCTGCTGCCGGAGGTGATGGAGGCCATGTGCCCATATTGGATGGAGCATTTCGGCAACGCCTCTTCGATTCACCTCCACGGTCAGCAGGCGCACACCGCCGTGGACCATGCGCGCTCCGTCATGGCCGAGTCTTTCAACTGCCACGACGCTGAGGTGGTCTTCAACTCCGGCGGCACCGAGGGCGACAACACGGCCATCTTCGGCCTGCTGCACCCCGGCGACCACTTCATCACCACTTCCATCGAGCACTCCGCCATTCTCCAGGCAGCCAACCGCATGGCGCAGCACGGAGTGGAGACAACCTTCGTCGCGCCCCAGTCCAGCGGTCTCATCGACCCCTCGGATATTCTGCGCGCCATTCGCCCGGAGACGAGGCTCATCAGCATGATGCTGGCTAACAACGAGACCGGCGTGCTCCAGCCCGTTGAAGAGGTAGGCAAAATTGCCGCCGACACCGGCGTCTTCTTCCACATCGACGCGGTGCAGGGCGCGGGCAAAGTTAAATTTGACGTCCGCCGCTTTGGCTGCCATCTGCTTTCCATCAGCGCCCATAAGATGCACGGGCCCAAGGGCGTCGGCGCCATGTTTGTGCGTCGCGGAACTCCCATTGAAGCACTGCTGGTGGGTGGCAGCCACGAGCGCCGTCAGCGCGCCGGAACCGAGAACGTGCCCGGCATCGTGGGCCTCGCCAAAGCCGCTGAGCTTGCCATGCACTCGCTCGAAGATGGGACTATCAGCCGCCTGGCCAAGCTGCGCGACTCTCTGGAGGCGGGCGTTTTAGAGCTACCCGGAACCGGCGTCAATGGTGCGCACTCTATTGACTGTCATCCTGAGCGACCGAAGGGAGTCGAAGGACCTGCATCTTCTTTTTCGGGCGACAGATTTGTTCCTCGCGTGGCCAACACCACCAACATCTGGTTCGACAATCTGGAAGGCGAAGCGCTGGTGATTGCGCTCGATCTGAAGGGCGTGGCCGTCTCCGGCGGATCGGCCTGCCACTCTGGAGCAACTGAGCCGAGCCACGTCCTGATGGCCATGGGTGTCGATAAAGCCCGCGCCCGCGCCAGCCTCCGCTTCAGCCTGCTCAAGACCGCAACCGAGGCCGATGTGGACTACGTTTTGAAAGTCGTCCCCGAAGCTGTCGAGCACCTGCGCGCAATTTCGCCGGTAGCAACTGGAACGCTGGGCTAAGAACTGACGCAGACTCTCTCCTGGCTTTGAAAGGGCACGGCTTTAGCCGTGCCGCCAGATCACAGAAAAATGTTGGGCTTTAGCCCCTGAGGGAAAATTTCCGTCCGTTTGCAGAAGATTTCCTCCAACTGGCGCACAATTGCAATGAGTGGTCCGGACGGAAAAAGAGGTCAAATGCTGATCGAGCGCCAACTGAAGTTGAGAGGGAATGGGAAGGTTCTGGCTTCGCGCCCGGTCCGTACCCCCCCTCCCCCCCTTATTTCCTGTGAAACTGTGAGACTGTGAACTCCATGACCGAAGTCACCACCATTGCCGTAGCCATGTCCGGAGGGGTTGACTCCTCGACGGTTGCGGCGATGCTCGCTCAAAGCGGCGACGCGGTTGTCGGTCTGACGCTTCAGTTGTGGGATCAGACGCGACTGGCCGGCAAGCACGGTATCCCCGATGCGCCCAAGGCAGGCCGCTGCTGCTCTTTGGATGATGTCTACGATGCGCGCCGCGTGGCCGAGCACCTCAAGATTCCGTATTACGTCGTCAACCAGCAGGAGCGCTTCGAAGAAGCCGTGGTCCGGCCCTTTGTCGCCGAGTATCTCGCCGGGCGCACGCCCATCCCCTGTTCGCTCTGCAACAACCACCTCAAGTTCGACCAGTTGCTCCAGACCGCGCGCTCCATCGGCGCTGACCGCATCGCCACCGGCCACTACGCGGTCAACGAGTTTGACCCCCAGCGCGGCCGCTGGATTCTCAAGCGCCCCGCTGATCTGGCCAAGGACCAGACCTACTTCCTCTTTGGCCTGACGCAGGAGCAGCTTGCTCACACGCTCTTTCCGCTGGGCCGGCTCACCAAACCCGAGGTGCGCGAGATCGCCCGCCAACACGGCCTGGCTCTGGCCGAGAAGCCTGACTCGCAGGAGATTTGCTTCATCCCCGGCGGCGACTACAAGCAGTTTTTGACGGCTTACCTAGAAGAGCAGGGCGAGAAGTTGCCGGAGACGGCTGGAGAGATGGTTGCTTCAACCGGCGAAGTCCTCGGCCATCACGACGGCATCTCCAACTTCACCGTGGGCCAGCGCAAGGGTCTGGGAGTCAGTTCGCCCTCGCCGCTCTACGTTCTGAATATCGACCCGGCCAGCCATCGCGTCACAGTGGGTGCAGACGAGGAGCTCGCCACGCGCACCTTGCGCGCCCGCGATCTCAACTGGATTTCCATTCCGAGTTTGTCCGGCCCAATGCTCGTGCGGATCAAGATTCGCCACCGGCACGAACCTGCCTGGGCCACGCTGGAACCGGCAGGTCCGGATGAGGTTGTCGCCGTCTTCGACGAGCCGCAGCGCGCCGTCACTCCCGGCCAGTCCGCCGTCTTCTACGAAGGCGACGAAGTGGTCGGCGGCGGCTGGATCGTCTAGAAGCTCTACCGCGTAACTCCCGACCCGCGCAGCGACTCGATAATGGCCTTGGCCGACCTGAGCACGCCCGATATCTGCCGCACCGGCGCGCTTACAACATTAGTCACATATCCACCGGCCCGGTCCACCGTGTTCAAAAACTTCGAGACCATGGCATCTATACGGTCGCTCTGCTTCCGCACCCGATCCATAATCTCCAGGGTCGAAGATTGCATCTCCGCAGACTGCGTCTGCAATGCCCGCGTAATCTCCGCCACGTTGCCGATCGTCGATTCTATCTTCGGCGAAACCCGGGTAAAGAATCCCTGCGCATCAGTCAAAAGCTTTTGCGAGTTGACGAATAACTCCTGCGAGTGGGCAAGGGAAACCCGCGAGCTCGCAAGAAGCTCCTGCGCATCGTAGATAACGGGCATCACCGCGGCGCGCAGACTCGCGGCCTCTTCTCGAATGGCGTTAATCACTTTGCGCATGGTCACGAACATTGCCAGCAGGATGATTGTCTGCAGCAACACAGCCAGCACAATGGCAGCAGCCAAGGCGAGCAGGATGGTTTGATTGTCCAGTTTTGGCATTGCAGTCGTCTCGTTCCGTTCATCCAAAAGTTCGGGCCCGGGTTCTCTTGTACGTTTCCCAAGCCAGACCGTAGCGTTCTATCCGGAGCCTGCTCTTGACCCACAGCCTGTCGCATGCGCAAGGCTCCGCGCGAATGAGCGAACAAATCCCTGGATCAAATTCAGGCCCGGAGGAAACGCGGCCTAAACGTCTTTGGGCTCTTCGGTAGCAGTGGGCGTCTTGTACGCCTGGCGTCCCGCTTCAACAGCCGCTGTTACCCGGCCAGTTTGTTCGGAAACCAGATTCTTACCGCGCTCCACAAACTCTTCCCACTGTGCCCGTCCGCGGTCCACAGCCTCGCGGCCGCGCTCCACGTATTCGCTCACCTGCACCTTGCCTTTGTCCACCAGGTCGCCCATCTGCTCTGCGGCTTGCCGTGTGCGGGTGCGCAGATACTCTGTCCCCTCGCGAGCGCCGGCAATCAGATCTTCCCGGGTCTCGCGGCCGCTCTTGGGAGCGTAAAGAATGCCCACCAGAGCGCCCACGCCCAATCCAGCCAGAAACCACGCCAGTCCATTACTCTTGTTTTCCTCTGCCATGATGAATGCCCTCCTCCTGCTCAGCTCGAAGATGGCCTGAGCGTATCAAATTCCCCAGTGCGTTGCAATTTCAGTATAAGGAGCCGCAACGCGAATGCAGACGCAATGATGACATTCGGCCCCATAAAGAGTCGGCGACCGGTGGAGGAGCGAGTGCAATATCCGCCCCCACCATTGAAAATACATAACTTATAGTAGCCTACCGGCGCTGGATTGAGTCTGTATAGTTTTGCACTAGCCGTTTGGCGCTTCCCGATGGCCAAGCCACGACTTACTCTTTCTTCAGCCGCCTCGTCTGTTGGACAACCATAAGACTTCACTTATATCTTGATTCCACAGTGGAGATTTTCACGACCCAATGACAGTCTCATCCATTGCCGAAAAGCCTTCCCCAAAGGCCGCCGAATACAAACCGGCCAACAAGGTTCGCTTTGTCACAGCGGCCTCGCTCTTCGACGGTCACGACGCATCCATTAACATCGTGCGCCGCATCCTCATGTCCCATGGCGCTGAAGTCATTCATCTCGGCCACAATCGCTCGGTTGAAGAAATCGTAACCGCCGCTTTGCAGGAGGATGCGCATGCCATCGCCGTCTCCAGCTATCAGGGCGGCCATATCGAATATTTCAAGTACATGATTGACCTGCTCAAAGAACGCGGCGGCGCACGCATCAAGGTATTCGGCGGCGGCGGCGGCGTTATCGTTCCGGCCGAAATTGCTGAACTGCAAGCCTATGGTGTCTCCAGAATCTTCTCGCCCGAAGACGGCCAGCGCATGGGCCTCGCCGGCATGATCCTGTCGATGATTCAGGCTTGCGATATCGATCTTTCGCCATACGCTCCCGTCACCCTCGACGCATTAACTAACGGCGAGGCAGGCCCGCGCCATCGCGCTCTTGCGCAACTGATCACTGCGCTCGAAAACGGCAAAGCCGCTCCCGAGCTCAACGACGCATTGCACAGGGTCGCCAAAACCATCACAGTACCAACGCTCGGCATCACCGGAACCGGCGGAGCGGGCAAGTCGTCTCTGACTGACGAGCTCATTCGCCGCATTCGCTATGATCAGGGCGACGCGCTTGAGATCGCCATGATTTCGATAGATCCGTCGCGCCGCAAATCGGGCGGCGCGCTTCTCGGCGACCGCATCCGCATGAACGCAATCGGCCCCTGGAGCATCGGACCTGGGAGCGCTCAGGAACGCGTCTTCATGCGCTCTCTCGCGACTCGCGAAGCCGCCTCTGAAATTTCTCTAGCGCTGCCCGATGTAATCGCCGCCTGCAAGGTAGCCGGATTCAATCTGATCGTTGTTGAGACCTCCGGCATCGGCCAGGGCGACGCTGCCATCGTGCCTCTGGTCGATCTCAGCCTCTATGTCATGACGCCGGAATTCGGCGCTGCATCGCAACTGGAAAAAATCGGGATGTTGGATTTTGCCGACTTTGTCGCCATCAATAAATTCGACCGCAAGGGCGCGCTCGATGCGCTCCGCGACGTCTCAAAACAAGTCCAGCGCAATCACGACTTATGGAGCAAGCAGCCTGAAGAAATGCCCGTCTACGGCACTCAGGCCTCGCGCTTCAACGACGACGGCGTAACAGCGCTCTATCAGGGATTGCTGCCAAAGCTCGAAGAACTTGGGCTTCCGGTCAAGCCCGGCAAACTGGCCGCCGTCAGCGTAAGATTCTCGTCCGGCAAAAACGCGATAATACCGCCCGACCGCAATCGCTACCTGGCTGAAATCGCTGACACCGTGCATCACTATCACAAATTTGTCGCGCAACAAGTCAAGCTCGCGCGTGAGCGTCAGCAGTTGCAAGAGTCGAAGCGCATGTTATCCGCTGCCGGAACAACCTTCGAACTCGACAAACTGGATGAATTAATCGCCGAACGCGAGGCTCAACTCGACCCCGGTGCAAAGCAATTAATAGCCGCGTGGCCGTCGTTGCTTGCCGCCTATGCCGGCGAACATCATGGAGTCAGGAGCCGCGGCAAAGAGAGCCTCACGCAGCTCGTCACCACCAGCTTATCCGGTACTAAAATCCGCAAGGTCGCGCTGCCTCGCTTTGAAGATCACGGCGAAATCCTGCGCTTTCTGATGCTTGAAAATGTGCCGGGATTTTTTCCTTACACCGGCGGCGTCTTCGCCTTCAAGCGCGAGAACGAAGACCCCACTCGAATGTTCGCCGGCGAAGGCGATCCCTTCCGCACCAATCGCCGCTTCAAACTTGTCTCGGCAGGCCTCGACGCCAAACGCTTGTCCACGGCCTTCGACTCGGTCACGCTCTATGGCTCCGATCCGGCTCTGCGCCCCGATATATACGGCAAGATAGGTAACTCCGGAGTATCGATAGCTACCCTCGATGACATGAAGGTTCTATACGATGGCTTTGACTTATGCGACCCGGCGACCTCGGTCTCGATGACCATCAACGGTCCCGCGCCAACCATTCTCGCCATGTTCATGAACACTGCCATCGATCAGCAGCTTGAAAAATTCCGCGTCGAAGCCAAATGTGAACCAACCGCCACGGAAGCCGCTCAAATCACGACGAATGTTTTTGAGAATGTACGTGGCACCGTGCAGGCCGACATACTTAAAGAAGACCAGGGACAGAATACCTGCATCTTCTCCATTGAATTCTCCTTGAAAGTCATGGGCGACATTCAGGAGTATTTTGTCCGCCACAAGGTGCGCAATTTCTATTCGGTTTCCATCTCCGGTTATCACATCGCCGAAGCGGGCGCCAATCCCATTTCGCAGTTGGCTTTCACGCTCGCCAACGGCTTCACTTATGTCGAGGCCTACCTTGCGCGTGGCATGAAGATTGATGATTTCGCGCCTAACTTGTCCTTCTTTTTTTCCAACGGCATGGACCCGGAATACACGGTGCTGGGCCGGGTTGCGCGGCGCATCTGGGCAGTTGCGATGAGAGAGAAGTACCACGCCAATGATCGCTCGCAGAAGCTCAAATATCACGTGCAGACTTCAGGCCGCTCCCTCCATGCGCAAGAGATCGACTTCAACGATATTCGCACCACGCTGCAGGCCTTGATTGCCATTTACGACAACTGCAATTCGCTCCACACCAACGCCTACGACGAAGCCATCACCACGCCCACTGACGAATCCGTGCGCCGCGCTCTTGCCATTCAGCTGATTATCAATCGCGAATGGGGGCTGGCGAAGAACGAAAACCCCAATCAAGGCAGCTTCATCATTGAAGAATTGACCGACATGGTGGAAGAAGCGGTGCTCTTGGAATTCAAGCGCATTGCGGAACGCGGAGGCGTGCTGGGCGCAATGGAAACCGGCTATCAGCGAGGCAAGATTCAGGATGAGTCAATGCTCTACGAGCATCGCAAGCATGATGGAACTCTGCCCATCATCGGCGTCAACACCTTCCGCAACAAAAATGTTCGCCCGGTGCAGCACATGGAGCTGGCGCGCTCCACTGAAGAAGAAAAGCAATCGCAGCTAACTCGGCTGGCCGATTTTCATTCGCGCCATGCAGCGGAAAGTCCCTCCATGCTGGCTGCCTTGCAGCAAGCGGTTATCAACGATGAAAACGTCTTTGCCAAACTGATGGATGCAGTGCGGGTATGCTCGCTGGGGCAGATTACCGAAGCCTTGTTTGCCGTTGGCGGACAGTACCGCCGCAATATGTAGAAGGAGTTATCCGTAGTTTCCCGCCGCCGGCACGCTAGCTTGCCAGTCTCAGGCAAAGCCAAATTCAGAGAAGTTAGGGTGGAGGCGGCGGGAGTCGGTTTAAACAGCCACGTTGAAAAATAAACAACTTATTGAAAGATTAAGAACTCACGAGACGCTTGAAACGCACAAAAAGCGGCGATCACACACGTAATACACGCACGAGAATTGTGAAACCACAAGCGCGGTTATCAGTATTCAGGGCACGATGATCGACAAACATCAAGATACGCAATGCCGTAGAAGTCGCTTCGCTGCTATCAAACGATCGAATCTGCGGAGAGCTGGTCATATGGCTGTGAGGCCGATAGTAGAATATGCGAGGTCGAGGCCGGCTGATGCCGCTCACAATTTTCAAAAATCTGATTGTCGGGAAGCGGTTCGTACAAATAGCAATCACCCGATTTTCCAGCTTCAAAACAAAGTGGATATACTTAACGTAGAGAACCATTTACACGAATTGGAGCGGGTTCATGGACCTCGCCGAAGTGGATTTGAAGTACCGCGCCTTTATCAGCTACAGCCGTGTCGACCGCGCCGCAGCCAAGGAACTCCAGGCACAACTTGAGCAATATGTACTGCCCGAGGCACTCCGCCTGATCCGGCCCGGAATGCGCCTGGATAAGCGGCCGCTGAAGCCGATTTTTCGTGACGAAGATGAGCTAGTCCCGGGACCTTCGCTGCCGGACCGCATCCGCACAGGCTTGCAGGGATCGGAATTCTTGATTGTGCTTTGCAGTCCTGCCGCAGCACGCAGCGAGTGGGTGCAGCGCGAGGTCGAAGAGTTTAAGGCTTTGGGGAGGGGCGAGAACATCTTGTCCGTGGTGGTTGACGGCGAACCACAGGCGGAGCGTCGCGGCCTTGCGGCCAGCTCGGAATGTTTGCCGCCGGCAGTACGGCAGGTGGAACCGCTGTGGGTGGACTGGCGCAAGCGGGAAATGGTCGACCGTTCGGTTCTATTGCGATTGGTGGCGGCGCTGCTGCAGCTAAGTTCATTTGACGGCTTGGTTCGGCGCGATCAGGAAGCGCAAAGGCGGCTGAGGCGGATGCGCAAGGTGCTGGTTGGCGCCGCGCTGGTAGCTGCGCTCGTACTCGCCGCGGTAACTGGATTGGCGACGATAGAAAGAAGGCAGGCGCAGAGCCGCACGCTCGCGGCACAGTCGGTGCAGGACCTCAACAAAGACAACGGTCTGGCGTTGCAGGAAGCCGTCGAGGCCGGCGAGAAGGCGCACACTGTGGAAGCTGAATTCGCCTTGAACTCAGTTCTTGCCCAACCTCGGTCGCGCCATATCTTCCACCACAGTGCGGCGGTCATCGGGGCGGCGTTCTCGCCCGATGCCAAACGCATTGTCACAGCCAGCGATGATAAAACGGCGCGAGTGTGGAATGCCGAAGATGGTAGCTTGCTGGCTACGCTTTCAGGCCATGACGCCGTTGTTAATACCGCCATGTTCTCGCCTGATGGCAAGCGTCTGCTTACAGACGGTGATGACAGCTCGGTCCGACTGTGGGATGCAAAAGACGGGCGCCAACTGGCCAAAATCTCCTTGCATGACGGCGGATTCCTTGCAGCCTCGTTTACGCCCCATGGCACACGTGTGATCACAACCAGCGATGACAATACGGTGCGAGTGTGGAATGTGGAAGATGGTCGCCTTCTAGCCACGCTCTCCGGCCATAACCGCGGAGTCAATTCAGCCACGTTCTCACCCGACGGCAGGTTTATCGTCACAGCTAGCGAAGATCGCACGGCGCGAGTGTGGAATGCGGAAGATGGCCGCCTGCTGCACACGCTCTCAGGGCATGCCAGTGGTGTTTTGATGGCCTCGTTCTCTCCCGATGGCAAGCGTATCGTTACGGCCAGTTTCGACAAAACGGCGCGAGTGTGGAATGCGGAAGATGGTCGCTTGCTGGCTACGCTCTCCGGGCATAATGAAACGGTCAGGAAAGTCTCTTTCTCTCCCGATGGCAAGCGCATCGTTACAGCCAGCGATGATAAAACAGCGCGCGTATGGAATGCGGATAATGGCCGTCTGCTGGCCACGCTCTCCGGGCATACCGACATGCTTACAGCCGCGTCGTTCTCACCAGATGGCAGGCGTATCCTTACAGCCGGTTATGACAAAACCGCGCGTGTGTGGAACGCAGAAGATGGCCGCTTGCTGGCCACGCTCGCCGGGCATACCGATATGCTTTCAGCAGCCAAGTTTTCCTACGATGGCAAGAGTATCGTTACGGCCAGTCTCGATAACACGGCGCGCGTGTGGGATGCGGGAGATGCCCGTTTGCAGGCAACACTTACCAGACAAACAGCCAGGATTACAGCAGCCGCATTCTCTCCCGAAGGCACGCGCATCGTTACTGGCCGTCTAGATGGTTCGGCCCAAGTGTGGAATGCGCAAGATGGCAGCCTGCTGGCCTCGCTCGCCGGGCATACCAAACGGGTTATGATGGCCAGGTTCTCTCCCGATGGCAAGCGAATTGTCACCGCCTGTCTCGACGACACGGCGCGCGTGTGGGATGCGGAAAACGGCCGCCTGGTGGCTACACTCTCCGGTCATACCGACTTTGTTTGGGCGGCTTCGTTTTCGCCCGATGGCAAGCGCATCGTCACAGCTAGTTGGGACAAAACGGCGCGCGTGTGGAATGCGGAAGATGGCCGTCTTCTGGCTACGCTCTCAGGGCATACAGCTCAGGTTTTGGCAGCCTCTTTTTCGCCCGATGGCAAGCGAATCGTCACAGCCAGCGCTGATGGTTCGGCTCTTGTGTGGAACATGAAAGATGGACGTCTTCTGGCCACGCTCTCAGGGCATAGTGGACAGGTTGTGGCGGCCACATTCTCGCCCAATGGCGAGAGTATCGTTACAGCAAGTCAAGACGATACGGCGCGCGTGTGGAATGCGAAAGATGGTCGCTCGCTGCTCACGCTTTCAGGGCATGTCAGCTGGGTTTTAGCGGCCGCCTTTTCGCCCGATGGCAAGCGAATCGTCACAGCCAGCGCTGATGGTACGGCGCGCGTGTGGAATGCGAAAGATGGTCGCTTGCTGGCCACGTTCACTGGGCATACTGCACAGGTCGTGGCGGCCGCGTTCTCGCCCGATGGCGAGCGTATCCTTACAGCCAGCGAGGATCGTACGGCGCGCGTGTGGAATGCTGAAGACGGCCGTCAACTGGCCACGTTCTCCGGCTATACCAGCGAGGTCTTGTCAGCCTCATTCTCGCTCGATGCAAAGCGTGCTGTTACAGCTGATGATGACGGTACTGCGAGGGTCTACATCATTGACTTCGACGAACTTCTTCAGCGCGCGAAGTTGCTTCTCCCTCACGATTCCGGTACTTGAGCGAAGACAATTATTCTCTCAGTTCCGAGGGTGAGTGCTCAATCTTCCCTAGGATCAACGTCCACTAAGCCTCTTATTTTCTTGGAATTAACCATCAGCCAAGTACATTATAAGTGCAGACAGAACCTCTCTCTAATATAAACTAAATAGAATCAATCGCTTAGAGTTATGGTGGAGGCGGCGGGAGTCGAACCCGCGTCCGAAATCGCTGTCAGCCAGGAGTGTTCATGCTTTGTCCGGTTCCTTGTGGTTTCGCTCCCGGCACTCAGAGCGGACAAGATGTGCCGAAAGCTAGTCCGATGATCTCGCGCAAACAACACGGACCGAGCCGCTCACGCCAGCCTACTGTATGACGTCCGCTCACAGCCCATAGGCGAAGCCGTGGAAGACGGCAGCTTATTTAATTAAGCTGCAAGTGCCAGATTATCGTTGGCAACTTTGTTTTTGCAGGCGATTACGGGTGCCCACCCCCCGGCATGACTCCTAAGCCGCAATCGATCCCGTCGAAACCGTGACGCCCCCAAACCGGGTGCGAGCCCGTTCAACTGGCTCGTGCTGCTGCTTCCATTCTATGCCAATTCCGGTTTTGCCGTCCGCCTGCTGCTTCTCCAGCAGCTTCCAAATTTGAACTTCAGGAGGCAGCGGTCGCTGGAGATTATTGCCAGTCAGAGCCTGCCGGTAATTTTCTGCATTGTTTTGTGTAGAGAGGACTGCCCTCGTACGACTTTATCAACACGCCTGTAGCCCGCTCCATGGAATATTTTGCGCCGGGGATGATATCGCCGTCGATGGTATCGGGCCAGCTGATCGTTGTTTCGTTGATGATCGCTGCGGTGCTCCTGTCCTCCGGCTCGATTTTTCCTTGGTGGTCATTAAACTCCAGAACCGTCTTGCGGCCAAAATCCACCTCGACGCGTTCGGGAGCTCCCACGCTGTTGGTGCAGATAAATCTGACGGTCTGGGCTCCAGCAGCGGAGACAAAACCAGATATCACGACTAATGCAAATAGAACTTCTCTCATTGTTTCTCCCGCCATTCTGATACCTGCCCAGGGCGCTCATTCGCCGTTCAACCAGGTTCCTACTGCTTTTCCAGGTCGATACTCTCGTACTCGTGCCGCGCGATTGCGGCGCGAATCTGGGCAGGCGTCTTGCCCAGCTTGGTTTGCTGGTAGGCGAAGAAGCCCTCCTTGGCGCAGACGTCGCACTCGGTCGAGTGTGCGGTCTCGTAGCAGCTGCGCAGGCTGGTGTGGCCCAGTGAGCGATCGCAACGGCAATTGCACGGCAGCTGGTAAAGCACATTCCCAACTTTGGCTGCCACCAGGTAGGCATGCACCTGCCAGGGATAGCGGAAGTGTTCCCCGGTCAGCTTGCTGCCCGACAGGATCGGAGGCAATGCGCTCACCTTGAGCGGCGCGGACGGATGGTAGGCGGGAACATCGTCTGCCGGGTTCGACCACTGCGCATAGCTGATAGCGGTCACGGCGAAGACAGCCAAACCAAAAATCCAACGGCTTTTCATCCAGTCACTCGTCATAACGCCCCCTGTGGCCATTCTAACGGAGACCGAAACCCATAGCGACGGCAAAAGCAGTGGAGGGTGTTCGCGTCGGCTTTGGCGCAAAAAAAAGGCGGCACGAACGTTTTACTGTTCGTGCCGGGAGGCCAGTGACGCAAACTACTTCCAGTACGGAGAAGGTCTCTCCATCACTGGAATATATACACCATAGCATAGATTGAAAAGATGTCAAATACAAAAATCGAAATTATTTTGAACCATTGCGCATTCGGTGCCTAAACGCACTTCAACGTCTCATTTCGTGACACTCTCCTGAAACCAACGCCGCACTCGACCAGATCACAAGCCGTGCAATCTCAGGTAATTAACTTAAAATAATGCACTTACCAAAAATAGAAGATAGATTCCCCTAATCCTTCACATGGCACAGGCTTCGGGGCAATCGCCGAAGCTTCCGAGCTCACCAGAGGACTGGAAGCTCTCCGTCGGCACCGAAAAGTCCCATCTACTGTTTACCAGCCAGGTGCGGCCAAAATACAGATTTCAGGATTTTCATGCTCACCTAGGCCGAATTAGCCTGCTATCCAGCCAGATAGCTGGCGCCACCGCGTCAGACCAGCCCGTCTGCCGCCGCCGCAAGCTCGAAATCCTTGGCCGTCAGACCCCCGGCGTCGTGCGTTACCAGGCCCAGCCGCACCCGGTTATAGCGGATGTCGATATCCGGATGGTGGCCGGCCTTTTCAGCGCGGTCGCCTATACGGTTGACGAAGGCCAGCGCGGCAATGAAATCTTCAAATTTGAAGGTTCGCGTCAACTCCCCGGCTTCGATCTGCCAGCCGGGAAGGGTACTGAGACGGTGGTTAGCATCTTCCTTTGAAAGTGAGTGCATGGCTTCAGCTCCAGAGATAAATTCAACGAATTCTATTTCTCTTTCGGCAGCGGTCTGTTCACTATGTCGAAGGTCGACAGCCTCTTGCTCTGTTCGCCGATCTGCGTGCGCAGCTCTTGCCAAACTCCAATAGGAATCTTGAGAAAGACTTCCACAACAGCGGGGTCGAACTGTGTTCCCGAGCAGCGCTGAATCTCTTTGCGAGCCTTCTCAAAGCTGCGCGCTTTGCGGTATGGCCGTTCGCTGGTGATGGCGTCAAGCGCGTCGGCGACGGCAAAGATGCGTGCTCCGATGGGAATCTCGCCGCTGCGCAGCCCCGACGGGTAGCCGCTCCCATCGTAGTATTCCTGGTGAGTGAATACAATCTCCGCCACTTCGCGCAAAAACGGAATCTTGCGCAGCATATCGTAGCCGTTAGCGCAATGGCGTCGCATGGCCTCCTGTTCTTCCGCGTTCAACGGGCCGGGCTTGAGCAGTATCTGGTCGGGAAGCGCCATTTTCCCGATATCGTGCAAAAAAGCGCCCCGCGCAATCACCTTGATCTCCGACGATGCCACGCCCATGGCCCGCGCCAGCGCAATGGTATACGCGGTCACACGCTTGGAATGTCCCTCGGTTTCAGAGTCCTTCAGGTCCAGCGCGTCGCCCAGCGCCTCCAGCGTGATGTCGTACGATTGCTCGATATCGTCCATCGCCTGACGCAGCAATTCGGTTCTGGCCCGCACTGCCATTTCAAGGTTTTCCTGGTAGCTGTGGTTCTCCTGCAGGGTCTGCCGGTACTCCAGGGCGCGCTGAACCGTGCCCACCAGATGCCCGCGCTCGAAGGGCTTGAGCACATAGTCATAAGCTCCGCGGTGCATGGAGTCGATCGCCACGCTGATGTCATGAATCGCCGTGACCATCACCACGGGAAGCTGCGGCTTCTGCCCGCGGATCTGTTCCATTAGCGCAATGCCGTTCACGTCCTGGATTACAACTTCAGTTAGAACCAGGTCGAAGTCAGTCTCTTCTACCATTTGCATGGCCTTAAGGCCGCTCGAAGTCGTCCGTACCTGGTACCCTTGGCTCTCCAGAGTGGCGCCGATCATCGCCCGAACGTGAGCTTCGCCATCCACCACCAATATCCGTGACGCCCTGTGGAGTCTTGCACCTGCGCGGGCGTTTGTCTCCAGGGACACCGCCGTGCCGATCAGTACTTCCAACCCTGCCAGATTAAATGTCAAGCTCTCATCCCCCGTGACCTTGCCAGCCTGGGACAGCCGCAATTAGATTCACTCATCGAGCGATCGTTATTCTGCCAGTGGCTTGCCGGACCCCACCGCGGAAAAGAATGACGCCTTCAGTACCCTATCGGTAATCTTCGCACTTTCTATTAATTTAAGCAGAATCGTCCAAGAAAAACGATTTCCTTGCAATACGAAACCTGTCCTCTCCTCCCCCCCAGCCGCAACAGAATTTACCGAAACCGCACCACAATTGATGCAGTCTGCAGCTATAGACTCACTCCTCTTGCCGTCCTGCGTGCCGCGCAGCGGCCCAACCCTCCTTGACGAACTGGTGTGCGCGCCCCACGGCCAGCGAGCCCGCAGGCACGTCTTTGGTAATGCATGAGGCGGCGCCCACGTAGGCCCCATCCCCCACCGTCACCGGAGCCACCAGCGTGGAATCGCTTCCCACAAAAGCGTCCTTGCCAATGTGAGTAAAGTGCTTGCGAACCCCGTCATAGTTGCAGGTGATCGTTCCCGCACCGATGTTGGTCCGCTCGCCCACCTCCGCATCGCCCAGGTAGGTCAGGTGGCCGGCCTTTGCGCCTTTGCCCAGCCTCGCCTTTTTCGTCTCCACAAAATTGCCCAAGTGGGCATCCTCGCCGATCTCGCAACCCGGGCGTACGCGCGCAAAGGGGCCAATGCTCGCGCCATCCGCAAACCCGCTTCCTGCCAGCACGCAACTTTGGAGAACCAGCACATTGTTGCCGAGCGTGCAATTCTCAATTACCGTGTAAGACCGGATCCGGCAGCCCGTGCCTATCTTCACGCGGCCCAGCAACTGCACAAACGGCTCTATCACCGTGTCGGGCGCAATCTCCACTTCGGCGTCGATCACCGAAGTCTCAGGCCGGAAGATGGTCACGCCCTCTGCCATCAACCGGTTTGCGGTGTTGGCGCGGAGGGCGGCGTCCAGGGCGACCAGCTCTGCAATGGTGTTCACGCCCAGGACTTCGCCCGCATCGGCGGCCTCAATAGCCACCACGCGCTCACCGGCCGACCGCAGCAGCCCGGCCATATCCGTAAGTATCAACTCCTGGTTGGCGTTGTTGGCATCCAGCAGGTCAAGCCGGCCCAGCAGCGGGGCGGTCTTGAAGGCGTAGATTCCGGAGTTGATCTCGCCCAGGGCTTCCTGTGCGGGTGTCAGCGCCTTCTGTTCGACAATGGCCTCAACTTCCAGCGACTGTGGCGATTTGCGCAGAACCCGCCCGTAGCCGGTCGGGTCCGCGGGTGCGGCAGTCAGAATCGTCATCGCTGCTTGCTCGGCCTGATGAAATTCCCAAAGATGCGTGATCGTCTCAGGGCGGATCAGCGGCACGTCGCCTGAGAGCACGAGAATGTTTTCGTAGCCGGCGATAGCCTGCCGCGCGCATTGAATAGCATGTCCGGTCCCGCGCTGCTCAGTCTGCTCTACAAAAGCGACGCCGGTAGAAGCTACGGCAGTCAACACCTTCTCCGCCTGGTGGCCGATCACAACGTAAATGTCGGTCGGAGCCACAATGCGGCTGGCCGCTGAAATTACGTGGGCCAGCAGCGGCTTGCCGCCGATCTCGTGCAGCACCTTGGGCCGCTGCGACTTCAGCCGCGTCCCCTTGCCCGCCGCCATAATGACGACCGCCAGCTTTCCTTTCGATTCCACCTTGCGCCTCCTTACAAGCGGTCCCGGTAACACCCGAGTCATTCTACCTCTTCAGCGAAAACAAAAGCGCATCGAGAACCGTTCCTGCAGGTACCCCAGGTCCCTCGCATTTGGGGACCTGGGAAACTCTGTCCTCAATCAGTCCTGCTTTCACTACCTTTGTTCCGTCGTCGGTTGCTTCGGCATCGGAATCGTAACATCTATTGTCTGCACGGGCCCCAGCTTCAGTTCTTCTAAGGAAGGCTTGATCTCCGGCCTGTTGCCCACCACCAGCACCGCCAGCTTGTCCGTATGGATATACTTTTTCGCTACTCGGTCCAGGTCAGCCAGCGTTACCTTTTCGAGCGCCGCCTTGTAGCTCTCCAGATAGTCCGCCGGGTAGCCATAGAACTCCAGCCGTTCACGCTCGGCGAGCACCTTCCCCCTGGTGTCGTAACGGAAGAGGAATGAACTGAGAATATTGTCCTTTGCCCGCGCCAATTCTTCTTCGGTAAAGGGCCGTGTTGTCAGTCCGTCGATCTCGGCCAGCGCAAGTTGTGTAGCTTCCACCGTGTTCGGGCTCTGAGTGAGTACCACAACGCGAAACTCCGCCGGGTGATCGTAGGCGAAGCTCAGGCCGCCGCCAACTTCATAAGCCAGGCCCTTCTCGGTCCGAATCTTCTGGAACAGCCGGCTGGCAAACCCACCGCCCAGAATCTCGTTCATCTCCGCCAGCGCGGGAACATCAGGATTTCGCCGGTCCGTGCCCAGTCCCACAATCTCCACGTTCGACTGGTTCACGTCCTCTTTGTCGATAAAGTAGACGCCGGGTTTGGGCCCCGCAAAATCATCGTGCCGCGCTGGTGCCGCCATTACCTTTGGCAATCCCTCGAAGACCCCGCGCAGCTCGGCTTCCATCGCCACTGGGTCGAAGTCGCCGCTCACGGCCACAATCAGCTTGCCGCCAAGCGTGCGCTCGTGCCACGCCTTCAAATCGTCCACCGTAACCGCGCCGATGGTGGCCAGTTCCGGCTGCCGCGTATAGGGGCTGTTGGCGCCGTACACCAGCTTGGCCGATTCGCGATTCGCAATCTCGTCCTCTTCGTCGTTGCGCCGCACAATCCCCGTGGCCATCTGTTGCTGCGCCAGCTCGAGCTTCTCCGCGCTGAATTGCGGATGAAACAGCAAGTCCATGGCGAGCGAAAACACCTGGTCCGCGTCGCCCTTCAGCGAGTCCCATGACACCGCCGTGGAATCCACATCTCCGCCGGTTTCAACGTGCGCGGCCTTGGCTTCCAGCAGGTCGTCCATGGCGTCGCCGTTCAGCTTGGCGGTGCCGCTTGTGCGCCACGTCTGCCCGTAAAGCGCCACCAGTCCTGTTTTCGCCGCATCCTCGTTCCGCGCCCCGCCAGGAATCAGCACAGACCCGGAAACAAACGGCAGCTCGTGGTCCTCCTGCAAAAACAGCACAATGCCATTCTTCAGCTCGACGCGCACAGGCTGGTGCGGCTTGAACTCATGCAGTTTCGGAACAGGAATCTGCTCCCACGGCTTGGCCTGTTGTGCGTGGACCGCGCCGGACAGAAAAGCAAGTGCGCAGATTGCAAACGCAAGACACTTTCCACCAATGAGTGGGTGCCCCATCCTTGCCGCGTTCTTGTTTTTGCGGCAAGGGCGGGAAGCCTCGAACCTCATCCGGCCTTCTCCACTGGCACACCCGGGATTCAACTGAACCGGCCCCATCAATAAGCTCTTCATTGCGCGCCTCCATCTTTCTGCGCGGGAGCAGCCGTCTCAATCCACGCCTCGGTCCTGTTGCTCGTTACAAAAATCTGGTTGGCAACCCGACGAATATCGGCCTTGCTCACCTTATCCACCTCGTCCAGTTGCTTGAAGAGTTGGCGCCAGTCGCCATACCGCGTCTGGTACTCGGCCAGATTGTTGGCCAGCCCCTGATTATCCGCGAGACCTCTCAGCAAATCGGCGCGAGTGCGCGTCTTGAACATGGCCAGTTCCTGGTCGCTCACATCTGCCGTCCTCAGCTTTTCAATCTCCTTGTGAATGGCGTCGCGCATCTGGGTCGGCGTATGCCCCGGCAGCGGGACAGCATAGAACGCAAAAAGGCTGGGATACTTGTCTCCGGGATACGGGCTGAATCCGGCGGCCTCGGCGGCAATCTGCTGGTCGCGCACCAAACTGCGATAGAGCCGCGAGACGCGTCCATTCGACAGAATGTCCTGTATGGCGTCGAAAACCGCATCGTCCGGGTCGCGATAATCGGGCCGATGGTAGCCCTCAATGTAAAACGGCTGCGTCTGTTCGCGAATCGTTACCGTCTTCTCGGCAAATTGCTTCGGCTCGACGGTCGTCATCTCCTCCGGCTTCGGGCCGGCGGGAACGCGGCTGAAATATCTCTCCAGCACCGGCAGAGCCTCGCTCGCCTTCACATCGCCCACCACTGCGATCACAATGTTGGCTCCCACGTAATACTTCTTGTGGAACTCCATTGCTTCGGTGGCGTTGATTTGGCTCACCTCGCTGGGCCAGCCGATGCCGCTGCGGCCGTAGTTGTGCGCCACGTAGGCCGTGGCAACAAACTGCTCGAGGAGCCGTCCGACTGGGTTCGAGTCAGTGCGCATCCGCCGCTCTTCAATCACTACCTCGCGTTCCTTGTAAAACTCGCGCGGCACCGCATCCGACAGCCGTCCGCTCTCCAGCCACGCCCAAAGCTCCAGGCGATTCTCCGGCATAGACCAGAAATACTGCGTGTCGTCCAGTCCGGTTTCGGCGTTCACGCCCTCTGCGCCGTTCCGTTCCGCCACGTCAGTGAACTGGTTCGGAACAACGTATTTGTGCGCCTCGACCTGAGCCTCAACGAACGCCGCTTTCAGCGCGGCCAGCTTGGCCGGGTCGCGGCCCACGGCCTTCAGGTACTCGGCTTCGTAGGCAGCGTTCGCCTCTTCCACCTTGGCCAGCGCCACCTTCTCGGCGGCGTAGTCCTTGGTGCCTATCTGGCTCGTTCCCTTGAAGGCCAGATGTTCAAACATATGCGCCAGCCCGCTCTCGCCCGAGGGGTCGTTCACATCGCCCGCATCAATAAAGGTGTTGTAGCTGAAAACCGGCGCTTCCGGCCTCTCACAGATGATCAGCGTAAGTCCGTTGGCCAGCACCTTGGTCGTAATCTTCTGCTCAAAGCTCTTCAGGTCCTGAGCTCGTGGGCTTGTCACGGCCATCGCCGCCAGCATCAGCGCCAGCAAGCCCTTCCAAAACCAGGGGAAATTTCTGTCCTGCATCCGGCCTCCTTCGTTCAGGCGCGCGAAACGCCATTCCGTGATCCCGGCGACAGCTCTAGTCGCTGGGGCAGAAACCGGAGTCCCCGGCGACAGGTCTTGGTCGCTGGGGTGGCTTTGCGCACCCTTTCAAAGTATTGCCCTCGACCGGTGAGGGTCAAACCGGCGACCTGTGCGCCGGTAGATTCATCGTTCTTACCGGCTCCCACCCGCCTGCAATTCCACCTCAATCGCGCGCGGAAACAAAATATTGTTTTCCAGATGGATATGCTGGTGAAGATCCTGCTCAAACTCCTTCAATCCGTCGTAGAACGCATGATAGGTCGGGCAGGCGTCCTCCGGCGTGGTGAAGTTCTGGCTCAAACGCCTCATCTCGGCCAGCAGAGTCCCGGCTGCATCGTGCTCCTGGGTCATCATCTGGATGGGATGGGCCACTGTCCCAAAACAAGCGGAAGGCATCGCCGCTCCGCTTGTGCGGGAGCGTTCCAGCTTGACGATATGGGGAAACAGAATAGTCTCTTCCTTCGCCAGGTGCAGCGTCAGCTCTTCATCCAGGCTAGTCAGAGCCGTTTGAATCGCCGGCAGCTCAGCTCTTCTTGCGCCGTGACGATTCACCACTTTCTGCGCCAGCGCCGCCAGCCGCGGCAACTCCCTTTTTACATAAGCGTGATGCGTGGCAACGATGTGGCCAACAAGCTCTTCCATCGAGCGCTGCGGCCAGTCTTCTGCCACGGGAGCGCCGGCCGTCGCCGCGGCTTCAAGAGCTGAAATCACTGCGTCCACTTCAACCTGGCTGGCCGCGCAGGCCTCGGCCAGAGGCTTGCGCCCTCCGCAGCAATAATCGATTCCGTAGTGCTCAAAGACGCGCATTGAGGAAGGTTGTTCCAAAGCAATTTCGCGAACGGTCTGTGTGGCTGGGTTCATTTCGATCTCCTTCTCTTGCAGCATCGGGCACCGCCGGCCTCACTGGCAGCGACTTTCGTCACTCGCTCCCCAAAAATCCATTCCCATGCCCATTTCTGGCCGCGATTTTGAAACGCTGCATCGTCCTAACGCACTATAGGATCAGCGCAAATGGACACAACTGGGTTATATTTGTCTTTGGGGCCTCCCAGCACTTTTAGGGCGCTGCCCCCTTATAAGTGCCTACGAACCCTGACGGCGCTGAAACTCTTGAAGCCCCGTCTATAAAAAAGAGCCGCCAATCTACATGGAGACCAGATGGAAGTTCAGGACTATTACGAGTTCCTCCAGATCAGCCGCAATGCCGAGTCCGAAACCATCCACCGCGTCTATCGATTTCTCGCTGCCCGCTTTCACCCCGACAACGCGGAGACAGGCGACGCTTCAAAGTTCTTCCTGTTAAAACAGGCTTATGACGTCCTGTCCGACCCAGAGCGTCGTGCCAAGTACGATGCTTCATTCGAAGATGAGGTGCCTCCGCCCGACCCCTTATCCAGCTCGATTGATTTCATGGATCAAATCGAAGGCGAGTTGAACCGGCGGCTGGCGGTGCTTGCCGTGCTCTATATCCGGCGTCGTACCAACCCCTCCAGCCCGGACGTTTCGCTGATGGAAGTTGAAACCCGAATGGGTTTTCCTCGTGACTATTTGGAATTCACCACCTGGTACCTTCAAAAGAAGGGCTACATTCTGCGCGCCGATAACTCGGCCTTCACGTTGACTGCCGAGGGAGTGGATTTTGTGGAAACGCAGCGCGCGAATGCCCCGGTTCTGAGTAAATTGCTGACCAGCGATTCGGGACCATCCGTCCCTGGCGCACCAGCCGCGAGCAGCGCATCCGCCTCTCCTCACAAACCGGCTGATAAGTCTTCGCCGATTGATCCTCAGTGGGAGCGCCGCAAGACTGAAGTCGACCAGCGCGCAAATCAACCGGAGCGCCGCTCAAAATAGCGTTAACCAAAATTTACTGCTGGTAAAATTCACCTGTGAGCAATCTGCGCTTTGATCTTGTCGCCGTCCTCGAAGGCACGGCGCTGTTCTCCGGCCTCTCCGCGGAAGAACTGCGCGCCTTGGCTGCCCGCACCGCGCGCAAGCGATTCAAGACTGGCGAACTGCTTTTTTCCGAGGGTGAGCCCTGCCACGGATTGCACGTCATCGCCACCGGCAAAGTGCGCATCTTCAAGGCTTCGGTCAACGGCCGCGAGCAGGTACTGGCCGTCAACCAGGCCGGTGAATCCGTAGCCGAGTTGCCGATCTTTGATGGAGGAGTTTATCCCGCATCCGCCGTCGCCATCGAGGAAACCGAGATCGCCTTTATCTCGCAGCGCGACTTTCACAGTTATTGCCTCGAACATCCCCAGGTCGCGCTCAAGGTGCTCTCTGTGGCGGGCGCGCGGCTCCGGCGTCTGGTAGGTATCATCGAGGAGCTGTCGTTTACCACCATTCGCCAGCGCCTCGTCTCCACGCTCATCCGTCTCGCCGAAAGTCAGGGCAACAAGACCGACGGCGGCATCGAGTTTCAATTGCCTGCAACCCATCAGGAGCTGGCGAATCAATTAGGAACGGTGCGCGAACTGATCTCGCGCAATTTGATGCGCCTTCAGGCCGAGGGCCTTTTGGATGTGGACGCCCGCCGGATTGTAGTAAAAGATATGAAAGGCTTGGGCGCGCTTCTGGAGACCGCCCCTTAGTAGGAAAACTTTCGTACGGCGGAAGACCGCCTTCATCCTTGACCGTGTGCCGCGCACTTCCGTATCCTGCGATGGTTTCCTCAGGCGAATGATTCTTGAACCCCAACCCCCAAAGGGAGAGCCCGTATGAGCACGACTTCCCCGGCTGTAACCTCCGCTCCCGGCCCGGCCGGTCCGGCTTCCGTTGTCGCTCCTTCGCTTCTCATCCGCCGAGCCGCTGTGCTCGGAGCCGGTACCATGGGCTCCCGCATCGCCGCTCACCTGGCCAACGCCGGCATCCCCACGCTTCTCCTCGATCTTGTTCCACCCGGCGAGGGTGATAAAAACCGCCTGGCGAAGGCCGCGCTTGCCGCTCTGGCCAAGTCCAAACCGGCTGCCCTCTACGAGGCGTCGCTTGCCGCGCTCATCACCCCCGGCAACTTCGAGGATGACCTGCCGCGCCTTGCCGCGTGCGATTGGGTCATTGAGGCCGTGGCCGAAAATCTGGAGATAAAAACGGCGCTCCTGACCCGCGTCGTGCCTCATCTGGCCCCTCACGCCTTGCTCACCACCAACACCTCCGGCCTGCCCCTCAAGCAGATCGCAGCGGGACTCACCGCGCATCGCAATCGCTTCTTCGGAACTCATTTTTTCAATCCGCCGCGCTACATGCGCCTGCTCGAAGTCATTCCCACTGCCGAATCCGACCCGGCCGTGGTCGCCTCTTTTTCCGCCTATGCTGACCGCAATCTGGGCAAGCTCGTGGTCTTCGCCAACGACAGCCCCAACTTCATCGCCAACCGCATCGGCATCTCGGTCATGTTCTCCGCGGCCGCGCTCATGCTGGAGCAGAAGCTGACCATCGAAGACGTGGACGCGCTCACTGGTCAGGCCATCGGCTGGCCTCGCACCGGCACCTTCCGCCTTGCTGACATGGTGGGCATCGACATTCCCGCCCACGTGGCTGCGAACTTTCCTAAGGGCGTCACGCAAAGTGCCTTTTCCGGCATTTTGGAGGAGATGGTCCGCCGCGGCTGGCTCGGCGACAAGACCGGTCAGGGCTTCTACAAAAAGCTCCGTGGCGAAGACGGTAAAGACACTCGCATGGTGCTCGACTTTGCCACCTGGGAGTATCGCCCGGCAGCCAAACCCGCCCTGCCCGCTCTGGAAATGGCCAAGAATGCCGCCACGCTGCCTGAGCGTTTGCGCCAACTGCTGGAAAACCACCCCGCAAAAGATCGATCCTCGGCCTTCCTCTGGCCGCTTCTCGCCGCGCTGTGGAACTCCGCCGCCGACCGCGTCGGCGAAATCGCCGGTGACGCGCCCTCCATCGACCTCGCCATGCGCGCAGGCTTCAACTGGGAGATGGGTCCTTTTGAAATGTGGGATGCTGTCGGCGTCGCCACCACTGTCGTCCGCATGAAAGCGCTTGGCCTTCCGGTAAGCCCGCACGCTGAGGCCTTGCTTGCTGCCGGCCACACCTCCTGGTACGCCCGCGACGGCCGCGAATGTTTCCAGCCCGAAAAGAAGAAGCTTGAGCCCGTAGCCGCCTTTCCCGGCCACGCTCGCATCGCGGATTTCCGCCGCTCCAACACGGTCGTCCGCTCCAACGCTGGAGCCTCGCTTGTCGATCTGGGTGACGGCATCGGCTGCATTGAGCTGCACTCGCTCAAGAACGCCATCGGCGGCGACGTGCTCACACTGGCCTCGGCGGTGCTCAACCCAGACTCCGACGCGGTGCGCGACTTTGCCGGCTTTGTCATCGCCAGCGACCGCGAAAATTTCTCAGTCGGCGCAAACCTCATGCAACTCCTCATGGCCGCGCAAGAGGGCGAATGGGAGGAGCTGGGCGCCGTCATTCACGGCTTCCAGAAGATGACCATGGCCATCAAGTACTGCCCTCGGCCCGTGGTCGCCGCGCCATTCAGCCTGACCCTCGGCGGCGGTGCGGAGATTTGCCTTCACGCCGTGCGCCGCCAGGCCCATGCGGAGACATACATAGGCTTGGTCGAGGCCGGCGTCGGTCTCATTCCCGCTGGCGGCGGAACAAAGGAAATGTTGCTTCGGGCCATCGATGCGGCCACAACCTTCGCCCCTCCCGACCCGCGCGTGCCAAGTTCGAATCTGCCATCGCGCTTTGCCCAGTCGGCTGAGCTCTCCGCCGCGCTGCGCCGCTCCTTTGAAACCATCGCGATGGCCAAAGTCTCCACCTCAGCCGCCGAGGCCCGCTCACTTGGTCTCCTCGGCCCCGCAGACGGCATCACCCTTAACCGCGAGCGCTTGCTCCTCGAAGCCAAGGCCCATGTCGGGTTACTGGCTGCGACAGGCTACGTTGCCCCGCAACCGCGCACGCAGATTCCCGCGCCCGGCGCTGGGGCTTTGGCAATGCTCGAAACCGGCGCATTCCTCATGGGCGAGGCCGGCTTCGCCTCTGAACACGACCAGAAGGTAGCTCGCTGGGCCGCCTACATCCTCTCCGGCGGCCGTGTCACCGCCGGAACTCTCGTCTCCGAGCAGTACATCCTCGACCTCGAGCGTGAGGCTTTTCTCTCCCTCTGCGGCGAGCGCAAAACGCAGGAGCGCATCGCCTTCACCCTCAAAACCGGCAAACCGCTGCGTAATTAGCAAGGCAGATCCATTGCTTTGAAAGGGCACGGCTTCAGCCGTGCCGCCAACGCAACAAAATAAGGGCGGGGCTTTAGCCCCTGAGGGATTGCAATCTCCATGGTTCGCGCCGGTCTCAGAAGGTTCGTTTGTTTGCAGGGCGTTTTGCTCTGCGTCTGCTCCATGCTTCCGGCCCAGCCACAGGAACCTGCCCCCGCGCCGCTCAACGAATCTGGACAGATCCTCCTCGCCGGCCGCGCAACTCTCTACCGCATCCGTCATCTGCCGCTCAACTCGTTCCCTGGCCTCCCCGACGAACTCATCGCCCTCCTCACCCAGCGCGGCTGCATCATTCCGCAGACTTACGAGGCGCATCACCCGGAAAACGTCATCCACGCCAGCCTGGAGCGCACCGGCTCCTCCGACTGGGCGGTTCTTTGCTCGGAGCGGGGAACGGTCTCGCTCCTGGTCTTCTTTTCCAGCGCCCCGGCCAATCTCCTTGTGCTCTCCGCCGCGCCGGAAACCGAGCGCCTTCAGCCGCACGACCCCACTGGCGTTCTCGGTTTCAATTGGGGCATCGATCCCGCTTCGCCCGAGCAGGTTCGCCAGGCCCAGGCCGGCCTCGTCTTTCACCCCGCGCGGCTCGACCACGACGCCCTCGCCGATTCGGTCGTCGAAGGCCGCACCGTTTATCACTTCTATTCCAAAAACGCCTGGACCATACTGGAAATGTCGGACTAGCTGTTCGTCGTCGAGGATCACTGAGAGTTCTTGTTTGAAGAGTACGGGCTTCAGCCCATACATGAGGCAAACAAAGTTGACAGGGCTTTAGCCCCTGAGGGAATTTGGATACCGTAACACGAACTTGTTTGGAAAATGCCAAAGCCACACCCGCAACGTAAGGAGCATCCCCCATGCCGGAAGCCGTAATCGTCAGCGCAGTTCGCACCCCGGTGGGCCGCGCCCCCAAAGGCGCTCTTTCCACCACTCGCCCCGACGACCTCGCCGCGCTCGCCATCGGCGGAGCATTGAAGAAGATTCCCGACCTGAAAAAGGCCGAAATCGACGACGTAATCCTCGGTTGCGCTCAGCCGGAAGGCGAGCAGGGCTGGAACATCGCCCGCTTTGCCGCTCTGCGCGCCGAGTTGCCGGTCGAGGTTCCCGGCGTCACCGTCAACCGCCTCTGCGCCTCCGGCCTTGAAGCCATCGTCCAGGCCGATCTGCGCATCCGCTCGGGTGGTGACCGCGTCGTCGTGGCTGGCGGGGTCGAGTCCATGAGCCTGCTGCCCTTTGGCGGCCTCAAGCCCAGCCCCAACCCATGGCTCGCCGAGCATTATCCGGCCGCGCTCCTCACCATGGGCCTCACCGCCGAACGCGTCGCCCGCCATTACAACGTCTCCCGCGCCGATCAGGACGCCTTCGCTCTCGCCAGCCATCGCAAGGCCCTTGCCGCGCAGGCCGCCGGCCGTTTTGCCGATGAGCTGATTCCGGTCGCCGTCACCACTTCAATTCCCGGCAGCAAACCCGGAAAGCCTGAAGTGTCGGAGACACCGTTTTCCGCCGACGAAGGTCCGCGCGCCGACTCCTCGCTCGAAGCTCTCGCCAAACTCAAGCCCGCCTTCCACGCGGAAGGAACCGTCACCGCCGGCAACTCTTCGCAAACCTCCGACGGCGCTGCCGCCACTGTTCTGATGGAAGCCGGCCGCGCCCGCGAACTCGGCATTCGACCCATCGGTCGCCTGCTCGCCTACGCAGCCACCGGATGCCTCCCGGAGGAGATGGGCATGGGCCCCGTTTCTGCCATTCGCAAGGTTCTCCGCATCGCCGGTTTCACCCTCTCCGACATCAGCCTCATCGAGCTCAACGAGGCATTTGCCGCGCAGGTGCTGGCCGTCATCCGCGAACTCGGCCTCGATCCCGAACGCGTCAATGTCAACGGAGGAGCCATCGCCCTCGGTCACCCGCTCGGCTGCACAGGATCCAAACTCACCGCAACCCTGCTCGCAGAATTGCGCCGCCGTAAGCTTCACTACGGCATGGTAACCATGTGCGTCGGCGGAGGCATGGGTGCCGCCGCCATCTTCGAGGTGCTCATTTAACTCACTCTTCTTCAATAGCTAATTTTGCCGGTAACTCTCTCCGAGTTACCGGCACTCCTCCATCCAATAACTACCGTGTAACAAACCCATAACTTATCTCCTAAAACTGTCTCAAAACAAGACACACATTACTTAATCCCGCTCGGATGTGATATTTCAATTCCTTCAAGCTCAAGCGACACTAAATTAGAAATGTCTAACTTATCAAACCGCGGCGTTCTGGCTCTCGTTTGCTGGCCCTTGCTGTTTCTCTTCGCCAATCTTCCCGCGTTCCTCCCTGCGCAGTCCGGCCAGGAAATTGCCCGCGTTGTCCCCGTCGAAGCTCCCGGCGCAGATGCCCGCGTCGACACCTCCATCCCTCGCGCAATACCGATGCCCAGAGTCTTTACCACTCTGAAAGTGGTTGCCGAAGAATCAGCCACTCTCGATCCGCTTTCGCCTGCCGCCAATGTTACCCAGATCGAAATCCTCTCATCGGCGGGAACTTACGGAGACTTTAGCCGCTATCTCCAGGTTTTGCCGGGCGTGGTCTGGGTTTCCGATCTCAGCAACGACGTCCTTGTGCGCGGCGGCCATCCAACTGAAAATCTCTTTGTCGTCGATGGCGTCGAAGTCCCCAACATCAACCACTTCTCGCTCTCCGGCACAACCGGCGGCTTCACATCTATGATCGATTCCACCTCTGTCGACCGCATGGATTTGCGGGACGAAGTGTACGATCCCGCCTACTCCAGCCGTCTCTCCTCGCTGATCGAGATTCATACTCGCGAATTGGGTGAGGCCCATCAGGCCGGGAATCTCTCTGCGGGCATAGCCGGCGCCGGCGGACTTTACCAGCGCGCGTTGGCCCGCAAAGGCAGCTTCCTTCTTACTGCGCACCGCAGCATCCTCAATCTCGTCACCAACGACATTGGCATCAATGGCGTTCCCACTTACACCAACGGCATGGCGCAAATGGAACTTCATCCCACTGACCGTGATACGCTTTCTGTCCTCAGCTTGAGCGGCGCGGATTTCATCGATATGACGCCGTGCCCCTCGCCCGACTCGACCAGCATTTATCAAACTCAATATTCCGGATGGCGCACCACCGAGGCGCTAAGTTGGCGTCATAACTACGGACCGCAACTTACCGTTAACCTTACTGCCAGCTCTTCGCTCACCAAACAGAACATAAGTCAGCAGCAACAAATAGGTGAAGTAATAGACAGCAGCGGTAACTGCCATCCGGTAACTCTGTTGCCGGCTTACGAAGAAGACTCGCGCACTGGCTTGTCAGCTTTGAATTACGAATTTCGTGCAAGTGTGCGCGAGTGGCTCTTCTCCGCGGGCGCCAGCGGCAAGCTGACCACCCCAAATGACTCCGTTGCCCAACCCAACGGTCAGCAATCGCCCTTCAGCGCCAGCCCCGCGCGATCCGACGCGGTCGCCTTCCAGCGCAATTTTTCCACCGGCCAAACAGCCGCCTTCGTTGGAGCAGAAGGCAGTCTCGGCAAGCGTTGGAAGCTGTTAGCCGGCCTGCGTGCTGAAAGCTTCGCCATCACCGGTGGCTATGCCCTCGACCCGCGCGTCTCGCTTGCATACCGCCTCAATAGCCGCCAAACCCTCTACGGTTCCATGAACATCTCATCGCAATTGCCCCCCATCATGGACATGATCAGCTACGCGAACAATCGCGCCCTGCAACCCACTCAGGTCCGCCAGGAGGCGCTCGGTATGAGAGTCTTGCAGGGATCGTGGGGCACGTTGGACGTTGAGGCCTACGAGAAGAATTACCGCCGCGAACCAGTCTCCACCGAGTATCCGGCCCTCATGTTATCCAACATGGTCGACACACTCGGTCAGGGATTTGTCTGGCTGCCGCTCTCGAGCTCCGGAACGGCTCAGGCTCGCGGCCTCGAGCTTGCTTTGCGCGCTCACTCGCGCAGTCGTGCGCAGTTGCTTCTCTCCGCCGCCCGTTCCCAAACCACTTATCGCGCACTCGACGGCATTCGCCGCCCCGGCAACTACGACACGCCCATGGCGGCAAACGCGCTCGGCAACCTCCGTCTGTGGAAGGGAATTCAGCTCGACCTGCGCGAGTCGGCTTCCAGTGGCCACCCCTACACGCCATTCGATCTCGCCGACTCCACCGCGCAAAGCCGCGCCATCTACGATCTCACCCGAGTCAATGCCGCGCGCGGCCCGACCTACAACCGCCTCGATGTGGAGCTGGAACGTCGCTTCCGAGTCCCCAGGGGAGTCTTCGAGTTCCACGCCGGCGCTGAGAATATCCTGAATCGCGGCAACCTGTTGGGCTATCTCTGGCTCGACGACTGCCAGGTGGCATGGGGTTGCGGCAATTCCAGCGGACAGCCCATCGCCAAAGCCGACTTAATGGGCCGCTATCCCGTCCTCAGCCTCCGCTACGAGTTCTAGATTTCTGACCGCTTGCTCATCTATTATCCGGGGTGCCCCATCCTTTCGCCTTTTTCCTGGCGAAAGGGTGGGAAACCTCGAAGCTCAAAATACGAAATCATGCGGTAAGAGACCTGGCCCTCGCGCACAAAACAAAAGCAGCCAGGATCGCTCCCGGCTGCTTCTCATCATTCAATCTTTCCCAGACGGCTCTCGCAGCGTTACGCTTTGGCTGTGACCAGAGCCTTCAGCCGCGCGTTCAACCGGCTCTTGTAGCGGGAGACGGTGTTGTCGTGCAAAATCCCCTTCTGCACGCTCTTGTCGAGGGTGGAGACGGTCTCGCGATACTGCGCCTGTGCGGCCTTTACATCGCCGGCGGCGAGTGCTTCGCGCAGCGAGCGCAGGCTGGTGCGCACACGGCTGCGGTTGGCGCGGTTTACTTCGGTGCGGGTTACGGTCTGCCGGGCGCGCTTCAGCGAAGATACATGGTTTGCCATTGCTTATCCTTTATTTCAGTGCGCTGGGTTCAGGGGCAAAATAGTAAGCCCTGATTTCAGGCAAAATGATGCGGTGTCAGAATGCAACTCGAGCCGCATCCCTCGCAATTTCCTAGTCTACGGGAAATCAGGCCGCTGGTCAATGCGCCCGCGCCGTGAGCGATGAGGCCGGGGCGTGCAGCCAACCCCAAAGAATACCGATTGAAAGCGAATTGGTTGACCTTTGCCTCCACAAGAGCCGGGGCATCCTGTGCATTTCGCACATTTTTATGGTTTCCTTTTGAAGTGTTGGCAATAATAATCTATGAAAACTCGTCTCAACCGGGCCCATCGCGCCCTTCCAGTGGTCCTTGGTGTGGTCACGCTGCCGAGCGTTGCCCTGCTGGTTGCATGGGACGCCTTTCCCCGGCTGTTCCCTGCCAGAGCGCATAACGTTCTCGCCGCATTTCCACTCGCCATGATCGCTTTGGCCTATCTCGTTTTCCAGACCGCGCGCAGGCCAGCGCACTTGGAAGCAGTCAAGGCGGTCCTGCTTGCAGTTGCCTTTCTCTTCTGGGCGGCGAATCAATTTTGGCCGGACCTGCCCCAAGCCACGCTTTTCAATGACGTTGCCATTGCGCTTTTCGTCCTCGATGTGTTTTTGGTCATAGTCGGCTGGCCGGCTACGCTTCCCGACGAATCCTTCGCTGAGACCTACGCGGAGCCCCCTGCGGAGGACCAACTCTAACTTCGAGCGATCGATCCTTTGTGGCTTCGGACGGATCAGGGAGCGTGGCCTCGGACGAGGTAACCGCCAAGGCACACTTTTCACCAAAAATCATTGCGACGCGCATTGACTCCTGGCCCCTTTGGCGCTACTCTCAAGCCCAGATAGCGAAGACTCAAACCAAATTTGGTAGCCTTCTCAAACCCGCGGTCCCGCACTTCAGTCCCGAGCTTCAGCCCAATCCTGCGCCCCTTCCGCCGGTTTCCCTCTTATTCAACTCCTTGCCCGCAACTCATCGTTCGAGTTGGCGGTCTGTCGTCTTTGTCTGACCTCTCCACCAACCCAACCCGGCTCTGTTCAACCTCACCACGCGGCACTGGAGGCCATCGAATCCATTGAAGATCGCTCTGGAGATCACTCCCAATCTGGAGCCCCTGTTCGGGACTCGCGATGAAAACCTCAGGCTCATGGAAGACTCGCTTGGCGTGCGCATCGATCTTCGCTCCGATGCCGTCCATATCGAGGGACCGGAAACAGGCGTAACTCGCGTCCGGGGTATATTCGCCGATTTCGAGGCGATGCGCCGCCAGGGCGTCAACCCGCACAACGGCGAACTCAATGGAATGTTGCGCCTTGTCGTGGCCGACCCTGCTACCTCTCTGCGTTCGCTGGTTGACTCCGGCAAGCAGCGCTCTGCAGGCGTCAAACGCACCGTCCAGCCGCGCTCCATCAACCAGCGCAAATACGTCGAGGCCATCGAGCAGAACGACATGGTCTTTGGCGTCGGCCCTGCCGGAACCGGCAAAACTTACCTCGCCGTCGCGATGGCTGTCTCCGCCATGAACGCTAAAAAGGTTAGCCGCATCATCCTCGTTCGCCCCGCGGTCGAAGCCGGCGAGCGCCTCGGCTTTTTGCCCGGCACACTCCAGGAAAAAGTGGACCCCTATCTGCGCCCGCTCTACGACGCCCTCTACGACCTGCTCGATCCGGAGAAGGTCGACAAAATGTTCGAGAAGAACGTCATCGAGGTCGCCCCGCTGGCTTTCATGCGCGGCCGCACCCTCAACGACGCTTTCATCATCATGGACGAGGCGCAGAACACCACCATCGAGCAGATGAAGATGTTCCTCACGCGCATGGGCAACAACTCAAAGGCGGTCATCACCGGCGACATCACCCAAATCGACCTGCCCAATCCGCGCAAGTCTGGCCTGATCGACGCCATCAACATTCTCGACGGTGTCGAGGGCATCCACTTCTGCCACTTCGAGGATTGCGACGTTGTCCGCCATGCGCTCGTACAGCGCATCGTCCGTGCCTACGAGTCGGTCAAGCCGCAACAGCAGGAGCTGCCGCTCGGCGCAGGCGAGGCCATCGAAGTCGGCGCCCCAGCCCGCGAGAACCGCACGCAGCCGCAACCGTCGCATCCGGCGAAGCCGCAGTAGCAGTTCTGAGGCATTTAGCATTCGTTTGTATCAAGTCGAGTGGCTGGCAGAACTGTAGGTGGTAGACAACGTGCTACAGGTAAAAAAGATCAGCGAAGACCTGTATGTTGCGATTGCCACACCGCCTGAAGTGTTGGAGGCGTGGTCTGCTACAGAACCAATCAGTGCACGTAGACTGATAAAGCAGCTTACAGATCGAGGATGCCACACAATCGACATTGCCGACACCTTGAATGAGCAGGATTCAAAATGGATTGAAAAATCGCAAGGGCCATATAAGTAATCTGTGCCAGATTCCCCACCCTTGCCGGGTGCCCCAGGTCCCTCGCATTTGGGGACCTGGGATTCCACGAACCCCATGGCGAAGCGCGGTTGATCCCACCCCAGGTGGTTGCGCCGAAACGACGGTTGTCCTATCCTGAAAGTGCATGGACTACACGGGCATCATTACGATTGAACCAGGCAAGCGGAGCGGCAAGCCCTGCATTCGCGGCCTGCGCATCACCGTCTACGATGTGCTCGATTATCTGGCCTCCGGCATGACCGAGGCGAAGATTCTCGCCGACTTCCCCCTGCTGCGCGAATCCGACATCCGCGCGTGCCTGGCCTTCGCCGCCGACCGCGAACGCAAATTCGAGATTCTCTCCGCTTGAAGCTCCTGTTGGATGGAAACCTCTCTCTGCGCTTGATTGCCCCAAATTAAGTTAGTCAGTGGATCTCCGCCCCGGTTCTGCTCACGTTGAAGAATGTGGTCTGGTAAACATGCCCGACGATAAGGTCTGGGATTATGCAGGAGAGAACGGCTTTGCCATTGTCACCAAGGACTCCGATTTTTCAGAGCTAAGCGTTCTGCGTGGACGCCCGCCGAAAGTGATCTGGCTGCGCATAGGCAATTGCACCACCGTTCGTGCCGGTTTCCTGCTTCGGGATGCATTTTCCCGAATCCAAGATTTCCTGAATGCCGATGGAGAGAACTGTCTCGTACTCAGCCTTCAGTTCGAGCACCCCAAGTCCCGGATTTGAGTCTCTGGAGACCACGAACTCTATGCGAGCGAATAGCGAGCGGCTGGCCCACCGCAGGTGGTTGCAGATTATTTCCCCACCTCGTCGCACAATGATTCTCAGAAGTCTTCCATCAAATCATCGTTCCGGCACCTCCTCTTCGCGCCGCCTCTCAGCCGGAAACTGCCTACAGACGCCGAAACGTCACGTAACTCCTTATCCTGGACGATTTTGCAGGGAACTTCTTTGTTTCCAAGATTTTACAGCGCAACCCATCCCGTAAGCTCAAGAAAACAAGGATTTTATGCCCAAAATATGGGTGGGGGGTACCAGATGTAGCTCTACCGTCACATCGAGACCAATGGGCACCCCGTTGAAACTTCGTAGTTAGCGTGGAATGCGAAGAACCCGCGTAGAATGAGAATTAACCGGAGCCGTGCAAGCCGCGTCTCCGCGCACGATGATCCTCCTCGACCCAGATTTGGACCCCGACCCCGCGCTGGCATCAACTTCAGCGAAGCAAACGGCTGCGTCTAGCCTCATAACTCCAAACCGAAAACTGAGCTTACTCTCCGCCCGCACCCTGGCCCGCTTTCTCACCGATGCGCAATCCGCCGTCCGCCTCAAAGGAGAGGTCACCGTTCTGCTCACCACCGACGCCGCCATTCGCAAACTCAACCGCCAATTCCGCCACAAAGACAAGGCCACCGACGTTCTCTCTTTTCCAGCCGATGGCATTGGCGCCGAAGAAATTGCTGGCGATCTGGCCATCTCCGTTCCCACAGCGCTTCGCCAGGCCATCGAGCAAAATCACTCACTCTCCATTGAGATCAAAGTTCTCATCCTCCACGGCCTGCTCCATCTCGCCGGTCATGACCATGAGTCCGACGCAGGACAGATGGCCCGCCGCGAACGCCTCCTCCGCGCCCGTCTCGGCCTCCCGCAAGGCCTCATCGAACGCACAAATGTAGAACCGGATCTCAAAGGGTCCACAAATGTTGGGTGCACAAATCATGGGTGCCCCATCCATTCGCGTTCTTTGGGAATGGGTGGGAAACCGCAAACCCCCACTCGCAAGCGGAGTCTCAAACCATGACCCCGCTCTTCATACTCCTCCTCATCCTCCTTGCCGCCATCGAAACGCTGGCCTCTTACATCAGCCGCGTCTACGCCGAGTTCGGCAAAATCCTCACCCACGAGATCGAAGAAAATCTCGACGCCTGGGAGGAACTGGTCGAGCCGCAACTGGGCCTCAGTCGCCAGCACGCCGCCCTCTGCGCGGCGGCCCTGCAACAACTCGCCCTCGGCGTCATCGCCCTGGGCCTCGGCGCGTTCCTCTTCGATCGCGCGCCGAACCTGGCTCGTCCCACCCCAGCCGAGATCGCCCAGTCCATACTCGTGCTGGTGCTCGTCGTGGTCTTCTGCAACCAGCTTTTGCCCGCGCTCCTCTTCAACCGCACCGAGGGTCGCTGGGCAAGAAGGCTCATCTGGCCCATCCGCCTGCTCCTCTGGCTCATGACGCCCATCACCGTCTTTCTCCGCTTCTTCCTCTCCGTTGCCTCGCTGGCCGAGCAGCCTGCCAGCCCTGAAGAAGAAACCGAAGCCGATGTCGAGGCGCTGCTCGAAGCCGGCGAAGATGAAGGCATTCTCGAAGAGAGCGACCGCGATCTGGTCCGCTCCGCCGTCGAGTTCGGCGACAAGCTCGTCCGCGAAGTCATGACTCCGCGTCCCGATGTCTTCGCCGTGCGTGAGGAGACCACGCTCGAACAGTTTATCTATCTGTTGCGCGTGAACAACTTTTCCCGCGTACCGGTTTATTCCGGCTCCCTCGACAACGTCACCGGCATCGCTTTCGCCCACGACCTTTTGCAGATCGCTGACGAGGAAGCGCACACCCGCACAGTTGCCTCCATCAAGCGCCCTGCCGTTTTTGTTCCTGAAACCAAGCGCGGTTACGAGCTCCTGCGTGAGATGCAGCGCGAAAAGCAGCACATGCGCATCGTTATCGATGAGTACGGCGCAGTCGCCGGCTTGGTCACCATCGAAGACCTGCTAGAAGAGATCGTCGGCAACATCAAGGATGAGCACGAGGAAGAGACGCCCATCGAAGATCCCCAGCGCGAGCCGCACGGCGTCTGGCTTGTCCCCGGCAGCTTTCCCGTCAACCGGTTGCCCGACCTATTTGGCGAGCAGGACGGCCTGGCTGGTCTCGACGAGGCTTACGAAGCCACCACGCTCGGCGGCCTGGTCAGCGAAATCGAAGGCCGCATCCCGCTCCCCGGCGAAGTCGTCCTGCTTGAATCCTCCGGCATGAAGATCGAGATCATCGCCTCCACAGGCCGCCGCGTCGAGCGCCTGCGCGTCTTCCCGCCAGCTGAAGAATCCGGACCAACACAGGCTTCTTAACCGCCGCACAAAACCTGGGTGCCTAGTTGCCTGGGTGCCCCATCCATTCGCGTTCTTTGCGAATGGGTGGGATAGCACGAACCCCAACCAGCAACTCCAAAACGTCGTAAACTCAGTCAGGAGTATTTCTCCCTTTGAAATCAGGATTTGTCGCCATTCTCGGCCGGCCCAACGCCGGCAAAAGTACCCTCCTCAACGCTCTAACAGGCGAAAAGGTTGCCATCGTCTCCGCCAAGCCACAAACCACTCGCAACCGCATCGCGGGAGTGGTCGAAGTTCCGGCGCACAAAGGCGTGCATCCGGCTGCGCAGATTGTCTTTGTTGATACTCCCGGCGTCCACAAGCCCGGCTCGCACCTTGACCGCCGCATGTTGCAGGAGGTCTACGAAGCTCTCGAAACCCGCGACCTCGTCCTCGTCCTCATGGACGCCACCCGCCGCGTGCAACTGGAAGCCGCCGCCGAGCCCGCCGGAGAATCCGCCGCAGAACAGAATTCCCCAACTCCCCAAGACTGTCATCCTGAGCGGACCCTGAGCGACGCGAAGGGGGAGTCGAAGGACCTGCATCTTCTCGAATCCAGGAATCCAACCCCCAAGCACGCCCGCACCAACTGGGCCAGCGAAGACGAATTTCTCTTCGGCCTCATCCGCAACCTCGACTGCCCGGTCTTTCTTGTGCTCACCAAGATCGATCTCGTCGCCAAAGACCAGCTCTTGCCTCTCATCGACACGCTCACCCACCATTTCGGCTTTGCTCAGGTCATTCCCATCAGCGCCCGCAAGCGCGACGGCATGGATATTCTCGTCCGCAAGATAGTTGAGGCTCTGCCCACCGGTGAGCGCTACTACCCCAAGGACCAATACACCGATCAGCCCCAGCGCTTCATGGTCGCCGAGTTGATCCGCGAGAGCATCCTGGCCGAGACTGGCGAAGAGGTCCCCTACGCTTCCGCCGTTGTCATCGAGCGCTACGAAGAGGCCGAGCCGCCCGCTCCGCCGCGGAAAAAAGGTCAGGCTCCGGCCCGCTTGCCGCTCACCCGCATCGCCGCCGCTATCTATTGTGAGCGCGACGGACAGAAAGCGATCCTGATAGGCAAAGGCGGTTCCAAGCTGAAGGAAATCGGCACTGCCGCCCGACGTCAAATCGAATCCCTCATCGGAACGCGCGTCTATTTAGAACTGCACGTCATCGTCGAACCCGGCTGGCGCGAGTCAAAGAGTTTCGTCGAATCACTCGACTGGCGCAACCAGTTGGAGCGGTTAGCCACAGAGCAGATCACCCAGAAGCCGGTAGACGAAGATAAATAATTTCATGCCCCTTCGGCCTCGTCTCTAGGAGGTGAATGCCATCTCACACTGTAGAGGCGCAAGCACGCTCCCCCTACGCCCCTCTTACCCCACCACGCCCGCGCGCCTTCACCGCGTACATGCGCATATCGGAAACCCCGATCACTTCGTGAACGGCCGTGCCGTCAATGGGCGCAGTCGCTACGCCCACGCTGGCGCTAACCCACAGTTTCAGCTTGTCCTTCATCTCGAATTCGGTTTCCATCAGCCCGCGCAACATCTTGTTGCTTAGCGCCAGCGCTTCATCCTCGCCGGTCTCCGGCATCAAAACCGCAAACTCATCGCCGCCGTAGCGGAAGCACCAATCCTGTTTGCGGGTCAGCTCCAGCAGCCGCAGCCCCACGCGACCCAGCAACTCGCTTCCCACCAGATGACCGTGCGCGTCGTTCACCATCTTGAAGTGGTCCAGGTCCAGGAACGCCATGCTCACCGGCAACCCAGCCTTCACGCACCGTTCCAGCTCCCGGCTCAGCACCTCGTAGAGATAGCGCGCGTTGTAGAGCGTGGTGCAGTCGTCCGTGATAGTCAATTGCTGAATGCGCGCCACATCGCGCGCATTCTCAATCGCGATCGCCGCGTGGTCTGCCAGTATATGCAGAAAGGCGATGGTGTAATCGGTGAGCTGGTCGGCCTGCGGATTGAATATCTCGATAGCGCCGTGCGTTCCCTTGCGCCCGCGCAACGGCAGAGCGATCACCGAACGCACCTTGCTCGGTTGCGCGCCGTGTTCCTCGGCGACCCTCGGATCGAGCCCGGCTTCGGGAACCAGCAGCGTCTCGCCGTGCTCCACCACCCAGCCGGCCACGCCCTCGCCCACCTTCATGCGCAGCCCTTGCAACGGCACATCTCCTCTGCCCGCGGCTATCGCATAGTAAAGTTCCTTGCCGGTTTCATCCACCATCAGCAGAGTCCACAGCTCCGCCTCAATGAACCGCTCCATGTGCTCAATAATGGTGCGCAGAATCGTATCCAGATCGAAGCTCGAGGTCAGCGAGCGCGTGATCTGGTGGAAGACGAGAAGGTCGTCGAGCGGGATGCGGCTTTCCGTCTTTTTTGTCATCCGGGGCCCATTTCGGCTTTCAAAAAGTCAGTTTGTCTGCGCTATGAGTCTATTCGCGGTTCTGTCACACCATGATGCCAGAAAAGAAAACAGAAACAGGCACGCGTCTGCACTGCATTGTAGGGGAAGTTAGTTAAGATTGTGTGCCGTCCGGGTCCACTCAGTCAACCGCCAATATGAACCATTGAACGGGAAGGCTTTAGGAATCCCGGTTCGCCGATATGATGGCGCGGCTCCTTGCCCTGTACTGTACGGATAATGTACCCTGCCAGTTCCGCATCGCTCGCGCCCCCGCGCAGGCGCCCATACAGGTCGTGCTCCACCTGCGAAAACAGGCAAGTGCGAATCTTGCCATCCGAGGTAAGCCGCACCCGGCTGCACGCCCCGCAGAATGCCTGGCTCACTGGCGCGATAATGCCGATCTCGCCGACGCCGTCCTCAAAGCCGTAGCGCCGCGCCGTCTCGCTCGCCTCGCGCGGTTCCATGGCAACCAGCGGCAGTACCCGCCCGATGCGTTCCACAATTTCCTTGAGTGGAACGACGATTTCTGGCGTCCACAGCCGGCCTTCCTCCAGCGGCATGAACTCGATGAACCGCACCACAACGCCTTCTCGCCGCGCAAAGTGCGCAAAGCCTTCTATCTGATTGTCGTTGAAGCCGCGCAGCAGAACGCAATTGATCTTGAGCGGCTCCAGCCCCGCTGCCCGTGCCGCACGAATCCCCGCAAGCACCGCCGAAAAGCTTCCGGTAATCCGCGTGATGCGCTCAAACGTCTCTTCGTCCACCGCGTCCATGCTCACCGTGACGCGACGCAACCCCGCGGCCTTTAGCGGCGCGGCCAACCCGTCCAGCAAGTGGCCGTTAGTCGTCAGCGCCAGGTCCAGCGCCTCGCCGTTTGCAGTGCGCAGGCGTCCGAGTTCCTCAACCAACTCCACAATTCCACGGCGCAGCAGCGGCTCGCCACCTGTCAATCGCACCTTGGTAATTCCCAGCGAAACGAAAATCCCAATCATCCGCAGGTACTCGTCAATGCCCAGCTCCGGAAACTGCGCGCCCATCTCGCCCGTCCGGCAGTACACGCACTTGTAGTTGCACCGGTCCGTGATCGAGACGCGCAAATCGTGGATGACTCGACCCAGGCCATCGGTCAGCCGTGGGCTGGGAGTCACTGCGGGCAAAGAAATTGGGGAAACAGCAGCCATCGGTGAATTCAAGGCTACACCGTTTTGATTCTCGCGCTCTCGCGTAATCCGAAGGTTATCTGGTGCCCCGTCCATTCCGCGCTCTTTGCGAAATGGGCGGGAATAACAAATATCCCGAAGGCCGAATGAACAGACCTTGCCCTCAGTCAATCCTTGGCGTGCCCCGGCGCAACAAAAAGCCAACCACCCCGCAGACGGCGATAATCACCAGCGCAAGGACAAAGTAATAAGCCATAGGATGCGCCCACCCCGGCGAATAGGCCAGGTCCTGGCCCACCCACAACAGCAGAATAGTGGCGATCACCGCAAACTGCCCTGCGATCACCATCAGTGTATGGCCCAGGTCGCGCCGTTTATCCAGCGCCTCCACCTGGTCAGGGGTCAGATGACGTTCCTCTGGGGGAAGCAGGGAATTTGCCATTTTCGTTTCTCCAGTTTTCTCTCGGGCGGATCTCGCCCTGTCGAGCCGCGCCAATTTCTTGCGATCTCCCGGCGCGCCCGCTCTCACCCTCGATTCAATCACAAGTTGCGGTCCCTGCGCCAGAGTCGCGGCTCTTCTAAGCACCTCGCCTGCTCTGGAGCCCTCCTCGCGGAGAACAAGGCTGCTCCGCCAAAAATCAAACAATGTAAACATCGGTCAGTAGCCTGCTACGGCCCTCCCGATGTCCAACCACAAGGTCACCACGGTCCGGTTCCAGATACGAGGAGATTTTGCGCCTATCGAGAATCCCTCCTGGCGACATGGGCGTTTTCGGGTACTAATCCGGTGAAGACCCCGGAAACTATGCTGGATGAGTGATTTGATCTCGTCATTTCACGATACATCTTGACGATTTGATAGTCGAATGACTACCATCGTAGTTATTGAGGGTAGAGTCTCTTCCATGCCGAAAGAGTCGAAGCAACGCAGTGCCGTTCTGCAGGGAACGCTGGACATGATGATCCTGAAAACGCTTCTGTATGGGCCGGCGCACGGACATCAGATTGGCAAGCATATTCAGAGGGCCACGAATGAGTTTCTGCAGATGCAGCATGGTTCTCTTTATCCCGCCTTGCATCGGCTGGAGAAGAGAGGGTGGGTGGTGTCCAAATGGGAGACGGCGCCGGACCGCAACCGCGAGTTCAAGTACTACCGGTTGACGGATAAAGGCAAGAAGCAGCTTGTGGTCGAAGAATCGCAGTGGAAGCAGATGGCGGACGCGGTGGCTCGCGTGATGTGGCCTGCGGCCGAGGAGAACTGATATGCGATGGTGGCCGAGGAAGAATCGGGATGAGGACCTGGCGCGAGAACTCCAGTGCGACCTTCAACTGGAAGAAGAAGAGCAGCGAGAACGCGGCTTGTCCCCGGAAGATGCCCGTTTCGCCGCCGTGCGCGCTTTCGGCAATCCCACGCTGATTCGTGAGCAGACGCGCGCTGTGTGGACCTGGAACTGGCTCGAGCGATTGCTGCGCAACCTTAAATATGGCGTGCGCACGTTGTGGCGCTCGCCGAGTTTCTCGATCGTATCGGTGCTCGTGATGGCGCTCGGTATCGGCGCAACCACATCGCTGTTCACCATTGTGCGTG